>Ga0326726_10001211_pt1 | contig 24048 bp, 15 predicted proteins | sample MHFenrmetagenome_2_FD_207603 | JGI IMG/M metagenome (GOLD analysis project Ga0326726, IMG submission 207603) | Lab enriched peat soil microbial communities from Michigan Hollow, Ithaca, NY, United States - MHF15MN | ecosystem: Environmental > Terrestrial > Soil > Wetlands > Peat | place: USA... | reverse complement strand
CAGTTCTTGATAATACCACCGTCTTATATACAACAAATTGTACGTGGTTGCAGAATTATAAGGATGGTCATTCTATACTCGAAGATCCGGAAACATTTATGTTTATGTTTAAGAAGATCGATAACAAGTGGAGAGTAATTTATTGGTTTGATTCCTGGGTTGAGAAGAATGTTCCCGGTGAAAGTTCGAAAGGACTTAATCAGATTGAGTTAATGAAGTATATGTTAGGCTCCTGGCGGGGTGAAATAGCCAAAGATACTTTTTATTTAGCTCAATATAAGCCGTTTGGTGATGGCGTGGAAGGTACTATTAAAATTGTTTCAAAAGGAAAGAAAATAATGGAAGGAAGAGCACTTCTGGGTTATGACAAAAAACAAGATAAATTTGTTGAATCTGATCTTATCGAAGGGTCAGATATCATGGTTTACGGGATCTGGTTTACAGCAAAGGATGCGCTTACTGAGGTCCCATTAGAATATATTTCGAATCCAGCAAACGCTCCTGTAATATGGAAATATGAATTGAAACCACCAGATATGTTTATCTGGAATAATATAGAAAAGAACAAAACAACATTCTCTTATACTTTTCATCGGGAAAAGAAATGATTTGATATATTCAAATCCTGCTTCCAAACACCAGATCTATCGAAGGCCACAATTGCCAGTGTGTACCGAAAGGATATTTTCCGTAAGAGAGGATATAGCCTCCCTTTATTCTTATTGCCTTTCCTGCGGCCCACAAAAGATTACCGGAATTTTCGGTGAAAAAGTTATTCTTACTTCGAGTTACAATAAAAGTCTGTAACCCTTCTTCATAAAAAAGTTTTTTGCTAAAGGCACCTTTGTACGATATTCCTGTCCTGAAGGTTATTCCTTCATAAAAATGAGCCATTCTTTGATAAACCAATGGTAAGTCGATAGTTGATTGAGGATTAGGCTTATCGCCTCTGATTGCAAATAAAAATCCTGCATATCCTGAAAACAATGATTCAGAACCAATTGGTTTTGAAACAATAATTGAGTTACTGATTGATATAATCAGAGGAAAATCAAATTCAGGCGAAATGAGTCCACCAATGCCTTTCCGGCTGACAAGTTTCAGGAATATTGTCGGAGAACTTAAAATGTGATCGCTTGTAAAAACGAAACCGTTTCGCGAACCCAGTGCGATCTTTATTCCTGCATTAGGTATAAGAGGCAATATAATAGCACTGGAATGGATTTCCAGTTTATTGTTCAGACCATACCTTAGCGGTTGAAAAATTCCGCATTCCCATTTACCTGCCGGCAGTAAGTAAGCTGTATTGGAGCTCCACCTGTCACGCACAGGGAAAGATAAATTTTGAGCTATTATTAAGGTTTCAGATAGAAACAGTAAAATGTAAAGTATTGAAATCCTTAACATTGTCGATTCTTTTATCGTTAAATTGAGTACTGGTTCTTTGAAATATTCAAATTCTGAAAACTTATTTTCTTTCAAGTACAAACTCAGCACTCACGGGTGCATGATCCGAATCATAAAGAAACTCCTGATGGGTAGTAACAGAACCATTTCTCCAGCGGTAATTTGTAAACAGGTAATCAAGTGTGCGATCCCAGAAATGTGCGGGTCGGGTAGTGTGTGTAAAGTATGCCTGCTGGTCAGACTGATAGATACCTAGAGGGACAGCGCATTTGTAGCTTGTGTAGAAAGGCACCAGCCATTTCGATTCCGGCGCATAGTTACTACCATCTTTATGTTGCGGTTTATCAGCTGGCTGATGAAAAGATTCACCCGGGCACATGTCTTCAAAACAAAAATCAGTAGAATCGCTTCCCGGTGGAATAGTATTCAGATCACCACCTGCCACAAATCTGCTCCCTGACTGAGTTATACTGTCAAGTTCCTCTTTGAATCTCACCAATTGGTTATATTTTGTATCATCTGTTGCAAATGCCGCAGTATGGATATTAACTGCATAAAAACTTTCCACATCCGGGATTTCTATTTTTGCTTTTACCATACAATACCGGTTATCGAAGTACCTGACCAGGCTACCCTCATCCATTCGCAATACCAGTTGAATTCTTTTTGCTTCTGTAATTGGCCAGCGTGATAAAATTGCATTACACTCATCCATCCGTCCCAGTCCGTCGCTGGGAACAAATTGCGATTTCCAGGATGAGCCATATACAGCATAATTAAAATAACTGTGGTCAAGGATCCATCTGAGTTCATCAATATATGCTGAACATGTCGAATTGATATGAACCTCCTGAAGAAGTAAAACATCAGGCTGGACAAGGTTTATCCGATCAACAATATTGTTCAGGCCCTCAAGAATTTCTGCCTCGGTAAAAATTACACGGTCACCACAGGCATCGATAGACCAGAGTCCACGTCCAATACCGAACCGGATATTCCAGGTCATTACGCGGATAGTGGAATCGGGTTGAGAAACATCAGCTTTCTGATCCTTAGTGTAGAAGATTGCATCTTCTACGTCGTCAAAATTTGTAGCCGGCATTTCGCAGGAGTGAATAATAAAAAATGTCACAGGAATTAACAGAATTAATAAAACAGTTTTTATGACAAAACCGCTTTTCATATCAGGAAGGATTAATCAATCAAATTTAGGTCTTTTTAATAAATAAAAGTTGTTAAGGATATATATAGTCGGGCAATGAACCCTTCGACAACTTTTATCTTTTTCCTTTTGTGTTTTGTCTTTATTATTCTATATTTGATACTGTGTTTCGTGAATCGTGCAAGTAATATATTATTATGTTAGTAAGGACATTTGCCAGTGCTGTTACCGGCATTGATGCCGTCACAGTTACAATTGAAGTCAATGTGTCGCGTGGAATACGCTTTTTCCTGGTTGGACTGCCTGATGTGGCAGTGAAGGAGAGCCAGCAAAGAATTGAATCATCACTGCGGACCCTCGGATTTAAATGGCCGGGAAAACAGGTGGTCATAAACATGGCTCCTGCAGATATACGAAAGGAAGGATCCTCGTATGATCTTCCGCTGGCGGTCGGCATTCTGGCCGCAGATGAAAAAATTACCTGCAGTGAGATTGAATCCTATGTGATGATGGGAGAGCTGTCGCTTGACGGCACATTACAGCCAGTCAAGGGAGTGCTTCCGATAGCGCTGAGAGCCAGGGATGAAGGCTTCAAGGGCGTGGTCGTGCCTGTAAAGAATGCCCGTGAAGCAGCAGTAGTCAGTGGCCTGGATGTCTATGGTATGGAAAAGCTGGGTGACGTGATCGATTTTTTTAATGGGCTGCGGAAATTCGATCCGGTGAAAGTTGACCTTCTGGAAATATTTAAAGGTGAAGCGAATAAATATGATGTCGATTTTTCCGATGTGAGGGGACAGGAGAATGTAAAACGAGCATTGGAAGTAGCAGCTGCAGGTCATCATAATCTGCTGATGATAGGTCCTCCCGGATCAGGCAAGACAATGTTAGCCAAACGTTTAAGCACAATTATGCCTCCTCTTACACTTGAGGAAGCCCTTGAAACAACCAAAATACATTCAGTGGCCGGGAAGATTGACCATCATACCGCATTGATGACGAAAAGGCCCTTCAGATCGCCCCATCATACAATATCAGATGTTGCCCTGGTCGGAGGAGGTACATTTCCCCAGCCCGGGGAAATATCCCTCGGCCATAACGGTGTTCTGTTCCTTGATGAACTTCCTGAATTCAAACGCAGCGTTCTGGAAGTTATGAGGCAACCACTGGAAGACAGAATCATAACTATCTCCCGTGCAAAATCAACCTGTGACTATCCGGCAAGCTTTATGTTAATTGCGTCAATGAATCCCTGTCCGTGCGGTTTTCATAACCATCCTGAAAAAGAGTGCGTGTGTTCACCCGGAATGGTGCAGAAATATCTTAACAGGATATCGGGCCCTCTCCTTGACAGGATTGATATCCATATCGAAGTGGTGCCTGTTAAATATGACAAGCTGTCTGACACCGGAAGAATCGAGAAATCTGCCATGGTAAGGGAGAGAGTTGTAAAAGCAAGGGCAATACAGTTAAAACGGTTTGAATCGGTGAAAGGTGTTTATGCAAACGCTCAGATGTCGTCATCGATGCAGAGGAGATTCTGCCAGCTGGATGAGGCAGGAGGGAGGCTGCTCAGAACTGCCATGGAATTACGCGGCCTTTCAGCAAGGGCTTATGACAGGATTTTAAAAGTCGCCAGAACTATTGCGGATCTCGGTGAATCAGAAAACATCACAGCCGAGCATATCTCAGAAGCAATTAACTACCGTAATTTAGACAGGGAGGGATGGGCCGGGTGACCAGTTATTCGAGGAGCAAAGCTGCGGCACCAATCAATCCGGCATCAGCTTCGGCTTCAGACCTTACAATTGCAATAGGATCAAAGATCATATCCCTTGCCAGCTCGTAAAACTTGCTTTTGATACGGCTGAAGTAAAATTCGCCAAGATTCATGAGGCCTCCTCCAAGAATAATCAGGGGCGGATTAAACACCTGAAAAATATTATAAATACCAATCCCGATATAATCAGCACAGTCTGTTACAATTGCCTTTGAAACCGGATCATCTGTATCAAGTCCCTGCTTTATAAGTTTCCCGTCAACATGCGAAAAATCAAAGTCATCTTTCAAAGGTAAAGTTGTCATGATACCTTCTTCGGTCTTTTTCCTGAACATCTGAGGCAGGGTCAGGCCGCAGGCACAAGCCATAAGACATCCTCTGTTACCACAGGTACATATATAGTCGCTCTGAGGATCAATTATTGTATGCCCGAACTCGCCAGCGGTTCCGGTCATTCCCCGGTAGATCTTCCTGTCAAGTACTATCCCGGCACCTATGCCGGAGCTGATTGTCAGAAAAATCAGATCATCATAACCCCTTCCTGCCCCGAATTTGAATTCGCAGAATGCCTGGGCATTTGCATCATTATCAAGCCTGACAGGAACAGAGAAATTCTTGCTCATGGAATTACGCAGAGGGAAGTTTTTAAATCCTTTCAGGTTAGATGTAGTTATTGTATATCCGTCCCTGTAGCGCACATGTCCCGGGAATCCAATTCCTATTCCCACAAGATCTGTTTCAAGAAGGTTATTGGCAGAGATAACCTGTCTGATCAGTTGTGTTATATAATTAACAATAGCCTCTTCATTCTTTCCGACATGATCATAAACAATGATCTTATCGAGTATCTTTCCATTGGGATAAACCAATCCCACTGAAAGCTTGGTTCCGCCAAGGTCGACGCCACAGAGAAGTTTTTCCATGATTCTGTTATAGTGATTGCTCAGTTCGTGCAATTATATCGTCCTGTGTATCGGGTGAAAGAGTGGTGAAGAATGCAGAGTATCCTGCAACACGCACTACAAGATCCCTGTAATTCTCGGGATTCTTTTTTGCGGCAAGCAGGGTATCCCTTGAAACAATGTTATACTGGACATGCCAGCCTTTCAGTGTTGCAAAGAAAGTCCTGATTATTGAAATAAGTTTTTGCTTCTGAGTTTCGTTTGTAAGGGCAGATGGTGATAGTTTCTGGTTCAGTAGAACCCCTCCGAGGATTTTGCCGGTGGGCAGTTTTGAAACCGATTTGAATACAGCAGTGGGACCAAGGGTGTCAGTGCCCGATGTTGGCGAGCATCCTTCGGCAACCGGTGCGAATGCTTTTCTTCCGTCGGGAGTAGCCGGTACAACCGAGCCCGAAGGAACATTTGATGAAATGCTTGAGGTTCCGGCATAATATGCACAGCCAATAGGCCCTCGTCCGAACCTGGTTGTATGATATTTTTTCAGTTCATCAATGAAATACATATACGCCTCCACAAGCAGTTTGTCGACATAATCATCATCATTGCCGTACTTGGGGGCATAATTCAAAAGGATCTGCCGTATCTTTTCTCCTTCCTGGCCTTCAAAATTATTCTTCAGGTTTTGCATCAAAACCTCTTTGTTTATGATGCCTTCCTCAAATACCAGCTTCTTTACTGCAGCAAGTGAATTACCCAGATTGGCAATACCAACCTGGAGACCAGAAATGAAATCATAGACCGACCCTCCCTCCTTGATTGTTTTCCCGCGCACTATGCAATCATCGACGAAAGCGGAACAGAGGATGTCCGGAACAAGCTCCTCCAGTGCCAGATCAGCTGCAGTATCAATTTCGACGGATACCTTTGCATAGAGCTTTACCTGTTGTTTCCAGGCAGCCATAAGCTCATTGAAACCGCTGAAATTCTCAAATTTACCTGTTCCCGGGAAAAAGGTCTTTCCGGTCATAGTATCCAGTCCGTCATTCATTGCTGCCAGGAAAACGCGCATGAAATTGAGGAAGCTCATACCCGTGCATCTGTATCCCCATTTCCCCGGAACTGCAACTTCAATGCAGCCTATTGCAGAATAGTTATAAGCATCCTCTCTTGCAACACCAATGTCAATAAGTGAAGTGATCACGATTTCATCATTGTTGAAAGCAGGCATCCCGAACCCTTTCCCGATCACATTTACACACTGGTTGAGGAATTCAGGATTTATGTTCCTGTGAAATCTGACTGAGAGGTTTGGTTGGGTGAGTTTCATCCTGCCAACCGAATCGAGAATGAGAAAGCTCAGATCATTAACGGCATCTTTGCCGTCAACCGTCTGACCTCCGATAGTCACATTCTGATAAAGCGGACCTCCCGCAGAAAACCTTGTGTGCGACCACGATCTTATCTTATTTATTGACAACAATTTAAGCCATGTATTTTCAAGCAGCTCAAGAGCAAAATCTACACTGATCCTGCCCGTTGACAGATCATCCTTATAGAATTTCCACAGATACTGATCCATTCTTCCCAGGGAGACCGAATGACCGTTACTTTCGATCTGCAGTACTAATTGCACAAACCATGTAAGCTGAAGAGCCTCATAGAAACCTGAAGGCGGATTTTTTGATATGTTCCTGCAGTTTTCACTTATCCGGACAAGTTCTGATTTTCTTATTGTGTCTTTTTCCCTAAGTGAAAGCTCATTTGAAAGCTTTTCAAATCTCCCGATAAATGTCTGAAATGATTCAATACCAATTTTCAGGGATTTGTAGAAATACTGTTTCTGAGCCAGGTTTTTATCGTTATTTCTGAGTGATCTTTGAGCCAGCTCTATTTCATTCAGGTAACCAGCCAGTCCGATTTTCAGTATCTTTTCAAAATTCACTGCAATATGCGCATCTCCTGATGTCAGATTGCCTTCAGCCCTTATAATTCCTGAATCATGGATCTCTCTGTTCAAAGGGGACATTATTGAGTAACCTTTCTCGATGAGGGTCTTTCCTTCCCACCATTTGCATAGTTCCTTCAGTTCCTTCTTCTGGTCTTCAGTTACAAAGAAAGCATCACCCGGACGTTTGTCAAACTCATCCAGCTCGTTTAATATCCATGAAGTAACATATTCAGGAAAAACAGGAGCTGCTCTTAGCGCTGATGACTGATTCCCGACAATCAGCTCTCCTTCATCAATAAAAACCGACATCTCTTTCAATGTCTTTTCAAGGGCATAGGCCCGTCTCAGAATAACGGGAGAACCTTCATGCTCCTGGTAGGTTTTTGTGTATATTTTAGCCCGCTCTGTGCAAATTGTCGATTTTACCGAAATAACCTTCTCTTTAAGCCTGGCAATTCTTACGGTAATCACTGCTGATTGTGCTTCTGTTATCATTTCAATTCATAACTTTGACTGTCAGGCCCATTTTTTCTGCATATTCAACATATGGACCTAATTCAGCCTTTTCAATATTCCTGTGATTTTCAAAGATATATTCTTTTCCCAGCATTGCATATTTTTCCCTTGCCAGTGAATGGAAGGGTATGAAGTTGATTTCGAGCGCATTTTTTAACCCTGCAACAAAATCGATTATTGCATGGAGTTCCGGCTCAGAGAAATTGAAATGCGGAATAACAGGAATTCTTACAATAAAGGCTTTCCCTTTCCTGTCAAGTTCCCTGAAATTGTTTAATACAAGCACTGCATTCCCGCCGGTATAGAGTGCAAACTTCTCATTGTCTGTATGTTTTAGATCGGCAAGAAATACATCAATCAGGTCAATGTAATTGTCAATAATTTCCCAGGGTACATGAAGTGATGTTTCGACAGAAACATGTATCCCCCTTTTTTTCAGTTCAATAATCAATTCTTTAAGATCAGAATCCTGTGAAAAAGGCTCGCCTCCGGAAAGGGTAACACCTCCTCCACTCATCTCGTAAAATGGAATATCTTTCTCAATTTCACCAATGATCTGACAAACACTCTTTGTCTCACCTGAAACGATCAGAGCTTTGGAGGGGCATATATGCCTCAGGGATTCGAAATCCGTAATTTTCTCCCTTTCTATCTTAAGCATTTTGTTTTTGGAGACAATATATCCATTGCCTGCACTGATACAATCCCCAAACATATGGCACAACCTTTCATCGAACATAATGGAGGGGAGCGGATCAATGCTCTCCGGATTGTTGCACCACAGGCAACTCAGGGGACATCCCTTGAAGAAGATATTTGTCCTCACTCCGGTCCCGTCGTGTATGGAATATCTTTGTATGTTAAAAACCGAAAGCAATTAGCAGTTATTGATTGTTTTTTGCTTAGACTTTGACTTTGTCAAGTTCCCCAAGGATAGTCTGCCGCTGTGAGGTTAGTTCTTTGATCAGGGTCGGATTGAAGATTCTTGTCAGGTTGAAGCGAAGGGTCCGGATCCGTTCCCAGAAGATCTCCTGGTAATAAAGAACAAAATAACCGGACAGAGGAACGAGTAATGCCAGGAGGAACCCGATCCATCCTGCAAAGATAGCTGCAAGAATAAGCAGAACAGCGTAATAAATCAGATAAAGAACTGTAAAGGAGCCGATAAAAACAGAACTATAGAACCTGAGGTCTTTAATAAACCTGTCGCATATGATTTTTGGTATTATGAAAGGGATAAGGTTGATGACAAACCCGGCTATAAATATCGGAAGTCCGGCAATAACTGCAAAATATCTTAAATATCCCAAGTTGAGTTTCCGTGCTACATTCTCATCCCTGAGTCTGTTTTTTGCAAGAAGGTTGACATAGTTTTCGACTTTTTTAGAAAGAGACGACAAATCAGCCGGAGATGTCTTGCTCAGCTGATTTATTCTTTCACTTACTCTTTTTTCAGCCTGCCTTCTGTCGTCAGTATCAAACCGCCACCTGAAAAAAGGTAATATAATATTATGCCGCTCCATCTTTAGAAGCTGTTCAGCAAGCCAGTCATTTTGGGGATCTTCTATTATGATAACTTCCTTCCTAAGGCTGATATCACATTTTTCGTTAAAAGCGAGCAATGCTTTGGCAGGATGTTCCTTATATGCTTCTTTAAGTTCATTGATGCTGAATGAATCGTGAAAGTTTATCATTACCTCTTTGCGGAACCTGGAAGGGTAGGTGTAATTAATTCCGACCGGCACAATGTGAACATCGAGACCAAATTTCTGCTCCGCTCCAAAAGCCAGCCTAGCTGTACCTTTTCTCAGCTTCTGAAGGCGTTTTTCCTGGACGCAGATGCCTTCGGAAAACATGATGAAGTTACCGTTTTTCTTCAGCACCTCATAGATACTTGTAAATGCTTCAAGGTTTTTATGAACGTTCTCAAGTCCCTCTTCAATCCTGTAAACCGGTGACACATTAAGTTCGCGAAGACAAAAACGGGCAAATGGTTTCCTGAACATATCAGCCCTCATAGTAAAGTGCAAAGGTTGAGGAAGATAAGAACCAACAAGAATTCCGTCCATAAATGAGTTCTGGTGGTTGCCCACAAAAAGAAGAGGTTTGTTAAGCGGAACTTTCTTCAGGTTGGAATAAAAAATCCTTCTGAAAAAAGCTCTGAAAGTAAAAGGAGGTACTATGAATTTTAAGAATCTGCTGAACATCAGTCAATTAATACACTAAAAGCAAGCATCAATAATCATCTTTCATGGCGGCCAAGTTACATTAAAAATTAATCCATTCTACCTTTCGTCCGGGTATTTAGTTGTGTTATTAACCGATATTGTTATTTTTGTCATGAATAATTCCGCGAGACTTTTTTAGCATGGACCTTACCCGTACGATTCACGATAAAATGAGGAAAGAACGCCTTCTGTTTGTTTACAGGGGAGAAATAACAGACAGGAATTCCTTGCCTCTGCTTACATTACTTGAAAATGAGATGAAGGATGATTCCTACGGGTTCGTAGGAAGGAAAAGACTCTTCATGTATGTGCTTGAAAGCCTTCAGAATATTGTTAAACATGGTGACAGGACAAGTCATAGTGGCATGTCGCTTGTTTCGTACTCAAAGACAGATGACGGCTATAAAATAACAACAGGAAATATAATTGCATCTGATCACGTAAATGATCTTAAAAAGAGGCTCGATAGAGTTAATAAATTGGATATTAGTGAGATCAAAGATCTTTACAGACAGATTCTGGATACTTCTGAATTCAGTAAAAAAGGAGGAGCCGGGCTTGGATTGATAGAAATGGCAATTAAAACAGGAAACAGGCTGGATTATGATTTTATTCCTGTTGATAAGAATTTCTCATATTTTATTCTTAGCAAAACAGTTGATTCGAGCGGAGTTGGAATAAATACAGGCAAAAGGGATCAGCGATTTGAAAGTGATTCCGTTATTGAGATTGAGCACCTGATGGCTGAGAATAAAATTTATATGATCTGGTCTGGACATCTTACACCAGGAATCGGAGAGGATGTTTTGACTATTACTGAAGCCAAGCTTACTGAAGAAGACATTGATTCGGCTCTCAGGAGAAGAGTATTCAACATTATGATAGAGATCCTCGAAAATGTCTCAAAATATAATCCGGGCAAAAAAGCAGAACAAAAGTACGGGATGCCTGTAGCTTTAGTCCGGCTGGAAAATGGTAGATTCGTTCTTACAACAGGCAATCTGATCCTGAACTCAAGGGTCAGCGATCTGAAGGATAAGCTTGACAAGATAAACAGTTTCGATAAGGACGGTTTGAAAACACTTTTTTTTGCATCATTATCAGCACAGTCGATCGATACGGACAGTACCGGCAACATGGGGCTTATTTCAATGGCGCGAAAATCGGGAAGTAAACTGAATTATCAGTTTGAAGAGGTAAATGATCAGTATTCGTACTTTATGCTGACTGTCAGGGTCGAAGAACATCTGGTTTAATCAGAATACTCTGAGGTTCAATTCCTTTCCGTCCCATTCAGCAAAACTGCCTTCACTTATCCAGTCACTCAGGAAAATAACCTGGCTGCCCTGTTCAAGCTTGTATCTGAGAGCAAGATGACGGTGGCCAAAAACGAAATAATCTATTTTATCATTTTCAAGTACCGATCGGGAATATCTTATAAGATCTTCCTTTTCCTCACCCTGGAAATCCATGGTTATTCCTTTCCCCAGCCGTGAATTCAGAGACCATTTGTGTCCAATGCCAACACCTATTGAGGGATGTAGCATCGAGTACATGACACGGAGAGACTTGTTGCGGAATATTGCCAGAAGGATCTTATAGCTTTTGCTTTTACTTCCGAGTCCTTCCCCGTGAGCAATATGGAATTTTTTGCCATCAATGGTTTGCGTATAGGGTGAAGTATGAATTATTACCCCGCATTCGTCAGAAAGATAATTCCCTATCCACATATCATGGTTTCCTGTGAAGAAGTGTACTGGTACACCTGAATCGGTCAAGGCTGAAACTGTCCCAAGGAACCTTGTGAATCCCCGTGGGACAACAAGCTTATATTCCCACCAGAAATCAAAAATGTCTCCTATCAGAAAAACCTCTCTGGCTTCCGGAGCGATGATATTCAGCCACTTTACAACCTTTTTTTCTCTTTCAGCAGGATCTCCTCCGGCTTTAAGTCCAAGATGAAAATCAGATGCAAAGTATATTTTCCCCTGTTCTTTCAATTCAGAAGGCTAGTTGTTAAATATTTGATTCAATTTGATCAAAAGCGATCGTCCGTGCAGATTTGATCCGATTATAGTGCCCTCCTTGTCAAAAAGATAATTGGTCGGCAGGGTTTTGACATTAAAGAGCAGTGCATTAGCCGGATTGAGCGGATCATCCTCTCTTGTACTTATCCAGGGCAGTTCATCAAACCGTACTTCATCTCTCCATTTTTGCTCACTTTCGTCAATATTTATCTGATAGATTTCAAAGCCCTTTTTATTGAAGGTTTTATAAATATCCCTGAGCTGAAGGTTTTCAGCAATGCAGTCTTTTGAATCAACCGACCAGAAAGTCAGCAGAACAACCTTCCCTCTCAACGAGGACAATGCGATCCTTTTTCCGCTGATGTCTTTCAGATCGGGGTCCAGTTTTGCTTCAGGGTATTTGCTGGCCAGATTCTGGATCTTACTGGAATACATCTGATTAAGTTCATTCTTTAAATCTTCCGCAAGAGCCTTTACATTTTTAGAACCCGGATAATAGCGGCCCAGCGAGTCGGAAACTATTTTCATATACTGAAGATCGCGGGGTTCATAAAGTACATAAGTATTATCATCTATTCTCTGATAAACAGCTTTAAGTGAGGCCATCGATCTGGTATTGCTGATTATGAATTCAATATTCTTCTTCCGTAACTTATTGAGGATATCACTGAATTCATTTTCAAGCAGAGGTTTTTTTTCATCAAAACCTGGCTTTCCCAACGCATCATTATAAACGACCCTCAGGGAGTCAAGTTTTCTTTTTGCCACCGCAAGCCGCATATCAAGCATCCTGACATTCTCAGATCCTTCCGATCCGGTTATGGTGTAATCCCCTGACATATTCTTCCCGTTGAAAGAGACTTTAATTATTTCTCCCGGCCCGGCAAGCAATGTGACAAAATCTGAATCGGAATAACCAAGTTGATAAAATTCAGGACCGGATGACTTTACTTTGAATTTAAAGCTTCCGTTGCTCCTGATTTTTGATGTATCAATAAGCACGAGCCTGTTAACATCGACCCTGTTCAGAGCAACAGCTTTTTTTTGAGGTTCCCTGATTAATCCTTTTACTGTAAAAGTATTTTTGTTTTGGCATCCGGCAAGTAGCAGGAGCGGAAGCAGAATAAGCAATGATCTTTTCATCATAAAATCAGATTACCGGTTTCCGGATTTGGTTATAGGTTTAATTGAATAATTCAGCAAGTTTTCTTTGTAATGCATCTCCCCTGAGATCTGTAGCAATTATCCGGCCTTCCTTATCAAGCAAATAATTGGCAGGGATTGATTTTATTTTATAGAGGGGGACAACATTGGATTGCCAGTAGCTGACATCACTTACATGGATCCATTTTTCAAGCCCGTCATCCTGAATGCCTTTTATCCAGGCTTCTTTCGTCTTATCAAGCGAAACCTGGTAAATCTGAAATCCCTTGTTATGATACAAATTCCAGGCTTTGACAAGATTAGGACTTTCCTCCCGGCAGGGGCCGCACCATGAGGCCCAGAAATCGAGTAATACATAAGAACCTCTTGTTGAAGTAAGTTTAATCGTATCGCCTTCGGGAGAGGGAAGAGCTATCTCCGGTGCTTCCATTCTTTCTCCGGGGTTGGTCGATGCAGATTCTGTGCTCTCAAAATAGGTAACCATTTGCTTTATCTGGTTGTGCAGATCAATTACGGGGCCATATTCAGGATATTGTTTGAATAATGAAGAATCGACTTTCAGGAAATATGATAAATCTTTCTGAGGATCAAGTATATATATGTCTTGAGTTAATTGTGAATATAAAACCGGTATGGTTGCCAGCGACGAAATATTATCATCAATATATTTCTTGGCATACCTGTTCATATCATTCAGATAGCCATCCCCAAGATTGTCGAGAGAATCAACAACTTTAGCCAGGTCGGGCCTTCCTGAGTTCATGTTATATGTATTATTAATGTTTCTTATTTTGTTTCTTGTTTTTAGCAACATATTGTTGTAATCTGCTATCAGTTTTGTCCCTTTTGATCCTATGACAGCAACCGGATAATTCAATGAATCGAAGTGAGAAGTCATTTTTATTTTCTCTCCCGGTTCAATAAGCATTGTCAGGAAGTTATTTTGATTAATTTTGAGCAGATAAAAAGACGGGAATTTCACCTTCCTTTTAAATTCAAACCTACCATATTCCGAAACTATGGCGGAATCGACATTAAGAAGCTCATTAGGTCTAAGCTCCTGCAAAAAGATATATTGCCGGGGCAAGGAATTTTCAAGGATACCGGATATTTCTGCAGTTTTATCGCCGCAGCCTGTCAATATGAAAGCAGCTGCTAAAAAAATTGCCAGTTTTCTGTTCATTCAGAGAATTATATTTGTTAATTAGAATATTTTATTGAGATGCAAAGTTACTCTTTTTTTTATCAGACAACGCCCGGCGCAGATTTTATAATGTTCAGCGAAAGGCTTCTGAAAGCAATACAGGAACATGAAAACTTTTTCCCTGCTTCGGGCAGGTTGCTTTGGAATGTTCAATAAAAAACAGTATCTTAATAGACTTTTTAGTACCGTATTATAAAGTTTTGTTTATGAGTTATATTAAGTTTGAAAAGAGTCAGATTATAAACCTTGAATACTCGTTGTCAAGAGAGATGATCAGAACTAACAGGGCTGGTTCCTACTCTTCCACAACCATTGTTGGATGCAATACCCGTAAATATCATGGATTGCTTGTATGTCCGGTCGATGCTTTCGGAGGTGAGCGGTATGTTCTGCTGTCGTCGCTCGATGCAACAGTTGTGAATAATGACAGAAGCTTCAACACAGGAATAAGGAAATTCAAGGGAGACTATTACAGTCCGAAAGGCCATAAGTATATTGAAGAGCTTGAGATGGATGGAATTCCTTCGCGCATATACAGGGTGGGTGGGGTTAAGCTTAAACACGAAAGGCTTTTAGTCCATTATGAGGAACAGTATCTTGCGAGATTCACTATTCTGGAAGCATCAGAGCCGATGAAACTTCAGATCCGCCCATTTCTGGCCTTCAGGAATATTCATGAGCTGACGCATGCCAACCTGGCTGCAAATACAAAAGTTGATTTTCTAGACAACGGGATTAAAATGAAGCTCTATGAAGGGTTTCCTTTTCTTCATATGCAGTTCTCAACAAAAGCCGAATTTGTTCATGTGCCAGACTGGTACCTGGGGGTTGAATACACTGAAGAACAGAAAAGAGGTTATGACTATTCTGAAGATATCTTTACGCCCGGATTTTTTGAAGTTGAAGCAAAAGAAGGCGATGTGATAGTTTTTTCAGCTTCTACGAAGGAAGAAAAACCATCAGGCTTCAAAACTAAATTTACCAAAACAGTCAATGGCAAGATACCGAGAAGCAATTATATAAACTGCCTGAAAAATGCTGCTCAGCAGTTTATTGAAAAACGGCATGGAAAAACCCTGATTATAGCCGGTTACCCATGGTTTGGAGCATGGGGCAGGGATACATTTATTGCTCTTCCCGGACTTGCTTTAGCCCGCCCCAATAAGAAGCTTCAACTTTACAGGGAGGTGCTCGATACCCAGGTGGGAAGGATGAAGGATGGCCTGTTCCCTAATATGGGCACGATCGGCAATCCTGCATTTAATTCTGTGGATGCTCCCCTGTGGTTCTTCTGGTCGGTTCAACAATATCTTGAGAATGGCGGGACCGACGCCTGGGAACGCTACGGTGAGGCATTAAAATCAGTTCTCAATGCGTATAAAAGCGGTACTGCCTTTAATATCATGATGAGGGAAAATGGGCTCATTTATGCTGATGCTCCCGGTAAATCACTTACATGGATGGACGCGGTGGTGAATAGTATCCCCGTAACACAAAGAAAAGGGTATGCAGTTGAAATAAATGCATTATGGTACAATGCTATCTGTTTTGCTCTGGATATGGCAAGACAGGTTAAAGACCGCAAGTTTGTCAGGGAATATGAGAACCTGCCTGATCTGATAAGTAATTCTTTCAATGAGCTGTTTTGCAATCATCAGAAAGGCTATCTTGCCGACTATGTCAATGATGACGAAGGAAAGAACTATTTTGTAAGACCCAATATGGTTATTGCAGTTTCACTCCCGTACTCAATACTTACAAAAGACCAGATGAAAAGAGTACTGGATGTTGCTGACAAAGAGCTTATAACTCCGCGGGGACTCAGGACCCTTTCTCCGGGGAATCCGCTTTACAAGGGGACTTATCACGGGGATCAGGAAGAAAGGGACAAGGCTTATCATAACGGGACAGTATGGCCATGGTTATTAGGTCCGTTCTGCGAGGGATGGCTTAAGGTGTACGGAGAACAGGGTGTACAGAGAGTCAGGAAACTTGTTTTCGGACTTGAGGAAGTGATGAGTGAACACGGAGTAAGTACGATCTCGGAGATCTATGACGGAGATCCTCCTCATGCGCCAAATGGAGCAATATCACAGGCCTGGAGTGTTGGTGAAGTCCTGAGGATAATCGATCTTCTTGAAAATAAATATTCAAATTTATAAATCAGGTATGATATGCGTGTACTAATGTTCGGATGGGAATTTCCGCCACACATCTCCGGCGGATTGGGTACAGCCAGCTATGGCCTGACAAAAGGAATGTCTACTCTGGAGGATCTTGAAGTGATCTTTGTTGTGCCTAAAGCATGGGGCGATGAAGACCAGACCAGGGTAAGGCTCATTGGTGCAAATAAGGTTCCTGTTGCATTCAAGCAGGTTCATTATAAAGGATTCAGACGTCCCCTGGAACAGATAGAAATTTCATCAAAAATTGTTCCTTACACAGATCCTGAGGAATTCTGGACAAGGATCAATTCGGAATCTACCGGATATAAACTTATAGTCCAGACGACCAATGAGGGGACTGTTGATTTTTCAGGCAGATACGACAGCTCATTGATGGACGAGATATACAAGTATTCAGTTGTTGCTTCGGTGATTGCTGAGGAAAACGAATTTGATATAATCCATGCTCACGACTGGCTTGCATATCCTGCAGGCATTGCAGCAATGGAGGTCTCGGGTAAGCCTCTTGTGATACATGTTCATGCAACTGATTTCGATCGCAGCGGGGGTAATGTAAACCCCGATGTTTACCGTATCGAAAAACTGGGAATGGATGCAGCATCAAAAATCATTACGGTAAGCAACCTTACAAGAGATATCGTAATCAATAAATACCACATTAATCCTGATAAGGTTGAGACAGTTTATAATGCAGTGGAACCGGTTAAAATTTCACAGGATGTCGTTATAAACAAGGGCTTTGATGAAAAAGTGGTTACTTTCCTTGGCAGGATAACCTTACAGAAGGGTCCTGAATACTTCATCGAGGCTGCCTACAAAGTCCTGAAAGTTATGCCTGACGTAAGGTTTGTGATGGCAGGCTCGGGTGATATGATGGAAAGAATGATGCGAAGAGCTGCTGCCCTTAAGATTACTGACAGATTTCATTTTACAGGATTCCTGAAGGGGAAGGATGTCTTCACTATGTTGAATATGAGCGATGTGTACATCATGCCCTCGGTATCTGAACCATTTGGAATTTCTCCGCTTGAAGCCATGCAATCAAATGTCCCGGTAATAATCAGCAAACAGTCGGGAGTTTCTGAGATTCTAACCCATGCTGTGAAAACTGATTTCTGGGATATCGACGCAATGGCTGATGCAATATATGGCATCCTGAACTATCCTGCCCTTTCAAAGATGTTCATTAAGAATGGCAAGGAAGAAGTTGTCAGGCTAAAATGGGATAATTCAGCAAGGCATGTCAGGGATATTTATTACAGAGTGATTTGGCAAAATAAGAACTAGATATGAGTTTAACAGGCAAAAAAGCAATATGCTTTTATTTTCAGGTGCATCAGCCATTCAGGCTAAAACGGTACAGGTTTTTTGACCTGGGTCATGACCATTATTACTATGATGATTTCTCGAATGAATCCATCATGAGGAAAGTGGCAGAGAATTGTTATCTCCCTGCCAATGAAATCATGCTTGATCTCATCCTGAAAAACAAGGGAAAGTTTAAAGTGACTTTTTCACTGACGGGACTGGTAATAAACCAGTTTCGACTTTACGCACCTGAAGTGCTGGAATCATTTAAAAAACTTGCGGATACCGGAATGGTGGAATTCCTTGCAGAAACCGAGTCGCATTCCCTGGCATCAATCAAAACAAGAAGTGAATTTGAACACCAGGTAATTGCTCACAGGGCAATGGTAAAGGAGTTTCTTGGAGTTGAAACGACATCGTTCAGGAACACTGAATTAATATATTCCGACCAGATCGGTTCATGGGTAGCTGATATGGGATTTAAATCGATGCTTACGGAGGGAGCCAAGCACGTTCTGGGATGGAAAAGCCCCAACTTTCTGTACTGTAATTCCATTAACCCTCGTCTGAAAGTGCTTCTCAGGAATTTTGTACTGAGCGATGATATCGCCTTCAGGTTCTCAAACCGCAACTGGGCAGAATGGCCATTGACCGCTGATAAATATGCCTCATGGCTAAATAAGCTAGCTCCCAAAAGCGAATTGATAAATGTTTTTCTTGATTATGAAACATTTGGTGAACACAACCATAAAAATACCGGGATATTCGATTTTCTTCAACACATGCCCGGATCAGTCCTGAAAAAGACTCCTTACAAGTTCATGACTCCGACAGAAGTAGCAGATTTTCTTCAGCCTGTTTCTGCAATCAGTATTCCTTCACCCATTTCCTGGGCCGACGAAGAGCGCGACATAACAGCCTGGCACGGAAATGAACTTCAGGTTGCAGCTCTTGACAAGCTTTATGAACTGACGGATAAAGTCTGCCGTTGTGAAGATGCTGCTATAAGAAAGGATTGGGAATATCTTCAGGCCAGTGATCATTTTTATTATATGGCTACAAAATTCTTTTCCGACGGGGCCGTACATGCCTATTTCAATCCTTACGATACCCCATATGACGCATTTATGAATTACATGAACGTTTTAAGCGATTTTGAGATCAGGGTCAATCGTTTTATTCCTGACAGGGATACTCAAAACGAGATTTCCAAGCTTAATAATCTTATTAAGGAAAAAGAATCAATAATTGATCAGCAGACAACCCAGATAGATAACCTTAAGAAAAAGTCACCCGGGAAAAAGAAATCCATAAGAAAGCCTGCGTCAAAAATTAAAACCAAAATTGTCAGGAAGACACAATCTAAAAAGCCTGTCAAAACTAAAAAAAGCAAATAAAAACATCTTAATAATAATCTGAACCAATATTTCTTATAATGAATGTTGAACTAGTTTTTGAGACCAGTTGGGAGGTTTGTAACAAGGTTGGAGGGATTCATACTGTAATCTCAACTAAGGCACTGAATATTGTAAATGAACTTGGGGATAATTATATACTCATAGGCCCTGATGTTTGGAGGGAAGAGGTAACCAACCCGGAATTTATTCCTGACGATACTCTGTTCCCTGAATGGAGAAATCTTGCAGCAAATGAAGGATTGAGAGTCAAAACAGGACGGTGGAATATTGCCGGCAAACCTATAGTATTTTTAATAGATTTCACGCCATATTTCGGCCAGCAGAATGAGATATTTGCAAAATTCTGGGAATCTTATAAACTCGATAGCATAACCGGCCAGTGGGATTATGTCGAACCTGCCCTGTTTGGCTATGCAGCCGGAAAAGTTATTGAAAGCTTCACTTCATGTTACCATGATCACCATAATATAATCGCACAGTTCCACGAGTGGATGACAGGTACAGGGATCCTTTACATCGAAAAGCTCGCTCCATGGATCGCAACGGCATTCACAACACATGCAACTGTACTTGGCAGATGTATTGCAGGCAATAACAGGCCGTTGTACGGGAAAATGAAAGAATACAATCCGGTACAGATATCCCGCGAATTCAATGTTGTAGCTAAACAATCACTTGAAAAAATTTCAGCTGCCGAGGCAGACGTTTTTACGACAGTAAGTGAGATCACATCCAGGGAATGCTCTTTCTTCCTTGGGAAAGACGTGGATTTAGTAACTCCCAACGGATTTGAAGACTCCTTTGTTCCTTCTGCTGAATCATTTGAGGAGAAGCGGCAGACTGCACGAACCAAACTCAAGAAGGTCGCAGAGGCTGTTCTTGGTTATCCCCTTGCTGATAACTGCATATTTATTGCAAATAGCGGAAGATACGAGTTCCACAATAAGGGAGTGGATATTCTTATTGATTCTCTCGGAGAATTGAATAAGGAAAGTGACCTCTCCAGAGAGTGTGTGGCTTTTATCCTTATGCCGGCATACCATAAGGGCCCGCGCCAGGATCTTATTGATATTCTGTACAATAATGGAAAGATCAGCGGAACTGATAAATACCTTACGCATAGTCTCCATTACCCGACCAGCGATCCGGTGCTTCAAAGCATAAAAACTAATGGTCTTACAAATAATCAGGATGCAAAGGTTAAGATCATTTTTGCTCCCTCATATCTTAACGGCAATGACGGCATCTTTAATCTCTCCTATTATGACCTGCTGATCGGATTTGATCTTTCGGTTTTCCCTTCATATTATGAACCCTGGGGATATACACCGCTAGAAAGCCTGATGTTTTCTATCCCGACGGTCACCACCTCGCTTTCAGGATTTGGCCTGTGGGTCAGGGAATATTTTAAGGACCGCGGGAATGGCATCGCGATAATTGAGAGGACAGATGATAATGAAAAGGAAGTAGTTACTGAAATCAGGAAATTCATCCGGAAATATATTGGTCTTTCAGAAGGGGAAGTAAGGGAAGCAAGATTCAAGGCACATGAGATCTCGAGGATAGCAATGTGGCACAATCTTGTAAAGCACTATTATGACGCTTATGAAATTGCTCTTACGCACAGCAGTGAAAGGAGGGACGAACCACGGGAATTTGCACAGTTTGTTGAAGCGCCAGACTTAAAGATCAGAAAACCTCACCAGATTCCTGTCTGGAAGGATATTTATGTTCAGAGTGATGTACCTGATAAACTGTCATCCCTTAAAGAGCTGTCCGGCAACCTGTGGTGGTCATGGAATTGGGATGCTGAGTTCTTGTTCAGGAGGATGGATCCTTCTCTCTGGGAGGATGTCAACCATAATCCCAAGCTGCTTCTTGAAAAGATTGATTATAAGCGACTGCTTGTTCTTGAAGATGATGAAGAGTTTATAGCGGACCTTGAAAATATAATCAGGAAATTCAAAGAGTATATTAACAGGCCTGATGATAAAGAAAAACCCTCAGTTGCTTATTTCAGTATGGAATTTGGAATTCATCCCTGCCTGAAAATTTATTCTGGTGGTCTTGGAATTCTTGCAGGTGATTATCTGAAGGAAGCAAGCGATTCGAACGTAAATATTATTGGCATAGGCCTTCTTTACAGGTTCGGTTATTTCAAACAAAAGCTCGGTCCGAAAGGGGAGCAGCTTACAATTTATGAGGCAGAGGAATTTTCAAGGCTTCCGATAATTCCGGTCAAGGATGCTGAAGGGAAACATCTTACAGTGAGTATAGTATGGCCAGGCAGGAGCGTGAACATGCGGATATGGGAAGCAAAAGTCGGGAAAGTATCGCTTTATTTGCTGGACACTGATTTTGATGACAATTCTGCTGAGGACCGTTCAATAACCCATTACCTGTACGGAGGAGATCATGAGAACCGCCTTAAGCAGGAGCTTATTCTTGGTATCGGTGGCATCAGAGCCCTGACCGCAATGGGTCTGAAGCCTGACCTCTATCACAGCAATGAAGGACATTCGGCATTTATCAGCCTTGAACGTGTCAGAAAACTCATTGAAGATTATCATCTTACATTCGATCAGGCTATTGAGGCTATCCGTTCGTCAACCCTGTTCACCACTCATACTCCGGTTCCAGCAGGGCATGATGCATTTGAAGAGGATCTTCTAAGAAAGTATATCTCTCATTATCACGCCAGGCTTAATATCAGCTGGGATGAGCTGATGGCACTTGGCCAGTGTCCGGGAGAAGCAGACAAGAAATTCAATATGAGCTACCTCGCCACTCATATGTCACAGGAATTGAATGGTGTAAGTAAATTGCATGGACAGGTTACTCAGGGATTGTTCAATAAGCTTTGGCCCGGATACCTTAAAGAGGAACTTTACATAGGATATGTAACAAACGGCGTCCATCATCCCACCTGGATTGCTCCTGAATGGCAGGAAATCTATAAACAGCTCACAGGCACCGCTAATTTTGACCAGACCGACAGAAGTCAATGGGAAAAACTGTATAACCTTGATGATAAAAAAGTTTATGATCTGAAAACGGGACTAAAAAAGAAACTCTTCGTAAATATCCGCAAAAGGCTGCAATCGGACATGATTGAGAAGCATGTCAGTCCGCGGACATTATTGAATATCAGTACGCATCTTAATGATAAGGCCCTCACTATAGGGTTTGCACGCAGGTTTGCAACCTATAAGAGAGCTTCTCTGCTGTTCAGGGATCTCGACAGGCTGGCAAAGATTGCAAATGATCCTGACAGGCCTGTGCAGTTCATCTTTGCAGGAAAGGCTCATCCCCATGATGGCGGCGGGCAGGACCTGATCAAAAGAGTTTTCGAAGTATCACAGATGCCTCAGTTTGCTGGAAAGGTTCTTTTCCTGGAAAATTATGATATTGAGCTTGCAAAGCAGCTTGTAAGAGGAGTTGATATTTGGCTTAATACACCAACACGGCCTCTTGAAGCCTCAGGTACAAGCGGCGAAAAAGCCGTGATGAATGGAACGATACATTTCAGCGTCCTCGACGGATGGTGGGTTGAAGGGTATCGTGCATATGCCGGCTGGGCGCTTCCGAAGAAACAATCCTTTGCTAACCAGGACCTTCAGGATGATGTGGATGCCGAAACCATTTACAATATGCTTGAATTTGAAATAGTGCCTGCCTATTATTCATCGAATGAACTGGGCATTCCGGTTGAGTGGATAAGCCTTATCAAGAACACCATGGTGAAGATAGCTCCTGAATTCACAATGAAGAGGATGCTTGATGATTATCTTGAAAGGTATTACATGAAACTTTGGCCAAGGAACAAATATCTGACTGCAAATGATTTTGAGAAAGCAAAAGCAATTGCTTCCTGGAAAAAGACTATGAAGGACGAATGGGACAATATTGAGGTTCTGAATTATAATTTCGAGCGGCCTCCTGAAAATGTTTATCATTCAGGTCATGATTATCATGCTGAGATAGCCCTTGATATCAAGAAAATACCAAAGGACAACGTTGGTGTGGAGTTTGTTTTTACTCATCTTAACAAGCAAAGCGAATATGAATTTGTTGACAGCCAGGAGTTTAAGCTGATCAGCAGCAAAAATGGCAAATGTCTCTACAGGGCTAACCTTGTTCCTGAGAAAGCCGGAACATTCTTTTACGGGATAAGAATATATCCAAGGCACAAGGATCTACCTCACAAGCAGGATTTTTACCTGCTGAGGTGGATTGATTAAATATCAGTGGCTCTTTTTACGGTTTCCCTCCTTAAAACCAGGGCGCTTCGTGATGGCAGATAGAGATAAAGATAGAAAGGCTGATCGAGAGTTGGCCTTGCTGCTTTTCTGGTGGATGTATAGTATGAAATCCTGTTGACCCTGTCGAAACCTCCAAACAATGGATCATCGGTGTCCACCATGATCCTGAATTTACCTTTAACAGGAATTCCGTAGTCAGTAAACGAATTGGTCGGATGAAAATTAAATACCAGTACAAACTCACCTCTTGAGAAAGCTATTACCTTATCAAAATTATTCTCGTAGATCCTTTGAACAACCAGATCATCCAGGATCCTGAATTCTTTATGAAGCCTAATCATTGCATTGTCAAACTTCAGCAGGAATGAATACTTAAGATCTTCATTCTGGGCGAGATGCCACTGGCGGCGTGCATATTTATAGCTCCAGTTATTACCTTCACGCGGAAAATCGATCCATTCAGGATGGCCGAATTCATTTCCCATGAAATTCAGGTAACCTCCGCCCGACGCACTGAATGTGATAAGCCGTATCATCTT
>Ga0326726_10001210_pt1 | contig 24052 bp, 14 predicted proteins | sample MHFenrmetagenome_2_FD_207603 | JGI IMG/M metagenome (GOLD analysis project Ga0326726, IMG submission 207603) | Lab enriched peat soil microbial communities from Michigan Hollow, Ithaca, NY, United States - MHF15MN | ecosystem: Environmental > Terrestrial > Soil > Wetlands > Peat | place: USA... | reverse complement strand
TCTATGGTGGAGGTCATGTCAACGATCACCTTCACACCCGAGATCGCTTTCCTGGCGTAGCCCACGTGTGAAATACGAAGCGTGTAGGTACCGACCGGGATGTTGATGATAAAGTAGTTTCCGTTAGCGTCCGTCACTCCTCCCAACTGCGTCCCATCAATGATGACGTTGGCTCCCGGGAGCCGCTCGCCGGTCGACGCATCAACGACACGCCCGGAAATCTTGCCGGTGGTGCCCCCGAACGCAAGCTCGGCAAGCAGCAATAGCATGCAGGCAACTTTTTTCATGCTACCCTCTTTCGCTTTTGTATACAGAGAGAACGGCGGAAGGAGAAGGTGAGGATGTGGGACCAATCCGCGGGCCTTTTGAACTTACGATCGGCTGGAATGAAGTGGAGGCCTTCTCCCGGCGCTTAACAAAGGGGTCACCGGGGGCCCCTGAAACGGGCTCCCGGTGATCAGGTTAAACGATTCAGAGATACCCTTACTTCATCAGAAGGAGCGACTTCGTGCTAACGAACGTTCCGGCCTTCAACGTATAGTAATAGACACCGGACGCCAGATTGTGCGCGTCGAATCGCACCGTGTACGACCCCGCGGGCTGGCGCTCATTGACCAGCGTCGCCATTTCACGACCGAGCATGTCGTAGACCGTCAGCTGCACAGATGCTTCCCCGGGGATTGCGTAATCAATGGTCGTTCCCGGATTGAAAGGATTCGGATAGTTCTGGCTCAGTGAGAAGCCGTCGGGAAGAAGAGGGGATTTGTCTTCCACGCCAACCAGCGGTGGATCGGTCCATTTCAGGATCGCTCCGCCATTCCCGACTGCCCAACCCGTTCCCGCATCGATGAACTGCACGTGTCGAAGCCTGCCGACACCTGCCGGCACGGTTTTTTGAGTCCATGTCGTCCCGCCGTCCAGAGACACGGCGGAAAAGCCGGTGGCTGTCGGACCTCCCACAACCACGATGGAGTTTGTGCCCGTAATCCAGTCAATCTGCCGAAGACCGTACACTCCGGCGAACAGCAACATCGAGTCGGCGTGCGCCCAGCCGTCCGTTGTCCGGGCAACGCTCCCGCTGTTGATGTTGGAAATGATGCCGGCGTTCTCGTCCCTCATGCTGAAACCGTAGCTGTCATCAATCGGCACTCGTGGTGAGCTCGTCCACGTCAAACCCTTGTCGGTCGACTTCCAGACCGCCGGGCGGCCTCCGGTTCCGTATGTGACAAACCAGGCCATGTTTCCGATCAACTCCAGGCCATTGACAACGCCGGTCTCTCCCCCTTCGGCGAGAGGAGGGTTCGAAAGCGGGGTCCAGGTCGTGCCGCCGTTCGTGGTCGTCATGATCTGAAACTTGGTGGGCGTCGCCAGGAAGGGATCTCCGATCGCAATACCGTTGTTCGCGTCATAAAACTTGATGGCATCCCCGAAACCTTCGTTGTCTGTGTACTGTTGCACCCAGGAAGTCCCGCCGTTGGTGGTCTTCCATATCCTGCAGCCAACTGAGGTGGCATCATCAGTACCGTAGATCCAGGCCGTCGAGGAATCCAGTGCCTCGATCGCGTAGTTGTCCATGGTAGCATCGGTTGGGGTCTTCAACGCCCAGGTAGTCCCGCCGTCAACTGTGCGCACCACCTCCCCGAGATACCCTGTGGCCCAGACCACCTGCGCGTTGACCACCTTTAGGCCACGCATTATCTGCGTTGCCGGGCTTGTCTGTTTCGTCCAGGGCTGGGCGGCAGCCGTTGCCGTAAGTATGCCAACAGCAAGAGCAATAATACACACAACCAGAAGCAAGCGTTTCATGGCACCTCCTTCATGTGGTGAAATCGATTGAGAGATTTGAATGCAACCGTAGAAGTCATTCCGAGGATCTGCAACCCGGTTTCCGGTTGCAGTACTGTGTCACAGGGGCGGAGCACCCGAAAGAAACGGGCTCCGGTCAGGGTCCCGCTCAAGGCAACTCTGAGCTTCATAGTCAAAGTACTACCTGCCAGCGTGGAAGTCAAGCCTTTCCCCCTCTCATTCAGGGAGGCAAAGAAACTACCTCAGAACTATCATTTTGCCCGACTTGAAACGGACACCCGCCCGCAATTGATAGACGTACACCCCGCTGGCCAGATGTTTCGCGTCAAACGTTGCGGAATGGACACCGGCCTCGACCCGCTGGCCAACAAGCAGCCCTACCTGACGACCCAGGAGATCGTAGACCGCAAGGTGCACCTCACATGCTGCAGGAACGGCGTACCGAATCGTCGTCGCTGGATTGAACGGATTCGGATAATTCTGCGCCAGGGTGAAGCCATCGGGACTAGGTGCTCCAATGCCGCCGGCCGCGGTGAGAGTTCCGTCCGAGAACCTGTACGACTGACCCTCACGAACGACGTTGATGACTCCTCCGACGAACGCGGCATTCTGCCTTGGATGCGGTTTCCCGGGATCCCGCCAGGCGGGAAAATCGACAAGCGAGACTGCACGGGCGTCAATGACAACCGCCGGAGTCGTTCCACTCACGAAACCGTATTCTCCACGCAGTGTCATTGTCGTGCCTGCATCAAGAGCGACTCCAAAGGCGGCACGGGTCTTTCCCATCCCCCAGAAGAGTCCGCTCGCACGGTTGTCGATCGAATCGGGGTTCTCATAGAGCCTGGGCATCGCTGTCACTGCCCCGCTGACTCCGAGACCCCTGGCCAGAGAAAGTTCACCATAATAGGCCGCATACGCCGACGATTCCGTCCCTACAACAGCCGTATCGCCAATCATCTTTGCATCATTTCCGAGGAACAGGCATGGCGCGTCAGCATTGATCGAAGCCCGGAATGACCGCCCCACAACCGTTGATGAATCAAGATATCCTGCGATACTGTCGCCGCTGTTTGTGGCAAAGACGAATCCTTTGCAGCCCGAGAAAGCCGCCGCAACAACAGGATCCCCGGCGCGGCTGCCACTCATCCAGAGCTGTCGTGCGACAACGCCCCGTTGAGCGAGAGCTGCAGCCACGTTCAGCGCCGCCGCCGTGAGGTACGGCGATGAGATTACCCCCACCGTGTCCGGAGCAGGTTGAAGCTCATGAACGAAATTGGCCAGACTCCCCACCGATGAAAACCAGTCAGCCTGGCTGCTGCTCCCATCGAGAAAAAGCGTCGGAAGTGCGCTCTGGAATTTCTTGGGCAGGTAGGCTGATGCTGCAAGGGGCGCCCCGATCGCCCCACTTCCCAATGAGATCGTGAATCCGTCGGTCAACTGATCGAGCCCCATGCCGGAGATGGAGAGCGCCCTGGACGGTTCCAGCGTGCACTCGGTTCCCGGACGCCACCGAAGGACTGTCACAGTCCCTGCTCCCATGACCTCGGCTCTTCCCGCGGGGTCGATGGCGAGCGCTGTGTTGTAATCCACCCCCATCCCTACGATGGATTTCCCGGTCATGGAGCGATACACTCCGAGCATCGCGAGCAGTCTTCCGATTCTTCCCCGCTCGAAGAAATGAGTATCTCCAATGATCCCCGGCACCAGGCCAAGAAAATCCTCCGTGAACGTGATTCCCGCGCCAAGCGGGTTGCGCAATGCCGTCCTGGGGTCCACCGATGTCGTCCTCGCATCGATAATGACCTCGCTCAGAACCGCCATTCCTGCGCTGGTTCCTCCGACAACACCACCTCGTTGAAAGACCTCTTTGATGGCCTGTTCAACCAGAGTGCCTCTCCATCTGCTGATGTACTGCCACTGGTCTCCGCCACGAAGGAAGATCCCGTCGCATGCGCGAACCGCTCTGTACGTTGCCGAATCATTCGCAGCGGAGGTCGACGGGATGGCAAATGTCGTATCACCAGCAGCCCCCAGCCATGTGAAGTACGAAACCAGCCATGGGGAGGTCGTGGAGTAATGGAGAACGGCGATTCTCCTGTTGGGCGCATGGTCGACAAGCCAGCGATAGGGTTTATCTGACCAATCGTTGTAATCCTCGCTGCCACCGCCGACGAAAAGCACAGAACCCTGGCCGAAAGCCTCCGTGCATGCAAGGGTCAGGAACAGGATCAAACTCCCCGCCGGAGGCATCAGAACGTCATCCCGATCGAGAATCGACTGATGTTGGGAAGCAGGTCGTACATTGCGTAGGCGTAATCAACAGTCAGATTCAGGCCTTCAAAGGGGACGGCCACGCCGCCGCCCACTGTTCCCCTTTCAGTGTCGTAGCCGAAGCGATAGCCGCCGCGCAGGTAGAATTGTTTCAGGAACGAAACCTCGACCCCGACATTTACCCGCTCCTTGTTGTCATTCGGGTGGGCAACATCGGTTGCGACCATCACCGAGAGGTCGTCCGACACATAGGGCGACATGGAGACCCCCACCTGGAAAAAGAGGGGAAGGGGATAGTCCTCTGTTCCCAGACGGGCGGGAGCAAGCCGGTTGTTCGGATTTTGGGTGTCGGAGTCATACTTTACGGCGAGGTCGCGTCCATCGTACTTCATGTCGGCGCCGAAATTCGACATGCTCATCCCGATGGTGAGGTCCCGGAAACCGATTCTGTACTGGGTGCCGACGTCAAATGCCATACCGGTCGCAGACTCGTTCCAGATTCGCTGACTGACGAGCTTCACGGTGATGCCGACGCTGAAATCTTCCGTCAGCCTGCGGGCGAAACTGGCCCCGAGCATCAGATCCTGTGCGTTGAATTTCTGTCCCGTCCCCTCGGGCTCTGATTCCGTCGTCACCTCCATGTCGCCCATGGTGAAGAGGTTCATCGAGATGCCGAACGATCCGATATCCTCGGAGGAATGGACGAAGGCAGCCTGACTCACGCTCATCCCGGCCCACCAGGCTGTGTACGATGCGAAAAGCTCGTTCCCCTTGACGGCGGCAATGCCCGCCGGGTTCCAGAAGAGCGCGGATGCGTCATTCGCGTTTGAAACATACGCCCCGGCCATGGCGGCCGCACGCGGTCCTACCGGGATTTTGAGAAACTGCGCTCCGGCGGTGCCGAGGTTGGGGTTCTGTGCGCTGGCCACCATGCAGATACTGATGATGAAGACGGCGAGAAGGAGGATGATTCTATTCATGGCTGGGCTCCTATTTGATCACCGCGAAGCGGCCGATCTTTTCCGCAGTATCTGTTTTGACGAGATAGACGTAAATACCTGGCGCAATTTCCCGATTTCCTGCAGCCCGCAGATTCCAGGATTCCGTCCCGTTGTCGCTGTTGTGTTCTATTGTCTGGATCCTGTCACCGACGACGTTGAAAATGTAGATCGTGCAGCGGGAGGGGAGGTTGTTGAACTTCAGCTGCCGGATCGGTTCCCTGCGGAGTGAGCCGAATTCCGGCTCATACTGGGAAGCGACCACATACGGATTCGGGACTACTTTGATCCCGTTGAGGTCGCCCGCGCTGATAGTCTGCGTCACACCTGCCACGCTTGTCGAAAACCCATAGCTGTCGAGATACGTGATCCTGCTCTGCGCGAGAGTGTCGGCGGGCCGGAGTGCAAAGCTCAGTCCCGTGGTCGTCGCGTAGGTGGTGCCATAGGAGAAGGCCTGGAGCGGCAGCACCGCACTGGTCCCCGCCGTGCCACGAACGCCCTGCCTGACGACGAGCGAGTCTCCCTGTTTTGGCAGCTTCACTGCAGCCGACGAGGTGTCGGTCAACGTCAGACTGAGACCCTCGAACAGTATCGGAACGCCCGATTGATACGTGTCGGCAGCCTGCAGCACGGTCCGTTCCGTCAGGTTGCGCAGCATAAAGGTAGTCGGCGAAAGGAAAATTAGGCCGAATGTTTCCGCGCTTTTCGGACCGGCTGCGACTACGCCCACAGTAATCAACGGTTGGAGGTTCCCCTGCTCGATGCTGACGACCGGAGCAAAATCAATCCTGTACGTCCGGCCGCCCGCGTCCGGCAAATCAACGGCCTGAATGTCGAACAAAACGTGAGAGGTCCCGTTTCCCACCTGCTGCGGTGCTGAAGCGGTGACAGGGACTCTGCCGACGGCCGCAGATCGGGGAACAGATGTGCCGAGATTGCTCTCCTCGGTCGTCCCGCCCCGCGCGGATTCCAGGAGAGTCGCCCCGCTATCGAAGACGCTGGTTGCGGTCAGCGTGTACCAGTATTCAAAACCGTTGGTTACGTTGGTGTCGATGTAGCTATACTGAAGCCCGACATCCTTGCCGTAACCGTCCACCCGGTCGAACTTCGCCAGCGGCACCGGATCAGGCCCGGTGTTCGGCGCGAGGTTACGGTCGATCTGATCCCAGAACTGCCCCTTGTCGACGCTCTTGTAAAGACTGTACCCTTCGAAGTTGGCTTTTCCGGTGAGCGGATCCCGGCAGGATTCGGATCTGTTATCCCACGTGATCGTCACCCGCCTGTCACCGGGCGTCACGGTGACATTGGGCGATTGAGGCGGTTGCGGAAGCTGGAAGTTGTTCGCGAGGAGGCTGTACGCATGCGCTGTTGTTGCATCGAGCTCTTCGATCGTGTTTCCGGCCACCATTGCCGTCACGAATTTCAGCGTATCGCCCGGTGCGATTCTGTACGGGCCCGAGCTCAGAATCGCGACGGGATCCAGGCCGGCTGCCGGCTGGGTGGAAAAATCGTCGAAATGGAGGTCGGGTGCGTTCGCCCCCAGATGGAAATATTTCGGCCCGTTCGCGGATTCGTAGAGCGATTGCGTGCTCGCCATGCGGCCGAATTCGATGTTATTGTCGTTGATATTGTCATCGTCGTACGTGCACCAGTGGAGGTCGGTGATCCCCAGCTCCTTCCCGTTGACCTTCGGGGTCCGCATCATCATCAGGCCGAACACTGCGGTCGGACCATTCCACTCGCTCGACCAGCCGTTCACATCGTAGCCGTAGACGCGACCCCACTTTTTGTCGAAGACATACCGGTCGTCTCCATATTCCTGATCGTATCCACCGATGTCGCAATCCATATAAAAGCCGAAGTAGAGACTGTCGTAGGTGTTGGCCGAGCGGTTCGTGACCTCGAAGATGAAATAGATCAGGTCGCGGACCCCTTTCTGGTTGAACGCATAACCGGTCTGATTGATCTGGATACCGCGTCGCCCCTTGGAATTGTTGGAGTCGCTGTAAACACAATAGCTATCCTGGTTGGAGACGAAAATATCGTTCCCTGCAGCGTCCTTCACCGGCCAGCCGGACGGGGGCCAGCTGTTCGGTTTGTCGCTGAAGGCAATTTTCGCACTATCTCTCTTGTTGTATCCGGGGACAGCCTCCCACTCTTCATCGGTAGTGAACCGGCCCTGGATGACATTCCCGGGAAATCCGACATAGGGATTAACACGGTAGATATACTCGTGAAGGCTCCCCTGGGGGAACTCGCCCGAAGCTCCCTGGGAGAGTGTCCGGGCGTAGAGCTTTCCCCGGTTCTCGAAGAATGCGCCGATGTTGCTTTTGTTGTGCTTCCCGCCTGCGCGATCGATGATCCCCTCGGTGGTCGATCGATTGTCCGGCTGGTTGCGATCCCTGGCACTCTTGGACCGCTGGGCCTGCAGTTCTGCGGGAAGGACCAGGCAGAATACAAGGAGGAGACGAAGGAGTGTTTTCATGGTTGCCCGCTCTCGAGAGAGTTCTTAGAAACTACACCGTGCACCCAGCCGGATCCGGCGCGGCGGCCCGAAATTGCTGGGATCAAGGACATAATCCTGTGAAGGGGTGGGCGGCCCGTACGTCACATCAGGCTCACCCGTATCCGTGTAGACATACGTCACGTTCTTGTGATCGGTCAGATTGAGCACTTCCACAAAGGCCGTGAACACAGTCGGCCCGATGTTCCATTCCTTGCTTATCTGGACGTCGACGGAGTACGTCGCGGGCATCCGTGCGGAGTTCTTCTCGATGTAACTGATCACCCTTCCGCCGGGGGTCGGGGTATAGGGATATCCGCTGCCGACCCGGATCACAAGGTTCCAGATGGTGTTCTCGAACGGGCTCGCTCCGAAGATCGTCGGCCCGGTATTCCGCGGCAGACGGAGGTTGGCATTCAGGTTGAAAAGATGAGGTTTGTCGAACGCGAGCGGGTAGAGGAGCGTTGATTCAGTTGTGCCGGGGTAGTCCTCGACTTCCGACGACGCGCTCCCCTTTGCGACCGAATAGGTATACGTGAGAGAACCGGCAAGATAGCCGCTCCGGCGCAGGTCAACACGCATTTCGAATCCCTTGATGTTTGCATACGCCTCATTCATGTAGAGTGTGTAGCCGACGTACCTCCCTTCAACGAACGGAGGGAAGTACCGCGTGCCGACCAGGCCGATGACATCCTTGTAGTATGCTGTGAAGGAACCCGCAACCGCATCGCTGAATTGATGGGACACGCCCACTTCGTATGCCGTCGTCCGCTCTGCGTCCAGGTCCGGCTGACCGAAGATCGGCTCGCGGACATGGACATCGTACTGGGAGTTGTCGTAGAGACGCAAATAGTCGGGGTTCTGGAAGAAATGTCCGTAAGAAAAGTGAAGGGAGGTACGGTCGCTGATCGGATGGGCCACGCCGATGCGGGGACTCCACTGGACCTTGGGTGAAGACGCCACCAGAGAAGCCGGGTCAAGAGGGATGCTGCGGAACGACGCCAGCTGGTTGGCATAGTCGAGCCGCAGCCCGAGATTCATGACCAGGGAATTCAGCTCAATCTTGTCCTGGAGGTACGCGGACGCCTCGAAAGGTCTTTTCTCGAAATCCGTAATATAGGGATAGATCCGCTTCGGGTCGTACACATCAAGAAAGTTGAGCTTGTGTTTCTTCAATTCAAAGCCGCTTTTTACCTCGTGACTTTTCCCGATCTGCCAGACCAGGTCACCCTTCACGTTGACGGTCACTGTGGCATTCTGCGTCAGCTCGATCGGATCCCTCAGTCCATAGAATTCAAAACCTGTTCCCTTGTCGGCGAGATAGAACCAATCTCCCAGACCGATGTACTGTGAGGTATCCTTGTCGACGCCGGAGTAGTAGGATTGATTGAAATACGACAGCCGGAGGTCATAGAAGAAATTGGACGCCACCGTATGCGTGAAGACCGCACTTCCCTGCCTGCTTCGTTCCCGTACTTTGAGGTACTGCTCGGGGATGTACTTCCAGGAATGGCTGTAGGGGCGATGCTCGTTTTCGCTGTACAGCCAGCTGAAGACCCCCTTGAAGCCGGAAGTGAATCTGGTTGCCAGCTTGGCCATGCTCGAAAGCGTGCGATCATATCCGAAGGGGAGCCAGCTGCCGCGCGCATCACGTTCGCCAGTGATAAAAAACGTCACCTCTTCGCCTATCACCGGGCCGCTGAGCGAAGCGTTCACCCGGCTTTCCCTGTAGGTGCTGTACGGCTTCACGCCGAACTCGCTCGTTCTCGCTTCGACGGTGCCAGAAAAGTCCTTGCCCCCCTCCTTGGTCACAATATTCACCACGCCGCTCAGCGCGTTGCCATACTCGGCATTGAACGTCCCGCTGAGAAAGTTCAACTCCGAGATCGACTGGTTGCTGATCCGCGTGGCCAGCCCGCCGAGGACCGGGTCGTTGACGTACATACCGTCGATAAGATACGATACCTCATTGCCTCGCCCGCCGCGGACATACAGCACGTTTCCGTCGGCCACGACGCCGGCCTGCATGTTCAGGACTTCGATAAAATCCTTCACCGGCAACATCTGCATCTGTTCGCTTGTCACGATGTACGACGTTGCGGTCATATCTTTTTGGACCATTGGGCGCTCTGCGCGGACGACCACTTCTCCAAGCTCAACAGAAGAGGCCTCGAGCCGGGCGTCGATCACGGTCGTCTGATCGGCAACCACCCTGACACCCTTCACAAGCATCGGCGCGTAGCCGACCAACGTGACCCGAAGATCGTACAGGCCAGGCGGGAGATTGAGTATGACGTATCCGCCGTCAGCGGCGGCCGCGGCGCCAAGGCTTGTCCCGACGACAAGCACGTTGGCCCCCGGCAGTGATCCCCCCGTCCCCTTCTCCGACACCCGGCCAGAAATCTTGCCTGTCGTCCCGGCGAGGGTCAGGGAGGAGAGGAGAACGAGAGACAGAAGAAGCGCGGTGTACGTACGCATAGTGTGTCCTCCGGCAAACAGGTGCCGTTATACTGAAGTATAATGGCCGCTCTGGTTCAGCAGCCGTTCGACTTCTTTCAGGGTTTTCAGTGCCTTTGACCTGTTCCGCACCGCAACTTCCGTTGCGAGAGCGTTGATGACAACCGAGATGGCCGAGAAGGAATTGGTGAATAATCTATTCTGGCTCCGGATCGGAAGCACACTGACACAATGAAAACTGATCGGGGAGGTGACTCTGTCCGTTATGCCGACTACACGGATGCGGCGCAAAGCGGCCGCTTTCACGACGTCCACCGTCTCACGGGAATACGGCGGAAATGAAAAGGCAATCATCAGATCGGAAGAGGAAACGAACGGAAGTTGTTCGACAAATGTCTCGTAATCATGAAGAAATGCCGATGCTTTTACCGCGACCTGATTCAGAGAGTAGGCAAGGATCTGTGACATCAGAGAGGAAATACCCAATCCGACGGTGAAGACGTGCGGTGCCCTCACGATCATTTTCGCGACGCCCTCGAAAACCGTCCGATCCAGATGGTTGATCGTCTGGTTGATGTTGCGAACATCCTGGTGCGCAACGGCCGTCAGCGTTTCCTCACGATCCGGGATGCGGGGAAGCGGGAAGGGATCGCGCTCGCGGATCTGGGACTGGACGCCCTCGAGCAGCTTTGCACGGAGTTCCATAAACCCGGAGAACCCGAGGCTCTGCGAGAGGCGCACCACGGTTGCCTTGCTCGTACCACTCTGGCGCTCGATCTCGATGATCGGGAGGAACGGTACCTCGCTGGCGCGATACAGCAAGAAATCGGCGACCTTCCGCTGGTTTTCCGGAAGCGCCGGGTATTTCGACTGAATCAGACCCTTCAGGTCGAATCCCTTCTGCGAGGACTTTCCGTTTCTTCTGCCTGACTCGGCCACATGAACCTCTTTGCCGCGGATCCTCTTTCCCGGGAGCCGCGGCAACTCCCCGGGAAGCTGGCATACAGGACGCTGCAGTACCACCGGCGCGCGACACGATACCCGGAAGAGCGCTCTTCCTCAAAAACCGGGTTTCAGTGGTAGTTGAAGAAAAACGGTGGAACCAGAAGGAGCAACGCAAGCGCGAAAAAGAAAATCTGAGCAGGAATCATCCATCGAAACCAGCGATCCCAGGGAATGCCGGCGAGTCCGAGAACACCCATTGTTACGCCGGAGGTCGGGAGGATCGGATTGATCCATCCATCGCCGAACTGGAACGCAAGGACCGCGGTCTGCCTGCTGACCCCGACGACGTCCGCCAGAGGTGCCATAACCGGCATGGTCAACGCCGCCTGGCCCGAGCCCGAATGCACGAAGAAGTTGATGACACCGTGCGCGACAAACATCACCTGGGCTGCAAGAACCGGATGGAGCTGGGAAATCACGCTGGCCAGACTGTACAGCAACGTATCCATGACCTTTCCGTCGTTCGCCACAACCAGCAGCGCACGGGCGCAGCCAATGATGAACGCAACGCCCATCATGTCGCGCGCTCCCTCCTTGAAGCTGTCGGTGATCTCATCCAGCGTGAGTCTGCCGACAAATCCGCTCAGAATTCCCAGGCCAAGGAAGAGACCGGCGATCTCCGTGATGAACCACTGGTATTCCAGAATGCCGTAGACGAGCAGGATAAGCGCACCGACGAACACCCCCAGGACGAGTTTCTGGGGCGTCGTGACAATCGCGTCGCGCGAATGGTCAAGATGAAAAGTGCGACGCCGGTTCTGATCGAGTTCATACACGAGGCTTCGTCTGGGGTCCTTCTTCACCTTCGATGCATACAGCATCACAAACGTCACCATCGATGCCGTGCTTATCACCCAGACCAGAATCCTGTATCCTAGGCCGGAATAGAGCGGGAGCTCCGCTATGCCCTGCGCTATCCCCACGGTGAACGGGTTAAGCGTGGCACCGGCAAACCCCGCCGCAGCGCCGAGGAACGGGATCGCCGTCCCGACAAGCGAGTCATAACCGAGGGAGAGGGCCAGGGGAATGAAAATCAGGACAAACGGCATGGTCTCTTCAGACATCCCGAAAATGGTTCCGCCGAGCGAGAAGACGATCATCGTCACAGGGACGAAAAATTTCTGGAGATGGGGTTTTCGTGCAACGGTGAACGCCACTTTCTGAACCGAAACGGCAATCGCCCCGGTTTTTTGCACCACGGAAAACGCTCCGCCGATGATGAAGACGAAGGCGATGATGTGCGCTGCCTGCATGAATCCCTTCACCGGTGAGGTGAGCAGCGCGCCGATCCCCTGCGGCTGACTGGGGAGGAACGAGAAGGATCCCGGCACTACAAGAGTCCTTCCCTCCTTCACCTCCCGCCGGTATTCCCCTCCCGGGACGAACCAGGTCGCGATGGCAACGAGCGCCACCACGGCATAGATCATCGCAAGAGTGTTGAATGAAAACTTCTTTTTCATCGTGTCGAAGGCTGAGACGCAGGGCGGTTGGACTTCAGTATAAATTTCTCCCCGGCACTGTAGATACTCAATGAAATATTGCGCGCGGCCAGGTTTCCGGCTTTATCCGCGTGAATGCCGGTGGCCCTCCTGGCATCGAAAACCACAACCGTCCCCTCGCCCAGCACATCACAGGTGCCGTCGGGATTGACAATAATGGCTGTGGCTTCGTCGATCCCGATCCCCGGGACAGTGGGATGTTCAAGGACGACGCTGATCAGGCGGTTGAGACGCTTTCGCTTCACGAAGTGCTGGTCGATAATCGCATTGTCGAGAAACCCGACCCCCTCAACCGTCTGGATGTTCCCCTTCATGATCGACACGAAGGCGTTTCGCGTGTCTTTGTTGATCAATTCATCGCCCGTGATCATGATCCTGCTCATGATCGCCGCACCGGCACTCGTCCCCCCCATCACCGTCCCCTGCCGGTAAAGCTCCTTCAGCTTCGCGTGGACAGGGGTCCCCAGAATCGCGGCGGTGTGCCGGACCTGATCCCCGCCGCCGAACCATATGCCGGTTGCACCGTTCAGCGTGTCTGCGAATCCTGGCGCAGAAGCCTGCTCCTTGGTAAAGAGAAGCCACGCAACGTTTTTGGCCCCCCTTGACTTAAACTCCGCGGTAAGCCTCATCCCGGCGGTGTCCGGGGTCTCGCTGGCCATCGGAAAAACGACGAACCGGCCATTCTCCCGGCCACCCGCGAGTTCTATGAAGCGATCCATTATCTCACTTGTCCGCTCGCCTCCGCCGACGATGACGAGACGGCCCTTAACTTTTTGCGCCGTCGCCCGTGAGGGAACAGCCGCGGCGATGAGAGCGAGCGTGACAATGGTGAAGGCGAGGCGAGCGACGTGTCTCATGCGAGGGACCCGCTCATGGCGATCAATTCCATGGCAATCTCCGCCGTTTTCTGGAGATCTTCGAGGAGAATGAACTCGTCGTTCCCGTGAGGATTCTGTGCCCCGATGCCGAGGTTCACGGCCGGGACACCCTTGCCGTTCAACATATTGGCGTCGCTTCCCCCGAGATACGAAATGGGATTCGGTTCCAGGCCTACTTTTCGCAGAACATCGGCCGTCATGCCCATGATCTCGTCGCCTGAGGCCAGGGTGAACGGTGAGAAGTCTTCCGTCGCTTCAAACTCGAGATTCCCGCCCCGCGTGCGCGCCTCCGATCGAAAGATTTGCTCGATCTGAGCGAGATGCTCGTCGATCAGGTGACGATCGAATTCCCGAACTTCTCCATGGATGGCGCATTGATCGGGGACGACATTGGTTGCGGTGCCGCCCGCGATCATGCCGACGTTTGAGGTCATTGTCGGGCTGAGCCGGCCCATGGGAATCTTGCTTATGGCCGCGGCTGCCAGCTGAATGGCATTCAGACCCTTTTCCGGGGCGACCGCAGCATGGGAGGATTTCCCGATGAACGTCGCGGTATAGAGTGAGCAACCGACCGCAGACTGGATGAACGTGCCGGGGCGCCTGGAACAGTCGAAGACGAAACAGAATTGTACGTTGTACGGGGCGAGATCAAGATACTTCGATCCGTACAGACCCGCCTCTTCTCCAACGGTGAGGACGACGACATAGTTGCCCTGACCGCCGGAGAGGAGATGTCTGCGGAGAACATGAAGCAACACCGACGTGCCGGCACGGTTATCGACCCCCAGCGCCGTCGTGCCGTCGCTCTGGATGCGCGCGTCGGACAGGATGGGGCGGACATGAACCGTCGATCGCGGGGTATCCATGTGAGCCAGGAGTGCGATGGCGGGACGCGAGGGATCGAACCCCGGAGGAACAAGGACGAGATTTCCGCACTCACCGTTGAAGAGGCGCGCCGTGTCGTCTTCCCGAACCTGGACGGGCAGACCCTCGAGATACCGTGCCGCGAACTGCGCCATTGGTCGCTCTTTGAGCGACAGCGCATCAACATGGACTGCTTCAAGGAAGAGTTGGACCAGAGGTTCGGGCATGGGCGTGAAGGAGTTTCCAGAAATCAGGGAGGGTGAAACTTTTGTTTCAGTCCGAATATAGTGTCGTTTTACGGAGATGTCAAGGGGAATCGGAGGGAATTCTACCACCCGGCAGTGGGCGCCCCATTCCCCGCGGGGTCCCCCGGGGGGTGGCAACCAACCGTACGCACATTCAGTCTTCAGAGGGATGAACGTGATGCCTGATCAAACACGACGGCATACCGGACTCCTCGGAGCCGACCGGATGAGAGCCGTCCAGGTGTCATCGTGCCTTTGGACCGGATCCAGAACCTCATTCGCCTGCCCGGAACTCCGTCCAAGGATAGGAAGCCCTGCTATGGAGAATGCCCGTCAGCCAGTCAAACTGGGGATGGTTTTGGAGGAAATCAGGTGCGTTGAACGCTGTTCCGCAACCGGATCCCCAGCGGGCCGAGAACGCCATCCGTTTTGCCATTCCGGAATCCACCACCTTCGCGTCCACGGTCCCCGAAGGGTCGAAGGGAACCTCCCCCGGATCTGTGGAATCGCGGTCCCAGTGCGCACAGAGTGAACGTGAACCAAGCCGTACCTGCATGAGATAGGTGTCGTAGTGGTCGCCCTCGAACTGCTTAGCGAGGGCGGCGGTGATCCTCCCCCGATTGTCCTTCATGAGCTGCTTCCACCGGACCCGCCGTGCAATGTCGGAATTGCGAATGTCTGTCTCTCTGATGTTCGTTTCGTGCCGGAGGATCTTCACGTCTTCCGCGATATTCGAGCCGACGTAGTAGCCATCCCGGGTACGATCGAAGCCGACATACTTCAGGCCGAGCTCCAGACGCGCAATTTCGTTTGTCTTCGTGTCGCCGATCAGCCACGCATTCGCATAGCCGCCATTGTTGCCCGTTCGCATAATGGCACACCATTCGTCGATCGACGATGCGTCCTGCGTGGCCCGTCTCATCCGAACGAACTCGGGTACTCCATGCTCATCGAATCCAGAAAACCCGTCGATGGTAGTCTCCGAGCCGATGAGACCGGCATCGGTGATAAAGAAATCCGTTCCGCTGTGGACCCACCCCGGTGAGGCCTGCATGAGGATGCGATGGCCAGTCCGTGGAAGCACATCAAGGATGATATTGCAGTCGGCAGACACATACGATGTCATCGTGTTGTGCCCCAGGACGATCCCGCCGTCCCGCGTCAGACTCCCCGTGGCGATGAAACTGCTGCAGGATTGCTTCGAATGGCTGGGTGAGCGAAGTTTGAGGGAGTCCTTTATACCCGGCCACCAGTACTTGCCAAGCTCGATGATCCCGTTGTAGGTAATTATTTCCGCCCGGTCGCTCTTCACGCCCGCTGCGGCGAGCCCTTCAACGATCCCATCCAGTTCGGCCAGCAGGCTCGAGTCGATCCGCGGGAGGAACATCTCGTTTCCCTTCTGTACCAGCCACGACCAGTCCATCCCGCTGCCATATTCCCACTCCTTACGTGTGGTTCGCAGCGATCCGTCGATCTCTTTCGCGAGGAGATAGCCGTGCTGGAAACCCAGCTCGCGGGGAGATCCGTCGAGACGGAGAGAGATCCACCCATCCCTGTCGTGACGATTTGCGCGTGTGATCCAACGCTGTTGATCCCGGGTCAGTTGTTGTCGGCCGGATGGTGCGGAAACAGGTTGCCCGTTGACCGGTTGCCATCCCAAGCCCAACCAGCCGAGGAAAAGAAAAAGGAGGGGGGAGCATTTCTGAACAGTGTTGGACTTCTTCATTGTGTCCATATCCCGAATCCTGTCTGTGCTTCGCCCGATGATAGTATCATTGGAGAGGAAGGTACGCCAAGCGCCCCGAAGTGTCAAATGCACGCGATGTTGGCCGAGATCCTCAATCGACGATCCCCATTGCGCGGCGGAGTTTGACAAGGGATGTGATGTAGTCGTACAGGGCCTGAATGTTCGTGATCTGGGCATTCGAGCGCGACACCTGCGCATCGGTGACGTCAAGCGGGGTGCCAACGCCCGCCACATACTGCCGGTCCGCGAGGATGAAATTCTGCTCCGCCTGTTCCACAAGCTTGGCCGTCGCCACTCTCCGTTCGCCCGCTTCCTTCAGACCGAAATACGCCTGTTCCACCTCGAGCATCACCGCCTGGGTTTGCGTATCCAGTGTGGCCTGTGCCGCATCGGCAACCGCATCAGCCTGCTGAACCTGTGCATCGACCGAAAAGCCCAGGAATAGTGGGAGCGTGAACTGGAGACCTGCATTCCACCGGGGATAGAGCGGGCTGGGCTGAAAGCCGTTCCATGTCCAACCCCCGATCGCCGAGATCGTGGGGAGATGCTGGCTCCAGACCGATCTGGCAAGTGCCCTGTTCCCCTCCACCCGTGCACGGGCTGCCAGCAATTCGGGGCGACGCTGCAGGGCCGCCCCCTTGACCGAGTCCATGCTTGCGTCGAACGCCGGAAAGAGCAGCGATTCGCTCACGACGTAGGGGCGGGGAGGTTCCATACCCATCGCATTCTCCAGCTGTACTCGTGTTACCAGCATCAGGTTCGCGGCCTTGATCATACTGACATTGACGTTGGCCAGGTCCACCTCCGCTTTTGTCACATCGAACTGTGGCCTCCTGCCGGCAGCGTAGAACGCTTTTGCCTGGGTAAGATGCTTCTGAGATTGGGCGACCGCGTCTTCCGTGACAGCGGCAACGCGCTGGGCTGCAAGAAGCCCGAAATACGCAACCTGGACGTTGAGTTTCACCTGCTCGCGGACAGAAGCGTAGTCCGCTCTGGCAGCGTCGGTGAAATCGGTATTCGCACTGACCTTGCCGATTGTCTTCCCGAAATCAAAGAGGACCTGTTGAGCCTGCAATCCCCCCGAGTAGCTGCTGTAGATCTGATACCTGGCCGGAACGACGGGGTTAAAAACAAACACTCCCTCCGTGTGGGTTGCACTTGCATTGAACGAGAGGGAGGGGAAGTAGGCCGACATGGCCAGCGTGTGGCCGGCCGACGCCGCCCGTACCCCTGCCTCGGCAGCGCGCAGCGATGGGTGGTGCAGGAGCGCCAGTCCCACCGCTTCCTCTATCGTCAGTGTATCCATGCCCGCCGACTGGCCGAGGGAGATCCCGCACCACGTGCAGGTGGCGGCGAACAGCAGAAGAAGTCCGTTGGGCCTCATGCCTGCACTCCCTCCTCGCTCTTCATCTCTCGTTTGAATCGCAGCTCGAACACTGTATAGAGGGCGGGGACGAAGAAGAGCGTCAGCGTTGTGGACGCCGTCAGTCCTCCGATCACCGCTATGGCAAGCGGTGCCTGGGTCGACTCCCCTCCGATTCCAGCGGCCATGGGAATCAGCCCCAGCACCGTCGCCAGAGACGTCATCAGGATGGGTTTCAGCCTGGTTCTCCCTCCGCGGATAACCGCCTCCTGGAGCGGGATGCCGCGCATCCTGAGACGATTGGTGTAGTCGACGAGGAGGATGCCGTTGCTGACCACGATACCGACCATGACAATGATTCCCTGGAAGGAAGTCACGGAGAGCGTTGTCCCTGTCAGGAACAATGTCCAGAAGACACCGACGATGCCGAGGGGAACGGTGAACATGATGATAAAAGGATCGAGAAGCGACTGGAATTGTGAAGCCATAACGACATACACCAGGAGGATTGCCAGGCTGAAGGCAAGGAGGAGGTCCCGGAATGTTTTCTGCTGCTGCTCGACATTTCCTCCGAGTTTCACTTCAAATCCCGGGGGAATGTTCAGGGTCTGGATCCGGGCCTGGATGTCGTGCGCCACGCTCCCGAGATCCCGGCCGCTCACGTTGGCGGTCACCTCCACGAGTCGCTGCTGGTACTTGCGGTCGATCTGCACGGGAGAGGCGGTTTTCTCGATCCGGGCCACGTTGCCGAGCAGGACCTGCTGGCCCGACTGGGTCGTCAGGACAAGTTTTTGCAGGTCAGCGATATTTGACCGGTCCTCCTCATTGAGCCGGACCAGGATGTTGTACTGGTTTCCTGAGACGGGGTCGGTGAACAGGGAGGCAACCGCCCCGTTCATGCAGGTGTTCACCGTGCTGGAAATCTGCTCAACGTTGATGCCGAGCGCTCCTGCCTTTTCACGGTCGATCTGGATGCGGAGTTCGGGGAGATTGTCTTCCCGGGAGACCTGCACATCGACCGCGCCCGGCGTGGCACGGACAATCGTGGCGATCTGTTTCGCAAGTTCGGAGCCTTCCTCCAGGTCGTACCCGCGGATTTCCACGTCGATCGGCGCGGGGGATCCGAAGTTCAGCAGGAAGCGAAGGAATCCGCCCGGCGACATGAAGATCGACGCCCCGGGGAGCACGGCGAGCTTCGGCCGGATAGTCTTGACGATGTCAAACACGCTCCTCTTCCGCTGTTCCGCCGGGACGAGGCCAACCTGAATATTCGCCGCATGACTTCCCGAGTTGCGCCCGAAGAAATTTCCGCTCCGCGCCGAAGGTACGCCGATATCAGAAATCATCGCCTGGATCTCCGGGATGTTCTCCTGGAGGATCTGTTCAACCCGTCGGATATAAGTGTCCGTCTCCTCCGACCGGGTCCCCACGGGCATCTTGATCGAAATTGAGAACTGGCCTTCATCCTGATCGGGGAAGAATTCCGTGCCGATGAACTTGATCAGGCCCAGGGAGACGATTGCCGCGCCCGCGATGCTCAGAATCATGACCCGACGATGCGCAAGCGTCCACTCGAGCATCGTTGCATAGCGGCTGTCAATGGTCTCCAGGGCATCGTGCGCCCGGACGCGGATCCGGTCCGGAAGTTTCCGCGATGCACGGTCCAGCAGTTTCTCCGGGGGGAGATACTGGAGACACATGAGGGGCGTGACTGTCCGGGAAACAAAGAAGGAGCCGAACAGCGCCACGGCAATCGTGATCGTAAGCGGGATGAACAACATCTTTGCGATGCCGGTCATAAAGACGATGGGGAGGAACACGATCACCGTGGTCAGCGTCGAAATGAAAATCGGGGCGGCGACCTCCTTCGCCGCCTCCAGCGTGGCCTCAAGTTTTGACTGGCCCTGTCTCCGCTCATTGTAATGGCGGGAGATGGCCTCCAGTTCCACAATGGAATCGTCCACCAGCCTTCCCACGGCGAGCGCAAGACCGCCGAACGTCATGATGTTCAGCGTAGAGTTGCCGAACCGGAACCAGATAAACGTGATAAGGATAGAAAGCGGAATGGCGACAATGATGATGAGCGTCCCCCGAATATTGCGAAGGAAGAGCATGATGATGATCATCGCGAGGATGGCGCCAAGCGTTGCTTCCTGCTGCAGGCCGGAGATGGTCTGCCGGATGTAGAGCGATTGATCGAACGTCACCGACAGGCGGATGTTCGGCGGCACGCCGGTGAGCTTCGGGAGGGCCCGGATGACGTTGTCGACCACTTCGACCGTGTTTGCGCCGGCCAGTTTCTGCACGCGGAGCATGACGCCGGGCTTCCCGTCGATCCGGATGATCTCTGTCTGCTCCTGATAGCTGTCTTCGACACTCCCGACATCTTTCACGCGGATCGGGACACCGTCGACCGTCCTGATGACGATGTCCTCCATCGGTTTGACCACGTTGAAAAGGCTTTCGGTCTTCAGGGTGTAGTCGAACTTTCCTGTCTTCAGGTCGCCCGACGGGATGATGAGATTGGCGCTGGCGACGGCATTGAAAACGGTCTGGACGGGCAGCCGCAGGGCCTCAAGTCGGTTGCGGTCGAGGGTCACGTGGATCTCGCGGATGCGGCCGCCGGTCACTCCCGCCGAGGCCACGCCGGAGATATGTTCAACTTGAGGCTCGATCACATTGTACGCGAGGTCATACAGGTCGCGCTCGTCCATATCGCCTGCCGCGGCGATAACACAGACGGGCATCGAGGTGATGTCGAAACGGAGCACGACGGGCTGGGAGATCCCGGTCGGCATCTGGTTCATAATCCGGTTCACGCGCTGCACTACATCGACCAGACCAACATCGATGTTTGCATCCCAGTTGAAGAAAATACTCACCCGCGAGATTCCCTCACGAGTTGAGGACTGGATGTAGTTGACATCGTTGACTGAGCTGACTGATCGCTCCTCGAGCCGGGTGACCGTCTGCTCCATGTCAAGGGGGCCGGCACCCTGATAGAAGGTGATCGTCGAGACGACCGGCACCGAAATGTTCGGGAGCAAATCGATAGGAAGCTGCTGGAAGGAAATGAAACCGAGAACCAGGATCGTGACGGCAAAAAGGAGCGTCGAAATCGGATAGCGAAGCGCCAGACGTGTAAGCCACATAGAGACGTTCTCCTACCGTTGAACCGTGACCGGCCCGCCGTCTTTCACGAACTGCTGGCCTGTGGTAATGATGGCCTGGGCATCGTCCAGTCCTGTTCTGATTTCCGTCCGCTCTCCCTGCTCCCAGCCGAGGGTCACGCGGACCCGCCGGGCGGTATCGCGGGCTGCGGTGTACAGAAAGTACCCCTTGTCGTCTTTCAGAAGTGCCACGGTCGGTACCGTGACGGCGTCCCGATGCTCCTCCACGACGAGCGTCACGTTGGCGAACATCCCGGGCTTCAGGGTGTGCCCCCTGTTCGGGATATCGATTTCGACGGCCATCGTCCGCGTCCCCGGATCAACCGCCTCGCTGAGTCGCGTGATCTTCCCCTCGAACTTGATGTCGGGAAACGCATCGACCGAAATGATCGCCGCCTTCCCCACGGCAATGCGGGGAATGTCCTTCTCGAGCACGTTCACGATGATTTTCATCTGGTCGAGGTCCATCAGCGTGAAGAGGGTGGAGTTGTTCGGCGTGACCAGTGCCCCGGGATCGAGGTACCGCTTCGTTACGGTGCCTGCGAACGGGGCGGTGATGCGGGCATAGCTGAGCCGCGTCTTCGCGGCCTCGAAGACCGCTGCGGTCACCTTCATGGTGGCTTCAGAGTTGTCGAGATCCTGCTGGGACACCAGGTGCTGTGCGAAGAGATCCTTTGTCCGCCGGAATGTGAGCCGGGCATTTTCGCTCGTCGCCTCTGCCTGCTGAAATTGCTGATGGAGCTCTGTGGTATCGATCAGCGCCAGGAGCTGGCCCCGCTGAGCGCGCATGCCCATGTCGGCGTAGACGCGGTCGAGGTTTCCGCTCACTTTCGAGAAAATGCCTGCCTGCTGGATGGCGACCACGTCGCCCGTGAACTGAAGCGCATTAATCACCGTTTCACGGTGCGGCTGCTCCAGCCTGACCAGCGGCGCGCTCAGCCGCCCGGCCTCGGCGGCGGGACCACCGCTGAGCATTCGGTAGGCGAACACCGCCAGGATCACGATGATGACGCCAAGAGGGATGAGGTACTTCATTCTGGTCTTCATAGGATCAGTGGGTCTTCCCTTCTGTCGATGCGGTTGAATAATGCTTGCGCTCGGGACGAATGCCCCGGAGGAAGATTTCCGTCGCGATTTTCGTCTCCTGCCGAAGCGTCTCGAACTCTTTGTCCTTCGGCTCCGCGCCGGAGGCGGATTTGAACATGAGGACGCGGAGCCCCTGCAGAATGCGGAGCAGGACGCGGGCAACCTCTTCCGGTCTCTCGATGGCGAATTCGTCGCCCTGGTTTCCCGACCCGAGGAGGTGAGTGAGGAACTGAAGCTCGCGACGGGCGAAATCTTCCATGATCTCGTCGAAGACTGGCCTGATCTCCGAATATGTCTGCATGCTGAACTTGCTCAGGTTCATCGTCCTCTGAAAGTAGTCCAGGCGCCTTTCGACGTACGCATGGATCTTCTCCGTCGCAGTGCCGGCCCCGGCAATCAGCGTTGTGGCATGAGTCGTGAACTCATCCTGCTCCGCTACGATTACCGCGCGAAAGAGCGACTCCTTTGTCGGGAAGTAGTAGTAGAGCGACGCCTTTCCCATCCCGAGATCCCGTGCGATCTCGTCCATGGTGGTCTTGGAATAGCCGTAATACGCGAAACGCTTATGTGCCGCGCTCACGATCGCTTCTTCTTTTTGAGCTGACTTTTTATCCTGCATGTGCTTATTGGCTTTTCGACTCAAGAACTTAATGGGTCGAATATATGAACTATTTGGGGAATTTCCACTCTTTTCAGCACCGAATTTGCAACAAGCTGACAGATCGGTAGCATTGCATATCCCTCTCCATTTTCCTTACTATACTGACCATTGATCCAGGGAGCTCTTCAATGACACACAGAATTCTGACCTGCCTGGCCGCAGCCCTCATTTGTGTGACCGGTTTCCTTTTCGCGCAGACAAAAGCAGAGAAAATCGATGCCCTGTTGCAGAAGTACACGGAGTATGGACAGTTCAACGGGACGGCCCTGGTCACCGAAGCAGGCCAGGTCATTCTGAAGAAGGGGTATGGACTTGCCAACTTCGAGTGGGATATTCCGAACGACCCGACAACGAAGTTCCGGCTTGCGTCGATCACGAAGCAGTTCACCGCCATGCTGATCATGCAGGAGGTGGAGGAGGGGAAGATCAAGCTCGATGATCCCATCAGCAGGTTTATCGACTACCCGAAGCCGGCCGCAGACAGGGTCACTGTGCGCCATCTCCTGACGCACACATCAGGTATTTTCAACTACACCGATCTCCGGGACACACGCAACGATCGAACTCCGCGCACCGTGGACGAGATCATTGCACTCTTCTCGGCGAAACCCCTCGAGTTTGAACCCGGGACGAGAATGAAATACAGCAATTCCGGGTACGTGCTGCTCGGCGCAGTGCTGGAAAAAGTGACGGGGAAGCCCTACGAACGACTGCTTCGAGAGAAGATCCTGGAACCGCTGGGTATGAAGAACACCGGCTATGATCACTCCGAGACCATCCTCAAGAAGCGCGCCGCGGGGTACGAACGTCCGGTCACGCTGGAAAATGCTTCCTTCCTCGACATGTCGTTGCCCTATTCGGCCGGGGCGATGTATTCCACAGTTGAGGATCTTGGTCTGTGGGACCAGGCACTCTATACGGACAAACTTCTCTCGCCCGCGAACAGGAAAGTGTATTTCACCCCCTTCTTGAATCACTACGCCTTCGGATGGGATGTGCGGAACGCTCCCATCGGGTCCACCGAAGATAGCGTACTGATGATCAGCCACCAGGGAGGAATCAACGGCTTCAACACGATTATTGCTCGCCTTCCCGAGCAGCGGCACCTCGTCGTCCTCTTGAACAATACCGGCGGTACCCGCCTGGCCGAGATAAGCCAGGCAATCATCGGCATACTTTTCGGCAAGCCGTATGCCAATCCGCATCAACCTCTTGCCGGTGTGCTTGGAAAGATTATTGACGAACAGGGACTTTCGGCGGGGCTGGCACAATATCCGGCCATGAAGGAGGAGAAATCCAAATTCTCCCTGAGCGAGGGAGAGCTCAACAGGTTGGGTTACACGTATCTGCGGGATGGGAAGGTCAAGGAAGCGATTGAGGTTTTCAAACTGAACGTCGAGGCTTTCCCGAAGTCATCCAATGTCTATGACAGCCTGGGTGAAGCGTACATGGCCGATGGTCAGACAGAACTGGCAAGTGCAAATTATGAAAAGTCGGTT
>Ga0326726_10001209_pt1 | contig 24072 bp, 16 predicted proteins | sample MHFenrmetagenome_2_FD_207603 | JGI IMG/M metagenome (GOLD analysis project Ga0326726, IMG submission 207603) | Lab enriched peat soil microbial communities from Michigan Hollow, Ithaca, NY, United States - MHF15MN | ecosystem: Environmental > Terrestrial > Soil > Wetlands > Peat | place: USA... | reverse complement strand
TGCAAACCCGCCGGTAGCGAGGATGATTTCACGCACTCCGGATTTCTCTCCCAGATCATACGCCAGGGGGTCAGGCTGGCCTTTGGAAAGCCAGCCGTGAATGCGGCGGATCAGATCGTGAGGGTTGGTCCGGAGATAGCCCCCTCGCGGCATGTAGGGAGCGCTCCTGCGAACAAGGCGCAGCAGGAAATCGAGTCCTGCAGCGTCACCATCGACGGCTCCGAGTTCTTCTGCGGCCTGATCGATGGGCGAGGTGTGGGGACCGGATGGTTGTCCCTCCAGGCCGCCGGCGATTCGAAACATGGCCGTCGCCAACCGATCGTCCTGGACAGGATTGCCGATATGGAAATTTACGCGCTCTTCGGGGGGGACCGGCGAGGACGCGGTTGCCTCGCTGATTTCCGAGACCTTCGCGGCCTTGACCGGGCGGAGCCGGAGCCGATCGGTCGGCATCATCGCAGGCTGTGGGTCAGCCGGTGTGGCGGGAGGGGAGGACAACAGAGCTCCGGGCGGGAGTGGGGGTTCAGGAATTTCGGGCCTTCTTCTCTCCAGGTTTCGGAGAGGGGTTCATCACATTCTCAAGGAAGAGCTGGAAGAGACCCAGCAATTTTGCGCCCGAATCTGCATCGCCGGGAGCCAGGGAGACCACGGTTCGGGCGTTCTTGAGGGTCTGGCTGGCTTCGGCAAGCCGGGCTGCCTGTGGTGTCAGCAAGAGAAGGTGGGGATTGTCCTTCAGGAGGTTCATTTCTTCCCTGTCGAAGTCGAGTTTCATCCGGCTTCGCTTCAACTCATCCTCGACCCGTCGCTGAGAGAGATGGGCTTCCTGTTCCTGTTCTGCTTTCCTGAGGCTCAGTTTTCTCAGTTCGAGCGTGTGCGCTAAGGCGGCAATCTGTTCGTCTGCCCTGAGCCTGACGTCGGCAGCAACGACCCGCGCCCGTTGATTCAATGACTCAGTCTGTTCCAGGATGCGGGCTGACTCGCGCTGGCGCAATGCCTCGGCTATGGAGGCGTCGACGGGATCGATGGCCTGGACTGTCAGGGCGATGATGTCGAGTCCGAAAAGCTGGCGGCTTGTGGCCGCACGTTGCATGAGGTGGTCCCGCAACGGCTCCGACGACAAATCCTCCAATCCGGACCGCTCGGTGAATTCCTTTATCTGTGCAAAGAGGAGTGTCTCGAGATCCTTCGATGCTTTTGCCACCGCGCCGGAGTTCCAACCCCCTGCACGTATTAACGCGGCGATCGACTCGCGGGCCGCCGCGACGCTGACCGCCATTTTGACGACCACCGGCATACTCCCTTTGGCGGATGCCTCGGCTTTAATTTCCATCAAATGTGTTGTGCCGGGAATAGCCAGGCTGAAATGGCGAGGGTACCAACGCGCTTTCCGGAACCCGATCACTCCCGCTGATTCGAAGAGAATCAATTGGTCGGGGCGCCGGAGGCGGTATTCATACACGAAAAGCCCGAGAACGACAATGGCCGGAATCGCGAGCCACATGGAGGAGCCTCCTTGCAGGTGGATTATCTTAAATTATCATTCTTCCGCACAATTTCAAATGGCCATATTGTTTTTCCTCCAGGGGCTCTGTACCTTTATCGAGGATGCACCAGCACTCACTTGCAGGGCATGGAATGCCACCACCAGAGCAGAATTTTGTCTATTCCGATACCCCGGAGGCTCATCGCGTACGAACGAAAAAACTCCTCCAGGGGCACCCTGAAGTCCGATATCTCATCGAACGCAATCCTCTTTCCGGCCTCCTCGTTCGCCTGATTGTCGGAATGCAAATTGTTCTTGCCCTCCTGTTCGCCGGCCAATCCTGGTGGGTTGCGCTGCTTGTCGCCTACGTGGTGGGGACCGTCGCAAATCATGCGTTGTTTGTCCTTATCCATGAGTGTGCCCGCAACCTCGTGTTGAAGAACAAACCGGCGAATATCCTCCTGACCGTGTTTGCGGACGTCCCCAACGAGGTGCCCCGCGCCATATCGTTCCGCGATTACCACCTGCAGCATCACTCATTTCAGGGCACCTACGATGTTGACGCGGATCTTGCAAATCGTTGGGCGGAGCGGCTTGTCGGGAACAGTTTCCTCGGCAAAGCGGTTTGGCTTCTCTTCTTCCCGGTCTTCCAGGCTCTCCGCCCTCCGCGGCTTCGGGAACTCCCGCTTATTGATGGCTGGACCCTGGTAAACTGGCTCGTAGTGTTTTCGTTCGACGCGGCGGTTGTCCTTCTCGTCGGCCCGGTCGCTCTTCTCTACCTCGCTGCCTCCCTTTCCTTCGCCGTCGGCCTCCACCCGCTGGGTGGCCGGTGGATCCAGGAGCATTACTTGATTTCTCCGCCCGAGGAGACCTACAGCTACTACGGACGTTTGAACATCCCTGCTCTGAATGTAGGTTTTGACAACGAGGACCACGATGTCCCCTCTATTCCGTGGAACAATCTGCCGAAGGTGACCAGGGCGGCCCCGGAACTGTATGACGGTTTGGTATCTCATCGCTCATGGGCGAAGCTCCTCTGGCGATTCCTGTCGGACAAGAATCTCTCCCTCTACTCGAGAATGGTCCGGACGAATCGTGGTGGCCTCGCCGTGCAGCCCGAATAGACCATGGATCCCTCGAACCCTCTGGAGAACTCGATGAGTATTTTGAAGGATCTTCTGCTACCGCGTCGCCTGTCGGGGAAATCCGTCCCTGTACCCTCCCCTCCTCCGGCAGAGAACAGGTTTCAGGTCGTTGTCCATCTCGGAAGCAACATACGGCTCCGCGCAGAGTTCGAGGAGCGATACATCATCTTGCATTCTCATGTTTTCCCCGAAGTTGCGGAACGGATCCGGAAATCGAACATCCGGAACTATTCCATCTTTCTTCGCAACGGGCTCCTTTTTTCCCACCTTGAGTACATAGGCTCGGACCTCGCAGCCGACATGGCGGCGATGGCCGATCCGGTGACGAAGGAGTGGTGGAAGCTCACCGATCCGATGCAGATCCCGTTGAAGACCCGGAAGAAAGGGGAGTGGTGGGCGCCTGCGTCGTTCCTGGGGCATTTTGGGGGGGCCGTAGATCTGCCTGCACACGGGACACGATGGGCTCTCCGGCGGCAGATCGGGAGGGTAAACCCAAAGCGGCTGCGTTCCTTTGTGGAGCAGGTGAGGACTCGGATAGCATCGACCCTTCGGACATACGGACTTCAAAACGTTTCGCTCTGCTGCAGGGATGGCTGGCTCTATGTGTACGGTGAGTACGGCGGGTCACAATGGGAACGCGACTGCGCGGCTTTCCTGCAGGATCCCGCGACTGTGGCGGCCGAAAAGGAGTTCCTTGCCGTTTTTCGCGGGAAGAAGGGGCGCAGTGACCGCAAGGCGTGGGAGCCGATGCGCGAAGTCTTCCATCAGATGTGAAATTTTCGGTTTTTCTTCGTAAATTTTTCCCTGGCGAGATCGTCGCAGCTGTTCGTTCGCCGCGCGTCGAATCTTCGTTGACGTCCACGACCCATCCCCACGGGCACCCCAGACGAGTATTGAATGAGAGTACCCCGGCTGACCCTCACGCAGATGATCTTCATCGGCATGGGGATAGGTCTGTCTATCGGGTGGCTTTTACCTGCCGTTGCGGTTGAACTTCGTCCCCTCAGCACAATCTTCATCCGGCTGATCAAGAGCCTCATTGCCCCGCTGATTTTTGCCACCCTCGTCGTTGGGATCGCAGGTCATGGCAACCTCCGTCAGGTCGGACGGATGGGGATCAAATCCCTCGTATACTTTGAGATAATTACCACGCTGGCGCTGATCGTCGGATTGATAGCGGTGAATATTGTGCGTCCCGGTGACGGTGTGCATCTCGATTTCGCGGCAGGAGCATCCGACATCGTTGGCAAGAAACAGACCATCGGGGATGTTGTGTCGCATATCTTCCCGCAAAGTGTTGTAGAGGCGGCGGCCCAGGGGGAAGTTCTGCAAATCGTGGTGTTTGCGGTTCTTTTCAGTCTCGGTCTGGCGGCACTTCCCGTCGAAAAGCGCCAGGTGATCATTGGTTTCTGTGATGCACTCGCGGAGACGATGTTCAAGATGACGGGGATCGTGATGCGATACGCCCCGGTCGGAGTCGGTGCGGCCATCGCGGTGACGGTAGGCCATCGTGGTTTGTCTGTTCTCGTTAATCTGGGTCTCCTGATTCTGACGCTCTACGGAGCGTTATTTGTCTTCGCCATTGTCGTGTTGCTCCCTGTGGCCTTGATTGCACGGATTCCCATCCGGAAGTTCTTGGCCGCGGTCAAAGAACCGGCACTGATTGCGTTTTCCACGACCAGTTCAGAGGCGGCGCTTCCCAGGGCATTTGCAAACATGGAAGCGTTTGGCGTGCCCAGGCGCATTGTCTCCTTCGTGCTTCCCACCGGTTACAGTTTCAATCTCGATGGCAGTACTCTCTACCTTTCCCTCGCCTCGGTATTCGTTGCACAGGCGGCGGGCATCGAGATGCCCGTAGCGACGCAAATCCTTATGGTTTTAACTCTGACGTTGACCAGCAAAGGGGTGGCCGGTGTGCCTCGGGCGGCGCTGGTTATTCTTGCGGGAACTCTCGCGTCGTTTGGACTCCCCGTCGAGGGGGTGGCCGTGATTTTGGGAGTCGATGAGGTTCTTGACATGGGGCGGACAACTCTCAATGTAGTGGGGAATTGCCTGGCGACGGTCGTCATCGCTCGCTGGGAGAAAGAATTTCCCGCGTCGACGTGAGCGGGTTCTCCTTCTGACGGATCCACCATTCGAAGGACTATCATGGAATTTGAAGCGATCCTGCGCGGTTTCCTCGGACTGATACTCGTCAGCGGGCTGGCCTTCCTTTTCTCCGCGGGGAGACGGTCAATCAACTGGCGCCTTGTCGTTACCGGCCTGCTGCTGCAGTTCTTGTTTGCCTTCCTGGTTCTCAAGACGACTGTCGGCCGTGAAATCTTCTATTGGATCAGCAGGCTCTTCGTGAAGCTCTTCAGCTTTGCGATTGACGGTGCGGCGTTCGTCTTTGGCCCACTGGCCAAAGGGCCGGGGGTGGACGGGAGCCTCGGCTTCTTCTTTGCGTTTCAGGTGCTGCCGACGATCATCTTCTTCGCCTCCTTTATGGCGATTTTCTATCACCTCGGCATCATGCAGCGGGTGGTACAGGGCATGGCGTGGGTCATGGCCCGTCTTCTGAAGACCAGCGGGGCGGAATCGCTCTGTGTTGCGGCAAACACGTTTATCGGCCAGACCGAAGCCCCCCTGGTGATACGCCCCTACCTCGCGACTCTGACGCAGTCCGAACTCTACACTATTATGACCAGCGGCATGGCCCATATTGCGGGCGGGGTTCTGGCGGCGTACATGCAGATGCTTGCAGTCGCCTATTCGGCGGCGACCGGCGGGGGGCTCGAGACAGCCCAGATCTACTTTGCGGGGCATTTGCTTGCGGCGAGTATCATGGCGGCCCCTGCGACAATGGTTGTCGCCAAAATGCTGATGCCGGAGACCGGTGACCCTCTCACCATGGGGAACGTCCGGCTCGCCATCGAAAAGACTCATTCCAGCACCATTGAAGCCGCGGCCGCCGGTGCCGGAGACGGTGTCCGGCTCGCCATCAATGTCGGCGGGATGCTGATTGCTTTTATCGCCCTGATCGCGCTGCTGAATTGGCTCCTGGGATTGGTCGGAGATTTCTCCGGTCTGAACGCCATCATGCAGAGCAACTTCGGCAAACCGCTCTCTCTGGAACTTCTGTTCGGTCTTCTCTTTCAGTTCATCGCGTACGGCATCGGCGTTCCGTGGAAAGACGCGCTGAATGTCGGAAGTCTGATGGGCATCAAGCTCGTCGTGAATGAATTTGTCGGGTATTTGCGGATGGCTGATGCAGTGGCGGCGGGACAGCTGTCCGAAAAGGCTATCGTTATTGCGACGTACAGCCTTTGTGGTTTCGCGAATTTTGCCTCGATCGCGATCCAGATAGGGGGACTGGGTCCTCTGGCCGAGAACCGCCGGAGCGACATCGCGAAACTCGGGTTGCGGGCGGTTCTGGGCGGGACGATCGCAACATGGATGACCGCCACGATCGCGGGGATGTTTGTCCGGTGATTCTTTACCTACCAGCAACGGGAACACTCCTATGAGCGACACGCAAAAGAAGTATCGATGGTTTGTGCTGGGCGACTGGAATGGATTCTTCGGTCTGATGTTCGACAATCTGACCGTTCTCTCCTTCCTCGCGGGGATTCTGATTTTCGCCTTCAGGTTTCCAGCGGATATCATTTATACACGGATGTTTCCCGGGACCGCTTTCGGCGTGCTGTTCGGCGATCTCGTCTATACCTGGCTGGCCTTCCGGCTTGCCCGGAAATCAGGAAACAAGAACGTCACAGCTATGCCACTCGGTCTCGACACGCCGTCTACGATTGGCATCGCCCTGGTTGTGCTCGGGCCGGCGTTCGTCGGGTTGAAAGCGGAAGGGATGAACGAGCGGGACGCCGCAATGATGACATGGTACATCGGTATGGCCACGATGGTCTTTATCGGCGTCATCAAAGTGTTCTTTTCGTTCTTTGGGCAGTGGGTCCAGCGGATCGTGCCGCAGGCGGGGCTCCTGGGCTCCCTTGCCGGCATCGGGCTTGCGCTGATAGGATTGATTCCTCTGATAGACATTTTCGGTATGCCGCTGGTCGGCCTCGTGGCGCTGGGTCTTGTCTTCTATACCCTTGTGGCAGGTATCCATCTCCCGAAGAGGATCCCCGGTGTTCTGGCTTCAGTGGTGATTGGCACAGGTCTCTACTACGCCCTCGGTCCGCTCGGCCTGATCGGCGGGCACTACGGGGGGCCGCCTCTCCTGGACCTTCACTTCGGACTTCCTGTTCCCACACTTGGATTTGTCGATGGGATAGTACCGGCTTTGAAGTACCTGCCCCTGGCAATCCCGTTCGGTATCCTGACGGTGGTCGGCGGTATTAATGTCACAGAGAGTGCTCGCGTGGCGGGGGACGATTACAGCACCCGGGATATCCTCCTCACGGAGGCTGTGGCGACTCTTGTCGCGGGTGTGTGTGGGGGGGTTGCCCAGTCCACACCGTATATCGGGCAGCCTGCGTATAAAAGGATGGGATCACGTGCCGGGTATACTCTCCTCACCGGCGTCTTCATCGGGCTGGGCGGGATGCTTGGATTCGTGTCGTTCTTTGTGGAACTGATACCGCGGGCGGTGCTCGCGCCTATTCTCGTCTTCGTCGCTCTTGATATCATGGTCCAGGCCTTCCTTGCCTGTCCCCCGCGCCACGCCCCGGCCGTCGCGTTTGCATTCTTCCCGACCGTCGCCCGTCTGCTGGCCATCAAGCTCGGGAATACGGAGATCGTGCCGGCAGAGGTGTTCAGCAGGCTGATGAATGCAGAAGGGAAGTCGCTTCCGGAAATGCTGATTACCATCGCTTTGGGAAACGGATTCATTGTCACCGCCATGCTCTGGGGCGGATTCCTCGCGGAATTGATCGACAGGAAATTGCGCGCGGCTTCCGTGTTCCTGCTGATCCTGGCCGGACTCTCGTTCTTCGGGATCATTCACTCCGCTTCCCCCGACGGCGCAATGTACCTGCCATGGTCGCTCCCCGGATTGGCCCGCCAGATTCCGTTCCAGTTTGCCGGCGCGTACCTCGTCCTCGCCTTTTTGCTTTTTGCACTGTCCTGGACGCGGGAGAGCCGTCTGCCAGCGGAGGGAGTGTCGCACTAGGGTGCACCGCCCGCGTACCACAGTGCATTGGACACTTACTCATTCTCGTAAACCCGCGGGAGAATCGTCGAACAGGGAACTGGAAATAGGCAATCGGATGGAGGGATGGATGCGGGGGTTGGCCTGCCGCGATCGCAAGCGCTGGTTCTATCTGGTACTTCAAACCCCCTGATGGTGGGTGCGGCACCAGCCATCAAACGCTAGGAATATTCAGCACGTAACAATGTTGGTGCGCGCACTGGCCCCTTTTAATCACTCGAAAAAGATAGTTGGAGGCGCACTAGCGCTTCGCGGAAAAAAGCGTCCACGGGTTAGGCTTCATATCTTTGAGATACAGCTCCTGCCACTTGTACTCGGGGTGGGCCGTCAGGAAGTTGGCCGCAATGAACTCCGTTCCGCATGGGTGACCCATTCGGGCCCAGAGCTGGAGGTTCGACGCAAGCGTTGCTGTCGTGACTTTCCCCTGCACGGCTCCCGTCGGATAGTAGGGAGGATTGCTCCATTCAGGAATCCCGAGGCTATCGCGATCATTGTGCCCGCAGAGAACACGGCCGTTGAGGACCGGGGGACCGCCATGGGCCTCGCCGTGGTCGGCAAGAAACTGCATGGCGAGCTCTGCGGTGATCCGCCCCTTTTGCTGGTCCATGATCTGGCCCCACCGCTTCCTCCGCGTGTTCGCCGAATTCATCGAATCCGCCGCATTGAATGTGGTTTCCTCGGCAATGATCCTTTCGTCCGTGGCAAAATTGGAACCGACAAAGACGCCGTCGTTGGTACGCCACAGCGTTTGATGTTTTAGTCCCAGGTCGAGCATGGCGATCTCGTTGGTTTTCAGATCGCCCACCAGCCACGTGTTGGCGTATCCCCCGTTGTTCTCCGCCGCCATGATGGTTACGAATTCGTCGATGGATCTTGCGTACTGGGCTGCTGTCCGGGCGCGAGCGAATTCCGGCACGCCGTCTTCCAGAAATCCTTTGAACTGCGTGATCGTGGTTTCGGTAATCAGGAGGCCGGCGTTGCTGATCACAAAGTCGTCCCCGCTGTGGATCGTGCCGGGAATGCAATCCATCAACATGCGATTCCCGCGGGCCGGCACCAGATCCATAATGACGTTCCATCGCTGGCCGACCACGTAGTCCACCCAGGCATTATGCGCCATGACGATTTTGCCGTCAGCGGTATAGGTGCCGGTGGCGATAAAGGCACTGCAGTTTCCGGGGGCCCGGTTCTCCAGCGAGTCGGCCTTGACCCTCTGCGCCAGGGACGGGATGTAGTACCAACCGAGTTCGATCCATCCGTTCAACGCTGTGATGTCGAGCCGGTCGTACTCTTTCCCGCGCGCCCGGAGGCCGGCCACGATCCCCTCGATTTCCTCCTGGTATTCCGGTTCCAGTTTGGGCCAGAACATCCGTTCCGCCGCATCACGATAAAACGACCATTCTTTGTGGGTGGTCGCGTTGACAAAACCGGCCATGACGGTCAAAACATCCTCGATCTCGTCCGCAAGCAGAACCCCGTGTTGATACCCTCTCTCGCGCGGTGAACCTTCGCAATGAATGAAAACCCAGCCGTTATTGTCGTTCCGGAATCCTTTTCCTTCGCGCTTGGGCGGTCCCGCGCACGAGAGAAAGGTGAGAGCAAGGAGGAAGAGGATAGTTGGCTTCATGGCGGCTGCTTTCTGTGAGTGGTCGGGGATCCAATGCGCGCAAATATAGCGCCGAAATTCCAGAGTCGCAACAGGCATTTGCGCCCGGGGGATGATTGCATTTCAGGACCGATTTCGTAACCTTGGCCTTGTGTTCCGAGCGCCCATGCGGAATGCACGCGAGACTCGTTGCCGGATCGCAGGCTTCACGACATGATCGTACCTCCACAGCAAAGGGATTTCGATACGGGACCCCGGGATAAAGCCAGGCACGACAATCCTTTGCTGCCTGCTGGCGACAGGCCTCGGGGTCTCCCGGTACCGGCAGACTGCCGGTGGCATCATACGATCTTGAAAGGTGTTCCCTCGGGGCCATTTCGTCGTACAAGTTCAAAGGGGCCGATGCCAGCCCGACTGGCCCGGTGCGCTGCGGGAAGGCGTTCGGCGGGCTCGCACCAATGGGGTATTCTCGCGGGTATTTCTAGAGACAACTGCTGCGGTACGGGCACTGCTACGATGAAGACCATAAACACCATTCGCTTCCTGATCTTCCTCCTGCTCCTGATTACGACGGTGGCACCAGGCCAGAATGTCGTGCTCGTGGTGATCGACGGCGCACGATATTCGGAGACCTTCGGTGCCGCGGGATTGTGCGTCCCGCATCTCTGGAATCACGTTCGTCCGATCGGGACCGTCTGGTCGAACTTCCGAAACTCAGGATTGACCCTGACCATTCCCGGACACACATCGATTGAGACCGGGACGTGGCAGACGATTGCGAACGACGGTTCGGAGCGCCCCACAAAGCCGACGATTTTTGAGTATTTCCGGAAACATACCGGTGCGCCGGACTCGCTCGCCTGCTTGGTTGTGGGAAAGCAGAAGCTGACTGTCCTCTCTGCCAGCTCAGATTCCTCATATGGGGAAATATTCGCCGGCAGGACATTTGTTGAAACTGGGGACACCAGCGTGTTCCGGAGAGTACGAAGTGTCCTCGATACTCAACGTCCCCGTCTCCTCTTGGTGAACTTCGCCGATGTGGATATCGTGGGGCATGCCGGGGATTGGGCCGGGTATCTCGGAGCCATCCGCATTGTGGATTCACTGGTTAATTGCCTCTGGGAGACAATCCAGTCCAGTCCAACGTACACGGACAACACCGTCCTCTTTGTCACGAACGATCACGGCCGTCATGACGACGACCATGGGGGTTTTCAAAATCACGGGGATGATTGCGAAGGCTGCCGTCACATCATGCTGTTGGCTGCAGGCGGCAGATTCTCACGAGGCTTTCTGTCGGAGACCCCTCGGACGCAGTGTGACCTGGCGGCTTCGATCGGGGAGATCGTCGGTTTTCCTACCCCATCCGTTGAAGGGGGGAGCATCCTTGGCGATACACTGAGCGCCCGACGGTTGCAAGAGACCGGGACGGCGCCGGTTCCATCCCGGCTACGGGTTCTCCCCATTTTCCCGAATCCCTTCAACCCCAGCACGCGGATCAGATTCGGGATCCCCAGGCCTGAGCGGGTTGAGATAAGGATTTATGATGCAGTCGGCCGAGAGGTGATGACAACTCTGGACGCGGAGCAGAGCAGCGGTTACCATACAGTCGTTGTAGATGGGTCAGGGCTCGCCTCGGGGTCGTATTTCTACAGAGTCCAGTCGGGGAGAGAACGCGGGTCGGGGAAGATGCTGCTGGTTAAATATCAGGTGATACTAACTGAAGATAAGGGCCTTCCCCTTGCATAACCAGGGGATTGTTGAGGCAATCCTCAACGCATGCACGGCGCAGCTGGAACGAATCTCTGGCTGCGCGGCACCTTATGGGGGACAAGCACCTGGTTTCTGTTTGGGCGATAGCATTCGCCCCGTGTCTCGGAGGGCCGGTTCGGAAGGGAATGGGTCGAAGGAAGTTGACCCCCTGCAGCCTTCCACAGCCACGAGACCCAGGCCTTGAGAGTTCGCCTGGAGCGGAACAGTCATGGCATGCTGGTAAGTGCCCCCGGCGGAATTGCGACGATTGGTTTCCCCGCCTCGCCGACGGCCAGTTGCAGGGCGGAGGCACCTGTCTGGTTGAAATACCGGAGTTCGATGAAGTGACGTCCCTTCTCAAGCGGGGCATACCCCGTCCGTTCTTCCGACCCGTGGGTTCCGTCATTATCCACTACAGGAATATCGTCGATCCAGAGGCTGCTCCCGTCATCAGAGGTAAGAGAAAAACAATACAGTGCGGTAGAAGGAACTTCGATCAATCCCTGCAGAGTAAGCCCGAAGTACTCTTCCCGACGCCGCATGGAGAGAGAGATATTGTCAGTTCTGCCGATCTCTGTCGGTGTGAGACTCCGGAAATCGGGAAGAGAGTCCCACGTCCCTTCGTAGTACGCATAGGAGAGACCCGGGACGGTCGCAACGGACTTCTGCGCCGGTTGCGGAGAGACGCGCCGGACCTCGAGATCTGTCCGCTCGGAAACCGCGCGCCCTTTGAAGAAGCATCGTGCGCGCACGATCGTCGACCTGGTCAGAACGACGGGGCTCTGATACTGCGGAGAGGAGGGGGAAGGCTCGCGACCATCTAGCGTATACCGGATCTCCAGACCCGGAGAGCGTGTCGACATCTCTACCGTTGCATGGTCGAGAAAAATGGGTACATCGGCAGTGAGAGACGGCGGGTGGAATGATATCACCTCCCGGTCAAAGTCGAGAGCCAGAACAGGGGCGATAGGATCGGGTGCCGCTCGACCGACGTGAAGAACCAGTGTGTCTCCCTCACTTTCAATCGGGCAGGGAGTCGGCGAAGGACCAAGAAAATTCGCTCCGGCCGGCTTCGTTCCGAGACCCATAACTTTCAGTCGGCCATCCTCGGGCCAGTCGAAGATATGGAGATAGAGCCTCGTCTGACCTGAGGGGAGAGCTTTCTGTGTGCAGCGCCCCCACGGCGTGCTGGCCAGGGGCGACGCCCGGGTACCGTAAATTGCCTCACTATTTGTCGCCATCCATCGTCCGATTTCCCTCAACCGGGCGATGCTCTCTTCCGGAATCGTTCCCTGCGCAGTCGGTCCCACATTCAGGAGGTAGTTTCCTCCCTTGGAAGCGATGTCGATGAGCTGACGCACAAGAGTCCGGGCGGATTTCCAGCTGGAGTCGCTCGCATTGAAGCCCCAGTTGTTGTTCATCGTCATGCATGACTCCCAGTCCACACCTTCGATGCCTGTGGAGGGTATCTCCTGCTCCGGCGTGCCGAAATCGCCTGGAGCGTCCGGGTCCCGCGACATTCCTGCCATCCCCGATCTCCCTTTCCCAACCCGGTTGTTCACGATGATGCCCGGCTGGAGAGAACGGACATACGCGTAGAGGTCTTTCCCGTCCTTTTCTGTCCATTCGCTGATCCACTCCCCGTCGAACCAGAGGACCCCAAGGGGCCCGTACTGAGTGATCAGCTCCTTGATCTGAGGTTTGAGATACTCCTCGCGATACCGGGAGAACCGTTCACCCTGCGCGTCAGGATGGTGCCAGTCCATGATTGAATGGTAGAGGCAGAACGTCACTCCTTCGGCCCTACACGCCGCGGCGAGTTCTTTGAGGGGGTCGCGCTTGAACGGCGTCCGATCGATAATATCATAGGTGCTCACCTTTGAGTCCCACATGCAAAATCCATCGTGGTGCTTCGAGGTGATGACGAGGTACTTCATGCCGGCTTCACGGGCAAGGCGGGCCCAGGAGCTTGCATCAAACCGGACCGGGTTAAACTGGGGAGGATACTTCTCATAGTCTGCGACAGGGACCTTGTGATTGAACATGTGCCACTCGCCCCGTGCGGGAATGGCATACACCCCCCAATGGATAAACATGCCGAAGCGTGCCTCGCGCCACCAGCGCATGCGGGCATCGCGTTGGCTCTGGCTCTCCTGCACGCCTTGGGCAAACCCGATCGTGACAAACACCAGCGTGAGGAGAAGCGAGGACGCCACCGGCCGTGCAGTCGCGGGATGTGTCATGGCTGGGCTCTCATTCAGCAAACAGTTCGTCGAACAGTATCCAGATCGGTTCACCGGCCTGTTTTTGCCAGGCCGGGCAGACTTTGAGACTCTGCGCGGTCATCTTAACGTACCGGGCCGTGCGAGGTGAGAACGATGCCACAAAGTCCTTCATGAGCGCCTGTTGCGTCTTGGGTGATACCTCATTGCGGAGCGTCGCGACGTTCGTGAATGTCTTCCCGTCCTCTGAGAGGTCGAACGTGACGACCTCGGGAAGGAAGATCAATTCATACGTGGACTGGTAGAATCCGGCAGCGAGGCTCTTCACGGAGCGCATCTCCCCCAGATCAATGACAGCCTCGAAGTCCTTCCCTTTCACACCCATCCATTCCGGGTCCTGTGATCCGCCGGTGGCGCGCACGTTTCCGGTGAGCGATCCGCGAATGTGGGGCTGTTCAAGGGGCGTCATCGAAGAGACAACGGGATTCTCCCCCGGGGTCACAAAAAACTCCCGTGTGCGGGTCTCGCCTATCTGCGCAGAACCGCTGAAGATTGCAGCCGAGATCGTCTCCCCCGCGTGCAGAATCAGCGGAGCCGTGTACAGCGGTGATTTCGCAGTGGGGCGTTTGCCGTCGCGCGTGTACCGGATGCGGTCCTGTCCTATTTCCGCCTGCATCCGGACGATCCGCGACCGTGTGGCTGTATCAAAACTATCCTGCAGGACGGGCGTGAACGCGGCCCGTGAAGCATGTATGCCCCGGTGCGCGTAGCGTGCCATCTGGGTCTCCAGGCGCTCCGCGAAGTCGGTCCAGTCTCGCAAGGGCTTCGCTGTCCACCCTGCTTCTGCGATTGCCGCGATCCGGGGGTAGGTCATGTATTCAGACTTCGCAGGATCGGGGATGAACTCAGCCCAGAGATTCGCCTGGGTTCCGAGGACGTGCCTCGCCTCGGCTTCGGTCAGAGTATCGGGGGTGGGTTCGTAGGCGTAGACGGTCTTGATGGGAAGGTAGGCGCCGATGGCAACGGGCTCGGTCCGCCAGTCCCCTTGATAGTAGTCAAAATAGCAGTTTGACGACGGGGACATGACCACATCGTGACCCGATTTTGCGGCCTCGATGCCGCCGACGATTCCCCGCCAGGACATGACGGTCGCCGCAGGAGGGAGCCCGCCTTCGAGGATTTCATCCCACCCGATCAGTCGCTTGTTCCTCGAAGCAAGAAACCGTTCGATGCGTTTGACAAAATAGCTCTGCAGCTCCCCTTCGTCTTTGAGCTGTTCCGCCTTGATCCGGGCCTGGCATTTTGGGCATCGCTTCCATTCCGTCTTGTCAGCCTCGTCGCCGCCGATGTGGACAAATTTCCCCGGAAACAATTCCGAAACTTCCGTCAGTACTTCCTCGAGGAACGAGAACACCTGGTCGTTCCCCGCGCAGTAGATATCCTTGATCGGCCAGAGCCCGCCGGTCGGGACCGTGAACGGACCCCCGGTGCAGGAGAATTCGGGGTAAGCGGAGATGACAGCGGTTGCATGCGCGGGCATTTCAATCTCCGGGACGACCGTGATGGAGCGCGCCGCCGCATACGCGACAATCTCCCGGATATCATCTTGCGTGTAGAATCCCCCGTAGGTGGCCGGCTCGCCTGGCTTCTGCTCCGGCCTGACACTCCAGTTCATATCCTCTCTGTCGGTACGCCATGCGCTGACCTGGGTCAGTTTCGGAAACTTTTTGATCTCGACGCGCCAGCCCTGATCGTCGCAGAGGTGCCAGTGGAACGTGTTCAGTTTATGCATTGCCAGTCCGTCAATGAACTTCTTGACGAAGGCCTTGGGGAAGAAATGTCGTGAAACATCAAGCATCATACCCCGCCAGCCGTACCGCGGCCTGTCTTTGATCAGGACGCAGGGGAGAGTCCATGCCGCTCCTCGTGCCTTCGCACGGCCGTACACCTCGGGGGGGAAGAGCTGCAGAAGCGTTTGCGCGGCATAAAAGACGCCCGCACCGCCTCCCGCCTCGATCGTCACACCCTCGGGGATGGATCGGAGAACGTATCCCTCTGCCCCCAGTTCATCGTTCGCAACCACCGTAAGCAGAATGTAATTCTTCTTCGGTAGTACCCCCCGGTTCACCAGACGGAGGGGAAAACCCATCGCAGCCGTGATCGCGTCCCGCAGATACTCGGCAGTGAACCGGAGATGCGCGTTCGGACCCGTAACAACGAGACGCGTTTCCGGCGTGATGCGGAATGAACCCTTAAGGAGCTCCATGCTGAGCGGTCTTGGAATGATGTGGATGGCCGGACCACTGCCGGGCTTCTCTGCCGGACTGCTGGCGTGGGAGGATGCGGCAACGAGCATGGTAGAGAGGACGAGACCGAGAAGAGAGCGCATCGATACTCCGGGGATGAAAGATTCGAGGAGATTGAAGGACGAACAAAGGTAGCGGAAGATGGTACAAAACACAAGGAAGTGGTTGCCTCCCAACGCGGCCTGGCGTATATTGTAGGCGTTCCGCCGGAGGTCCCATGCGATCCCCCCAGTATGAAACGCCCGAAGAGGCGATGCGGAGAGTGACGGAGGACGTCATCCTCCGCGCGATCAGGCAGGGGAAAAAGAAGGGACGGGCCATCTTCATTTCGAAATCCGCCAGGGGAGAGGGCGTCCCGGTTGCGTCGCTGGACCCGGATACTTCCGATGGCCGGCAACGCCTGGAGGCGTTTCTAACACCGGTGCGGAGGCGCTACACTTTTCACGGGCTGGGGGCGCCGGAGGAGCCGAACGCAATCAACTGGCGAGCGCTGAATCTCCCGCCAGACCGGAAGATGCTCGTCCTGCTTCAGGTCGCCCTCTCGTTCTTTCTGAAGGGGACTCCTGCCAAAAACAGGCTCTATCGGTGGATGGGAGTCCATGTCGGAAAGAACGTGGAAATAATGCAGATGGCGTGGCTGGACCACTTCAGGCCGGAACTGATCTTCATCGGCGACAATACCCTTCTTGGCGCGTTCACCAGGATCACGGTCCACGCCTACGAGGGGTGCGGTCGCTTCAGCTACGGCATTGTGGAGATTGGGAACAACTGCATGATAGGCGCGGGCACAGGCATCGGGCCCATTATCATCGAGGATGGAGTCCGGACGCTGCCCGGCGCGACCCTGTCTCCGTATCTTGCCCGCATCCGTGCAGGGTCCGTGGTGGGGTTCGACCCACCCTCCGTGCGGCTGCCGGAACAGCAGTCGGCGGCGGAGAGCTCACCGGCTGAGTGACCTGCATCAGGAACCCGAGTATACTACGCATCCATGCCCCTACCGTCGTCACCGCAGTGGCTCGTCTGGGCCCGGGAAATTCAGGCACTGTGTCAGACCGGCCTGGCTTTCAACCGGGAAGCGTATGACGTGCAGCGATACAGAAGAATGATGGAGATTGCTGCGGAGATCGTCTCTGCTCATACCGGCCTGCCTGCGGAATCCCTCTGTGAGACTTTTCTCCGGCAACCCGGCTATGCTACCCCCAAGATAGACGTCCGGGGTGCCGTGGTCCGCGAACGATCGATTCTCCTGGTCCAGGAAAAAGTGGACGGCCGGTGGTGCATGCCGGGAGGGTGGGCGGATGTTGGCGATCTCCCATCGGCGATGGTAGCACGGGAAGCGCTGGAAGAAAGCGGGATGATGGTGAAGCCGGTCAAAGTGATCGGTGTCTACGACGCGAACCGGGGAGGAGGCGAGCTCGAGTTCTACCATGCCTTCAAGATCATCTTTCTTTGCGATATCCTCGGCGGGACGTTGCGGCCGAGCGATGAGACCCTCGATGCCCGTTTCTTCCCGTTCGATGCAATTCCCGAACTTTCCTCACCACGCACCGATCAGAGGCACCTCACAGAAGTTCTGGCTCACCTGGATGATCCGGCTCGCTCCGCTGCATTTGATTGAGGCACTATGAGAACCCGTATCGGGGTTGTGTTGCCAGTGCTGCCGGTTCTTTCCAGAGCGGGTTTGGCTCAGGGCTCTGGCGTGGGGACCCGCATTAATCCGACTACGGCTCTCGGCCTGAACCAGGGGCCGACAGGCCAGTTTTCCCACCTTATCATCCCCGAGTACCAGGAACGGCCGGCCGCTGGAAAAATCACTCTGGTGTTCCATCTCCGGGGATACGTCGGCGAGAGGTCCGCCGATCATATGAAGCATCTCACCGCGTTGCATATCACGCTGGGACAGGCGATGGGCCGGTCTGGCGGCGGGCGGCCGGGGCGTGTTTTCTTCACCATCGGTCCAGGTGCGTTGCCGGCATTGGCGCCGGGTCAGGATTCACCCACAAGCTCATCGTGCTGAGGTAGCCTCACCGCATGCCATTTCTTGGGGAAATTGCCGGTCTGATCACGGCCCTCCTCTGGTCGGGGAGCTCACTCGTCTTCGCTGCTGCGACGGCGCGTGTGGGTTCGATGCCGGTGAATGTGACGAGGCTGTTCCTCGCGGCGGGGTACCTCGTCGTCGTGGTCGTCGTTTTCCGGATCGAGAGTCCCCTGTCATCCCGGCAGTTGGTGAACCTTGCTGTCTCGGGGGTCATAGGTCTCGCCATCGGTGATTCGTTCCTGTTTCGAGCGTACCAGGAGATGGGTGCACGGATCACGATGCTGATCATGTCCCTTTCGCCGGCTCTAGCGGCGATCCTGGGATACTTCTTCCTTGGTGAGGGAATTTCCCTCCAGGGCATTCTGGGGATGCTGGTCACGATCGGAGGCATCAGCATCGTTGTGCTTCAACCATCTTCAAAGGAAAGCGGAGCGGCGCAGGCCACGTTCCTGGGGGCGACCTATGCGCTGGCAGGTGCGACCGGACAGGCTGTCAATCTCCTGTTCGCGAAAGCGGCGTTCAATGAGGGTCCGATCGATGGCTTCCTCGCGACACTGATCCGGATCGTCGCATCCATCGTTGTTCTTGTGCCGGCGATCATTCTTGGACGACGATGGAAAAATCCGCTCCGCGTTTTCGCCGGGAACCGGGGGGCGCTCGGGTACACGGTGGCAGGTTCAGTCCTCGGTCCATTTCTGGGAATCGCCTTCAGCCTGATTGCGATCGCGCACACCAGCGTCGCGGTTGCCTCAACGCTCATGGCAACGGTCCCCATTCTGATGCTGCCGTTGCTCCGGTTCGTTTACAAAGAACGCCTCGCCCGCCGGGCCATCGGCGGTGCTGTGGTGGCGTTCGCAGGCGTGGCACTTCTGTTCCTACGGTAGTTGGTCAGTGTTGAAGTTCTCTCGCGATCGGCGGCCACATCAAATCGGTTGCGACGCAGCCGGCAGTTTTCAAAACAGAGGTTTCCCGAATCGGGACACCGGGAGCATACCGAGGTTATGGTTCTTCTCCTCTTCCTGCTTGCAACACTTTGCGCGCCGTGGTCGGTGGTCCCAGGTGATGACGCTTTTGAGCGGCTCGAGTATCCAGCCGCCGTTGGGGCGTATGAGCACGAGCTCGAGCACGATTCCCGGGATGCGCGGATCCTGTGGCGCCTGGCGAGAGTGTATGTCTGCATGGCGGAAACGGCGGAGGAGCCGGACCGCGGTCGGTGGCTGCAGAGTGCCGAAGAGCATGCTCGGCGTTGCATAGCGGCCGATTCAACATGTCCCGAAGGTCACACCTGGAGGGGAGCAGCCCTGGGGTATATCGCTTTTTATGCGCCGAGGTCGGATCAGGTACGGCTTACATGGGAAGTTCTCGGGGAGACGGGAAAGGCCATCGCCCTGAATCCACGGGACGATGCAGCCTACTCCATACGGGGATCGCTGTACCGCGCGCTTGGAAATGCGGGGTGGCTTCAGCGGCAGGTTGCGCGTCTGTTCCTCGGCAAACTCCCCCCGGGGGGATTTGAGGAGGGAGAGACGGCGCTCTTACAGGCCATTCTGCTCGCCCCGGACGTCATGCGCCACCATTACGAACTTGGCGTGCTGTACATTGACTGGGGAAAACCACAGGAAGCAAAGCGGGCTCTGGAGCGCGCCCGCGAATTGCCGGTGCGGGTCGGCATCGACCGGCCGCGACTGAAGAAAATTGAGGAACTCCTGGCACAGATTGAAGAGGATCTGCGTTAGCGGACCAGCGCCATCGTTTTGGTGGCCGATTCCTTCCTGCCGTCCCTGCCTTCGGTGGTAATCCGGAAGAGGTAAACACCGCTGCTCAGGTGCCCGCCCGTCTGCGAAGTGGCCTCCCAGCGCAGCGCGTGGCGGCCTGCAGGAAACTCTCCCTCCGTCACTATTTCAATTCGCTGCCCCAGTATCGAAAAGACCTCCAGGGTAACGCGGGACTGTTCCGCGAGATCAAACACAAAGGTGGTGGCCGGATTGAACGGATTGGGGTAATTCTGGTGCAGCTGGAAACGTGTCGGAATCGGGTCACCCCCGGAGACAACCTCGGGCTCGGGCATTTGTTGGCGGTGATAGAGCAGGAAGGAAAGAGCATTCTCCGCTAGCTGCGAGGCAACGGAGGAATCAGCCAGCAACGCAAGAGCGAAGGGAAGGTATATCGTCCGGACGCTTCCTGTGTCATCGAGATGCGCAATCACGGCCTCGGTGCGGTGATCGTCTGACCAGGTGCCCATACGGAGTGTGTGGGGCTCTCCCTCGGCCTCCATGTAATCGCGGGCTGAAGCGGAGGAGGGGGAGGCAAAGGTGACCGGAGCGCTCAACTTGTGCGGTTGCGAAAAAACCGACCCGTCTGCGGCGGAAGGGAGGAGAGATGTTCCCGCACCGTCGCCGAGGAAAGTGGAGACGTGGAGGAGCGTCTTGCGGAATGCGCTATCGCGTTCCCTGCCCCATGCCGGTCGCCGGTAGATGTGCCCCACTTCGCCCCCCTCGATAAGCACTCGTCCGCCCTCCTCGACAAATCTCACGATGGCCTGACGTTTGACGGGATCATTAAAGGGGAGCGGGTTGGTCCCGCCCAGAAGAACCAGAGCTCGCGCTGAAGCGAGCGCGCATGTGTCGAACCCCGCAAACGTCGTGGCCTGGATGTTAAGACTGCGCGCCAGCGAAAGCGACGGGAGCACTGAAGAGAATGACTTGAGGGGATCCACCACGGTCGTGTCGATTCCTCTCGGTGCTATCCCTCCGTTCGCTGAGGGAATTTCGTCGCTCACCACCAGGACCGTACTTGTTCCGTACGTCGGGATGAAATTCCTGATGGTGAGGAGACGGTACATGAGGGTCGGCACGTGCGCTCCTCCGTAGAGGTCTCGATCCGCCTGGAGGATTGCCTGGGCGTTGTCTGTGGCCGTTGCCTCGCTGCCAAGATAGTAAAGGCTTTTGATGACGAGGCGATCGGTGACATCGCGGCCCAGATCATCCCGGATTTCCATCAATGCGGAGGCCCAGATTTGCCCCGCACTATGAGCTGACCCAGAAGGAAAGGGATACTTTCTGGCGTCGTTGAGGATCCGACCGCTCCAGTAGGGGTTATGCCCGTCCCACCCGAATATCCACTGGTACTCCGGGTCGGCCGGTGTCCACTCCTGAAGTGATCGCGCGTACGATGCCGCCCAGTAGTCTCCAAACCCTTCTCCCAATGCCGCGCATTCACCCCCGCCCCAGGCAGGGATAATGTTGTACTGAATTGCGTGGCCGTACTCGTGCCAGATAACGTCGGCATCCTCGGCGTCTTCCACGCCCCCTGTTCCGAACGCCAACCAGTTGCCTCCGGGGCTGTAATGCGAGTTGTCCTGACCTTGATATCCATGGGGATCAACCAGCAGGGAATACAGGGCAGGTGGATCGAACCCGAGCGCGCGAAGCCGTTGATGCGCGAGAGTGACATGATAATAGGCCATCACCGCTTCGAATCCGGGTTGGCTGCGCCGGTAGCGGAATGCATACGGTGATGATTCGCCGTAGAAAACCGGGTCTGCAGGCGACTCGATATCTGTGATGACGCAGGAAGGTCCGGAGAGCTTGTAGATACCGTTCTCGAGAGTGAGCGAATCCAGATTCACAAGTGACCGGTAGGCGTCAAGCGAATCAGAATCGCCGTTGTCGTTGTTGACGAACCCGGGATCGCCGTAGTGACGTTTCGCGGCGCTGAGGGGATTGCGTCGGTACGCATACCCCGATCCCGGGGAGGAAACAGAAGTCTCGTTGTGCTTCACGTAACGGTCTTCGCGAGAAAGTTCCTCCCCCGTTTGTGCGTCGATGATCAGTTCCCAGTCGCCCGGTGGGTCCTCAAGAACAGATGTGACGCGATATGCGAGGCGGTCGTCGCCGGCTGACGTTCGGAAGACCGTCAATTCGGCGTGTTGCGAGCTGCCAAGAGCGGGGCTCTGGGCTTTCAGCGCTCCGCGGGCAATGCGGAGTGCGTTCTCCGGACCGAATGCCGGGGTGATCGACGAGAGGCGGATCTTTGGCCTCGTTGTTGTCACCATCATCCCTACTTCATTCGCCTCATTCACGCTGACCACGATCTCGCCATGGTGAACCGGGATGCCCCGGTACATCTGGGAGAAACGGATATGCGATCCCCCGGGGACGTGCTCCACGCGGCGGGTCTTCAGAGAAGACGAGTCTGACTCGATTCCGAGTTTGGTCTGTTGCTCTGAAAGGAATCCCCTTGCCACGATTTCCGGTGACCCGGCGTAGCGGCGTGACCTGATTCCGTAGAGCGCACGTACTCCATCTTTTCCAGTCCGGATGGACGGAGTAAGATCGGGGAGTTGAGGCTGAGCGAAAATCTCAAGGGGGAAAATGAGGAAGAGTCCAAGAAGAGCGCATGCCATTCTCAATGCCGGAAGCAGCCTGGTGCATTGAATTCGTGAGGCGCTCTTCATGGAAAATTCTTTCGCGCGATTCTGCGAGAATCAGTAAATAATCAGTGTAAATCGTGGGCACGTTAATATATCCCTAAATTCAGTAATGGTGAAGTGTCGGGCGTCACTTTTGAAGAATTCTCTTGATCAACCGCCAGAATAGTGTATTTCGCAACACTTAGCGAATATTATGTTCACACATAGATTACATAGAAGATGGTGTGCGGACCTTCGTTTTTTAGCTGGAATCGCTGGTTATTGGGAGACGCATCCATCGCTGCGAAGGCTGACGAGGTTACCGGGGGGCCCTCGGGGCTTCTGTCTTAGCAATTATCTGAATGACCTGCCTTGTTGGAGACCGATCAATTTGAACGGAATCGGTTTCCAGTTGCGCGGCAGCATTGTGGGGGGAAGCTTCACGACGCCGCTGGCCGGATCGATCGCACCGCCGGATGATCTGGAGAAGTGGTTTTTGGGGAAGAGCGTGGAGATCTCCGGGTTCGATTGATCAAGCAGCTCGTATCCCTCCTTCATGTCAATGTCGATGTAGTACGGGTCCCAACCAGCATCGCCGATCTGGCGGCGACGAAGAACCGTACGGTCACCAATAACATTCCCGGAAATTGCGACAACGGAAAGATCGAACGCATTATAGTCGTACACGTCCATCCATCGTCCTCCCCAGGAAATATTGTTGCGAATGACGTTGTATTTCGGCACCTGGGTTTCACCGTCGTACATTGTCAGAAGTTGCGGGTAGCGCGTGCTGTACGGTGGGGTGTCATAGCGCACCTCATTCATCTGATCAAAGAGCTCCGTGCGCGTGCCATCGAAATAATAGCCCGCCCATCCCAAACCGCGCGCGTCGATGTGGACGGAGGGTGCACATTCGATGTAAATGTTGTTTTCAACGACGTTGTTCCTCCCCCCGCCTATCAAGGTTGCCCGCCCGGCACGATAGAAAATGTTACCCACGACGGTGAATCCGCAGGCCCAATCGTCCAGATAGACACCCATGACACCGTGAAGTCCGGGACCCTGAAGATCATGAAAGTAGTTGTAGCGAATGACATTTCCCTGCCACGTCCAGTTTCGACCGGTGTGAAACGCTCCTGCATCCCCGGTCTCCTGTGTCACCCGGTAGATGTTGTTGTATTCGATCAGGTGGTCGTTCCCGCGAAGAGTGAGCGCTTCGAACGGAGCGTCATGAATCTCATTGTGCGCGGCACGGTTACCTACTCCCTCCAGAATTATGGCGTACTGACCGGTTCTGATCCATTGGCTGAAGTGATGGATGTGGTTGTTCAGCGCAAAATGGTGTGCAGAAGTAAGAGTTTGTCGATCGCCGCCGCGGAGCGTGATACCCCCCAGGGCAAGCTCGCGGAGTTCGCAGCCCTCGACGCCACTCCCGCGTCCCCCCTCGATTCGCACCGCCTCTCCGCCGAGGTTTGTAAGCATGCATCTGCGCACTATGTCGCCGATCCCTCCCCTGATCAAAACCGCCCCTGAACGCGATTCCGTGATGCGCAGCTCTTCAAGAATCACGTGCGAGACGCTGTCGAGAGCAAAAAACGGCTGGTCAAGCGTTGAGACGGTGGCACTCGCTCCGCCCGTTGACGCAGGCGGCCAGAAGTACAGTAGGCCCTTCGTACGGTCGAGATACCATTCACCCGGCCGGTCGAGCTCCTCGAGCACATTCGCAGCATAATACCTCTGGTTCTTCGTATACCCGTAGCCATGGTGCGGGGGCGCGAGATGGAATTCATGATGCGAGGTGTCGATGGCTGCGACTTTTTGATACGCATCGCTCCAGTCAAACGTCCAGTACCCGTGGAGATAGATGTTCGTATCGGGCCGCCATCGATTCGGTCGGTCCTCGCCATACACAATCCTCCCGTAATGTCGCCCGGCCGGGATGCCGTCATAGCGCTTCTCTCTG
>Ga0326726_10001208_pt1 | contig 24075 bp, 20 predicted proteins | sample MHFenrmetagenome_2_FD_207603 | JGI IMG/M metagenome (GOLD analysis project Ga0326726, IMG submission 207603) | Lab enriched peat soil microbial communities from Michigan Hollow, Ithaca, NY, United States - MHF15MN | ecosystem: Environmental > Terrestrial > Soil > Wetlands > Peat | place: USA... | reverse complement strand
TGGTACAGCTTCGGATCGCTCGACTATCACGAAATCTTCGCCCGCGCGCACGAGTCCGCAGGCGAGGTCATGAATGTCCTCGCGCCATTTGGAGGGACCTGGGACGTCTCCGTGCTCACGCTCATATGCATCTTATTGTTCACCGGCGCAGTCGGCAAATCGGCCCAGGTGCCGCTCCATGTCTGGCTGCCGGATGCCATGGAAGGCCCTACCCCCATCTCGGCGCTCATTCATGCCGCGACGATGGTCACGGCTGGCGTGTTCATGGTCGCGCGATTGGCTCCGCTCTATAACATGTCTCCCACCGCCATGACTGTTGTGGCGGTCACCGGCGGAATTACCATGGTCGTGGGAGCAACCATCGCCTTGACCCAGACCGATATCAAGCGTGTTGTGGCCTATTCGACAGTCAGCCAACTCGGCTACATGATCATGGCCTGTGGTCTCGGCGCCTATGCGGCCGGCATGTACCATCTCCTGACCCACGGCGCCTTCAAAGCCCTCCTGTTTCTCGGTTGCGGGTCCGTCATCATCGCCCTGCACCATGAGCAAGACATGCGACGCATGGGCGGATTGAAAAACAAAATGCCGGTCACCTATTGGACGTTCGTGGTGGGCTCGCTCGCTCTTGCGGGATTCCCCCTGACGTCAGGATTCTTTAGCAAGGACAACTTGCTCGTCTCGGCTTGGTCGGCCGGTCCGCTCGGTCAATGCTTGACGGTCCTGGGACTCGTGACGGCGTTGATGACGGCGTTCTACAGCTTCCGGCTGGTCTTCGTTACGTTTTGGGGCCCCTCGCATGTTGATCCGCATCATGCAGACCATGTCCACGAACCTTCGAAAACCATGACTCTGCCGCTGGTCGTCCTAGCCGTGCTCAGCATCGTGACAGGCTATCTGGGTATTCCCGAGTTTCTTGGACCAACGTTTGAGACAGGCCCAGGCGGCGCGGCTCACGAGGGAGGAGCTGCCATAGGCATCATGGTGGTGGCCACGAGCATGGGATTACTCGGGATCGCCTGCGCCTATTATGTCTATGTGCTCAATCCCGCGCTGCCGGATCGATTCGCTCGACGGTGGCAGTCGTTGTATAGGGCCTCACTGAATAAATGGTATGTCGACGAGGCCTATGATCGAACCATCGTCCGTCCCACCTTTTCAGCCGCAACCGAACTGTGGAAGCGTGTGGATGTGAACGTGGTCGACGGGGCGGTGAACGGCGTCGCCCGTGCGATCGCCTGGGGAGGCTGGCTCTTGAGGCTCATGCAAAGCGGGCAGGTGCAACATTATGCGCTCGGCATGGCGCTTGGGGCGGTGGTCCTTTTTACGATGTTCTTATTCCTGTAAGGAGCGTCAATGGTCAACGGTCACTGGTCAATGAGAACAACGAACAGCTGTTCTCTTGCCAATGACCATTGCCAATTGACTATTGACCGATGACGAGTTCCTTTTCCTGGCTCTCACTCCTCCTCGTGCTTCCCCTTGCGGGAGCCGTCGCGATGTATTTCGCGTCAGAATCGGCCGCTCGATGGATTGCGCTGACTGCAACCTTGGCCGACCTGTGTGTGGCCCTCCCACTCTGGTGGCTCTTTGATCCACAGACCAGCCAGATGCAGTTCACCGAGCATGTTGCCTGGATCACGGCCCCTCCCATTTACTACAGTCTGGGTCTCGACGGAATCAGCCTCCCGCTGGTGTTGATGACCGTTGGGATCATGCCCCTCTGTGTCTTGGCGTCCTGGAATGCGATCACCACAAGAGTCCAGGGCTTCATGGCCGTGTTGCTGATTATGGAAACGGCTATGGTGGGGGTATTCGTCGCGTTGGACTTCGTCCTGTTCTACGTGTTTTGGGAGGCCATGTTGATTCCGATGTACCTTCTGATCGGCGTCTGGGGAGGGCCCAACCGACTCTATGCGGCCATCAAGTTCTTTCTGTACACCCTCGCGGGGAGTGTGCTGTTGCTCGTGGCCATCCTCGTCCTATACTTTTATGGAGGACACACGTTCGACATTCTCGCCTTAAGCCAGGGCACCTACCCTGCTGCGTTACAAACATGGCTGTTCCTGGCATTCTTTGCCGCCTTCGCGGTGAAGGTTCCCATGTTCCCGTTTCACACGTGGCTCCCGGACGCCCACGTCGAGGCCCCGACCGCCGGCAGCGTCATCCTCGCCAGCATCCTTCTGAAAATGGGCGCCTACGGATTCCTGCGATTCAGTTTACCGATGCTGCCGGACGCCAGCCGAAATTTCACGCCCATCGTGGTCGTCCTCTCCATCGTCGCAATCATTTATGGCGCCTATATGGCGCTGGCCCAAATCGATCTCAAGAAACTCATCGCCTATTCGAGCGTGAGCCACATGGGGTTCGTCACCCTCGGCCTGTTTGTCTTGAACCAACAGGGCATCGAAGGGGCCGTCCTCCAAATGGTCAACCATGGAATTACGACCGGCGCGCTGTTCCTCTGCGTCGGCATGATCTATGAGCGCACCCATAGCCGGTTGATCGCCGATAATGTCGGATTAGCCGCACCGATGCCGCAGTATGCCACTCTGTTGGTGATATTCGCCTTGTCCTCGCTCGGTCTCCCCGGCACCAACAGTTTTGTCGGAGAATTCCTCGTGCTTGTCGGCACATTCCTCTGGAGCAAGATCGCGACTGCCTTTGCGTCGTTGGGCATCATTCTCGCCGCCGCGTACCTCCTCTGGATGATCCAGCGAGTGGTCTTCGGGGTCCCATCCCCACACCATCTCCCGACACTCAAGGATCTCAACCAACGGGAACTCGCCATGCTGGTGCCGCTGGCTCTGTTGGTATTTTTGATCGGGCTCTATCCCAATCCCCTCGTGAGTCGGATGCACGAAAGTGTGACCAACACGATTGCCTCCATGTCTCGCGAAAAGGTTGCACCGACCGCCCATCCCTCTGCTGGAGGGAGGGGGCCACTGCTGGCGGACGGTGAAGCGCAGCTGACGACTCAAGGCACATTGCAATGAGTCTGTACGGTAATGACCTCATAGCCCTGCTTCCCGAGCTCATTGTCGTCGTCACTGCCTGTCTCGTTATCGTGCTGGACCCCATCACCACAGCCTCACGACGAGATCTCCTGGCCTGGCTGAGTGTGGGCGCCCTCGCTCTCTGTCTTGGGATCACCGGTGAACAGATCGGCGTGCTCAATGTCCGGGTGTCCGCGTTTAGCGACCTGGTGGTGATCGATGCCTATGCCAGATTCTGGAAAATCGTCCTCTATGGGGTGACTGGGCTGACCATTTTGCTGTCGCTGCCCTATCTGAAAGCGGAGCGCATACACCTCGGCGAGTACTATGGGTTCATTCTCCTCGCCCTCTCCGGCATGATGGTCATGGTCTCCAGCGCCGACTTGCTGACGATTTATCTCGGCACCGAGCTCATGTCTCTCTCGCTCTATGTCATGACCGGGCTCAACCGGTCTAAGCCTCGTTCGCTGGAGGCCGCAGCCAAATACTTCGTCCTGGGCGCCTTCTCCTCGGGGATTCTGCTGTACGGCATCTCGTTGCTCTACGGCGTAGCCGGCAGCACCAAGCTGGCATTGATCGCAAGTGCCATCGGGACTCGCGGGGCGGATGATCCCCTCGTGCTGATCGCCACGATTCTGCTGGCAGTCGGTTTCGGTTTTAAGCTCGCAGCAGTCCCGTTCCATATGTGGACGCCCGACGTCTATCAGGGCGCCCCGACCTCCGTCACGGCCTTCATGGCAGTCGCCGCAAAAGCTGCCAGCTTTGCCGCATTCATGCGTGTGTTCGTCGAAGCGCTCGGCGGGCTTAAGGCAGATTGGTCGCTCCTGTTCCTGCTCATCTCCATATTCACGCTGGTGGTCGGCAATGTCGTCGCCATCGTGCAGACCAACATCAAACGCATGCTGGCCTACTCCAGCATCGCCCACGCCGGCTACGCGTTGATCGGCTTTGTGGCAGCGGCCCGTGGGGTCGGTGCGTCTGGGGGAACACCCGGCCTTGCGAGCGTCATGATTTATCTCACACTCTATACGTTCATGACGCTCGGCGCCTTCGCCGTCATTGGCATGCTCAGGAGAGGCGGGGTTGAGGGAGAAGAAATTGATGATTTTGCAGGACTTGCAAAGCGCCAGCCGCTCGCGGCTTTTCTCATGCTGGTCTTCATGGCCTCACTCGCAGGTATTCCGCCGACAGCCGGCTTCATTGGAAAATTCTATGTGTTCATGGCGGCAGTCGAAGCAGGATTGGCCTGGCTTGCCGCCATCGCCCTGATCTTTGCCGTCGTATCGGCCTATTACTACATGCGGGTGGTGATGGTGATGTATATGCGTGATCCGAATCCTTCTTCCGACGCGCCGCCACACCTTGTGACCTCACCGGCTTTATCCTTCGTGTTGGCCTGCGCCGTCGCGGGCGTGATTTTGTTCGGCATCTTTCCCAACCCTCTGGTCAACTTTGCGCTCCAATCCGTCCTGACGCTCAAATAATCCTCTCACGGGACGACACCCTAACAGGTGCACGAGAGGGCGACTCGTGTTACGTTGGTGAAAAGCTCCTGACCTATCGTGCCGTATGCAGCTCTTTCGTTTTCTTCGAGATCTTGTACGATCGTTTTTGCGCCATGGGTGCGCCAGTCTCGCGGCCTCTCTTGCCTTTTTCTCTTTGCTCTCCCTCTTCCCGCTCGTCTTCCTCTTGCTCTACGGCCTGAGTTTCGTGGTGAGTCAGGACGTAATCGGGGAACAGGCCCTCCTCAGTTTTCTCAAAGGCTTCCTTCCCTCGGTGGGAGAACATGTCGTAACGGAATTACATCGGGTGGGTGCCTTGGAAACTGTCCGATGGGCTGTGTTTCTGACGTTCGTCTGGTTCGGCGCGCTAGTGTTCTATGAACTCGACTATGCGGTGAACGTCGTCTTCGAGAGCACCTGGCGCCGTCACCCCCTCATCTCAACCGGCATCGCCGTCGCCTCGCTCGCGGTGACTGAACTTGTGCTGCTGCTCTCCTTCGGCGCGACTCAGATCGTCAATTTCCTCACGGGGTACGCGCCAAGACTCTGGGGGCTCGATCTCCTGGCCCTCGCAGCCCACGATCTGTTTCTCACCTATACGCTTCCCTTTGCGTTGGCATTTTTCGCGGTCATGGCGCTCTATCGGCTCGTTCCACGACGGCGGCCACAATGGCGGGAGGCGATGATCGGGGCTCTTACGTTCAGCCTTCTCTGGATCGGCGCCAAACTCTTATTCGTGACCTATAGCACCTATGCGACCGTATACGCCAACCTCTACGGCTCCCTCTTGGAAGTCATTCTGCTCCTCTTGTGGATCTACTACTCCGCGGCCCTCTTGTTGATCGGCGCCGAAGTCGCCCACCACCTCCAACAACAGGCACAGGTACTGTCAGCTGCAGCCACGAGAACCGCTCCATCAGACGTCAATAGTCCGCGAACATAACAAGACAGGTTTGTCTGGTTCATCTGGTCTATCTCGTCTATCTGGTTACACAGCGCGAACTAGAAAGACCAGACAAACCAAAGGGACCAAATCGGCCTGTCGGCTTCTGGACTTTTGCTGGCGGGGATATCTCTTCGTGGATAGAATGGCAACTAACGCTATTATTAAAGGAACCGCCTCATGCCTGAAGATTTCGGCAAAGATATGCTCATGCTCGGTGGCACCGTAGTTGGCTTCGTCGCGGCGCTATTGACCCTCATGGAGAAGCTGCTGGATGTTAAGACCCGGCTGAAGTCGCTGACATCGAAGAAGGAACGGAAATCGCCCTCCACAACCGAACGCCCGGCCCCTGATTCGCCTCCCACAATCGATTTCTTTTCGTCGAAGCCCTTCCGTGGCGTTTCCTACCTCCTCTTGTACGAAACCAGCGTCATCGTCGCAGCAGGCTTGCTGCTCAACTATGTTGGGCTCACGTTGAGTCGACATTTGGAGAGCATCCTGTTCCTTGATATGACGGGAACAGCGCTGGTTGCCTTTCTCTTGGGCCCCTGGTGGGGGGCCATCGTAGCCCTCCTCTCAAATTCCGCCGTAAATTGGTTGTTGTATCCGGAAACCGGTGCGGATGTAGTGATTTTTCCCTGGTCGCTGGTGAGCATGGCCGGCGCCTGCTACTGGGGTTGGATGGCCAGACAAAGAGGGTTTCAAAAGTATCTTCGCAAAGGACGCAGTTCCGCTCTGTCCCATGCTTGGTTTCTCTATATTTTTGGGGTCGGCGGCGCGATTGTCATGAGCCTGCCGGGAACCTTCGTCCAAGCTGCGTTGCATGAGCAAACGACATTTGCCTTAAACCCTGAAGTTGCCGAATCAGTGAGCCTACGCGTACTCCAATGGGAACGCACTGCGCACCTCTACCTCGAATCCATCTTTGGAATTACCTGGGGGGACAATCTGAGTTGGTGGATTGTGAATTGGTTCCAGAACTGGATCCGCTATATTCCCGACAAAACCATGAGTGCCGCCATCGCGCTCGTGGTCCTGAAGTACGGCTACCCCTTATTTGAACGAGAGCTGATTCATGGGGGACCCGAGGGCGAACGTCCGAATGATGAGCGCATCCTGCCGCTGGTGTTGGGATTGCTCTATGCCCCTTCCTGCGCCGCCTTGCTCAGTAGCGAGACCTACGGAGGCGTGGCGTACTGGCCTCTATGGGTATTGCCTTGGGTACTGATTCTGGGTGGCTATGGTTACTTGCACTACTGGGGCACAGGTGAGGCTGCCCTACAGGTAGCCAGGATTCAACGAGCCGAGCGCTACGCTCAGGCGCTGAAGCAGATCGGCCGGGAAGCTCACCATGAGTTCTGTAAGCGGTTGACCTTCATGACGTTGATCGCAAGCCTGCTCTTCGCTCTCTGTCTCCCTATCCTGTTAACAGATTTTTACCGAGCCACCTTCAAGTTTTTCTGCGTCGTCTACGGGTTCCTGCTCGCGGTCCACCTTGTGCGAATTGCCATCGCACAAAACATTTCCATCGCCCGCACGAACGACTAATCGTACAGCATGCGACGGCATAGGCTTTCAATCTCTTAACGTTTCCCCTCTCATGGTTTGTGTAACTGCAAGTGATGCGCAATGGCCGATCGGGTGACGAGCCCTACGATCTTTTCGTTCTCCATGACCACGAGACGATCCCACCCGCCCTGTGCCATGCATTCCATCGCCTGCATGGCGGACCAGTCCGGAGGAATGCAGAAGGCCGACGACACAGGGCGCATGATTTCTCGAACGCAGCGCCATGGCCAGAGTGCTGAGGGAAGCGCGTGCACGTCCTTGACTGTGACCACCCCGAGCACCTGCCCCTCTTCACACACGGGAAATCCACCGAATCCATGCGCGACAAAGTACTGATCGACCGCGTCCTGCACACTCATATCCGGCGACAAGGTCACGACACGATGGACCATGACCTGGCGAACCGTCACCGATGTCAACGGAATCCGCAGGGCTGCCTGCCGTTTGCCTGCCAGCGCCGCAGAAAAGAGGAATGCGCCGATAAAGATGAGCCAGCCCCCGTTCGTCGCGGTGGATTGTCCGAGAGCGCCGGACCAGGCACCTACTATCAAGACCGCACCGATCAACCCGAGCGTCACACCGAATCCAATTCCCACGAGCGAAGCCTGACTGGTCGCCCGATTGAAATCCTTGTTCCAGGCCCACAGTCCAGCCCGTAAGACACGGCCACCGTCTAATGGGAACCCCGGGATCAGGTTAAATAGTCCCAGTTGCACATTCACCATGCCAAGCAAGCTCCCGAGGACGACGAGTCCTTGGCCCCCCGATCGCGCAAACAATGATTCAATGGCCATGGCTCCCCCAAGACAACCGGCCCCCAGGATCAAGCTCACGATCGGTCCTGCCATCGCGATCAAAAACTCGGCCCGCGGACTGGGCGGTTCCTTTCCCATGTGTGCCATCCCCCCGAAGATGAACAGCGTAATCTGCTTGATAGGGATCTGGTAGCGCAACGCCACATAGGAATGTCCCAATTCATGAAGCAGAACAGAGAGGAAGAGTAAGAGGGCGGCGATGCCACCCATCCCCCAATAGCGTGGAGCCGACAGGCCAGGTAACGTCTCAGGCAAATAGCCCGTCGCCATTGACCACGTCACAAAGAGGAACACCAGAAACCAGGAGGCATGCACATGAATCGGGATACCGAGCGCACGACCGATTCTCCAATTGGGGAAAGCCATGCATTCACCGTAACAGTAGGGGAATTCCAGCGTCAACTCGGCTTCGCCTTCTGGATCGGGTATACTCATCACCATGCGATCTCGTTACTTGCCAGGGATGCTAGGCCTCGTCCTTACGATGCTGCTGGTCCCAGCGATCCCTACCTTCACGCAGGCCCAGGTGATCAAGTCAGGCCCTCCCTCTTGTCCAGGAGTTGCGTTGACGTTCGACCTTTGCCCGGTGCAGAAGGGAGCGGGCTACGATCAGGCACTGATCGACTATTTGATTGAGCAGAAGATTCCCGCCACATTCTTTATGTCCGGGAAATGGATGACGAAACACGACAAACAAGTAAAGGCCCTCCTCCAGATCCCGTTCTTTGAAGTCGGTACCCATGGGGAGGTTCACGCCCATCTGCCGCTCCATTCAGCAGGCGAGCAGAAACAAGAAATTCTCGGACCAGTTCGTCTGTTCAAGGCCAAGTACGATCATGACGCGACGTTGTTTCGCCCTCCCTATGGGGAGTTCAACGACGATACGGTCAACGTGGCCCGCGACCTCGGGCTCCGGTTCATTCTCTGGAATGTCGTGTCCGGCGATCCCGACCCAACGCTCACGGCGATCCAAATCGAAAACCGACTGAGGCAGTTAGTCCGGAAGGGTAGTGTCATCGTGATGCACGCGAATGGAAAGGGAAAACATACGCACGAGGTTGTCCAGGATCTGCATCAACAACTCTTGCCGGAGCGACACCTCACTCCCATGACCATGAGTGATCTCCTAACCTGTAATGGCCAGGCAGCTCCATGATCGATCCGATCGTTCGTCCCATGACGGCGGAGGATCGGGCAGCCGTCATTGAGTTGCTCACCGACTCCGATCCGTGGAAACGACTGGGTTATCAAGGCAAGGACTGGGACAGCTATTTCACGCCTCTCCCACAAGGGCGTGACAGCTACGTCGTGGACCAGAACGGCAGAGTCACCGGCATCGCAGTCGTTCGTCAGAAGTTCTTGCTCGGCGATTATTTGGAACTGTTTGGAGTGGCGGACTGGGCGAGAGGCAAGGGGCTAGGGGGAAGGTTGCTCGCCTACGTCGAAGCAGTCGTCTTCGCGAGGGGGAAGAACTTGTTCGCCTGTGTATCGGATTTTAACGACCAGGGCCGAAGTTTTTACGCGAGGCTGGGCTACCAGGAGATTGGTCCCATGCCGAACTTACTGATTCCAGGCAGTGCCGAAATCCTGCTGCGCAAGACGAGTGGCCCGGCGAGGGGTCAGTAAAAATGTGAGTTTCTTGTATGCCGCTTTTGCCGTTTTCCTTTGAACTGTTTCCCTAGCGGAACCTATGCGAGTCAAGAAACTCCTCCACACTCGTATGCGCGTCAGCGACATGGAGCAGACGATTGCCTTCTACACCAATGTCCTCGGATTAGAGGTGCTGGAACGGAAGGTCTCGCCGCGCGGCTCGCACTTGGCTTTTCTCAAGGTGCCCAACAGCGAGGAACTGATTGAGCTGACCAGTTTTCCTCCGAGCGGGCCAGTGAAAGTCCAGGAAGATCTTGTCCATCTCGCGTTTCAGGTTGAGAGCCTGGACGACACCATCGCGTCGCTTAATGCGAAGGGCGTCAAGGTCACAGACGGTCCGACGCAGACATCCTCCGGCAGCCGCTTTATCTTTATCGATGCCCCGGACGGCTACGAAGTCGAACTCATCGAACGACCGCCTGGCGTCAAGATCGTGTAAGATCCCTTCACGTCCCTCTTTCCCTCCCCACACCGTTCATGCTAGGTATCTCTCCCTGTCTCCCTCTATTCAAGGAACTGCGTATGAAGAACGGGTTTTTTCGCGGGCATGGGCTGGGCAATGACTATATTGTGATGGACCCCAAAAAACTGTCGTTCTCGCTCACCCCGTCAAGGATCAAAGCCATCTGTGATCGAAACTGGGGCCTCGGTAGCGATGGGATCCTTGCGCTGGTCCCGTCGAAGAAAGCGGACTTCGGTCTGCGCATCTTCAACCCTGACGGCAGCGAAGCCGAAAAATCCGGGAACGGTCTGCGCATATTCGCCCGCTATCTTCACGCGACCGGCAAGACGAAAAAGAAACACTTCACCGTTGAGACTAAAGGAGGGCTGGTCACGATTGCGCTGCATGTGGACCGGCATGGGGATGCGAGCGCGGTCACCGTCGAAATGGGCCGGGCGACGTTTCAGCCTGCCGCACTCCCTTGTATTCTCACGGCCAGCGAGCTGATCGAACAGCCCATTGACGCCGCCGGCCAATCTCTCACCTTCACTGGTGTGAGTGTGGGGAATCCCCACTGTGTCATCTTCAAGCCAGTCGGGCAGTCCTGGTCGCGAGAGGATCTCCTGAAATTGGGACCGGCATTAGAGAACCATTCCCTGTTCCCGAAGCGAACGAACGTGCAACTTGCTGTGCCGACCGGTCCAAGAGAACTCTTCATCCTGATCTGGGAGCGAGGGGCCGGCGAAACACAGGCCTCCGGGTCTTCCTCCTGCGCGGCCGCGAGTGCCGCCGTCCGGCTTGGGCTGGTGAAAAGCCCTGTGACGGTGAAGATGCCGGGAGGCCAGCTCAACATCAAGGTCGCCGCAGATTTTAGTCTCACCATGAAGGGGCCGGTTGCGGAAGTGGCCAGGGGAGCTCTCAGTCCTTCCTTTGTCCGATCGTTGCGGTGAGCGAGCAATCAGCCGTCCGCGATCAGCTTGTGGCATCAATCCTTAGCCAGAGTTGCCCCAGGGTGTCTCGGGCCTTAAAATGATGCCATGTAAGCACTCTTCCCTTGCTGACGCTGAAGGCTGACAGCTGATGGCTACTTCTGCAGAATTCCAATCCAAACTCGACCACTTGCCTGATCAGCCAGGCGTCTATTTGTTCAGGGACGAGCAGGGTGAATTGCTCTACATCGGAAAGGCTGCAGTCCTGTCCAACCGAGTGCGGTCTTACTTTCAAAAAGGCGCCGACCACTCTCCGAAAACCACCGTCCTGGTCAACCACATCGTAGACCTGGAAACGATCGTCACGCGTTCAGAACTCGAAGCGCTCATCCTCGAAAGCAATCTGATCAAGCAGCATCGGCCTCGGTTCAACGTCGTCTTACGGGACGACAAGCAATACCCTTACCTTCGCCTACCGATCAAAGAAGACTTCCCTCGCCTCTCTATCGTTCGCCGCGTGCAACAAGACGGCGCACTCTACTATGGCCCCTACACGCCGGCCGGCGCGTTACGAGAGACATTGAAAGTCATTAAGAAAGCCTTCCCCTTGGCCACCTGCACGATTGAGATCGACGGCAAGGCAGAGCGAGCCTGTATCGAATTCGAGATCAAACGGTGCATGGCGCCCTGCACCGGTAATCAATCGAAAGAGGACTACCGCCACATCGTCGAACAGGTGCGCCAGTTTCTAGAAGGGCGCGACCATGAATTGCTGGACGACTTACGCACACAGATGGAAGCGGCGGCAGAGCGTGAGGAATACGAGGAGGCCGTGCGCTTGCGCGATCGACTCTTCAACATTGAACGCACACTTGAGAAACAGCGCATTACCCAAACGACGACGACCGACCAAGACGTGATCGGCTTGGCGCGACAAGCCTCGGCGGTGGATCTCCAGATCCTCTTCGTGCGCGGCGGGCTCTTGATCGGACGCAAGGACTTCTTTTGGCCTCATTCTGCCGATGCCGGCGACGAGGAACTCGTTCGATCCGCCATTGAACAGTTCTACAACAAAGACGGTCAGCCGCCCAAAGAGCTGCTCATTCCCACTGACCTCGACGACGTCACGGTCATCGAAGAGTGGCTCACAGGCAAGCGCGGGAACGCTGTCCGCATCGTGGCGCCCGAGCGGGGCGTGAAACACCAATTGCTTCTCCTGGCGGAAGAGAACGCCGCCGCCGCTGTCGCCAATCACCTGCGAGACGAAGAAATCGGACGGCAGGCCGTTGAAGAACTCAAGCGCCTCGTACGACTGGATATTGTGCCTCGGCGTATCGAAGGGTTCGACATCTCGAACACCATGGGAAACCAGTCCGTCGCGTCTATGGTCGTATGGGAAGACGGCCAGATGAAGAAAGCCGACTACCGCCGGTTCAAGATTCAAACTGTGACCGGCGCCAACGACTTCGCCAGCATGCAGGAAGTCGTGACGCGGCGATATGGAGATAGCGAGAATCTCGCGCGCCCGGATCTCATCCTCATCGATGGAGGATTGGGCCAGCTCGCCGCAGCCATGGAAGGGCTCAGACAGGTTGGCCATCAGAATCTGGCAATTATAGGGTTGGCCAAAGCACGCGGCGAGAAGGATGAGCGGATTTTTCTGCCCGGTCGAAAAAATCCCGTTGTGCTTCGTGCGAATTCCCCCGCCACCCATCTTGTGCAACGCATTCGTGACGAGGCCCATCGATTCGCCGTCACCTTCCATCGCAAGCTGCGTGGCAAAGCCCTTATGGCCTCTCCACTCGATCAGATCATCGGTATCGGCGAGATCAAACGGGCCCGACTGCTCAAACAGTATGGCAGCCTGGCGAACATCGCGGCCGCCACAGATAATGAATTGACGGCAGCCGGCCTCGATGCGAAGACTGTTGCGGAGATGCGGAAGGCCCTCGCGAAATCTACCCCCTCTCGTAGTTGAACTCGGTCATCTTCGAGGTCTGTCTGGTTCATCTGGTGTGTTTCGTTTATTTCGTTGGTCTGGTTCACCCAAATAAACAAGACGAGCTGGCGGACTTTTCAGCATCCTGTTAAAACAGGAACTTCAAGCTGACGGTCCCCAAATGGACATAGGCATGGTATGTCCCATCGACGGTGGGGTTGAGATTGCCGGTAACCGTCCGCGACTCATAGAACCATTCCTGAAATGCCGCATCCAGTCCAATAGCTTTTGTCCAGAGTGCGGAGGCTCCTCCGCAAGGAACCAATCCTAGAAACCGGCCCTGGTCCTTGCACAAGAATCCCGCTCCAAGCGACAGCGTGTTGGAAGATAAAGAAATGATCCCCGGGTTGAACGTCAAGTCGGGAACGGGATTCTCGGTATGTGTGTACCCCGATCGGACTGCCACATCCCAATGAGACAACCATTCGGGATCAAGCCATTTGTATTCGGTGCCGATCGCCACGACCGGCACCGTCTTCCATTGTTGTGGTTGCGGGAGGACCACGCCGGTGGAAAGATGAATGTCCAGATTACGATTCGATTTCCACTCGACATATTCCACGTCGAGTTCCATTTTCCATTCCCGCTCGCTCGTACGAACTGGCCAAATAGCGATGCCCCCAGAAAAAATCTGCGGAAGCACGAGATTAGTGGATGCGTCGGCAACCTTCGCTCCATTGACCAAAAACGATCCACTTAACGGCACCACTGCCTGGGTGCGATAGACCAGTCCAACGGAGGCGATCGGTTTGCCATCGCTGTTTCTCAGTGGTGTATAAAGTAAGCTGAAGGCTGCGCCGGCCCCCGTTCCGTTGCCGTTGAATTCGAGAGAGGCACCGGCAAGCGTTCCGCTGCCCACTTGCCGCTGTTCCGCATGCCCCTGCCCAAGAAAGCTTGCGAAGGTATAGATGTCTGCGTTCACCCCGATGGCCAACTGATCATTAAACTTATAGGCTATGGTCGGCTTAATATCGAGGAGTGGGAGCGCTGCAGAGGTGACGACTGTATTGAAGGGGCCATCCACGGGATAGCGGGTGTTCAACCCGAACGGCGAGGTGAGGCCGAGACCGACTGTCACATTCGACAGGCCATTCCATCCGAGATATCCTAGGTTCGCACTCACGTAGGAGTAGCTCGGCGGGGGAAATGCGACACTTCCTCCAAAGTCGCCTCGAGTGTCTATCCCGGTTGGGCTCGTGAACTTGATGGACCCCCCAAGCAGGGTTGTTCCGGTGACGACTTGGACTCCATTTACTTGGCTCAGCCCGGCTGGATTGTAGTGAATGGCCGACGCATCATCGGCCTGTGCGACAAAAGCATTTCCCTGCCCGGCTGCCGAGGCGCTTTGTGGTTGGAACCGAAGGGCCTGTGCATGTCCAATCGACGGATACAGTAAGCAGACAAGCCCCAGAGCCAGGAGGCATCGCTGGTTCACTCCATAATCCTCACAGAACATCCATGTTAGCTGACAGATTCAAGATTACGCAGTATCATTGACATGTAACAACTTGAATGTTCCTCACCATATAGCCGATTGAGGAGGATCTAGCTAGGGCCAAAATCCCATATCGCCAAGCTGCCTTGAATTATGGTAGGCTCCCTCCGCCTTGCCCTATATACTGGAGGCCGTTTATGGCACATCTTAAAGAGAAGCGCCCCTTCCCCAAAGACCTATTTTCGCAATTAACGAAAACCGAGTGTGAAGCCTTCATCGAAGTACTGCACTTTACGGTGCAATCGGAAACTGCCGAAGATGTCAAAGATGTGCTCGGGCGGTTTCAAACCCTGTTTCCATTTTCCCGAGTGATTGGTGGACTCGCAAAACTCAGCCGTACGGGCGCGTTTGAAGGCTTTACCAATGTACTCAATGTCAGCTACCCAGAAGAATGGCTTCGTCTGTATTGGCAGAAGGGGTATTTTGAAGTTGATCCAGTCTTCCAGACGGCCTTACAGGAACCAGGGACGCAACATTGGGAAACCACCTACAAGGCCACGAATTCGGACAAACAGCGCGAGTTTATGGCTGCGGCGAAGGAGTTCGGTTTAGGGGACGGGATCACAACCGGATCAGCGGATCCCGCATGCGGAGTCGCAACCTTTTGCTCATTTGCCTCTGCTGAACGCGTTGACGCAAAACGTTATGTGCCGCTGGTCGAGTACTTTGGATACCACGTCCATCTTGCCCTCTTACGCACGGCCCCGAAGAATTCACAGGCGGTCGCTCCCTGCGTCAGGGAACTGACGCTCCGTGAGATGACGATCTTAAACTGGGTAAAAAACGGCAAGACAAACTGGGAGATCGCCAAAATCATCGGCGTGACTGAACGGACCATACGATTCCACGTGGAAAGCATTTTCTCGAAGCTGGACGTCACCTCGCGGTCCCATGCGGTTGCGACCGCCATCGAACACGGTCTGCCCAATGTGGTGTAATGACACTCGGCTTCCGTGAGTGCCTCACAAAAGGACTGCAGGACGCCCCTGCAACGAAGCTTACCCCGCATCCCATTACGCTTCTGTATTCACTAACGCCAACTTCTCGCAGTTCGAATACGTAGAAGTCCGACCGTTAATCATCTCGCCCTGCAGCGTTTCAATAGAGGATATCCAGTTCAGTAACTGTGGTTTTCTGATCGCGTTCTCTTCGTCGAATCGAACCATGTCGTACAGTGCTGCCACGGAGCTGGCTCCAGCTGGAGGAAGCACAACCGGCTCTCCGATCATTTCACAAGGAAACCCTAGTGCTCTAAGCGTTCGAAAGAACCGGTGCTCGACCTCAAGATAGTAGTACCGAATGTCGTTCTCCACTGCCCATTGATAGATGCCCTTCAACAGCGCCAGCATCATCCTATATGAAAGTCCTTTATCTCGGATTTCAGGGTCAATCGCAAGTCTGGTGATCTCGGCAGTATCTGAAGTTTTTCTGATTTGGTAGCCAGCCGGGAGCAACGCGCCGAACTCCTTTTCGAGCATGAATTGCCCGGAAGAGGGAAGAAGCCGGGCCATCCCAACCACTGTTCCATCATCTGTGACCAAGCCGACGGTTGTTCCCCACAAATCGTATAGATCCATCTCTTGTCCGTCATCCGTCTTAGGAACCCATTTCAGCGACTCGGCAAACACTTTATGCCGAAGTCGATAAGATTGGGTGAGCTGCTCGCCGTGTAACGTCTTTACGACGAAGCCATTTTCACTGAACTCGATATCTTTCACGCTAGGCATCGACTGTCTCCTTTCTAGAGAACATTAAGTCCGCACCATTTCACAGGGAGACAGGTTTTTCATAATCTACGTATTCCGTCACCTGGCGGTTCAGCCAGGTGACGGAATACATGGCAGGCGCGTACTAGTATAGTTCTCTGAACCAGAGGCGTCCGTGAGGGGAAAGATTCCTAGGACGTTCCTCGGTAGAAGAGGGAAAGGGTGTGCTCGCTAATGAAGGACCGACAGAAGTTCCAGATTATCAATGGGTTTAGGAGTGTTTCCGGCCAACCGATGCAGCGGCCTGTATCGCGTGCAAAAGGACTTCCCTCGGACACAGCTGAGGCTATTTCGTGTCTGCTGCGCGCACAGGCCGAAAACAACCTTACCGCGGCCCTCACGGCATCCGAGCGACGATTGAGCGCCCTGCTGCACGATCGCCGCCGCATTGGACGGGAGTTACACGATACTGTGCTGCAAGCGCTCTATGCGATTGGGTTGAGCCTTTCGCAATCCCATGAATTGCGCCGGGGCGCGCCACAAGCTAAGCCGCCCACACGCGATCAGGCTACCGACCAGCTCCAGACGCTCATCCAAGACATCCGGCGCATGATTCTGAGTGTGGAAAGCGACTGCGTAGATCCTTTTAGACTGGTTTCCGAGTTACAGACCCTTGCCGAGACATTTGAGCGGGTGAGTGAGTTGCGGATTCGTGTGGAGGTCGACCCGGTGGCAGAGGAGATTTTGACCGGTGAAGAGGCGCGGGAACTCATTGCAATCAGTCGAGAAGCCTTGAGCAATTGCGTCCGTCATGCTCGCGCGACACGAATCGTGATCGGCCTTCGGCAAATGGGCTCACGAGTACGACTGAGCATTCGCGACAACGGATCAGGCTTCGAAGTCGATCACGGAGCGACAAAGGGCGTTGGATTCGCCCAGATGGAAGATCGGGTTCGAAAGATCGGGGGGCGCTTGAACATTCATTCCATGGTTGGCCGAGGCACCTGCATCACGGCTGACATCTACCTTGAACCGATATTTGTGACGGTATGAAACATCTACGCACCCGTCTTACGATGAATTCATCGTCTCACGCTCCCAGTCGAAGCGTAAGCAGGCATAACTGGACGAAGACAATAGAGTCCCTAAAGCCGGCCACCCACTCAGGGGAGCCTATTCACCAATGCTATCGTGCATTACTAGAGACCTCCAGCAGTGCGATCCTGCTGCTCTCGCCCGCATCCATCATTCTAGGATGGAACAGAGGGGCCGAAACAGCCTCGGGCTGGATCGCTGACGAAGCGTTGGGTCGCAACTATGCAGAACTATGTCTCCCAGCGAAGGCGCGTGACTCCTTCCTGAGCATACTCGCGCAGGCTATTGAGGGGAGGGAGGTGAAGGGGTTCAAAAGTCCTCTCCGGACACGCCTGGGCTCCCAGGTGATGCTCTCTTGGAATATCACGCGGGTGCTGGGGACTCGTGCGGACGTACTGGGTCTGATGGCCATCGGTACTGCCGTCGTACCGGATATCCAAGTCGAGGAGGATCTCCGTCTGGCCCATACTCGATTACGCAGCGCGGCTCGCCGAGCGCAGAAAGCTGTCGAAGAGGAACGGCGCAGAATTGCACGAGAGTTGCACGACGAGTTCGGGCAGTCCTTGACCGGCTTGAAATTTGATCTGGCGCGGCTTGGCATGACTCTCACTCAATCTCATGCTTTAGCCGGCGGTGGGGATCTGCTGGGCACAATCCAGTCGATGTCAGGATCGGTCGATGCACTGTTGGCGTCCATTCGTGCGACAGCGGCGGCCCTGCGACCCGCAATGCTGGACGATCTCGGACTGGTTCCGGCATTGGAGTGCCTCGCCACCACGTTCGAGCATCGCACAGGCGTGCGGTGCGCAATAGATGTGGCTGCGGGGTTATCATCCATCGCGCTGCCGCCCGAAGTGTCTGCCGCGTTGTTTCGAATCGCCCAGGAGTTGTTGACGAATGTGATGCGTCACGCTGTCGCCTCGCAGGTGCGCATGCGGCTGTATCAGGACAGCACCATGGTGACGTTAGAAGTAACGGACAACGGGAAGGGGATTACCCGCGAGAGGACCACCACGCCCCATGCTTTTGGGCTTCGAGGAATGCAGGAACGAGCCTCCCTCCTGGGCGGCTACTTTCATATCGTAGGAACGTCCGGCATCGGAACCACGGCTATTGCCTCCGTACCGGCCGCGGAGTGCTTCACCTCATGACTGAGACACAGGCGGTGAAAATTCTCGTCATCGACGATCACGAGGTTGTGCGTCGGGGCGTGAAACAGATCCTTGAGGAGGTCTTTTCTCACATCGAAGTCGGAGAGGCCGACAGCAGCCAGAAAGCCATTGCTGCAGTGCAGCATGAACCCTGGGATCTGGGAATCGTCGATATCAGCCTTCCTGATCATAGCGGGTTGGAGCTACTGTGTGAGTTACATAACACGGCTCCCGGACTGCCTCTGATGGTTTTGAGCCTGCACACCGAGGAACAATATGCCGTTCGTGCCTTCCGCGCGGGGGCGAAGGCGTATCTCACGAAGCAGACCGCACCAGACGAACTGGCCAAAGCAGTCAAGCAAGTCCTCACCGGCCGCATGTACGTCACCGCCTCTATCGGAGAGCATATGGCCGGCAGCTTGAGCATGAATCCCACTCGCCCCAGCCAACACACGTTATCTGAGCGAGAACTCGAAGTCCTTGTCTTATTAGCTCAGGGCCGGTCCGTTAAGCACATCGCACAGTCCCTCAGCCTCAGTATCAAGACCGTCAGTACCTATCGAGCCCGTCTCCTGGACAAGCTACAACTTACGACCACCGCCGAACTGATTCGCTATGCCCTCGATCATCATTTAGTTGGATAGTCACAACTATGACTCATCCGCGCTTACATAGTCTGGGGGTATTGGGAATCATGCCGGCTAGGCAACGGCCTGAACCATTTGCACCTATTGCTGATCAGTGCGGAGTCAGACTCCTCCTACAGTGCGTATGCGTTCAACTGATTGTTTTCCCTTCAATCGGCTTTAAAGACTATGTATGACTCAAGAGACAGTTACACCAGTTGGAACCAACGCATGACCATTGTTCTAGCCGACGCAGATGCCTACTTTCGCGACAGACTCAAGAAGCGCCTTGAGAGAATTGCCGGCGTGCACGTGGTGGGAGAATCGTCGGATTCGGAAGAAACCACCGCGATGATTCTGAATCGGAAACCGGATATCGCGATCCTGAATTCCTCGCTACGAGATGGGCGTGGGATCGAAGTCCTCAGAAACATTAAGCGATTGATGCTCCCGCCGATCATCATCGTCGTCACGGACGATCCATCGCGCGACAATAAGACCGCCTGCTCTCTCGCCGGGGCCGATTTCTTTTTTGAGAAGGCCACGGAAGATCACAAAATGATCAACACCGTTCGCCTTCTGTATGTGCCTCACGGACGGGTCGAGGCGTCGGACTTCCCCATTGCCATGCTCGATGAGTGATCAGTGTGACTCCGCGCCAGCATTTTTCTGCCAGTCGTCTCTGTCGTGTCGTTCAAATTGACAGCTCCCCCCCTCGCCGACTAGGATAGCGCGCCGTGAGTCATTCCGATCCTTCAGAATCAGCCGCAGTCGGGCACGCTCCCGCGCCCATCAATCGCGTTGAACACCTGTTTGAAACCGTCGTGTTCGCCAGCCGGTGGATCCAAGCCCCACTCTATGGGGGCCTCATCATAGCCGAGCTGCTGTACGCGTACAAATTTCTCATTGAACTATGGGAGATGATCTGGCACATCAATCAGCAGCAAGAGACCGTCTTCATGCTGGGCGTCCTGGGGCTGATCGACGTCACGATGGTGGCGAACTTGCTCACGATGGTGATCATCGGGGGGTATGCCACCTTCGTGAGCAAATTGGATTTGGAGGGGCATGCCGATCGACCGGATTGGCTAACCCACATCGATCCCGGTACCATCAAGATTAAACTTGCAGCCTCCCTGATCGGCATCTCCAGCATTCATCTTCTTAAATCGTTCGTCAATATCGAGCATGAAGACCCTGAACACATCAAGTGGAAGATCTTTATCCACATGACGTTTCTCGGCTCCGCCATCCTGTTGGCCTGGACCGACAAGATCATGCAAAAAGAACGCAAGCACTGACCCAATGTGCCCATGCCCAGGTGTTCAGGCTGAAGTTGGTTTCTGCCCCTAACAGCCTTCAGCCTATCTACCTGCACGAGGCAACGATGACGCGATTGCCACATTCCCTGTTCGCTCTGCTAGTCATCCTGCTCGTGCACGCAGGCTGTAGTTCTTCGGTAGTGCAATTACGCGATCAACCGGATCTGTATCACGGAAAGTTCCGCCAAAAGTTGGCCGACAACAAAGAGCTCGCGACGAAGTTTCTAGCCTGTACCAGACAGGCCCACGACGAACCACTGGACAAGCACGGTGATGCCGGCACCTCGCCCGAGCTTCTGTCCCTGCAAACCCCAGCGGGACAAGCGACGAGCGTCCGTCCACTGACAGCCGTGATTGAGACGATTCGCAAGCGACATCCCGAAAAGGAAGCCTCCCTCGCTATCCTTGCCAACGTCCTCGATGACGTGGCCAATGACGCGACCGCGCGTATCGATCTGGGCAAACTCACACAAGTCATCGAAACGGCCGGGCGATGGCATGGAAGTCTCGGTCTTGATGAGGATCAACTCGAGCAGGATTCCTCCCGCTTCGGTCGGATGATTTTGGCATACAACAAGGCCTATTTTGGGGATCTCAGTTTCAAGGCAAATCAGATTTCCGCGGGAGCCGGCCTCCGGGGGGTCGTCAAAGTAATCTCGAAAGGGTTCGTCGATCGAAGCGGCAACACCTTGCTGTTTCCGGGGATCTCGACGGAAATTGAGGTGAGGCCTGCCAATTCAGTTCGCATGTCGGCCACGGCAGTCGACTCTCAACGTGTCAGCGCCGACCTGATACGTGTTTTCCTCGAAGCCTTCTTCGACACGGCCTTTCGAGTACCGGCCGTACATGGGGCGACCGCATTGCGAGTGGGACCGAAGCCCCAGGAGTCGCCCTACCCTGAATACGATGCCGATCATCCCATAATCCCCCTTGAGGCCTTGGCCCGAATCGCACGTGACTCCATGCGCGCCGAAGCTGCCGTGACGTCGCTCGTGGGGAAAACGGTTCGTGGCGGAAGTGTCTTCGGTACCCAGAACGAGACGCTTGCCGCCACGCTTGAAACAGCTGCAGGGGTGATGGTGAAGAAACTCGTCGAGCACGAAGGGTTCTGCTACTTCCAGGTAACTGAGGGTAAGCCGATCAACGCCGCGGGTGAACTGAATGTGACGGGGCCTGCATCGGCCGCGACCGGCGCCGTCACGACTCCATAGGACCAGAATGATGGCGAGGAGGAAAACTCCATGATGCCACTACGCGATGGCTTCGGATCACCAGGCCGCCTCACCGCCATGACTGGGTCAGGACTCCCTTCCCGTCCCGCCAGTGCGGCGTCCAGGCGAGGGCCACGAGTTTCACGGTGATGTTGGCTTTGGTGGGTTTGAGAGACACGGTTTCGAGTCTTTCGTTGAGGGGATCAGTCGCGGCAGCAAGTGCATCAGTTTCTGTTTTGAACTGCGCTTCGAGGTCGGCCAATTGTTGCTGCAGCGCCGAGACGTTCTCTTCGGCCTGCCCCACATCCTGCGATTCCTTGATGGCGCGTCCGGCTCCGCGAATCGCCGTTGTCGCCCGGCCGATGTTTGCCGCGCTGATTGTCTTTCGCCCAAGGAATGCGCCCAGGATTGATGCACCGACCGAAATCGCCGCCTGCACTTGACTGGAGCGAGACTCCGCTTGCTGCCGTTCGACCATCTGTCCTGCACGCCTGATTCGATCTTGTAGGGCGGCAATCTTCGGTGCGTACTTTCGACGCAGGCTGTCCGATTGTTTGTCTCGTGTTTCACGACCGGATTGTTGCAGCCGCACACGGAAGTCCCTCTCTGACTCGCCAGGCTTCGAGTATTCGTTTGCACTAGGGCTCTTCAATAGATCGACTTTCTGGGTGCGGAATAGCCACCCGGCAAAGTCCTTATTCCACGCGTCATAACTCTTGGCTTTGCTCGCCAGGCTGGGGACTTCTCCGAACTGCGCACCATCTGAGGGCGACGGCTCCAGATCAGCGACGGCTAGGCTCACTTCCACGGCACGATCCCAATCTACCGCCACTGCACCATCCGAGATCGGCGCAAACACGGTCACCTCCTGCATTACATCCACACCGGCCTTGCCGTCTGATACCCGTATCTGCGATGCCCCTAGCAGCATCGGCTGATAGACCAACATGCTTCCACTCGGCTGCACGCCACGAATGGGAATGAACTGTTGCGGCACATCGGGAGGCAACATCGGACGTGAGGGGTGAGGGGTGAGGCGTGAGGGGTAAGCCGATGGCCTTAAAGCTTCCGCTTCCGTACCCTTTACCCCTAACCCCTTACCGGCCTTGAGAGGATCCATGAGCATCTTGATTTGCGTCCGTGTCAGTGGCCCTCGAAGGTAGGACAGCGTCCATCTTGTCTGAAACACCTCCGGCGCATCTTCGTGGACATTGTTCATGAGAAAGACACGGTTACCGAGGCCGGCGAGAAGCTGTTCCATCCCCTGTTTATCGAACTTTTTCCCGGAGCTTGCCGATGCGCCTTCCAGTCCTTCGAGTACACGCGCCTTGTCTCGTTCGGTTTGCAGTCGCCCGATAAACCAGGTGCCGGTATTTGCCAAGCCTTTGTAATCCAGATCGACGGGATTCTGTGTCGCCAACACCACGCCGAGACCGAACGCGCGGGCTTGCTTCAACAACGTCAGCAACGGTTGCTTCGACGGCGGATTGGCGACCGGGGGGAAATAGCCGAATATTTCATCCATGTAGAGAATAGCGCGGAGGCTGGTCGTACCGGATTGCGCGCGCACCCAGCCGAGCGTTTGACTCAGCAGCAAGGCGACAAAAAACATGCGCTCCGCGTCGTTGAGATGCGCGATCGAGAAAATGGCGAGCCGCGGCTTGCCTCCCGGCGAATGGAGCATTTGGCCGACATCGAGCGCTTCGCCTTCCAACCAGGCTGAAAATCCCGGCGCAGCTAATAAGTTATTTAACTGCATGGCGAGGGCAAAGCGTTCCTTCGAAGGGTAGAACGAATCCAGATTCAACACACCAATCTTGGCAACCGCCGGCGTCTGAATCTGCTGGATCAATGTGGCCAGATCGAGATCTTGGCCTGCCTTCCATGTGTGGTCGAGAATCGTCGACAACAGAATGTGCTCGCGGCTCTTTATGGGATCAGCCTCGACGCCGACAAGACCCAACAGACTCGTCACCGTCGTACTGATCCGCTCGCGGAGCATCTCGGTATCGTCCAGAATTTCCTGCGACGGTGCTGCAAAGGACTTGAGGATGGAGACGGGAATGCCTGCGTTGCTTCCCGGCGTATAGACCACCACATCCGTTGCATCACGTAGTTTTTGAATCCGCCCGCTGCTCTGGCCCCACTCCCCCAAGCCTTTCTTCCACATCTCGGCTTGCTGGGTCGCATAATCCGCCGACGAGAGCCCCTTCTTGCGGGCATCGTCTTCATTGATCCACGGTGCAAAGTCTTCCCCCCGCAGCTGGGGAAAGTTCAGCATCAGATTGGCAAGATCCCCCTTGGGATCGATGATCAGCGCAGGGATGCCGTCGATCGCCGCTTCTTCGAGCAATCCGATGCAGAGGCCGGTCTTCCCGCTCCCGGTCATCCCGACGCAAACGGCATGAGTGACGAGGTCTTTGGAATCGTAGAGCAGCCAGCCAGGCTTCGATTGTTTCGTTGCGAGATCGTATGGCCGACCCAGATAGAAGACGCCAAGCTTTTCGAAATCTTCTGCGGAACCGCCACCAGTTGGTGCAGTTGCAGCCTTTGCCGGTTCCTTTGCCTTAGCTGACTCTTTTTTCTTTGTGGCCATAGCTCACCATCCCGCTTCTTTTAACACC
>Ga0326726_10001206_pt1 | contig 24084 bp, 24 predicted proteins | sample MHFenrmetagenome_2_FD_207603 | JGI IMG/M metagenome (GOLD analysis project Ga0326726, IMG submission 207603) | Lab enriched peat soil microbial communities from Michigan Hollow, Ithaca, NY, United States - MHF15MN | ecosystem: Environmental > Terrestrial > Soil > Wetlands > Peat | place: USA... | reverse complement strand
GCTGGGCGCTGGGAATCACTATCGCTACCGTGTATGCCGGCCTCTCAATTGGCCCGTTTCTCGGCGGTATTCTCACGGATCATTTCGGGTGGCCGGCAATCTTCCTGATCAATGTGCCGCTCGGCCTCGCCACGATAGCCCTGACGCTGAAAGGTATTTCGCATGAATGGGCTGATGCAACCGGGGAGCGTTTTGACCTCTATGGATCGGTTGTGTACGGGATCATGATATTCAGTGCTATTTTCGGGATGCTCATGCTTCCCGATCCATCTGCAGGACTCTGGATTTTTGTGGCAGGATGTACTTTCGCCATTTTTATCTGGTGGGAAAAACGCTGCACCAGTCCACTCCTCGATCTTACTATCTTTTCAGGCAACCGTACATTCATGTTTTCCAACCTTGCGGCAATGATTAACTACGGAGCAACCTTTGCCGTGGCAGTCCTGCTTTCACTCTACCTTCAGTACATACGGGAATTTTCCGCAGAAACGGCAGGGTTCATCCTTGTTGCCCAGCCGGTTGTACAGATGATCTTCTCACCCATTGCAGGAAACCTTTCAGACAGGATTGAACCCCGAATCGTTGCAACCGTTGGTATGGCGATAACCACGCTCGGGCTCTCATTTTTTATCTTTCTCACCCCGATAACTCCCCTTTATGCGATCATCGTCAGCCTGATGGTTCTTGGTTTTGGGTATGCACTCTTCTCATCACCGAATACCAATGCAATTATGAGTTCAGTGGATATCCGCTATCTCGGCATCGCATCCAGTATGGTCGCAACAATGCGATCGCTCGGACAGGTACTCTCTATGGCGATCGCAATGTTCTGTTTCTCGGTTTTTATCGGGAGCGTTGCCATTACCCCGCCAGTCTATCCAGCTCTCCTTACCAGCATAACTGCTGCATTCCTGATCTTCACATGTCTCTGTATCGCGGGTGTCGGAATATCGTACGTGAGGGGTACCATCCATAATTCATAAACCCGCTCTCTGGGATAATCCCGGTGAGAGTCCCTAACAATTATTTTTAAAAATGATAGTCTTCCGGATACTTACGCATGATGGCCTCTGGCTCTTTTTCGCAGGGCTTCAGTATAATGATGGCGGAGTTCCGCAGTTTCTTCCGGCGAGAAATCGGTTTTCTTCGTGGTGTGAAGATGTTTTTCCATCTGTTTTACAATATGTTCCGCTTCAAGGTAATGTTCAACCTCTAAGTAGACCGGGGCTTTGACCACTTCATGGGCGTGCCCGCATATCGGGCAGAGCTTCCATTTCTGGAAACGGTCCACGTACGTGAATGTTTTGCAGGACGGGCACCGGATGATGAGGTACATGACAAAGAGGTGATGCGTGTTATCCTGATAAAAATATATCGGCTGATTGTTATAATTACGGCTCTCTAGAATTTCTTTTGCTATACCAGAGATACATAGTAGTGGTACGAAGAAGGAAGGGACTGCCTGTCCCATCATACCGCCTCTGCACTCAGTGATGATGAAGTAGTTCCTGTCCGGGGATTTTCGCAACGGGGTGCAGCCACGGCGGCGGTGGTGAAGCCCTGTTGAGCGTTTGCTTTTGATGGAGCATTTCTCCAGAATCGTCCATTACCAGAAAGGTATTTTTTAAGAAGGTTACCGGTATCCACAAAAAGAACGGGAGGTGTAGATCTTACAAGAGGGGATACTTACCGAAACTCCTTTATCATCGGATTGTCTCATAGAGCTGTTACTATGGAGCAGATTCAGGTCATGGGTGTGCAGGGACTCCCGCTCATTCATACGGGTGACGATATTGCGTCGATGGTTTGTGAAAGGGTACCGTTGCTGGATGGCGATATTCTCTGCATAGCCTCGACAATTTACTCAAAGGCACAAGGCTATACAAAACCTCTTGCATCCATTACACCATCAGGACGGGCGCTCCGGCTTGCGAACCTGAACGGCGAGGACCCCCGGTTCGTCCAGGCAGTGCTTGATGCATCGTCAGATATAATCATGGAACACCCGTTCATCCTCTCTGAACTTGCCTTTGGCCACATCGGTGTCCGAGCCGGTGTCGACCAGAGCAACATCGAGGACGGGATGGTGATCTTCCTGCCACCGGATCCGATGAACGCTGCGCAGAAACTACGGGAACAGATACGAAACCTGGTTTCCCGAAATGTTGGCATCATCATCACCGACACCTGCGGGAGATCATTCCGGCGCGGGCAGACCGGTAACGCAATCGGGTGGAGCGGGTTTTGTGCAATACGGGACTTCCGGGGAGATACCGATCTGTTCGGGCATGTCCTCAAGATAACTGAAGAAGCTGTAGTGGATGAGATTGCCGGCTTTGCGAATTTTGTCATGGGTGAAAGTAATAATGGTGTCCCGGCGGTCATCTTCCGTAATTGCCAGAAATGGTCAGGTCACGACAATCTCTATTTCCGGAATGATGAAGATATCACAAAACGTGTGCTGAAAAAAGAATGGTGCCATTAAAATATGGCAAAAACGAATGGTTAAAAATAGCGGAAGGTTATAACTTCGTCGCATACATGATATCCAGGATCAAAATGATAATACCTACCCCAGCTGCGACCGCCATCACCGTTACCGGACTGATATGAACAGCCCGCCGGTCCTCACTCTCGTAATAGTTGACGAGACCGGCTGAGGAGAGTAATCTGCCACCTTGTTTCTTTGCCATGCAAATATATTTCGTTTTTCAATATATAAAGGAGAGTTACGGCGTATGAAAAACATCCCAATCGTTGTTTCCGGACAAGCATTTATTGGAGAGGATCTTGTGCTCAGGCCGGTCGATATTGTTATAGAAAGCGGTATCATTACGGCAATAGAAGAAAACCCAAAGGCACCCGGGATCTGGATCTGCCCTGCATTTTTTAATGCGCATACGCATCTCGGGGATACTATTGCAATGGACTGCGGGATGCAAGGAGATCTCAAGTCTCTGGTTACTCCACCTGACGGACTGAAACATCGCCTTCTGGCTGCCGCTTCACATCAGGATCTGGTCACTGGGATGCGTTCGAGCATACAGGGAATGATAGCCGGGGGCACAGCCGGATGTGCGGATTTCCGTGAAGGCGGAGTTGCAGGAGTGTCGGAACTCAGAGAAGCAGCTGATGGGTTGCTATTCCGGCCACTCATTTTCGGGCGTGATGGTGGCGAAGCAGTTGCTGATGGACTGGGAATCAGCAGCAGCCGCGACATATCCAGTGTAGATACACTGGTAGCAGCGGCACATTATTCAGGAAAAAAAATTGCCCTGCATGCCGGTGAACAGGATGCTGCAGATGTTGACGAGGCGCTCGCTCTCGACCCGGATCTTCTCATTCACTGCACCCATGCAACAAAAAAGCAACTCCGCGAGTGTGCGGACAGAGAGATTCCGATTGCAGTCTGTCCACGGTCCAATTGGGTGCTCGGTGTTACCTCATCAATACATTACCCTCCCCTGCAGATTATGCAGGATCTGGGTTGCACGATCGTTCTCGGTACCGACAATGTCATGTTTGTGCCTCCGGATATGTTTTCTGAGATGGCTTTTGCTTCCACGGTATACCGGATTGATCCAAAAATTCTGCTGCATGCTGCTGTACAGGGATCTGAGCTGACCGGGACCTCATTTTTTATCCGAACAGGAGTGAGGGCAAATCTGTTCACGATAGATCCTGCACAATCCTCTCTTCATTTCAGCCGCGATCCGGTTACTTCTATCATAAAAAGGGCTTCTTACTGCCAAACAGGCCATAACGTTTTTAATTTGTAAATCCAATAAAAGAGGCATGTTTGTTGTGGGTGATGCCAGTGTTTACTAACATACTTGTCGCACTAGATGGATCGGAGGTAAGTCAACGCGCGCTAATCCGAGCCGCTGATGAGGCAAAATTATGGAATGCAAATCTTCATGCTATTTATGTAATAGAGACTGGATTGTTCTCTTCCCTTCCCTTGGATAATACCGTTGAAATCATGTACAGTGTTCTCGAAAAAGAGGGAAACGAAGTGCTGGAGAAAGCAAAAAAGTACGGTACTGACAAGGGTATCACTGTCTTCACTCACATGGAACAGGGACATGCCGGAAGCGAGATTGTCGGTCTTGCAGAACGGGAAAAAGTTGACCTCATTATGGTAGGCTCTCATGGCAAGAGTAATGCCGATCGCCTGCTTATTGGCAGCGTCAGCACATTTGTTGTTACCCACAGTACTGCATCGACTATGGTGGTGAGATCATAACTGAGATGGTTGTCAAAGACTACATGACATCTGACGTAGTTCACGTCGAAATCCCGGGAAACCGTGATGATGTCTTAAAAATACTCAAGCGAACAGGAATCTCCGGTGTCCCCGTAATCAAGAACAATAAGATCGTTGGCATCATCACACGAAAGGACCTGCTGAGAAAACCTGAAGAGATCCAGCTCGGGCTCCTGATGACACCCAAACCCATCACCATTAAACCGGATACCGATATCCGGGAGGCCGCCCGCATCCTGATCACCCGCCGCATCCGCAGGCTCCCGGTTGTAGAAGATGGTCACCTGGTCGGTCTCCTCTCTGTTGCAGATCTCATGCATGCAATCGCCAAGCTCAAGATAAAAGAGGAGATCAAGGATAAGTACACCAGCCTGACATTCGCGCTCTGGGAAGAGACACCCCTCCCGGTTGTCGGAAGAGTCATGGAAATATCCGGTGTTGATGCAATCCCTATCCTGGATGCTGAGAACAGGCTGCAGGGTATCATCTCTGAGAGGGACCTCATCCGAAGTTCCAGCATAGAAGATAGTGTCGGTGTAAGCGATTTCTCCAATGGCACTGACGACGATGAATGGACCTGGGAAAGTATCCGGGACAACCATACGATCAGTTTCGGAATATCAAAAGTCCAGCTCCCGAACCGCCCGGTAAAACTCGCTATGGTGAAGAATGTACTCGCTGTTCCGGTAAATGCTGAAGTAAGTGAGTGCGCTCTTAAGATGCGCCGTGCACGGGTAGACCAGATTCCGGTGGTGAACGGGGATAAACGTCTCGTAGCAATGCTCTATGACCGGGAGCTTATCCGGGCTCTCTGCCAGGATCCGGCAGAATAAAAACCTTTAAATTTCTCCATATCATTTAATAGCACAAAGCGCTTTTAAAAAAGGATTTTGGCGTTTATTTGTTTTTGAGGTGTCAATATGCCTGAACAGTACCAGGAGTCCATGAAAGGGACGACAACCATTGGTCTCGTTTTTTCCAGTGGTGTGATTCTCGCGACCGAGAAAAGGGCGACCATGGGCTACATGATCGCAAGCAAGAAAGCAAAAAAAGTATACAAGGTTGCAGACCGGATCGGTATGACGACAGCTGGTGGTGTCGGTGATGCCCAGCAGCTCGCACGTATTCTGACCGTAGAGTGCAATCTCTACCAGATCCGCAGATCACGCCCGATCACGGTCGGAGCCACAGCCACGCTGCTCTCGAATTACCTGAACCAGAACCGGTACTTCCCGTACTATGTCCAGCTCCTTGTAGGCGGGATTGATGAGACTGGTCCGAGCGTTTACTCAGTCGATGCAATGGGGGGTGCGACAAAGGAAGAAGAGATCGTTGCAACGGGATCAGGTTCTCCGATGGCGTATGGCGTACTTGAGGACAGGTTCCGGCCCAAGATGAGTGAAGATGATGCGATCGACCTTGCAGTCCGGGGACTGAAATCCGCAATGAAGCGCGATGCGGGATCCGGTGAGGGTATCCACGTCGTGGTAATTACAAAAGACAAGTATGAGGAGTTAAACGAGGATAAGCTCAAGAAGTATCTTGCCAAAACACCTGCATGATCTTTTTTTATTAGGATGACTTTTTTATGCTGATTGAAGAACGGCTCAAAGAGCTTAAAGACAAGATTAATGAGAAAGTGCCTCACGGCATTACGGTGACTCAGGTTGAATTCGAAGGACCGGAGCTTGTCATCTACACGGACGACCCGAAACGCTTTGCAGATGAGGCGGACTTAATCAAGATTCTCGCCCGCGACCTGCGGAAGAGGATTGTAGTCAGACCAACGATACTGGAAGATCCGGAAAAGGCATACAATGAGATTAAGTCTGTCGTACCGGACACCGCAGGGATCACTGATATCTTTTTTGATGCGGATACCGGTGAAGTACTGATAGAGGCGGAAAAGCCCGGTGTTGTTATCGGTAAGAACGGTGCTACATTACGGGAGATCACCAAACATATTGGCTGGACACCCAAGGTTGTCCGGACTCCTCCTATCGAAAGTTCGACGGTTAAACAGGTCCGGCAATACCTGCGATCAGTAAATGAGGAACGCAAGCAGTTCCTCCGCACCATTGGGAGGCGTATCCACCGGGATATACCGGGAAAAGACGATTCAGGCAAGGATACGATAAAGAAGGACCAGTGGGTCAGGGTCACCATGCTCGGGTGCTGCCGTGAAGTCGGGCGCGCTGCATTCCTGCTTACGACCCCAAACAGCCGTGTACTGATTGATTGCGGGGAAAAACCGGATAACTCAAACGGCACTCCCTATCTCTATGTCCCCGAAATTCACCCCCTTGCCCAGCTCGATGCCGTAGTGCTGACACACGCTCATCTCGATCACTGCGCACTTATCCCCCTCCTGTACAAGTACGGATACGAAGGCCCGGTCTACTCAACGCCGCCAACCCGCGACCTCTCGGCCATGCTCCAGCTTGATTACCTCGATGTGATCCATAAGGAAGACCGGAAAGTCCCTTACTCCTCCAATGAGGTCAAGACCTATATCCGGCATTCCATAACCCTTAACTATGGCAGTGTGACGGATATTGCACCTGATATCAAACTCACCTTTCACAATGCAGGTCATATCCTGGGTTCGGCAATTGCCCACTTTCATATCGGGGATGGTTTGTACAATATCGCATTTACCGGCGATTTCAACTACAGCAAGAGCCGCCTTTTCAATCCAGCCATCAACCAGTTCCCAAGGCTTGAGGCGCTCTTTATGGAGAGCACATATGGGGGTTCCAATGATTTCCAGCCTGCCCGTTCCGACGCTGAGGCAAAGTTATACGAAACGATCAATACCGTGCTCTCGCGGGGCGGCAAGGTAATCATCCCGGCTTTCTCTGTCGGACGGTCCCAGGAAGTAATGCTTGCCCTTGAAGAAGGGATGCGTCTTGACAAAATCCCGAAAGGGAAGATCTACCTCGATGGCATGATTCGCGAGGCTACGGCAATCCATACCACGTATCCCGAATACCTGAACACCGAACTCCGCAACCTGATCTTCCGTGAAGGTATGAACCCGTTCCTGGCTGAATGTTTCCAGCAGGTTGACAGTCAGGAACTGCGCGAAAAAGTGATGGGTGGGGATCCATGCGTGATAATTTCGACCAGCGGTATGCTGAATGGTGGACCGGTAATGGAGTATCTCCTGAATCTTGCACAGGACGAGAAAAATGCCCTGGTCTTTGTCGGATACCAGGCAGATGGCACCTACGGGCGGCGTATCCAGAAAGGGTGGCGCGAGGTGCCGATGGGACGAAAAGGTACCATCACCATCAACCTTGAGATAGTAACCATTGACGGTTTTTCCGGTCACTCAGACCGGCGGCAGCTGATGAATTTCATCGGTCAGATCCAGCCGCGTCCTGAGAAGATCTTCTGCATCCACGGCGACGAGAATAACACCATCGACCTCGCAAGTTCCATTTACAAACGGTATCATATCGAGACGCATTCTCCGATGAACCTTGAAACATATCGTATGGTCTGACGCCACCAATGAGGACCCGGCTCTCCTTCTTTTTCGGCATTTTTGCCGTGATGGCACTTTCCAATGCCATTGTTCCGGTGCTCCCTGCCTATGCCGGGAGCTCTGCACTCCAGGCTGCCATCTACTCCGCTTATTTCCTGGGCGCATTCGTGAGCACGCTGCCGGGAGGCATACTGTCAGACCGGTATGGCCGTGTTCCCATCATGCGTATCGGACTTGCAATCACCGTCACCAGCGGGCTCCTGCTGTCAGTTCTGGTATCACCATTCCCGGTAATTGTCACCCGCATTATTGAAGGGGTGGGAGGAGGGTTCTTTGTGGCAGCAGCGATGTCATATGTCAATTCACTCCCGGATCATGAAAAAAAGAGCGGATACTTCATGGCATTGCTCAATGCCGGGCTCGTAATCGGGTTGGTTTTTTCCGGGTGGCTGGCAGATCAGATACCAGACCCTTCGGCCGGAATACTGGTTTTTGCGGGACTTTCCCTGATTCCTGCTTGTTCAAGTTTTTTTGTTCACGAGAAGGCTGCAATGACTTCCCCGGGGAATCATAATACCCTCATCTCGCTCGTGAAAGAATACCGGTGGTTGTGGTACTCAGCAGTGATTCTTGTCGGTATTACCGGGGTGGTTACCTCGCTCTATCCCAAATTTTCCGGCTATTCGCCGGAAAGCGTCGGTATATGGCTTTCCCTGATGAGCATCGCAACCATTGCTGGTGTGCTGGTTGCATCCCGGCTCTCGTTTCCTCCTGTTCTGACTATCCGCTGGTCTGCAACCCTGATGGTTATCGCGGTCATGGTTTCATATTTCTCACCGCTGGGATTTGTGATGATCGGGATAGTTGCCGGTTTTGTGATGATAGCCCAGATGTCATTTCTAGCACAAGTTAAGGATCACCAGGGTGTTGCGATGGGGTTGTTCTCAACTACTACCTATCTGGGAATGGCAGCACTTCCGTTTGTAGCCGGCCTTATCGCAGATTCAACCGGCTTTTTTTATGCATTTTGCGCAACTGCCCTCTGTGCAGGTACCGTTTTTTTTACCATCGGGCGATGCGATTGCAGGTTGCAAGGAACCCTTTAGACTCGAACGCAAAAAAAACAATACATTCATCTGCGATTAAGGGAAATTTCGTCATGAGATTATGAAATCAAAAGCACTATTTGTGATTTTTCTTCTCGTCATCATGGTAATACCTATGGTACAGGCAGAAGACGCTCTCGATTGGTATACAAAAGGTCAGTATGCTCTTGGGTTGGGGAATTATGCCGATGCCCTGACCGATTTCAACAATGCTCTTGTTGTTGATAAGAATTATGCCTCTGCGTTATCGGGAAAGGCTGTGGCTCTGAATGGTCTTGGAAACTATGCTGATGCAATCAGTGCAGCGGAAGGGGCGATTGCCATAAGACCATCTGACCAGGTTGCCCTGAATGCACGGGCTTTCGCCCTGCTCAAATCAGGACGGTATTCAGAATCAGTAACTGCATACGATACGCTCTTTTCGGTAGGGTTCGTCCGTGCGGATGCCTACTGCAACCAGGGCTATGACTACCTGATGCTGAACAAATCCGAAAATGCAGTTACCTCCTATGAAAAGTGTACTGCTATTGACCCGTCAAATCAGGATGGATGGAATCAGAAAGGCCTTGCTCTTATGAATCTCGGTAAATACCAGGAAGCTCTGGATGCCTATGATCAGGCAACCACTATCACCGTTAAAAATGCTGAATTCTGGAACAACAAGGGATTAGCCTATGCAGCTCTCGGAAAGTACCAGGACGCACTCCAGAGTTTTAACAAGGCGCTGGGATTAAAACCGGATTTTGCTGACGCACTGAAGAATAAGGAGAGCGTGATGGGAAAGGCACAGGTGGTTACCTATTCGGGAACTATCACCCCGACAGTAACCATAAGCCGTATCGGGACATTTTTTACAACAGTGACGCCCACTCTGATCACAACTGAGGTCACTCCGCAGGTTACGGTTACCGGATCACCACAAAAAACGACGGTTCCCGTTGCGAAAAAGACAACATACTCCCCGCTTTCCCCGCTCACTGCACTTGCTGGTGTATTCGTTATTTGCGGGTTCGTGCTTGCAACTCATCGTATCAGGAAAAAACAATAACTTTTTTCGTTCAATTTTTTGTCCCAGAGAGGGACCTTGCTTATACCCTTCCAGCGCCTGTTTCTGGCGTGTCACGTTCTGGGGTGTAAGGAAAGTAAAACCAATCAGAGTATTTCACATTCCTAAAAACGCATCTTGTGCTAAAGAGCTCCTATGAATCTATACCGGAATATGCGCTCATTATCCCCGCATACACCGCAGACGCTTTATTCAGGTTATCAATGCTGACCCGTTCATTCACTGCGTGCAGGGTCGAGATCTCCCCGGGTCCGTACTCTATCACGTTAAATCCGCAAAGACGCAGGTGGCGGGCATCGCTTGCTGCCCACTGAACAATCGGGAATACTGTTCCCCCATATACCCGCTCCACTTCGTTGCAGGTAACTTTTACAAGACGACAGGAAGGATCCGTGATTGAAGGGTCATGAGTTGTCTGTGCAATGATTTTCCCGTAAGGGGCATGAGATGTTATCTCTTCAACGAGTTCCGGTATAGAACAGCCCCACGGTACCCGCAATTCAAGGTCGAGATCACAGTGCTGTGCAACCACATTCGACTTCTCTCCTCCTTTGATGACACCCGGGTTGTACATCAGTTTTTTCAGTACCTCGCTGACATTATGGATCTTGAATTCTTCTTCAAGAACACGAGAAGAACGATCAATGATCTCTTTAAGCCTCTCATCAGAGGGATACTCACGATCATGCAATGCTTTTACATACTCGAGGAGAGACAGTGCTTCCATAACAGCACTCACCCCAACCGCAGGATAGAGTGATCCGTGTGCGGGAGTCCCGTTGAATTTCATCTCAAGCCGGCAGAGCCCTTTTTGTCCGATACATGGATGACGGATCGGTGAAGGTTCAGCGATCAGGCAGTCTGTGGGTTTGATCATTTTTTTTGCAAGAAGATACCGTATTCCATGCTGACCACCGGTCTCTTCATCGCAGACAAATGCACATGTGGAAGTAGTTTCCTTACCCAGGTCGACCTGCAAATTGCAGGCGGCAAGCAGCGAAGCACACCCCCCCTTCATATCCGTAGCGCCCCGCCCCCACACAAAATCGTCACGGATGGTTCCGGAAAAGGGAGGGTATGTCCACCCTTTGTCAAGTGCCGGTACTACATCCACATGCCCGCAGAAGAGAAGCCGGCTGCCGGTTCCCGTGGTTATCAGGTTATTGAACCCTGCTCTGGAGCGGGTAATTTTTGAACCAATTCCCAGGTTGTCAAGAAACGTTCTGATATATTCGATAATTTCGGCAGTTTTCCCGGGGGGATTTTCGCTCCGGATTCGCACAAGTTCGGAACAAATACGACTGATCTCCATTCAATGAAACCTCTTTTCGGGTTTTTAACAAGTGGCAGTATAGGTTTTAAACAGAGTCGAGAGCGATGCATCTTCGTAAAGGCTTTTTAAGAATTCTGTGTCAAAGAATTCATCGATGATAATATAGAAGAAGTCGATGGGCAGCAGGTTTCGGCTGTCTGGATCAAGTACAATCCGGAAACTCCGATACCCCGCCGGGTCCTCATCGTCGTAAATCATCTGCCAGAGCGAAGGCAGACGAGCGAACTTCTCCGGGCGGGTCTCCTTAAGCCAGGTAATAAATCCGGGAAATTTCGCCCGGTCCCCTTTTTTCTCTTCATCGATTCGCCACCGCAGATATTCTGCGCCCATGATATTTTTTGGTGACAGGATATTGAAGGCATAGATGCCTGCAGTGTAATCGATATGAGCAAGGGAATCAACGAAGTAAAAATAGAGCACTTTGTTGAACTGACCGGGGTCCTGGAGAATCAGGGTTTTTTCATACAGGTAGGAAAGTACCGACAGGAACTCATTTTCTTCCATATCTTCTTTGTTCGTGCGGGAGTTGTAAATAATTGCCGTAACTGAATAAAAAAATCCGATTGTGAATTCATGGTTGAGTTTACGATGAAAGAATGTGCCATTATTTGTAATAAGGTTCCCGCAGTGAAACCGCTTTTTCGAATAATGCTTCGAGTTCCGCACCTTTCTTTCCCCTTATATCGATATGGTTATCGGTTCGCAGGAGGCAGGGTTTAAGTTTACCATCAGATGTAACCCTGAGACGGTTGCAAAAAGCACAAAACTCTGTATTATGGAGTGGGCGGACGACTTCAACCTCAGCGCCGTCAAGGCAGTACTTTTTCCGGTGGTGCATCCTCCTGGTGATAATCTGTTTTGAGCGGGAAGCAAGAGCACCCTCCAGCCCGGTTAAGTCCCCGTGATAGGTACAGTTATTGAAATGCATCAGTTCAATCAGCTGAAGCACGAGATTACGGTTACCCCGTACATAGGAAAGAAAATCATCGATCTCATCATCGTTGACACCTTCCAGCACCACCATATTCAGTTTGACCGGAGTAAGCTCTGCTTCAAGTGCAGCATCAATTCCAGCGAGTACATCACTTAACCGGTCGATCCCCGTGATCTTTTTGTAGGTTTCCGGATTCAGACTGTCGAGGCTGATATTAACCCTCCTCAGACCTGCATCTTTAAGAGCAGATGCATATTCAGCAAGGAGCGTTCCGTTGGTGGTGATCGAAGACTCCATGCCGTGGGGTACTGATGTTACAATCTCAACAAGATCGGGGCGGAGTAAGGGCTCACCACCGGTAAATTTTACACTATGGATATCAAATTTTGCAGCTACCCGGAGGACTTCTGCAATCTCCCTTGCCGATATCTGATTCCTCGATGATTTTTCCCCCTCTTTGTGGCAGTATATACAGGAAAGGTTACATGCAGGGGTAAGACTCATCCGAAGGTTGCTTACGGGGCGGTTATAAGGGTCTCTGAGGATCATTTTTGTTCTTTTTAGCCTTTGAAATTTTTTGCTACAATATAGAGCTCGGTACTCCCTTTACGGGTCGATCGGGTGATGCAGGTTTTCACGGAATAGAACTGTTCTTTTGTCATGGTATAAAGCTCAGGGAAATCCGTACCCTGAAAAGATTTCACAACAAAATTTCCGCCTTGTTTTAAGACTTTACCGGCAAATACCAGTGACTGTTCATTCAACTCAATGATACGTGCCTGGTCGTAACTCTTATGTCCAGAGAGCTTTGGTGCGGCATCACAGACAACTACGTTGACAACACCGAGCATGGTTCGAACCTTCTCCTGCACTTCGGGATCATTGAGATCCCCTTCAATAGTTTCCACGCCGTCGAGTGCGGCGATAGGATTGAGATCAATGCCAACAACTTTTGCCTGGGTGAGGGTCCGCGCTACCTGCAGCCAGCTTCCGGGAGCCGCTCCCAGATCAACAATATTGTCATCTGGCCGGATAATGGCAAACTTCTCCTGGATCTCAAGGAGCTTGTAAGCTGCCCGGGAGCGATATCCTTCATGTTTCGCCCTTAAATGTGTCCGGTCATATCCCCATTGTGAACCCATTGTCCTGATCGTTCCTCTTTTTTCGTCCAGCCTAAACCCAAAAGATTGTAATTACTATTTGACAGTTATCGTATAAGAGATTGGGTTAACGAACAAAGAGGCGTAAATACCATTCTCTCAGGATGTGCTTTCAGGAAATGGCACAATTTTTTTACGAACGGGACAGCGCTTACCAGGGATTATTTCATTTTGAACCATGATACCGACAGGATATTCTTACCTGCCTTAAAGAGAATTATAAAAGTTCACCTTCGTATATCATCTCACCGGAATCACCATCCACCTGAACCTGAACTCCGCTCCGCAACCGGTTCATCGGGATCTCAATACGGTCGATCATCGGGATCCCGCCAATGATTGCCCCCGTCGCGATGATAGGTTCAGCCTCGGTATTAATAATCGCTGCCGGTGCATTCCCGTTCCGGCTTAAGGCATAAAGGACATAGGAGCCAACCGTTGACCCCTTGCCATAAGGAAACGCAAGAACCTTTCCGGTAATACACGCACCCTGGAGCGGGTGGCCTTTTTCGACAATAATCCCGGATGCCGGATCAACACCCGATAAAAACGACAGTGGCTCCGGGCTGACAAGCAGGGAACCCTTTCCCCGCCCTCCTGCTATTCCTCTTCCTCTGATTAGCAAAATCACACCTAATAAATGTTTGAAGATTACACTATAAGATTAATATGGAAGAGACTTCCGTCAATAATACTGCGCCTTCAACTGAGCTCAAATACCAGATCCAGCTCAATGAGCTTGAAGCCAGCCTGCTCGACATGAAGGTGAAAATTGACGAGCTCGTAAAGGAGAATGCACAGCTCCGGCGGGAGAACAACCAGCTCAAGCGCATGCCTCTGTTTGTCGCCGTAGTCGTTGATATCCTGGAAAACGGTGAAATTTATCTCCGCCAGCAGGGAAACAACCAGGAATATCTCACCACGGCCACAGAGGAACTTCGCCCGCTCTTAAAACCCGGCGCCAAAGTCGCCGTCAATAACGCGCTCTCCATTGTCAAAGTAATTGGCAATATTTACGATTCGCGTATCCGCGTCATGGAACTTGAGGTATCACCGGAGACCAGCTATGCCCAGATTGGCGGGCTTGCTGATGTAATCAAAGAGGTACGGGAGGCAGTGGAGTACCCGCTGACCAAACCGGAGATATTCAGGCGCATTGGTGTGGAACCTCCCAAGGGCATTTTACTCTATGGCCAACCAGGAACCGGAAAAACCCTGATCGCAAAAGCGGTGGCCCATGAGGCACATGCAACGTTCATCCGGATGTCCGGGAGTGAGCTTGTCCACAAGTTTATCGGTGAAGGCGCCGGGCTTGTCCGCGAACTGTTCATGCTCGCACGTGAACGTGCTCCTGCCATCGTCTTCATCGATGAGATCGATGCAGTGGGAAGCACAAGAACCCATGACGGTACCTCAGGAAGTGCTGAAGTTCAGCGTACACTTATGCAGCTCCTTGCCGAAATGGACGGTTTTGACAACCGTGGGGATGTGCGTATCATGGCAGCCACCAACCGCCCGGATATGCTGGATCCGGCACTTCTGCGGCCCGGGCGGTTTGACCGGGTGATCGAGATACCCCTTCCTGACAAAGAGGCGCGACTCCAGATCCTGAAAATTCACTCACGCAAGATGCATCTTGCCAGCGTGGACTTAGAAGAACTCGTGGGCATGACCGATAATACGACGGGTGCTGAACTCGAAGCAGTCTGCCGTGAAGCTGGCATGATAGCCGTGAGAAGGGAAGCGGCATGCGTTGAGATGGCAGATTTCATCGATGCAGTCCACAAAGTGAAGAACGAGATCATCACCGATAACCGCATGTATACCTAAAAATCCCATGTGCGTGCGAAGTACCTCCAATTTAATCGGAGATCCGGATGAATATCCTTTTAATTCAGCGGGACGGAGTCGATCTCCACCATACTTTTTTTGCATCCGAGACCAGCAGGATGGTTCTGCGTTTTTATCACCCGAAAAAAAAATCCTGCGGAGTTTACATTACGGTATCAACGCTTGGAAGCGCCTTATCCCTTGTCTCAGAGCTGCGCTGGTATATCCGTCGTTACGTGAAAGAGACGCTGTTTGAAGTGACCACCGGAATATTCTGCACCTACACGCTGGCTCAGGATGTGTATTACGAGCGTACAGCGGTTCTTGGGCCTTCATGGCCGTTCCGCAGGCTATACGGGTTCCGTCAGGGCAAACTGATCAGCAGGGTTGTGATGTCCCCCGGGTCTACTCTTGAGGAATATCACCAGGAATATATCGGCATTGATCGATCGATCGAGTGCTGGTGCACGGAAGATGAAGTGGAAGAGGGTGAACCGATGGAAGAAGAAGCCGGAGATGTTGATTGTACTATGCAAGACGGGGAAGAATAAGTACCCGGATATACTGTAAATCAGGGTATCTTTTTTGGAGCAAACTTTTTTTTTCTCACTGCTTATTTTCATTTTATTGGTAGGTCGTTCATGAGAATCAGATCACAATAGAAAAGATTTTCATCGTTACCTGTACGTCCTTCTCAATCAGAAAACCCTCAATCATCTGAGTCATTTTACAATGGATCTACGATACCTCAAATACTATGAGTATATATCATAGTGCATGAACTGGCACCTTTGTGCTGTCTTATGCCTTATCGCAGCCGTGATCCTTATAGCCGGTTGCAGCACGCTCATAAAAGAGCCCCAAATCGATGTGAAGGATGTCACGGTAACGTCAGTTTCGCTTCAGGAAATCGGACTCAATGTCACGCTGAACGTCAATAACCCGAACCCTGTGGGTATTACCCTAAAGTCAGTTGCATTTGATGTATACTACCAGCAGGGTAACGACTGGGTTGCTATCGGCCATGGTGAAGGCGGAGGATATGAGATCAAACCAGGAATGAACCTGGTACTGGTCCCTGTCACGCTCAAATCATCAGAACTTCTCGGTGCAGGCATTGGCGCCCTTCTGAAAGGGGAGATCACCGTCCAGATACGCGGCACTGCGGTTCCTGATTTGTTCGGACTCAACCCGAAGATACCGTTTTCTCATACAACAACAATACCGGTTAAACTGTAAGGTCGGTCCCCTGAAATTTTTTTCATACCTTTCTACGACTGCAATTGCAGCTCAATATGAAGAGAGAAGGGAAATTTTTAAGTGCCGTCGTGGCTTGACAAGGAATTCATCCGATTTTGTCACTATCTTCACCTCCTGTTCATTATCAGGTTAAGAGATTTTCATCTCATCTCTACAAAAGTCTCCGAAGTCATGATGGGTTTCTTCTTTTCTCTTATCAGTTGTCGAACGTACGTCTATGACACCATCAATCGTCACGTAACGTTTCGAGGTGGAGAGAAAAGCTGCCACACTCGACAATATGTACATACATTTATATATTTTCAAACAAATTTCCGTGTATTTATTACGGTTATTTTGGATGTGAACAGATGGCTTTCGGCATGAAGGAATTGTTAAAACTCAGTCGCGTACCGCCGGGAAAAAAGATCAATCTGAGAAAAGATTACGATCCCGGTTTTAAGGCTCACGGCTGGTCAAAGGAGAAGGCACAGCAGAGGCTGGCGGAAGGTATCCTGATGCTTGCCGAGCAACAGGACAAGTTGTACGCACAGAATACCTATGGTCTACTGATAATACTGCAGGCACTGGATGCTGCGGGAAAAGACGGGACGATCAAACATGTGATGTCCGGGGTGAACCCGCAGGGAGTTAAGGTGACCAGTTTCAAAGCCCCCTCAGAAGAGGATCTCGATCACGATTATCTGTGGCGCAACTTCACCGTCCTTCCAAAGAGAGGGGATATCGGAATTTTCAACCGCTCCTATTACGAAGAAGCCCTTGTAGTGAGGGTTCATAAGGAACTTCTTGACCGTCAGCACCTGCCATCCACTATTGACCGGAAGGATATCTGGAAACAGCGTTTTGAGGAGATCAATAACTTTGAGAAATATCTTGTCAGCAATGGGATTATTGTCCTCAAGTTCTTCCTCTATGTCTCAAAAGAAGAGCAGAAAAGACGATTTTTAGAGCGTGTCGATCTCTCTGAGAAGAACTGGAAATTCTCAGCATCAGATATCAGAGAACGGAGACACTGGGATGAGTATATCAATGCCTACGAAGACCTCTTCAATCACACAAGCACCGAGTGGGCACCCTGGTACATCATTCCGGCCGACACCAAATGGCTGTCCCGCCTGGCAGTGGCAGGGATCACGTACCATACGCTTTCCGAACTGAAACTGGCGTACCCGGTCGTAAGTGATGCGGCAAAGCAGGAGCTTCTCGTGGCAAAAAAGGAACTTGAAGATGAGGGCAATGGCAGAGAAGCTGAAACGGATAAAAAGAAAAAAGGCAAAAAATCCTGATATCGCCGGTGCTTTAAAAAAAAGCAATGTATAAATTAACTGATATCATTCCTCAGCCATCCGGAACAGCCCCTACACGGGAATTTTTCACAAAGAACATGGTAGAAAATGATGTGTAAGAAAAGAGGGAAGTACACAACTATATCTGATAAATCGCCACAATCTTCCGCCGCAGCAGGTACCAAAGAGAGATGGTACGGATTAAACAGCTAAGATGCTGCCTGAGATCGTGGACGCAGTAAAAATTATTACCCAATCTCCATGTTCTAAAAAACCTTAACACTTTTTGAAAAATTTTTTCATATTCTCGGGTTGTCTGGGGGTATTGCATCATTTTTCTGCTTTCACTGAAATGCTCTCCTTTCAGAAAGCTTTTGGAAAGCCTCAAATACCAATATTCAGCGGGATTTTTATCACAATGATTTTTAAAGAAAGAAGAACAAGTAAGGTTTAACCATTGGTGATTTACATGGTTGAACAAACTGTTACTTCTCAACAGGCGGATGTCCGCCTCTTTCCCTGGTGGCTTGTCCTCCTGTGGGGTATTTTTGCAGTGATCATAGGTGCCCTGTTCCTGGCGTATCCTCTCAATTCGCTCATGGCATCCATCGTGTTCCTGGGTGTCTACTGGTTTGTCGGCGGAATCTTTACCCTGTTTGCGGCGTTCATGGAGCCGACTGACCGGGGCTGGAAGATCCTCATAGCGATCATCAGTATCATCGCCGGTCTTGCCATTCTTGCATATCCGTTTTACAGTTTCCTGATCCTGCCGGCCTTCTTTATCATTTTCGTGGGATTCTGGGCTCTTTTTGTCGGGGCTGTCAAGATCTACCAAGGTTTTGCCGGAAAGGATTGGGGTGCAGTAATACTGGGTGTCATCAGCATAATCTTTGGTTTCCTTCTGCTCGGTTCACCCTATGTTGCAGCTGCTCTTCTTCCCTACATCTTTGGTGGATTTGCTCTGGTTGGTGGGATTGCAGCCATTGTTGTCTCCTTTATGATACGTGGAGAACAGAAAGCAGCATAAAACCGGTAACCCTCTTTTTTTCCTGAATTTTTAAGTGCAATCGTCATTATGCGGGTTCTTTTTTTTCATGCTCCGTTTTTGGCGTTTTCAGGAGCATTTCTTTTAAAAAAATCACTCGATCCGTCGTCCACATTTTCCCTGTCAATAACATAATTATTTGGTAAATTGGGTTCTCCAGATTCGATAAAACCTGTATTGTCCTCGTAATTTGACATAACATATAAATACAAAGACTTTAGAGGAGTACTCTGGTAATTTATATGGCAGTTTATAGTGCAGATGAGGGTCAGGTTACTGACCTTAGGTGGGGGTCATTCATACTCCTTGGATTACTCGCAATAGTATTCGGACTATTAATTGCGTTCTTTCCCCAGATGACAACACTGATCATGATTGAACTTATTGGTATCTTCATTGTGATCGTCTCGTTCGGCGCAATCATGATGTCAGCGGTTGCCCCGGGAGGCCTGAAAGGTTCGATACTTCTCGCGATTCTTGGGATCATCGGATTCTTCTTTGGGCTAGCAACAATTCTTTCCCCCTATGTGATGGGCAAGACAATCTTCATCCTGGCAGGTATCGCCCTTTTCATCGGCGGAATACTTGGTCTGGTCCTTGCAATTTCAGAAAAAGAAATGACGCACCGCGGGCTGTTCGCGCTCCAGGGCATCCTCTCAATTATACTGGGTTGCCTGATTATTGCCGGTCCCGTTATCGGTGCAGCTCTACTCGTCCTTCTCCTCGGTACCTATTTCGTTGTCTGGGGGATTCTCAGCGTTATAATGGGTTTTGTTGTCCGGAGTGCCAAAAAGGCTTAACGCTGTAATTACTAAAAAAGAAAATCTCTTTTTTCTTCTTATCTCTGGTTGGTTCTTCAGCAGAGACGAATTTTATTGAACGATGCGAGGCTTTCGCAGGCCGTCCAAGAATACCCTGTTCGGCACCGCGGATGAACAATGCACTTGCATCCTCCGGGTTGATGGCAAGCCCTTTGTCATACGAGGCAACTGCTTCGACATCCCGTCTGAGATCAACGAGTACCCATCCACAGTAATTCCACAATCAGCGTAATCCGGCCTGATGGCAAGGGCCTTTTCATACGAAGCGAGGGTTTTGGTATAATGACCTTTTTTGAAAAAATCAAAACCTTCCTGTAATAGTGCTCAGCTTGAGCTTTCATGAGGTAGGATATCGAGGGCGGATAATCACTGTTGTGATGTACCCTGAATCTCGTCAGGATTTTTTCCTTAAAGCGGTTTCATCACCAAAACGAACAATCCCCACATTCACAGCTAAAAATGAGTGAAATAAACCCTATACGGGCTCCGATTTTCTCCAAAATTTCACTTCCTCTTTAAAAAAGCCCGTAAATCCATCCTTTTCTGTTCGTATGGAGAATACGTTCAATTATAGCCCTGTTTGCCAAAATACGGCAGTTTTACGCCTCGCCTGTTGGCTACCAGAGCCCATTAAATCGGGCTGTTTTCTGCCCCATCCTTTACCCCATCGGAATCCACAAACCCTATCAGAACCACAAATGTGAGGATAATCATCATGGTGCTTTTTCCATTTTCCATTTTTAGCTTATTCAGGCCATTTGAGCGGAGTTTGCCTTCCAATAGGTGCTATTAGCAGGGATTTTAAGATCCAATATAGCCCCCGATAGCCAAATGGACAGAGAATCTGGGGATTTTCAAAGCAATAGTTTGTTTTTCTCTGAATTAGTGTCAAAAAGGCTCCCGAAATGTGAAAACGGAGCCTGAATAAGGAAGAGTATAGTGTATATCCTGCATTCATCTTTTTAGACCCATCCTCTGGCTTACTTTTGTTCATAGGCATACACAGTTTAACCATTCAGATTCGCGGAACAGGCTGATAGTCTCTTAATCATGTTTTTTGGGGTTTTTCAGGATGTATCTGTGAAGGAATGGTTGTCATAAGAAATCACCGGGCATATAAGACGGATTGTATGAGATTATATTCTCGTCTTGATAGTGATAATTATTGTTATGAGAATGTGTCCCCTGCTAAATTATGCTGTCTCACGATGAATCGGATTCGTTCGGAATCATTTTGAATCAATCCGGTACGTCTCCTCAACGTGGCCATACATACGTTGATATCCAGTACAATAACAGTTAATTTCTTCCTGCCAGTACATACTTAGTCAACTCCACCGGAGTAGGTATGATCAGCTCTCACCATCATAAAATCCGAAATAATTCCCCGCTTCTCCACAAAATAAGGGAAAAAGGGTATACCCCGGTGGATATGCATATTCATACGCACCACTCTGATGCTGCCATCAGCATTCCCTCACTCATCAGCCGTGCAAAACACCTTGGGATCGGTGTTGCGATTACGGATCATAACGAGATCAGCGGGGTAATCGAGGCCGGTAATCAACACCATGATATGCTTGTTATCCCGGGAATTGAACTCAGTTCAAGTGAAGGTCCCCATATCCTCCTGTATTTTTATTCTGAGGATGACCTTGCTGATTTTTTTACAACCCATATTAAAGGAACCCTGAGAAAAAGCCAGTATATGGCAATTCAATTGTCAGTTGAGAAGATCCTCGCCTCAGCAGAGAATTATAAGTGTGTAAAAGTTGCTGCCCACCCGTTCGGGTATTTTGGCATCAACCGAGGCATCCTGAAATGCATAGACAATAAGACGCTTCCTGAAGAAATTATCAACCATATTGACGGCATCGAAGTGATATGCGGGGGAATGGGCCACGATCTCAATGATAAAGCTGCCAGGTACGCAGGAGAGCACGATCTCCCGATCACGGGGGGGTCCGATGCCCACGTACTCCCATCCGTAGGTGGGGTTGTCACCGGTGTAAAGACAGATACCGTCGAGGGATTTCTTAACGGTATCCTTACAAAGGAAAGCATCGTCATAGGATCAACCGCAAAACCCCTCCATAAAGGTATGACCGCAGGAGTAATTGCCTGGAACTATATCCCGTATACGGTGTCCTCACTGCAGGTCCACTATGAACAGAATGTTCCGCGGATGAAACGGTATCTCAATGACCTCATAAAATAATCTGTTATTTCCTTGGTTTAAAAAAAAGATATCTGTGATTACAGGACAGCGGAGAAGAGACGGGAAAACGAAGATCTTGCCTTGAAATACCGTGTACGGCTGGCATACCATGCAGGAGTAAGCTCGGTACAGACGGAAAGATCATTGAGATATGCCTGTTTTAATTCTCCCGCCACACGTTCATCATACATGAGTGCATTTGTCTCGAAGTTCAGCCGGAAACTCCTGATGTCCCAGTTGGCACTCCCGACAGAAGCCACGGCACCATCAATCACAATAGTTTTGGCATGAAGGAACCCGTTATCATAGGTATAAGCCCTGACACCCGAATCAAGGAGTTCTTCAACATAGGAATGGCTGGCCCAGTATACAAACATGTGATCCGGTACCGCAGGGATCATTAACCGCACGTCAACTCCTGACTGGGCTGCGATGCGAAGTGCATCCATGATACTCCCATCGGGGATAAAATAGGGAGTTTGGATATACACCGACTCTGTCGCCGTGTTGATCATCTTGAGGTATGATTCCTTCACCGGGTTCCATTTCGTGTCAGGCCCGCCGGAAACAATCTGGATTGTAGAAGATTCCGGGAGAGGACTCTGGTGGAAATAGCGCTCCTGAACTTCCAGGTTTTCCTTTGATGCGAAATTCCAGTCGAGATAAAACCGCATCTGGGCAACTAACGCACCGGTCCCTTTGATCCGTACTGCAGCATCCCTCCAGTATCCCCAGCGTTTGTCCAGCCCGAGATAATCATCTCCAATGTTAAAGCCACCAATAAATGCAGTCTCACCGTCAATAACCGCAATTTTCCGGTGGTTCCGGAAGTTGACCCGGAAGTTAAAATAGGAAAACAGGGAGGGGAAAAAGACTGCATGCTTTCCTCCGGCAGCAGTAAATTCATCATAAAAATGTTTGGGAAGTCCACCACTTCCGACCCCGTCAACAAGAAGCCGTACTTCAACTCCCGCACGAGCCCTTTCGGTGAGTGCCTTCATGATGTCCCTGCCGAGACCGTCGTCTTTGAGAATAAAATATTGCATATGCACATGGTCACGGGCTGAGCCAATTTCCTTAATCAGGTCAGCGAACTTGGCTTTCCCATCCGTGTAGGGGGTGATATGATTGTTGGTCGTGATGAGAGCCCGGTTATTCTGGAGCAGGAGAAGGGCCATCCTCTGGTACGCACCCAACCATCGATCTGTCAGCTTGACCTCTCTGGTTTTTATCTCTTTTATCTGGGATGCCATCAGGTCCGTTATTTTCTGATCGGACTCATTCTTGAGAGAGAACAATTTTTCTTTCCGGTAATTCTGACCAAAAACCAGGTATAAAAAAAATCCGAGAAACGGAAGCAATAACAATACCAGGATCCATGAAACTGCACGGTTCGGATTTTTTCTCTCAACGAACACAATAGTGATAGCAAAAAAAATATTTGCAACAATGAATATCGGTAACAGGAAATAGTAGATTGCCTGCAGGAAATCCCATATCTGCACCAGAAGATCGGACACCATAATACACCTCAGCACGGTATAATTTCAAAACACCGTTGAAGGATACTTTAATACCCAAACCTAAATAGTTAACTAAAATTTTAAGGAGATGTACCCGGCTTTGAAAAAATGGACTACAGACCTCTACGGGACTTTTTTTAAAAGATCCTTTCGTAAAAAAATATGCGAGGGCCTGCACATCGAATCCCAGAAAAACTATGTTTTAATATCATTGAATATTCATAAATAGCCCGATGATTCCAAACATCCTAAACCGACTCCCGCCCCGGATTGCCATTTTTGCAAAGCAAAACATCCCTATCGTGAACACCCTACCCCATAAGGAATATGCCCCCATTGCCAGACCAAGATAGGAGTTATCATTCTCGTAATCATGGTCACCATCACGGGGATGATATTCTACGGCCTTGTTTAACGAGGCGGGTAATTTTTCATCAGAGCAATAAGGATCACCTTTTTTTGGACGGTTTTACCAACAGGGTAGTTCAGATCATACATTTCGTGATAGGATGTAATCCCTAGAGTGTTGAATTATTACTTACAAGAAACCATAAAAACACACTAAGACCGTGAAAAAGCAAAATGCTGCACCATTGTTGCCAGTATATTTCGACTTGATTTTTTTTTAAAAAATGAGTCCTGAGGCGGGTTTCTTCCTATATAACACGACTTTCATGGATCTGGTGTACGTCATCTCGATTCATATCTGGTTCTCCAGAGCCAATTTATTACCTCAGCCCAAACA
>Ga0326726_10001205_pt1 | contig 24110 bp, 21 predicted proteins | sample MHFenrmetagenome_2_FD_207603 | JGI IMG/M metagenome (GOLD analysis project Ga0326726, IMG submission 207603) | Lab enriched peat soil microbial communities from Michigan Hollow, Ithaca, NY, United States - MHF15MN | ecosystem: Environmental > Terrestrial > Soil > Wetlands > Peat | place: USA... | reverse complement strand
GCTCGACGCCATCGCCGCGCGGGTGGCCATCTCGTTTCCAAACGATGCGGCCGATTGGAGCACGAGCATGATGTCGGTGCGCGAGCTGATCGTGGGCACGCAGTTCCGGCGCGCGTTGCTCACGCTCGTCGGTGTGGTGGCATTCGTCCTTCTCATCGCGTGCGCGAACGGGGCGAACCTGCAGCTCGCCGACGCGGCCGCGCGCGACCGCGAGCTCTCGGTGCGTGCGGCCCTTGGCGCATCGCGAGGCCGCATCGCGCGGCAGCTGTTCGCGGAGAACCTGGTCGTGTCGTTCGTTGCAGGGGTGCTCGCCATCGCGCTCGCCTACGGCGGCGTCGTGGTGCTCCGAACGTTCGGCGCGGCGATGGTCCCGCGGGTGGAGGACGTGAAGCTCGACGCGCCGGTGCTCGCGTTCGCCGCGCTCGTTGCGCTCGGCAGCGGTGTGATAGTAGGACTGATCCCGGCGCTTCGCGCCTCCAGCGCGCGGCTGGGCGACGTCCTCAGCCACGGCGGCCGTGGCGCCGGAGACTCGGCGATTGCCGCCGGCGTCCGCGGCGCGCTGGTCATCGTCGAGATCTCGCTCTCGCTCGTCCTGCTCGTCGGCGCCGGTCTCCTGCTGAAGAGCTTCGTGCGTCTCGAATCCGTCGATCTCGGCTTCGACGCGCGGGGGCTGTGGCTCGCGCCCGTCCGGTTGCCTGAAGCGATGTATCCCGACGCGCACGCGATCACGCCGGCGCTGGAGGCGACGATGGCGCGCGTTGTCGCGACTGGCGGCGCGACGGCGGTTGCGGCGGCAACGGTACCGCCGTTCGCCGGGGCGAGTTCTGGTCTCACGTTCTTGCCGGAAGGGCAGGCGATGCCCGCTCGAGAGCGGCCGCCCGACGCGGACTATCGCGTCGTGACCGCGGGCTACCTTCGCGCGATGGGCATTCGCTTGCTTCGCGGGCGAGACATCTCTCCAAGTGATCGCGAGGGGCAGCCCGAGGTCGCGGTCATCAGCGCGACGATGGCCAATCGCTACTGGCCGAACGAGGACGCGGTCGGCAAGCGATTCAGAATCGGCTACCTCGCGGCGGGACCTCTGGTGACGATCGCCGGCGTGGCGGGCGACGCACGCTACCAGAGTCTCGAGACGGAGAGCACGCGTCCAATGATCTACCTCTCGTCGTATGCGCGACCACAGCGGTCGATGGTGATCGTGGCGCGCGCGAGCGGCGACGGCGCCGCGGCGTCGTTGACCTCCGCCATCGCGTCGCTCGATCGGCGCATGCCGCCTCCGTCGGTGCTCCGGATGGAGGACTTGGTCGCCTCTCAGATGTCGACGCGTCGATTCGCGCTCACGTTGTTCGGCGTGTTCGCCGCCGTCGCGGTCGCGCTCGCGGCGATCGGCCTCTTCGGCGTCTTGTCGTATCTCGTTCGGCAACGGACGCACGAGATGGGAGTCCGCATGGCGCTGGGCGCGACGTCTGGGCGGCTGGTCGGACTCGTCGTTGGCGGCGCGCTGCGGCTGGCGGTGATCGGCGTCGCGGTTGGCTTGGCGGCGTCATACGCGCTGACGCGGTCGCTGAGCGCGTTGCTGTTCGGCGTCACGCCAACGGACGCGCCGACCTTCATCGCGCTTCCGCTGTTCATCACGTTCGTCGCGGTGGCGGCGAGCGTGGTTCCGGCGCTTCGCGCAGGGCGCGTCGATCCGATGACGGCGTTGCGCGGGGAAGGATAGCGCGCTATCCGGGGCGGTGGCGCTTGGCGACGTCGTCGAGCCACGCGAGCTCGGTCTCGAACTGCCGAAGCCCGAGACGGACGACCATCGCCGCGTCCGAGCTGGCCGACGTCTCCGCGATCACGGCGTCGAGTGCGGCGCGGTCCTCGTCGAGTTGCGCGCGAAGAAAGCGCTGGCGGCGTTCGACCTGCGCCGCGAAGTCGCGCGGCCGCGCCTGCCACGACAGAACCATCCACGTGAGGAAGGGCGACGGTGGCCGTTGCGTCGCCCACTCGGCGCGCGCGAGCGCGTCCGACAGCGCGCGACGCCCCTGAGGCGTCGGCGCGAGCGTTCGTCGTTCCGGCCCGAGTGACGGGTCATCGGTGCCGGCCGGCTCGACATGCCCGGCGCTCTCCAGCTTCTTTAGAGAATAGTAGACCTGCGGCCGCGAGATCTCGGCCCACTTCCAGACCTGCCGGCGCAGCAGCTCGGCCCACAGCTCGTGGCCGTGCGTCGGCCGCTCGGCGAGCATGCTCAGCACCACCAGATCGGCAAGCGACAGGGTCGGCCGGGGCGCCATGGCGATCAATCTCCCTCTTGACGGTGGAACAAGTCTAATTTAGACTAGTCACCCACGTCAACCCTTTCCATGAGGCACCACGATGGCTACAACCGCCTACAGCCTGCGCTCGCTCGCCCCGGTCCTGATCGTCGACGCCGTGGAGCCCAGCGTCGCGTTCTGGACCGAGCGCCTGGGCTTCGTGAAGGAGAACGAGGTGCCGGGTCCGGACGGGGCGCTCGTCTTCGCCAGTGTGAAGAAGGACGGCATCGAGATCATGTACCAGACGCGGGCCAGTGTCATCGCCGACGATCCTTCGGGCGCCGAGGAGCTCAATGGGCGAAGCGCGGCGCTGTTCATCACGGTGCCGGCGATGGCCGACCTCGATGCGATCGAGGCGCGGACGAGCGGCGCGCCGGTGGTGAAGCCGAGGCACGAGACGTTCTATGGATCGACGGAGTTCTATGTCCGCGAGCCGGGCGGCAACGTCGTCGGCTTCGCAGCGTTCAAGGCCTGACGGAGGCGCCATGCGCACGCGCACACGACGCTCGCGATCGTCCAAGTCGTCCGACTACCGCTCCGTCGAGCGGCTGGAGGCAATCCCGAACATCGGTCCGTCGCTCGCGGCGGATCTCCGGTCGCTTGGCATCGGGCATCCGCACGATTTACCGGGCAAGGACCCGTACGCGCTCTATGACAGACTCTGCACGGCGACTGGGGTTCGTCAGGACCCGTGCGTGCTGGACACGTTCATCTCCGCGGTGCGTTTCATGGAGGGCGCGCCGGCCCATCCGTGGTGGCACTACACCGCGGAGCGAAAGGCGACAATGAACAACAAATCCCTCGCTTCGCCCGGGATGGCAGGAAGAACCGGCGCTACGGCCGCGTCGGGACGGTCACCAGCTTCTCGGGCGACATCCCCTCGGCCTCGGCCTGGAAGTTCACGACGACGCGGTGGCTGAGCACCGGCACCGCCATCGCATTCACATCCTCGAGATCCGGCACGGCGCGGCCATCCATCGCCGCGCGTGCTTTGGCACCGAGGATGAGATACTGCGACGCGCGCGGGCCGGCGCCCCAGCTCACGTACTTCTTGACGAGCGGCGTCGCCTCTTCGGCGCCCGGGCGCGTCGAGCGCGCGAGCTTGACCGCATAGCTTACGACGGACGGCGGCGCGGGGAGGCGGCGCACGAGATGCTGCAGCTCGGTCAGCTGCGCGGCGTCGAGCATCGGTCTGATGTCGACCTCGAGATCGCCGGTGGTTGCGGCGACGATGCGCTCCTCTTCGTCGCGCGAGGGATAGCCGATCGTGAGCTGCATCATGAACCGGTCGAGCTGGGCTTCGGGCAGGGGGTAGGTGCCTTCCTGCTCGATCGGGTTCTGCGTGGCGAGGACGAAGAACGGCTCGGGCAACCGGTGAGTCTGTCCCGCGGCGGTGACGGCGTGCTCTTGCATGGCCTGGAGCAGCGCGGCCTGCGTCTTCGGCGGTGCTCGATTGATCTCGTCGGCGAGCACGACGTTTCCGAAGATCGGCCCCTTGGCGAACTTGAAAAAGCGCTTGCCGGTGGTGTGATCCTCCTCGAGCAGCTCGGTGCCGGTGATGTCGCTCGGCATGAGGTCGGGCGTGAACTGGACGCGCGAGAAGCTCAAGTCGAGGGCTTGCGAGACGGTCTGGACGAGCAGCGTCTTGGCGAGGCCGGGCACGCCGACGAGGAGCACGTGTCCGCCGGCCAGCAGCGCGGCGACGAGGTCGTCGACGATCTTGTGCTGGCCGATGATCCGGCGTCCGATCTGCTCGATCAGCGCGTTGCGGGCGCGGGCCAGTTGGTCGAGCAACTCGACGTCGCGTGAATCGTCGACCGGTTTCTGTCGTGTGGCCACCCGAAGCGCTCCCGTGATCGTGGACCAGGGAAGCTAACGCGGGACGACGGAGGGGCGCAACAAAACGGCCGCCCGTGGGCGGCCGAGTGCGGTGGAGCCGGGTTATTAGTGTTTTCTCAAGGCAGCGTGAAGTCGGCGCGCTGCTCGATCGGATAGTTCGAGCTGTTCAGCGTGGCGATCGCCGTGTAGTGGCCGGGTTGGAGCGGCCGCTTCCACGCTTCGGCGACGTGCATGACGTCGCCCGTGCCGAGCTGCTTGTTCTGCATGCCCTGCGTGAACATGCGGCCGCTCGACCAGTGCCACACTTCGCGACCGAGCGAATCGACGACGACGAAGTCGTACGATTTTCCGCTGGGGAAACTCAACTCGACGTGTTTCTTGCTGACGTTGGTGACGTTGAACGCGAATCGCACTTCGTTCGCGACGACGGCGACGTTCAACCGCGAGTCGATCTTCGCGTCCTGCTTCGTGGTGCGACGTCGCGAGGGAACGTCGATTTTGTTGGTTAGTTGGAGCGGTTGCACGGCGGCAACGCTTCCGGATTCAGAGCGCGAGCGCGGGCCGCACGCAAAGGCGAGGACTCCAGCGCAGAGCAGCGAGATGATCAACCGAGTATTCATGTCCCGATGGCGGCGGGTCGGGCGCAACAAATGTGAGCGCGCGGTCGCTCACAAATCATTGCGACGGTCAACTTATCAACCGTCTGACGAATAGTCAACGTGAACGGTAACAGCCAAAGTATCGGCAGGTCAGCGACTTAAACTGAACTGGAAGAGCAGCCGCCACCATTCGGTCCGGACGGGTCGGTTCGCTTGCGAAAAATTTCACAAGCGCCTAGTTTTTGCCCGCAGATGGACCGATTAGGGAAGGGTCCGGGTGGCTCGGACAACGGCTCGAAGGGCCGGTCGACGGGCGGCGGCTCGGAGCCAAACCTGTCCGGTTTGGCGGGGATGGGGGTGCAGTTCGTCGCGGCAATCCTGCTCTTTTTGTTTGCCGGCAAGTGGCTGGACGCCCGCCTCGGGACGAGCCCGTGGCTGTTGATCCTCGGGGTGTTCGTTGGGGCGGGGGCGTCGATGTACGCGATGTACCGCCGGGTGTTCCCGCCGGAGCCCCCAAAGCCGCCCGGAAAGCCGGGCTCTGGGGGGCCGTGAAGGCGACGGCGTGGTTCAGCGGCGCGGTGGTGGCGATCGTGCTGGTGAGCGGTCTGGGCCTGGCGGTTCTGTTCTCGTCGCCCGCCGACCGTGCCGCCATCCGATCAAGCGCGGTGGTGGCGGTGATTGCGCAGGTGTTTGCCTTCGCGATTGCGCGGGTTGTCGGGGCGCCCCGATTCCTGGCCGGATGGATCATCGGGGTCGTGATTCGGTTCGCGACGCTGATCGTGTATGGGATCGTTGCCGTGAAGCTGCTGGCCATGCCGGCTCCCGCGGTGCTCATCAGTCTGGTGACCTTTCTGTTTCTGTCCACGTTGGCGGAACCCAAGTTGCTCGCGCTATGAGAGTGCTACGACACGCGGTGAAAGGGAGTTGGCTCGTTCTGGCGGTGGCGATGACCGGCGCGCCGCTCGCGGCGCAGGATTCGGTTCGCGGGCCAGCCGCCGCGGTGGCGCAGCAGGGGACCACGCACCAACAGCCCGGGTTCGACAAACCGGCGGGCCAGGAGGCGAAGAAGGTCGACATCATCCTGCCGCACATCAGCGACAGCGACGAGCTCGATGTGCCGTGGCTGAACGCGCAGGGCTTCAAGGTCGTCCGCCTGCCGCACTGGGCGCCGGTGATGATCGGCGGTTACGCGCTCGACCTGTCGCCGACGAAGCACGTGGTGATGATGCTCATCGCGGCGCTCCTGGCGTGCGTCATCCTGATCAACGCGGCACGAGCGCAGGCGCGACACACCGCGAGGGGCGAGGCGCCGCGGGGGTTGTCGGGCACCATCGAAGCGATGGTCCTCTATATCCGGAACGAGGTCATCCTGCCGGCCGTGGGGCCGCACGGCGACGCCTTCGTGCCGTATCTGCTCACGGTGTTCTTCTTCATCCTGTTCGCCAACCTGCTCGGGCTCATTCCGTACGGCTCGACGGCGACCGGCAACGTGTCGGTGACGGCGACGCTGGCGATCATCGCGTTCGTCGTGATCGAGATTTCCGGCATGCGCGCGCTGGGGAAGAACTACGTCAGCACGATCTTCTACTGGCCGCACGAGATGCCGATCTACGGCCGGATCTTGATGACGCTCATCATGACGCCGGTCGAGATCCTCGGGAAATTCACGAAGCCGTTCGCGCTCACCATCCGTCTCTTTGCCAACATGACGGCGGGCCACGTGATGGTGCTCGCGCTGATCTCGATCATCTTCATGTTCGGCTCGGTGCTGATCGGCCTCGCGCCCATGGTGATGGCGGTCGGCATCATGTGTCTCGAGCTGTTCGTCGGGTTCTTGCAGGCGTACGTCTTCACGCTGCTCGTGTCCACCTTCATCGGGCAGATTCGCACGGCGGAGGCGCATTAGTCGCGAACGGCGGGCGGCGAGCGGTGAAAGGCAAAAGGCGAAAGGCGGACCGTTCGCTGGATGACAATCAGCGCGGGGGACAAGCTCCAATCCCCGCGCCACGTACCCGGTCGAATGACCGGGGAAGCTCGTTGAGACCCGGGTCTCGGTGACGAGCGGCGCCCTTGGGCAGGTGACGTCGGCGCGGAGCAGTGGGATTTACGATTTCACGTTCGGAGTGGACATGCACATCCTCCCGTTGTTGCAGGCCGCGGCCGGTTACACGCGCGAGTATGAGGGCGCGTGGGCGCTGCTCGGTGCCGGGATCGGCGCCGGTCTCGCCGCCATCGGCGCCGGCATCGGCATTGGTCGCATCGGTGGTCAGGCCTCTGAAGCCATCGCTCGTCAGCCGGAAGCCGGCGCCCAGATCCGCGGCAACGCGATTCTGCTCGCCGCGCTCATCGAAGGCGTCGCGCTGTTCGGCGTCGTCGTGGCAATGCTCGTTCTCTTCAAGTTCTAAAGGAACGCGCGCCGTCGGTCCCGGGACCGGCGGCGGGCACTTCTCACAGAGACACTCATGCGCACCTCGTTGCTCCGATCGTTTGCGCTGCTCGCAGCGTCGCCCGTTGCGCTGTTGGCCCAGGAAGGCGAAGGCACGCGGACGTTCATGAAGCCCGACACCGGGCTGATGATCTGGACGCTGGGCATCTTCGTCGTCCTCATGTTCGTGTTGTCCCGATATGCGTTCGGGCCGCTCACCAAGGCGGTTCAGGCACGCGAACGGTCGCTGCAGGAGGCAATCGACGCCGCGAAGCGCGACCGTGACGAGGCCGCGAAGCTGCTGGCCGACCATCACGCCAAGATCGAGGCGTCACGCGGTGAAGCGCAGAAACTGATTGCGGAGGGCCGCTCGGTCGCCGAAAAAATGCGCGCCGACATGCTGGAGCAGACGCGCCGCGAGCAGCAGGACGTGCTGGAGCGCGCGCGCCGCGAGATCGAGAACGAAAAGATCAAGGCGATCGGCGAGCTCCGGCGTGAAGCGGTGGACCTCGCGCTCGCCGGCGCAAGCAAGGTGATCGAGCAGAACCTCGAGTCGCCGAAGAACCGCCAGCTCGTCGAGACCTACCTGGCGTCGCTCGGCACGCTCACGGTGAGCTAGCGATGCGCGAGCCGACGATCGCCCGGAACTACGCCGAGACGTTGCTCGAGCTCGCTCAGAAGGCGGGCGACCTGGGGGGCTGGGGCGAGATGATCGACCGGATCGCCGATGGGATGGAGAGCGACCGGCGCCTGCGCATGTTCCTCGAGTCGCCGCGAGTGAGCGCGCAGCGCAAGAACGAGATTCTGCAGAAGGCGTTCGGCGGACAGCTTCCGCGCAACTTCGTTCGCTTTCTTCAGGCGCTCGTCACCCACCGCCGCCAGCTGCTCATCCCCGCGATCGCCCACGAGTACCACGATCTGGTGGATCGCGTCGAAGGGCGCGTCCACGCGTCGGTAACCGTGGTGCGTGAGGCGGACGAGGCGGACCGGGCGCTCGTGACGGCGCACCTCTCGCGGACGCTGGGGAAAGAGGTCGTCCCGCACTTCCACGTGAACCCATCGATCCTCGGCGGAGTCATCGTGCGGGTGGGGGACACGGTGTTGGACGGTTCGGTTCGCCGGCGGTTGGCGTCGTTGCGGGCACGGATGATGGGCAGGAGATAGGGGGCGCCGTCCCGCTCCCCACTCCCCCTCAACAGCGGTGCGAGGCGCGTCGTATATCTATGTTGTAGCGACCCCTCGCAGCCTCTTCCCGTGGAGTGCGCAATGACCCGCTTTTCCCCACCATGGCGCCTTGTCGTCGGGCTGTCGTTCCTGGCCCTGCCGCTCGGTGCCCAGTCCGTCGCCCAGCAAGGGTGGAATCCGAAGGACGTTCTGGCGAAGGAGACGTACGTCAAGCCGCCGGAAATCGTCGAACGGATCGTCGCGGCGCCACGCAATAACGTCGCGTTCACGAATCCCAGCCCGGACAAGAAGTATTTCCTGAAGACGGAGAGCGAAGGGCTGCCGTCGATCGACGCGTTCGGGAAGCCGCACTATCGGCTCGGCGGCGTCGAGATCGACTGGAAGGCGAATCGCGCGCGGTCGTTGACGACCCGGGGAAGCGTCGGGCTCACGCTGATCGATGCGATGACGGGTGCGCTGCGCACGATCGAGACGCCGAAGGGCGCGCTCGTCAGTGGCGCGGTCTGGTCGCCGGACGGCAAGAGCATCGGGTATCTCGCCAACTTCGACGCGGCCACGCACATCTTCGTCGCCGACGTCGCGACGGGAAAGTCGGTGCAGATCACGAAGACGGCGCTGCTCGCGGTGCGCGTGCCGAGCTTCGACTGGACGGCGGACGGCAAGAACGTCGTCGCCGTGCTGCTGCCCGATAATCGGCCCGCCGAGCCGAAGCGCCCGGCGGTCGAGACGGGGCCGCTCGTGCGGACGAGCGAAGCGGGCAAAGTGCTCCAGAACCGCAACTATGCGAGCCTGCTGCGCGACCCCTACGAGAAGGACCTGCTCGACTACTACACGCTCGGCCAACTCGCCGAGATCGACGTAAAGACGAAAGCGGTGAAGAAGATCGGCGCGCCGGCGCTCATCACGAACGTGGACGCGTCGCCCGACGGCCAATATTTCCGCGTCACGCTGCAGACGAGGCCGTACTCCTACCTCGTGCCCGTGGCGAATTTCGGCACGGTCGAGCAGTTGTGGGACGCGACGGGCAAGGTGCTCACGGAGATCGCGAAGACGACGCTCCGTGAGGGCACGGCCGGTGCCAACGACACCACGGCGTTCACCGGCGGTCCTGGATTCGGCGGTCGCGGCGCCGGACAGTCCGACACCGCCAAGCGCAACCTGCAGTGGAACCCGACCGGTGCGGGGCTCGTGTATCTCCAGGCAGAGGCCGGCCCCGCCGGCGCGGCTGGCGGTGCGGGTCGCGGTGGTCGCGGCGGCCGTGGCGGTGGAGCCGGCGGCGGCGGCGCCCCGGCGGGCAATGGCCCGGCTCGCAAGGATCGTCTGTACCTCTGGTCGGCGCCGTTCGGCGCGTCCGACAGCAAGGTGCTCTTCGAGGCGAACAGCCGGATGACGTCGGCCGAGTTCAGCGAGGACGGCAAGACGCTGTTCGTGAACGAGGGGAATGACCTGTACGCCGTGCGTCTCGCGGATCCGACCAAGCACTACGAGATCGCGCGCGGCGCGACGATCGCCGCCGGCGGCGGCCGAGGCCGCGGGGGCGGTGGTGGCGGCGGTCGCGGTGGCGCGGGCAGCGATTCAGCGTTCTATAGCAACCCGGGTGCGCTGCAGAGCAAGCGCGGTCCGAACGGGTCGCCGGTGGTGCTCGTCGGGTCCGACGGGAAGACGGTGTACCTCGAGGGCACGAAGTACTTCCCGGATTGGGCCAAGGCGGCGCCGCACAACTTCGTCGACAAGGTCGACTTCGAGTCGGGCCAGAAGACGCGCCTATTCGAGGGGAAGGGCGACATCGTCGAGAACGTCGTCGCGCCGCTCGACGACGACTACAACAAGGTCATCGTGATGAGGGAGTCGCCGACGATGGTCGCCGACTCGTATCTCCGCGACATGAAGACGGGCACGGACACGAAGCTCACGAAGAACGTGGACTTCGCGCCGGAGGTGACGCAGGCCCAACGCCGGCGCATTCTCGTCGAGCGTCAGCGCGACAACTACAAGTTCTACATCGACGTCACGCTGCCGAAGGACTACCGTGAGGGCACGCGGCTGCCGGGAATCATTTGGTTCTACCCGACGGAGTTCTCGACGCAGGCCGAGTATGATCAGCGGCGCCGCACCACGAACATCAACACGTTCGCCAACGTCGGCGCGCGAAGCCCGGAGATCTGGGTGACGCAGGGCTACGTCGTGATTCAGCCGGTGGACATCCCGATCGTGGGTCCGACGGGACGCATGAACGACCACTACGTCGACGAGCTGCGCGAAGATCTCGATCTCACGATCGACGCGGTGGACAAGGCGGGCTACCTGGACCGCGACCGGTTGGGGATCGGCGGCCACAGCTACGGCGCCTTCAGCACCGTGAACGCGATGACCCACACACCGTACTTCAAGGCCGGTATCGCGGGCGACGGCATGTACAACCGCACGCTGACGCCGTACAACTTCCAGAACGAGCGTCGCACGTTCTGGGAAGCGAAGGACACGTACCTGGAGATGTCCCCGTTCGTGTATGCCGACCGGTTGAGCGGCGCGCTGCTGATGTACCACTCGCTCGAGGACCAGAACGTCGGCACCGATCCGATCAGCTCGATCCGCATGATGCAGGCGCTGCAAGGGCAGGGAAAGCAGGCGTCGCTGTTCATGTATCCGTACGAGGATCACGGCCCGGCGACGCGCGAGTCGGATCTCGATCAGTGGGCTCGCTGGATCGCCTGGTTCGACATCTACGTGAAGAACCCGGCGAAGAAGGAGAAGCCGACGGTCGTTCCCTGAGACGACGTTGACGGCTATTATCGACGCCCGCCGGTCCACGCCGGCGGGCGTCGTGTCTTCGGCCCTCTCATGACCAATCGCGCCTACGGCCGGTGGGCCCCGATTCGCCCTCGCACGCTCGTCGTGGCGTGCTCGGACGGGCGACTACAGGAAGCGACCGATTCATTTCTCCAGGCCGAGCTGGGGCTCACGGAGTTCGACCGGCTGTACGTGCCGGGCGGCGGTGGCGCGCTGTCGTCGAGCGACCGCGACGTGTTCCGGGCCCAGCAACTCCGCGGTGAGTGCAAGTACCTCGTGGAGCTCCACGAGGTGAAGCAGATCATTCTATTGTTCCACGGGCCGACCTCCGACGGCCCAGCGGAAGCAGTGTGCGCGGACTATCGCCGGAAGCTGCCATGGGCCACGCCGGAGATTCTGCGGCAGCGCCAGGCGCGCGACGCCGTCGAGCTCGCGCAGCTTCGCGCGGAGTGGGCCGCGGGCGCGTCGGTCACGATGTACCGGTGTGAGGTCGGAGCAGGCAACGTCATTGCGTTCTCCTCGCTCGATCCCGCGGCGGAGCTACAAGGCACGGCGTGGGGAGAGCCGTTCGTGAAGCGCCGGAAGTGAACGGCGCGACCGAACTGCAGATCCCTCGCTGCGCCGGGGATGACGCCCGCTATTCGTAGAGCTTGGGTGGGGTGAGGTCGTCGTCGCAGATCGCGGCGATGTACTCGGCGTCGTGCCACGCCTTTTCGAGCGTGGCCAACTCGCCCTCCATGGCGCGCCGCTCCGTTTCCTCGTGCACCGACATCTCCAGCGCGAGACGCTCGACCGGCGACAGGTGCATGGCGCCGAGCCCGCGGTACGCGTTCATGATCGACATCGTGCGGCCGCCACGCCAGCCGTTGCGCGCCGATGCGGCGGACAGGAATCCGCCGGCGTCTCCCTCGTTCTCGATCTGACGCACGGCGTCCTGGACGCGCCCCGAGTCGGCCCCGTAGCGATTCGCGCCGGCGATCAACACGCCGGTCGCGTGAATCGCGGCCGTGCCGGAGAACTCCGTCCATCCCGTGTCATGGGGCACGACCAGTGAGGCAGGACCCTCGTGCCCCTGAACGCTCAGCTCGACGTCGCCGAGGTGTTTGGCGCGGACGGTGACGACGCGCCTGTTGTTGGGCAGCCGTGCCACCACCCGATCGTGCTGGATGTAGTCGCGCGCCGCCAGCATCCCGACGACGGGAATGGCGCCCATGACGGTCGTGATGCCGGGAATGACGACGATCGAGATGGCGCCGAGCGACAGGGCGGGGGCCAGCGTGGGACCGAGCGTTACGGCGGCGATGGCCGCCGCGGCCACGCCGGCTCCGGCCACGTATTGCACCTTGCGGCGACGCGTGCCGAAGTGGCGACCGTATCGCCACGCGGCGAACTCCGGACGCAGGGGCGAGCCGATTCGAATCAGCTCGAGTCCGTCGGCGAGCTTCGCGAGCCCGATGTTGCTCGTCGACACGCGGACGTACGTGCCGCGATAGGTCCGCTCGCACTCCTCGATCGCTTCCCAGCGCTCCTCGAGGGGCGAGAGATTCCAGCGGCCGCAGTGGTGACAGACGACCCACAGCCGTCCCTTGGCGGCGTCGAACGCCAGACGGCGTCCCACGGGAAAATGCTCGATGCGCTCATTGGCACCGAGCCCCTGCGCACAAAAGAGACAGGTGGAATACATCGCGACGCGACGCGTGATGTTCGACCGAACGCCGGCGGCGCCGACGTACCTGTCAGGAACATTCGAACGGGTGACGCCACCGCGCAATAGCGCGTCTCGCTAGAATGCAGCGTTGGGTTCGTCTGAACGGGCACTAATCTTCCCCGAATGCTCCCATTGCTCGTCATCGCGCTCCTCCAGGAGCCGCGCTACCAGGGCGCCACGACGCCCCCGTCCGGTGACACGGCCGGCTATTGGCAACAGCACGTCCGCTACACGATCGCCGCGACGTTGGACGAGTCGCAGACCAAGGTGCATGCGCGCGGCACGCTCGTGTACGTCAACAACTCGCCGGACACCCTCCGCGAGATGTTCGTGCACCAATACCTCAACGCCTTTCGTCCCCACTCCAAGTGGAGCGAGGTGGACGAGCACGAGAACCGGGCTCGGTTCCAGAACCTGGCCGACCAGGACATCGGGTACGAGCGCTTCACACAGCCGCCGTCCGTCAACGGCACGCCCGTCACCGTCGACTATCCGGGCGCGCCGGACAGCACCGTCGCACACTTCAAGCTGCCGGCTCCGCTCGCGCCGAGAGATTCGATTCGCGTGACGTTCGAGTGGGATGCGCGACCCTCGACCGTAACCCGGCGCCAGGGGCGGCGCGGCCGCACCTATGACTTCGCGCAGTGGTATCCGAAGGTCGCGGTGTACGACCGCGGCGGTTGGGAGCCGAATCCGCTCGTGCCAGCGGGCGAGCTCTATGGCGAGTACGGCACCTACGACGTGACGATGGTGGTACGGAGCGATCAGGTGCTCGCGTCGACGGGCGTGCCGGTGAGCGGCGATCCTGGATGGGCGCGCGTCTCGACGACCGGCGCGCCGCGTCTCGCGAGCGCCGCCTACGGACGGGTGCCGCCCGGCCCCGACGTCACCGTGCCGGACGGATATCGCGCGGTGCGCTTTCTTGCGAACGACGTGCACCATTTCGCGTGGAGCGCGTCGCCGGACTATCGGTACGAAGGCGCCCTGTACATACGGCCGGTGGCGCGCCGCCGCTTCCAGACATGGGACACCGTGTCGATCCACGTGCTGATGAAGCCGGGCGACGACACGACGTGGGGCGGCAGCCGCGCGGTGGAGCGCACGATCTTCGCGCTCCGGTGGCTGGAGTCGATATGGGGGCCGTACGCCTATCCCCAGTTCACGAACGTGCACCGGCTCGATCCCGGCGGCACCGAGTTCCCGATGATGATCATGGACGGCTCGGCGTCGCAGGGGCTGATCCTGCACGAGGCGGGGCACGTGTTCACGTACGGCATCCTCGGCAACAACGAGTGGCGGTCGGGATGGCTGGACGAGGGGCTCACCGACTACCAGACGGATTGGGCGGAGAAGTTGACGCCGCAGGAGCAGATCGGTCGTCCGCCCGAGCCGCCGCGACTTCCCGAGGGCTATCGGGTGAACGCGGTGACGATTCCGCCGTACGAGACCGGTGGGCTCGCGCTGTGGCGGAACGAAGTGATGGGCCGCTCGCAGCCGATCGGCACGCCGGCCTTCGAGTTTCATGAATTCGGCATCTACAACGAGATGATCTACGATCGCGCCAAGCTGATGTACAGCCAGCTGCGCGACGTGCTCGGCGACAGCGCGTTCCTCGCCTTCACGCACGACTACTACGATCGCTGGGCGCTGAAGCACGTGGACGAGCGCGCGATGCGCGTGGCCGCGGAGCGCGCGTACCTGCACGACCTGAACTGGTTCTTCGACCAGTGGGTTCACCACACCGGGCTGATGGACTACTCGCTCGAGGCGGTGAACATCACGACCGACGGCGCGCGCTACGTGACGACGGCTCGCGTCCATCGGGAGGGCGAGCTGCGACATCCGATGCCGGTCGGAGTGCGCACGGCGTCTGGGTGGACGATCGTCCGCGCCGTGGCGCAAGCGGACGACGATGACGTGAAGATCGAGACGACCGAAAAGCCGGATATCGTCGAGCTGGATCCGTACCACGTCACGTGGGACTGGGATTGGCGCAACAACATTCTGAGCGGCTACCTGATCAACGTCCGCGAGCCGCGCCTCACGTTCAACTGGCCGTACCTCGACCAGACGGATCGCTCGCACTCGATCGTCGCCGCGTCGCCGACCGCGTGGTACAGCAACCCGCAGGGCGCGACGATCGGGATTCGCGCGAAGACGAACTATCTGTCGCTGGTCGACACGTACGACGCCGGCCTGGCGTTCGCGACGCGACGGCCGACGAGCGCGACGGGCAAACACCCCTCGTTCGCGGCGTTCGCGAACGTGTGGGCGCGCGGTGAGAACATCTATCTGCCCGGTGCGACGCGACCACTGATGGGCGTCGGCGGCGACGCCAACTATCTCGATGGGCTCGTCAAGCTCGACCTGTATCAGAAATGGGATCTGAGCCCGTTCGTGCTGACGCCGGGTCCGGCGATCTCGGCGAAGGCCTACGTCACGCTCGCGGTGCCCACGTCGAGACTGCTGCTGCCCGAGCAATGGGACAAGGCCAACGTCACCGAGCTCGGTGCGTCGGGCACGTACAAGACGGTGGTCGACGCCGACAGCGCCTACGCGATCGCACGCGCGCAGGTCGGAGTCGGGTTCACCTCGAACACGGTGACCACGGCCGGGCCGTCGCGCGGCTACCTTCGGGCCGCCGGCTCCATCGGGGTCGTGCGTCCGATCGTGGGGACCAACTCGCAAATCCGTGTCCGCGTGTTCGGTGGCATCGCCAACGACGCGCCGCGGCAGCGCGCGATCTTTGCGTCGTCGCAGGATCCGTTCGAGACGTTCAACAACGATCTGTTCCGTCCCCGCGGGGCGCTCCTCAAGCAGCCGAACGTGAACTTTCTGCCGCTCGGCGGTGCGGGGTTGCGTGGCTTCGGGGTCAATGTTCCGCTGAACGGCGTGGTCGTGGGCAACGGGGAGCTGGTGCAGCGGTTGGCGACCGCGGGCGGGAGCTGGGGCCGGGCATGGGTGGGCGCGAGCGTGTTCGCCGATCTCGGGGTCGGGACGTCGACGCTCGTCGCGCTCACCGATTCGCTGTCACAGGTGAGGGGAAAGCGCTCGTCGGGGCTGGGGGATGCCGGCGGCGGTCTGATCGTTCGCGGGCGTCTCTTCGATCGCGACGTCCACCTCCGCTTCGACGTGCCCGTGTTCGTCAACAAATCGGGGCTCGCGGGCGGCAAGCTGGGACGGAACGCCTCGCTATCCCTGCGCTGGTTGATCAGCACCGGCGATCTGTGGTGACCGCGTCGCGGCTACCCTGACACGGCTGAACTACCTTTATTTCGCCCACTCCGGCGACCACGCGAGCACGAAATGAGCGGTCCATCCCAGATCAGGAAGGTGCCCAAGCCGTGGGGACACGAGACGATTTGGGCGCACACCGACGACTACGTCGGAAAGATTCTGCACATCAAGGCAGGCCAGGCGCTCTCCGTGCAGTACCACAACGTCAAGGACGAGACCGTCTATCTGCTGTCGGGCCAGCTCATCTATCGCGTCTGGGACGGCGACACGCCGCGTGACGTCGGCCTCAAGATCGGCGACGCGTTTCGGATCACGCCGAAAACGGTGCACCAGATCGAAGCGGTCACCGACTGCGATATCATCGAAGTATCCACGCCGCATCTCGACGACGTGGTTCGACTCAAAGACCGCTACGGACGGGAGGGAACGAGCGCGCCATGAAAGTGATCATTCCACTTGCCGGGAAGGGCACGCGCCTTCGGCCGCACACGCACATCACGCCGAAGCCGATGCTGAAGATCGCCGGGAAGCCGGTGATCGACTACGTGATGGAGGACCTCGAGCGACTCGGCAACGTCGAGCAGGTCATCTACATCACGGGCCATCTCAAGGACAAGGTGGAAGAGTACGCGCGAAAGAAGTACCCGTTTCCCTCGGTGTTCATCGAGCAGAAGGTGCAGGACGGAACCGCCGGCGCCGTCGGGCTGGCGAAGCCGTACGTCGACCAGCCGGTCTTCATCATCTTCGTCGACACGATCTTCGACGCGGACCTCTCGGAAGTGAACCGCACCGATGCCGACGGGATCATCTGGGTGAAGACCGTCGAGGACTATCAGCGATTCGGCGTCGTAGTGTCGGATTCGAACGGCAACATGACGAAGATCGTCGAGAAGCCGACGGAGCCGGTGTCGAAGCGGGCGAACATCGGGCTCTACTACATCAAGAACTGGAAGCTGCTCTACGAAGGCATCGAGTGGACGCTCAAGCAGCCGAAGAACAAGGGCGAGTATTACCTGACCGACGCGTTCCAGTACATGATCGACAAGGGCGCCAAGATCAAAGTGATCGACGTCGAGGGCTGGTACGACGCGGGCGAGCAGGGAACGCTGCTCGCGACCAACCGCACGATGCTCGAGAAGGGACGCGCCAGACGACCGGCGTCGGTGCCGGCGGGTGTGAAGCTCATCGACCCCGTGTACATCGAGGACGGAGTCACGCTCGCGACATCCACGCTGGGACCGAACGTCTCGGTCGGCGCCGGGAGCCGGGTGGAAGGATCGGTGCTGCGTGACACGATCGTCGGCGAGGGTGCGACGATCTCCAACTCCAAGCTGTCCACCTCGATGGTCGGCGACGCCGCGGTGGTGGACGGCGCGAACGGTCAGCTCAACGTGAGCGACCACTCGGTGGTGAAGATCCGCGGGTGACACGACCGGGCGCGACGACGTCGGCGATCGGCGGCGGGCCATGATCCAGGTCCGCGAGCTGGCGAAGCTCTACGGCACGTTCACAGCCGTTCGCTCGTTGTCGTTCGACGTCGGCGTGGGTGAAGTCCTCGGCCTCGTCGGTCCGAACGGCGCCGGCAAGACGACCACCCTCCGCTGCCTCGCCGGGATCATCGCGCCGTCGCGCGGCACGGTCGCCGTCGCCGGCCACGACATCCAGCGCGAGCCGATCGAGGCGAAACGCGCGCTCGCCTTCATTCCCGACGAGCCGCACCTGTTCGACTATCTGTCCGTCGAAGAGCATCTCCGGTTCATCGCGCGGCTCTACGGCGTCGCGGACGTCGACGCGCGGATTCCCGTGCTGCTCGACGAGCTCGAGCTGATCGAGAAACGACGCTCGCTGCCGGGCGAGCTCTCGCGTGGCATGCGGCAGAAGCTCGCGATCGCCTGCGGGCTGCTCCATTCGCCGTCCGTGCTCATTCTGGACGAGCCGCTGACGGGACTCGATCCCGCGGGCATTCGGCGCATGCGCGAGACGATCTCGGCGCGCGCGGCGGCTGGCGCGGCCGTCATCCTCAGCTCGCACCTGCTGCACCTCGTCGAGGAGCTATGCAGCAAGCTCCTCGTCGTTCGCCGCGGAGAGTGCGTCGCGTACGGCACGATCGACGAAATCATCGCCGGCCGTCCGGAGCTCGCCGGCCGGTCCCTCGAGGACGTGTTCCTCGCGCTGACCGCCGAGGCGCAGCCTGAGGCCGGACCGGCAGCGGGACCTGGAGCGAGACCTCCAGCGTGAGCGCGTTCTTCTATCTCATCTCGCGTAGCGCGAAGAATCGACTCGCGGGGCTGGCGCGAGGCGCGCGCAGTCCGCGCTATCTCGTCGCCTTCGCGGTCGGCGCGGTCTACATCTGGGCGTTCCTCATCCGCCCGGTCAACCGCGGTGCCGCCACGCCGTCCCTTCTCGGTCAGCCGACCGAGATGATCATCACGCTCCTCGCGGTGTTGACGCTGATGGGGTCATGGATCTTCGGGTCCGACGCGACCGCGCTCGCGTTCACACCCGCCGAGCTCTCGCTGCTTTTCCCGGCGCCGCTGTCGCGGCGCGCGCTCATCGGGTACAAGCTGTTTCGCGCGCAGATCGCGGTGCTCATCAACTCGCTGATCTGGGTGTTCGTGCTGCGGCGCGGCGGATCTGCGCTGCCCGGGCCGCTGCGCGCTCTTTCCGTGTGGGCGCTCTTCTCCACGCTCAATCTCCACCGCCTCGGCGCGGCCCTGGTGCGCACGTCGTGGCGTGAGCACGCCGGCGCCGGACTGCGCCGTCATGCGTGGTCGACCGCGGCGTTCGTCCTGATCGGCCTCGCGGTGCTGGCCGGCGTCGTCCAGCATCGTCACGAGCTGGTGCCGTCGTTCGGCGCCGGCGCGTTCTTCACCGCGCTCGGACGTGCGCTGGCGAGCCCGCCGGCGTCGTGGGGACTCTATCCGTTTCATCTTGTCGTCGCGCCGACCTTCACGCATTCCCTGCCGGAGTGGGAGCGGGCGATCGGGCCGGCGTTGGTCGTGCTGGCGCTTCACGCGTGGTGGGTGCTGCGCACGGACGCGGCGTTCGAGGACGCCGCGATCGAGGCCTCCGCCGAGCGCGCGCGACGCGTCGAGGCAATGAAGTCGCGCCGTACGATGGGTGTCGTCAAGCCGCGCACCGCGACATCCACCATCGCGCTCGCGTCGGTCGGCCATCCAGCGATCGGCATCTTCTGGAAGAACATGTTGTGCCTGCGGCGAACCGCGCAGCTCCGATTGCTCATCGGGCCAACCACCATGGCCATCATCATCGGCGGGGCCATTGCCGGCGACGAAGGCGGCGTGCTCGGCGTCGTCGCGGCGGGCGCGCTGATCTTCGCCGCCATGCTGGTGGTCTTCGGAGGACGGCTCATTCGCAACGATTTGCGGCAGGACATGCAGCACCTGCCGCTGCTCAAGACGCTGCCCGTGGCGCCGGGAGACCTCATGGTGGCCGAAGTGGCGTCGGGGGCACTGCCCATGGCCGCGCTGCAACTGGTGCTGCTGCTCGTGGCGTACGCCGCGTCGTTCGGCTCGCCGTTCGTGCCGCTCAAACACGAGACGCGGCTCGCGCTCCTCGTCGCCGCGCCGTTTGCGGTGCTCGCGCTGAACGGTGCGCTGTTGACGATTCAGAACGGAACCGCGGTGCTCTTTCCGACGTGGATCAGGCTCGGGCCCGCGGTGAACACCGGCGTCGAAGCGCTAGGTCAGAATCTCTTGTCGTCGATCGCCAACCTGTTCTCCCTCGCCATCGCGCTCATCGTTCCGGCGATCGTGGCCGTTGGAACCGTCGCCCTGCTCGGACCGCCGCGCGCGATCACCTTGGCACTGTTGGTCATCGTGGCGTCCGGCGTGCTCGCAGCGGAGACGTACTTCGCGCTGCGGCTGCTGGGTCGGGCGTTTGCGCGGGCGGAGCCGTTGAGCGGAGCGTGAGGCGCGAGGGCGGCGGGCGGCGGGCGGCGTGCGGCGTGCGGCGTGCGTGACGGGAGGCCGCCGGCCGCGCCCCCTCTTTCGCTAGTCAGCGACTCCGGCCGCCGTCATCACGATGGTGAGGGCGCGCGCCACACCGACGGTGCCGTGCGCATTGTCGAACCACTCGGCGTGCGTGTGCGCGTCACCGCCGCGTCCTCCGGCGCCGATCGCGATCGCCGGAATGCCGTGATTGATCGGCACGTTGGCGTCGGTCGACGCGAGGGCGAGGTCCGGGTTTCGACCCACGAGGCGCGTCGCCGCGATCGCGAACCGGACGAGCTCGTGATCGGCGGGCGTCTCACCACACGGGCGCGAGCCGATGCTCTCGACCGCTACCGTGAGCGGACGCGTTCCCCGCGCGCGCTTCGCGTTCTCGTCGTCGGCCGCGACCTGCGCGATTTGACGAATCGTTCGCGCGAAGGCGTCGAGCTGCGCCGCGGACGTCGATCGTAAATCGATCTCGAGCCACGCGGCGTCGGGGATCGAGTTGACCGAGAGCCCGCCGCCGATGCGTCCGACGGAGAGCGTCGTGCGGGGTGCCGTGGGCAGCGGCAGCGCCGCGAGCTTCGCGGCCGCGGCAGCAGCAGCGTGGACCGCGTTCGGTGCGCCGAACGCCGCCCACGAGTGCCCGCCCGGGCCCGCATACGACACGCGGAAGCGCTCTGACCCAAGAGCGCGGTGGATGATGCGCTCGTCCCCGGCGCCGTCGAGCGCGATCGTCGCATGGGCACCGCCGCCGCGATCGGCGAAGTAGTACTTCGCGCCGCGGAGATCGCCGATGCCCTCCTCGCCGGTGGTCGCGACGAACTCGATCGGACGACGCGAGCGAAGACGTACCCCGTCGACCGCGCCGGCGAGCGCCAACATCACCGCGAGCCCGCGCCCGTTGTCGTTGATTCCCGGTCCGACGAGCCGGTCTCCCTCGCGACGCACCGAGAGATCGGTCTCGCGCGGGAACACGGTGTCGAGGTGCGCGCAGATCACGACCGGCGCATCGTCGGCGGCGCCTGAACGCCGGCCGATGACGTTTCCGACGGCGTCGGTGTGGATGTCGGACAAGCCGCAATCCGCGAAGCGACGCGCCACCCAGCCGGCGCGCTCGTGTTCTTCACCGGTGGGCGCGGCGATCTGCGCCACGGTGATCTGTGTGCGCAGGATCGCGTCGTCGTGCGCGGCGAGCCGCGCATGCGCAGGAGCGAGCGAACGATGGGTCGTTGCGGTGTCGGCGCTGGCCGGCTCGCGCGTTGCCATGCCTATCATTTGCTACCGGTCGGCCGCTGGACGCAAGTGGTAGATTCACTCCGAATGACGACGCCGGACCAGCACACCGATGAGCCGGGCGCTCCCCGCCGGCTCGGCCGAAACGTCTACGCGCTCGCCGCCGTGAGCTTTTTCACGGACGCGTCGAGCGAGATGATCTACCCGCTGCTCCCGGTGTTCCTGACGACGGTGCTCGGCGCGAGCGCCGGCTTCATCGGGGCGATCGAGGGCGCCGCGGAGTCGACGGCGTCCTTCCTCAAGCTCGCGAGCGGATGGTGGTCCGACCGGATGCGCCGGCGGAAGCCGCTGGTCGTCGCCGGGTACGGGCTCGCGTCAGCGATGCGGCCGCTTGTCGCGATCGCGACATCCGCGACGCAAGTGCTACTCATTCGCGTGAGCGATCGCGTGGGGAAGGGGCTGCGCAACGCCGCTCGCGACGCGCTCGTCGCGGACTCGGTGCATCCGAGCGTGCGAGGCAAGGCATTCGGACTCAGGAGCGCCGCGGACAACGCCGGTGCGCTGCTTGGACCGTTGATTGCCTTCGCTCTGCTGCATTGGGGCGGCCTGTCGCTCCGCACGATCTTCTGGCTGGCGGCGATTCCCGGCGCGATCGCGGTCGCCGTCGCCGTCGTCGGGGTCCGCGAAGCCGCGAGACAGACTCCGGTTGGCAGGAATGCCGAGTTGCGCACGGGCATGGGCGGCCGCTTCTGGGCGTTCCTCGTCATCATGCTGATCTTCACGCTCGGCAATTCCACAGACGCGTTTCTCTTGCTTCGCGCGAAAGAGCTCGGCGTGCCCATCGCCCTCGCGCCGATCCTGTGGGCGCTGCTCAACGGCGTGAAGAGCGTGTCGAACATTCCGGGCGGTGCGCTCTCGGATCGCGTCGGGCGGCGCCCGGCGCTCATCGCGGGGTGGATCGTCTACTCGGCGACCTATCTGTTGTTCGCCCGCGCGTCGCAGGCGTGGCACGCCTGGTTGCTGTTCGCGTTCTACGGCGTGTATTTCGGGTTCACCGAAGGCGCGCAGCTCGCGCTGGTGGCCGACGTGGCGCCAGCCGACCATCGCGGCGCCGCATACGGCTGGTACTACCTGGCGATCGGGATCGGCGCGCTTCCGGCGTCGATCGGGTTCGGCATTCTGTGGGATCGGTTCGGTTCCCCGGTCGCCTTCGGCGTGGGCGCGTCGCTCGCGCTCGTCGCGGCGGTGGGTCTATCGCTACTGCCCGCGAGCCCGCCTCAGCAGCAGCGCGTTCCCGGGCGGCTGTAGCGATCGGCGAGCCGCTGACGGACGAATTCCTCTTCCGTCAGCGGCTCCGTGCCTGGATGATGCGCGCGCACGTGCGCGACGTATCGATCGTAATCGGGAACGCCGATGATGCGCCGGACCACGCACGCCGCGCGCTCGAGACGCTCGCGCGCGGACTGAACCGCCTCTCGTGTCGTCATACGCCGACCTCCGCCAAATTCGACACGCAATCAGTCTCCCGCCATCGCGATGCCGGCGTCGAACGGCACCTCCGACGAGACGACCGCCTTCCGTCCGCCGAGCACCGCGTACCACTCGCGGAAGCTGTCCGCCAGAATGACGACCACCGAGATCATGAAGAACGCGGCGACCGCGGCGTCGAGATAATCGTTGAAGATCATGCGCCGCGCGTCGGCAACGGTCTTGATCGCCGCCGGAAGCGCACCACTCGCCACCTGACCCTCGATGAGCTTGGCGTGCGACAGGAACCCGAGCTTGGTGTCGGGCGAGAACATCTTCTGCCACCCGGCCGTCATCGTCACGATCGTGAGCCAGGCGAGAGGCATCAGCGTGACGTACGAGTATTTCGCCTTGCCCATCTTGATGAACACCGTCGTCGCCACGCACAGGGCGACGGTTGCCAACAGCTGGTTCGAGATGCCGAACAGCGGCCAGAGCGAATTGATGCCGCCGAGCGGATCCATGACGCCCTGGTAGAGGAAGTGGCCCCACATTGCGACGATGACCGCGCTCGAGAGGACGATCGCCGGATACCACGACACGCGACCGATCGGCGCCCAGAGATGTTTGCCGAGGTCCTGGATCATGAATCGGCCGACGCGCGTGCCGGCGTCGAGCGTGGTGAGAATGAACAGCGCCTCGAACATGATCGCGAAGTGATACCAGATCGCCATCGCCGCCGAGCCGCCGAGCACGTTGGAGAAGAGCTGCGCCATGCCGAGCGCCAGGCTCGGGGCGCCGCCAGTGCGCGAGAGCAGTGTGGCTTCGCCAACCTGTTTGGCGAGATTGTCCATGTCGCTGGGGTTCAGCGTGAAGCCCCAGTGCCGCACGGCTTCAGCAGCGCTCGCCGCCGTGGTTCCGATGGCGCCCGCGGGAGCGTTCACCGCGAAGTAGACGCCCGGTGTCAGCGCGCAGGCCGCGATCAGCGCCAGCACCGCGACGAGCGATTCCATGATCATGCTGCCGTAGCCGATCATGCGAGCGTCGGGCTCGCTCGCGAGCATCTTGGGCGTGGTGCCCGACGCCACGAGCGCATGGAATCCGGAGATGGCACCGCACGCGATCGTGATGAACGCGAACGGAAATACCTTGCCGGCGAACACCGGGCCCGAGCCGTCGGTGAACTGCGTGAGCGCCGGCATCTGGAGCGGCGGTAGCGACACGAGAATGCCGAGCGCCAGCGCGATGACGACGCCGATCTTCACGAACGCCGACAGATAGTCACGCGGGGCGAGCAGCAGCCAGACGGGCAGCACCGACGCCGTGAAGCTGTACCCCATCACGAGGACCGCCACCGTCACGCCGCTGAGC
>Ga0326726_10001204_pt1 | contig 24129 bp, 22 predicted proteins | sample MHFenrmetagenome_2_FD_207603 | JGI IMG/M metagenome (GOLD analysis project Ga0326726, IMG submission 207603) | Lab enriched peat soil microbial communities from Michigan Hollow, Ithaca, NY, United States - MHF15MN | ecosystem: Environmental > Terrestrial > Soil > Wetlands > Peat | place: USA... | reverse complement strand
GGCTGGGGGACTTTATCACGTTCGCGAACGAAAATTCTTGGAAACCGATGGCCAAGATGCTTGAAGACAAAATAAGCGAATTGCCATCAGAAGAAGAAGCATCGAAGTATGTGATCGGGCTTCGGGATGATATTAAGTTTCGAAAAGACGCGACGGCGCTGATCATAAAAACGGTATCAAGAAAGATATTCGAATAGGCAATCGGAAGATTGCTTCAGCGCTTTTTTGATATCAGTAATCCCGCGCCAGCCAAGACAAGGATTCCGAAGATTTCAACAAATAGAAGTCGCCGCATAAGCGGATAGTTGATTTCCATCATTCCAAATTCCATGCGAGATGATTTCCAGGATATATCCTTGATACTGCGAATCCAATCCTGCAAACTTTTATTGAATGCCCACTTGATATAACATTTTCCAATCCATTCGCCCTTTTCATTAAATGGGCATTCCTTATAGGGCGGAAAAAGGAAGGCGATAAGGATCAATACCGCCGCGGCCAGGACGATGATCTTTTGCGCTTTGGTCAATTTGATCTTTCCATAATCACCTTATCATACATTTTAATGATGCGTTGCTCCTTATTGGTTTTCGCCTTTATTCTCCTTAACTTCTTGATCTTATCTTCAAGATGATTAATTTCCCATAATTCCTTTGTTTTTTGCCTTAAATCGTATCCGGCATCAACTTCATACCTTCCAAACCTTATGAAAAAAGAGTGGGGTTTCTTATCTAATTGTCGATTGACCCAATCATCAACCGTTTGTTTTCCATATATCGCCTCAAGTATCCTTTTTGATGCCCTTTCCGCATCAATTTCAGTGGGCAACTCCTCCTCTTGCATGGATTCAACCAGACAGAACATTATGCGACACAGCCAGTAAGATCTTTTATCTGTAAGATACTGAACGACATGTTGAAACTCATGTGAATAATTGAGCAATTGATCAATCTCATCATACGAAAATATTTCACTCCAAAAATTAATAATAAAGGCCTCTGGTTTCGCCTCGCTCAGTTCGACAAGCTCAAGATTTCCAACGGCCTCAATTGGACAGAGTCGTGGATACATGGTGCCAAGTGGCTTGGGTCTGAGATTCGGGTTATGGGAGAATAATATTGAAACCTTATGGCCTTTTAATTCAGGGAAGAAGGTCGATACAAAAGTAATTCGCTTTTCAATTTCTTCTTTATCCCAATGATGCGATTTAAGCAGCTCCTTGTCGCCCGATCTTAAGAGTTCAGCAAGCTCATCCGTATAACGCAGTTCGATATCTGAAACGCCGTTCATGCTCTCAACAGGACTCCATCAAAATCATCTCCCTGATAAAGCGTTCTTGAATTATCACAGAATTAACAAAACGACTCAATCCTGCTTTTTAAGGTTAAACCATATTGTGACTGGATTGTTTCCATAATCGGGCTGAAAACCGCTTAATCCAGGTTAAAGCGGATTAAACGGTCTGCCCCATTATCCTGCCGGATTTCAACTGTATATGGGGAAGGGCAAGAGCGCTCCCCGGCTGATTAGGCGCTGTGACAACTGATTGTTCTCTACTTTAGCCGACTGCTAATTTATGTGCTGTAAAGCACTAACGTTAGCCGTATCCTGGCACACCGGAAGTTGTCGGCCGCCTCCGAGAACCAATTCGGGGATGAGATCCACGGCCTGGCGTTTGGTGCGCTCGTCACTGTGGCAATACCGCTTTAGTGCGACCTCGGGGCTGTCGCCGATGAGTTCGGCCACGGTCCGGATATCGACGCCGCCGCGGAGGGCCATCGTCGCGAAAGTGTCCCGGATGTCGTGGATCCTGACCCGGCCCTTAACCTCGGCGACCTTGAGCGCCGACTTGAACGGCTTGAGAAGGTCGAGGATGTTCCTCCCGGTCTCCGGATTCTCGAAAAAGAATGTCTCGCCGGGCATCCCAGCCAGCGTCTCGGCGACGAGCTCGTTGATCGGCATGGTCCGCTCGTGTCCGTTCTTGGCATTTGTGGAAACGACGGTCAGGATCCGCCGCTTGAAGTCGACGTGCTCACGGCGAAGCTTCAGGAGTTCCATCTTCCGAAGGCCGGTATTGAGCCAAACGATGACGGCCGGCCGAAGCCATTTCGCTTCGGACGCTAGGACCAAGCGCCGCGCCTCCTCGGGTTCGAGGATCCGGGGCTTAAACTCGGGCTCACGGCCCAGGAGCTTTTCCTTCGGCAGCGGGTAGGCGGCGAGCTTGCCCCATTCCACGGCCTTCCGGAGCGCTGTGCGAAGGCAGGCGAGTTCGCGGTTGATCGTCCCGACCGAGATAGGCTTCGCTTCCTTCTTGCTATCGGCCTTCTGTTTGGGGACGAAGGAGGCGGCCCGGCTGGCACGATACCGGGCGACAGCCTCGGCGTTGATGTCCTTGAGGAGCCGGCCCTTGAAAAATCCCTTAAGGTGCCCGACGCTGAGCTTGTCGCGCCGATAAGATCGCTTCTGTTTGGCATAGAGCTCGAGGAAATCGTCGGCCAGGGTTTCGAACTTGACCGGCTCGCCCTCGGGCCTGGACGTCGGGAGCCCATTCTTGACGTCGCGTTTCCAGACCAGAAGCTTATTGCGATAGATCTTTGCTTTGGCCTCGGTCGGACCCGCATACTCGCGGAAGCGCTTGCCGTTGATCTGGACGTCAATCCACCAGGCGCCTTTGCGATAGCAAAGGCCCCGCGATTCACGAGGGCGGACGCGCTTTGCTTTCATGTTGCTCTTATGATAATCAACAAATAATACCTTATACTACCTTAAACTACCTATCAAGGCAATTCTTTTGACCCGGCAGGCGCTCCCATGCTAGAGTCGTAATGCACATGGATACCCCCTATCTAACCAAGCAGGAACTCTGCGAATATCTGAAGGTAAGCCGATGGATCATCGAAAAGCTCATGCGTGATGGTTTGCCTCATGTCGTTCTCGGGCGCCGAGTCCTCTTCCGTCGCGAAGACGTTGACAAGTTCATGGCCGCCCGCGTCGTGAAAAATTAGGCCGACGCCGAATTGCCGGAGGCACCCCGGAGAGGCAGGACTGCGCGGAATGGACAAACGCGCTGAGCAATCCGGCGCCAGCCCACATGTTATCAATCCTCCAGCCGGATCATTGGGTTTTTCGCGGGGTCGGTGTAAGCCTCGCGCTCTTCGTCCGCTTTGGCCGCCCGGAGTTTCCGGGCAGCGTCCATCAACTTCTCTTGGAGCTCGCGCGGGGCGGTCCCGAGGATCTCACCGATGGGCTCGCCGGCGGCCTGCAGAAAATATCCCTCACCCCCGGACGACCTAAAGAGTTTAGTGCCGGAGTCATCGAGGAACGTCTCGTCGGCGTCGCCGAGCAGATCGATAGCCGCGCCCTCCATCGCCTCGCCCGTGGGCGGCGAGAGACAGAGGCGATCCATACAGTCGAAGACATCGTCGTCGCTCACAGTCGGCCGTCCTTCTGAAGGGGAAGGTCCTGGAGCCGCCTTTTTTTGCCATTCGTCGCGCTCAGCCTTGCGCTTCGGGGCGTCGGCTATCCACTTCCGTTGACCCGCCTCTTCGCGGGCCCACCACGCGCGCTCTTCGTCGGCCGTCGCCCGGTGGAGTTTCCCGCCGTCGGCGCGGGCCGCCAGGTTGCAACCTGGGCAATTCCCGAACGCGCCGGCCGGAGATATCCACATCCATCTGTGGCACTTGGAACAGCCGGCCAGGACGTCATCGGCCTGGATCCGGATCCCGGACGGCAGGGTCCGCCAGCCGACCGCCCCGGTCCGGACCCGACGGGCCATCACCGCGGCCCTGAAAATCTGACATTCTTCTTTCGTCGCGAACCGCTCGAGGAACTGAATATCGGAGAGTTGCGCCTCCCCCGTCATCGGACCGCGAACCGGGGCCGTGGGCTCCGGCCGGTCGACCTCGACATGGACGTCTTTGGACTGAAGGAGTTCCCTCTTCGGTTCGACCGACGTCTGGATAGCCCCTGCGGCCTTCGGGGCGGCCGCTGCCTTCTTGGATTTCGTCATCTATTCCTCCACCTCCGTCTAATCATGCCGGCCCACCAGCATCCTGTCCGCCCGCTCCTCGAGCTCCTGGAGTTTGGCCTCGATGTCGTGAGTGCTCCTCATTTCCATGCCGAGCCGGGCGATCTCTGAGGCCGCCTTCAGCCGCAGCGTCGCCGAGCCGTGATCGAGCGTCTCGAGGAGTTTCTCGATTGCCTTCGCCATCCCGGAGTTCAAGAGGTCCAGCGCCTCTTCGAATAACTTGGCCCGCGCCTGACCGACCGCCTGCCGGAAGAGCGGCTCCTCCTTGAGCCACTGATAGACGGTAGAACGACCGACGCCCGCCTTCCTTGCCGCTGCCGCCACCGTCCGCTCGTCCAGCAAAGCCAGGAGGACGGCCAGTTGGCGCTCACTCAGCTCCTTGTCATCTGGCATGGCGTTGCCCCTCGAGGATCGCAACCTCAGCCCTCAGCCGGCGCGCCTCTTCCCGCAGCGCCTCGAGTTCTTCCTTCCCGGCTGGCTTGGGCGCCTCGGGCGGGTCAGGCTTGGCCCACTTCGAACGCAGTATCGTTCCTGCGATAAAGGCGGCGTCGCCCTCATAGAGCCCAGGCACGCCGGCAACCATGTCCGGATCGCTCCGCGAGTGCTCTGCCTGCCGCCTGCGAATCGCGTCAGCTAACCTGGTCATCCTTCACCTCTTCCATCAGGAGGACGATCCGCCGCTGCCGGAGTCGGGTTATCTCAGCCCGCAACTCACCCTCGCTCATCTTGGCCAGATCGGCATTCGGGCCCTGCCCATCACACGGGGGGGCCAGCGTTTGTGCCTGTGGCGCAATCCTGGCGTCGTCCTGAGCCGGCGCGGGGCCATCCTGGGCCTGATCTGGCGCTTCAGCCGCCCTCTGATAAAGCACCTGGTCTTTGAGTTGGGGCGTATAGATGATTCGAACATGCACGACCTCAAAGGCGCCATCGGCCAGGAACTTGCCAAACTCCATCCGCTTACCAGGATCCTGGCCCTCCCAGGCGAAGAGTGGACGCGTATCCGACCCGGAGTCCTCGGTGATGGACGTCGAGAGGATCCTGCCATCCGAGGCCTCGAACGTCCTCATGGTCAGGACCCTCACCTTGGACTTGGGCCTGGGCAGGCGCTCCTCGAGCCGGCGGATTCGCTCATCGAGCTTCATGCCCGGCCCCCGGCGTCTGGCTGGAAAAGCCCCTGATCCATGGGCAAATCCGCCCAAAAGTCCACGGTTTCGAGAATCGTCAGGCGCGGATGTTGGACCGGGAGACCGACGGCCAGGCGCAACTGGGCCCAGTTCTGGACACTTCGCCCTGTTTCCGCCTGTGGTTTTTTCGGAAATGCCCGCCCGCGTCTCTCCGGGAGCGCTTTTTCGGGCCTTTCTGTGCCCTTCATCGGTTGGCCTCGAAGATGGCATTGATATCGGCGTCGATATTGGCAACGGACCTCTCCATTTCCGCGAGGTTGTGGCCTTGGGAATCGCACGTCTCGCCCTTGGAACGCATCCGGCCGATCCTCTCGGAAAGCGTCTTCCTCTCGAGGCGAAGTTCGACGATTTTATCTCTGAGTTTGAGGGGGAGAGTCTTGGGAATTGGGGTTGATATTGTATCGAGGTCTTCAGAGGGAGAGGACTCTGAGGTTCCCTTTTTGGAACCATTGTTTCCATTCCCTTTACTCTCCTCTCCTCTTTTTTCTCTTTCTTCTCTCAGGGGGGACGCTTCGAGGCGCCGGCGATACTGAGGCGTGAGCTTGTAGGTCTCCCAGTTCGCGACGTAGAGGATCCCGTTCTCGAGCCGCCTGATCTTCCCGTGCCGGACGCATGCCTCTATCGTTCCCTGGAGTTCATCGGCGGGGACGCAGAGGAGGCCGGCCAGTTGCGCGATCGGGTAGGGCGTGGTTTCGTTCGCCCGGATGTAGCCGGAATCTTTGGCCGACACCAGGAGAAGGTCGATGAAATCCCCGCGTTGGGCCCGAGTGAGCTCATGCCGGGTAGATCCAAAAAGCCATGGGTCAACGTATAGCGGAAGCCATTTTAGGGGCTTTTTCATCTCGCCCTCCCCTCGAGAAAGCGATCCAAGACCAGGCGGTCAATTCTCAGGGTGCAGACGTGCCGGCCGATCCCCCGGGCGTTTCTCCGGTTGATCCGCACGACGCCCTTGATCGTCCCGTCCGCGGCCCAGGCGTAGAGGGTCCTGAGCGAAACGTCGAGGTAAGCAGCCGCATGCCTCGGCGAAAGAAAGCGGGCCGGGACCTCAGGCACCTATTTCTCCGGGAAGAGGGTTTCGACCGGGACCTTCAAGAACTCGGCGATCAGACGTTGCGCCTGAATGACCCTTGGCGTCATCCGCAACTGGCCGGCTTCGATCTTGCAGATGACTGCGGGATCCACGCCAACGGCCTTGCTGAGTTCCGCCTGGGTGATTCCCTGGTAGGTCCGGGCCATCCTTAATGGCGTCGTTTTCATTGAGCCTCCGATAACTATCCTCAAGTATGTTGACAATCTAGGTCCCGGGGTCTAATATCTCAAGTGAACCGAAAGATTTGTATACACAACTAGACTTCTCGCCTTATTCCCGAAAGCGTCGAACACTCCTCGACCAGGCCGATTTTCTATTGTCAGAGCTCGTGGTTGGCCGTCATCATGAATTCCCGTGCGATTGCGGCGCCTGCGTCTATTGGGCCTACAAGAATGGTTCGAAGTGCGAGGGCCGGCGTTTTTCCGCGCGGACGTTCTTCGTCTATTTTCTTCGGGTCGATCTCTTGGCGAAAGCCGTGGCTGATAGTTATAATCGCAGGAGCAGGGCCGAGGTTTTGAAAAGAAATCCTCGGCTCGAGGCCGGCGATTACATGATTGGTCGCTCGGTCTTTGTGGCCAGGATCTCCACGGCTGGATATCGGGGTGCGGCAAAAGAAAAAAATAAGACCAGGACCGAAGTCTGGGCCAAGAGCGTAAGGGCCGCCGCCCGAACGGCTACCCTATCCATGCTCCGCGATCTCGCGGCCCGTCGCCGGACACGGGCTGAAAAGAAATTCCTTCGGGGGATCCTGAATAAGCGCTCATTCTATACCTATTATGGCCCGGGTCGCGGACTGAAATTGAGGAGCGCGAACCTCGACAAGGCCGCCCAGCAGTGGCGCAAGGAATTAGGAAAAACATCCGGGCCCGATCACGTCCCGGTTCTAAGTCGGTGAGATGACCGTGGAAAACGGGGCGTCCGGTCCAAGTGCCCCGAAAAGGAGGTGAGTTCATGTTCTGGCCAGTTTTCGTCGTGGCGGCCGGCCTTCTGATCGCCCTCGTAGGTATGGTCATCACGTTCATCATCAATCCGCCCATTTATGGTTTCGGCGATAACGCGGGCGGTTTTATTGTCGACGAGAAAAAGGAAAAAAGAAAAGTCCAATTTTCGAAGGTTGGAGTCTGGCTGTTGGCCTCCGGCACGTTCCTGCAGCTGGCGGGGACCGTCTGGCAAGTGATCAGGCTGGCCTGCAGAGGATAGCCAGAATGGGACCGGAAAATGGTGAAACCGCGAATTAGATTTGACCTTGATTTGCTGCCAGTCTCGGTCATCGCCAATCAATGGTATTGCGAGAAGGCGATAGATTTGCATTATCGGCATCCAAAGATAGACTTCTTTTCGCCAGAATTAGCTCTCGGAACTGCCGAACATGAGCTCCTATCAAGCGAGGCCAAACTCCTCACGGAACCGGAGATGAAGAAGCTCATTAAGAGTGGGAAAGCAATATCTCTCAGAGAGGTCCCCTTTGAAGGCACGTTTCGGGGCGTTAAGATCAAGGGTTATCCTGACTACGTCGAAATTGAAGGCGGAAACGTCCTCTTAGTTTTGGATTACAAATTCTCCAAACATAGACGTGTTTTTCCATCTCAACGGATTCAGGTCGATACCTATGGATACCTGTTACATAGAAATAAGCTTAACACCAAGAACTTGATATGCGGCATTGCTATCATATCACCAGAGTTATCCAGCCAGTTTGATATCCGTGAGGATATCACCGTTCAAACCTACGCTCTTGTCTCTGAAATGCGCAGGAAGAAACTCGATAAGGTTAATTACCCAAAATCACCGGAGCTTTTTGGAGGTCTCATGTGGTTTTCCTTGAGCAGGGCGGAGAGAAATCTCAACTGGGCAATTGACTACTGGACGAGCAAGCGAAGACCCGTGCCGACGACGAAAGCTCAGAAGTGTGGGGGATGTTCATTCAATTCGGCGGGATTATGTAGGTTTGCCCTCGTGGCTGCGGAAACGTATTGAGATGCCGCCGGTTCGCCAGGTCAGCCAGAAGTTCTGGAAGGCGGGACTACATAGGGCGAAGGCGGGGCAGCAACTGGAGGAGGGATAAGGATTGAACACTAAGGAAAGGAAAGCGACCGCAGAACGCGAGAGGTTGAGGGACGAAAAGAAGGAACAGACGTTGAGCGCGATTCTCGATAGAGAAGGCGGCCACGTTGCCCAAATGGAAGCGCTTCTAATTCATAGCATCGATCGGGCGTCAAAGAGTGCCGACAAGCTATCACGGAGAATCTTGTGGCTCAACCTGCTGATACTCATAATCGGCGCGCTGGCTCTCATCGTGGCCGGTTACGGAGTTTTTCATAAGTGATGAAAGAGCCGACTGGGCTCGGGCTTTACCGCGTCCTGGCCAGGGTCGGCCGCGGATTCTCCCATTGCGGCGCCAGCGGGGCCGCAGTAGAATTGGATTAATGGGCGCCCGGGAAACGGTTCCTGAATTAACTCCCGATGAAGATCGGCAACTCAAACGGATCATAGAACTCTTTGCATACTGTAAAGAGCAAAACCCTCGCGCCACAGATGATGATTATCAGAGGTTTTGCAAATACCTTCTCTACGCACCCTGGGAGGTTCTTGTCAGGGCCAGCAAAGAAGTCCAGTTTGTTCTTATGACCCATAAGCCCGGATATTCAATGCGGGCTTTCTGTATGTCCCTTAAAAGGGCCTGGAACCTAAAGCGGCGAAAAAAACACTTAATCGTTCTTTCGCCAATCCTCTTTGGATATTGTCCGCGTGATAACCGGAAGGAACTCGATAATATCCAAGATACACTCCACGAGTTAGCCCACTTTCATCTCGGGCACGACTTGGAAAAAGAGCCGAGTCTAGGGCGGATAGATGAAATGGACAAAGATGCAGATGCCCTCGTTGATGAATGGATACCCAGGAGCGTTCTACCGTAATAGGACGGGCATCCATTTTCAGTGTTGCTCGAAAATAACGCTGTGGAGAAAATGGCGACTTTTAAGGAAAAAAAGGCCATAAAACGGGATAAAAACGCATTACCGAGAAAGGGGGTCTGAATTGACGCAGTTCCGCAGGTCACTGAATAATAAGGAGAAAAGAGAGCGCGCCTGGCCCGATTCGAACGGGCGACCTGCGGATTCGAAGTCCGACGCTCTATCCAGCTGAGCTACAGGCGCGCGTCGGGCTCATTTTAGCACAATCCTGCGCCTTATTTGGTGGGCGCGGATGCGTTCCAGTCCGGCGGCGCCTGGTCGAGTAGGTTGCGGACAAAGAAGTCGTACATCTTGCGCTCGCCATAAGGTCCGCCCATGCCGTGTCCCGCGCCCGGGACGACCAGAAGGTCGAAGGTCTTGTTGGCCTTGATCAGGGCGTTGACCACCTGCATGGTCGAGGACGGGTCGACGTTGGTGTCCATCTCGCCCACGATCAGCAGCAGCCGGCCCCTGAGGTTGGGCGCGTTATCGACGTTCGACGACGCCCCGTACTCGGGACCGATCGGCCAACCCATCCACAGCTCGTTCCACCACAGCTTGTCCATGCGGTTATCGTGGCAGCCGCAGGCGGCCACCCCGGCCTTGTAGAACTCGGGGTGGAAGAGCAGCCCGCCCAAGGCGTTCTGCCCGCCGGCCGAGGTGCCGTAGATGCCGACGCGGCTGATGTCGTAGGACGGGTACTTCGCCGCCACGGCTTTATGCCAGAGGATCCGGTCGGGGAAGCCCGCATCGCCCAGGTCCTTGAAGCAATGATCGTGGAAGGCCTTGGAGCGGTTGCTGGTGCCCATCCCGTCGCACTGGCTGACGATGACGCCCAGCTCGGCCAGGGCCCGCATCCCGTTGTAGGCCTGGAACGACTTGGGAACGAAAGACCCCTGGGGCCCGGCGTAGATATTCTCGATGACGGGGTATTTCTTCTTGGGGTCGAAGTTCGACGGCCGGAAGATGACGCCCCAGATGTCGGTCTTGCCGTCACGGGCCTTGGCCGTGAAGACCTCGGGCGGCTTCCAGCCGGATTTGAGCAATCCGCCGATGTCGCCCTTCTCGACGGTCATCACCGGCGAGCCGTCCTCGGCCCGGCGGATCACGGTCGTCGGGGCCAGGTCGACGCGGGACCAGGTATCGACGAAATACGAACCGTCGGCGGAGTATGTGACATTGTGGTTGCCCTCGCCGTCCGTCAGCTTGACGAGCCCGGTCGCGTCGAGGTTGATTCGGTAGGCGTCGATGAAATAGGGGTCTCGGCCGGGCGTCATGCCGCTGGCCTGGAAATAGACCTGGCGCTTGTCATCGTCGATCCTGTCCACGGCCCGGACGACCCACTCCCCTCTTGTGATCTGGTTCTTGACCGCGCCCGTTTGGCCGTCATAGAGGTACAGATGATTCCAGCCGTCGCGCTCGGACATCCAGACGATCTCGCGGCCGTCGGCAAGGTCGTGGCGGTATTTCTTGCCGCTGTAGTCGAAGAACGTCTTGGCCTCTTCGTCGACGATGGCCCGGGCCGCCCCGGTCGCGGCATCGACCTCGATGATCCGGTAGGCCTGATGGCCGCGCTGGTTGTATTCGAACGTGAAGGACCGGCCGTCCTTGCGCCAGGCGAGATCGGTGAGCTCGTAGGGGTTGGCGAAGAGAGCGGAGCCGATCTCTGCCCCGGACTTTGAATCCACGCTGAAGAGGACCGGGCGCTCAATATCGAGGGCGTCGCCCGGCTTGGCATATTCCATTTCATAGTGCTTCGGCTGGAGCTGGTCCGACGGGGACGATTCGACGTAATGAACGGTCCGGTGATAGCCGCGCCGGAGGCGGCTCGCGGCCAGCTTCTTCGAATCGGGCGACCACGCCAGAGATTCGAAGGTGTAGTAGTTCCCCTCGGAGCCGTCCCGGCTGAGGACGTATTCGGTTTTGGCCGCTTTGTCCCGGATCGAGACGTTGTAGTTCTTGATGAAGGCCTCCCACTTGCCGTCCGGGGAGGGTTTGGTCTCCTTCGAAGCGGCTTCGGGGGCCGGGCCTCTCACCCACATGTTGAAATCGCGGGCCGAGAAGTTGCGGGGGCCGGGGCCATCGAGCTTCTTGACGGCATATGTCGTCAGGTCACACTTCCAGCGGGCACCGAAGACCGCGAACTCGAGCGAGAGTCCATCGTCCCCGAACGTGGGACGGAAGAAGGGCAGCTTGAGGGCCTCGACCTTCTCGCCGGAAGCGGCGGCCAGGGCGGCGGCCAGCTTGGCGTGATCGAAGGCGATCCGCTTCTCGCGCTTGGCCGCGTCGACGATCCAGTATTCGTTGCCGCCGGCGACGGATCTCGTGTACCAGAACATGGCGGTCTTGCCGATCCAGGCTCCGCCGCCGACGATGTTCAGGGCCAGGGACGCATATTTCGCCCTTAGCCCGGCCGCCCGGTCATAGTCGGCTTTGGTGATCGAGGCCGGGGCCGCGGAGAGTCTCGGTGCGGCCGACGCCGTGAGCAGCAGGGCCAGGACAATGAGGGTCGTGATGCGGGAGCGGGTCATTGTGCCTCCAAGAAAAAAGAAATGGGGACGTTTCTATTTTCTAGGATAATTCATTAATAAAGAAAATAGAAACGTCCCCATTTATTATCAAGCAAATAAAAAAGGGGACATAGGCCACCGCGGCATATGTCCCCTTTAGGGAACTTCGTCCCACGCTCAGGCGGGACCGGCGGATCTAAAAGAAGTTACTTCTTCTTGGCGGTCCACTCCACGGTGTTGCCCATCCGCTCGGTGGTGCCCTTCATGGTGGCGCCGTCGACGGTGCCCTTGTACTCCATTTTCATCTCGCCCTGGGGACCCTGACGGACGATCGTCCACTCGATGGCGTTGCCTTCGAGGGTGCCCTGACCAACGATCGGCTCGCCGGGCTCGCCGTTGGGGCCGGGGCGTCCGGGCATGGTCACAGTGATCTTGTTGCCTTCCTGCTTGATGGTGATGTCCCTCTCCATCATTTGGCCGTTGCGGCCGGGTGTGGAGATCGTCCAGGTGCCGGAGATGTCGGCGGCCCAAACGACCAGCGTGGCGATGGCCAGGACGGCCAGCGCCGTGAGTGCCAGCTTTTTCATGATCGAACTCCTTTTGATAAAAATAGCCGTCATGAGTTTAGACTCAATGGCGGATGGTTTCTTCCTAAGCAAAAATCCCCCAGAGGCCGGTGTCCCTATTTTTCCTGATAGATCACAGCCAGCAGAGTCTTGCCGACGGCGGCCAGGGTGTTCTTGTCGATCTTGTCCAGGGTATCCCCGATCGTGTGCCAGCTCGAAGGGAAGCCGCCGCGCTGGCCATCGTAGTCGATGATGTCGATGGTCGGCAGGCCGGCATATCGATTGATGTAGAGATTGTCGTCGATCAGGGGATCGGATGGGGTGTCGACGAAATATCTCGAGAAGCCGAGCCCGTGAGCCACGGCCCAGACCTTCTTCACGACGGCCGGCGCGAAGTACATCGACGTCCCTTCCATTTGGAACGTCGCGCTCTTATCCCCGACCATGTCCAGGAGGATCCCGAAACGGGCCCGATAATCGGCCGGATAAGGGTTCTTGGCCCAGTATTGCGAGCCGAGCCCCCAGCTTTCCTCCTTAGCTTGGCCCGTCCAGTTAGCGTGCTCGCCGAAATCCTCGAGATCGAGGAGAAGGATGTCCACGCCCAGGGTTGGCTTCTTGAGCGACAGGCACCGGGCCACCTCGAGGAGGATCCCCACCCCGCTCGCGCCGTCGTTGGCGCCCATGACCGGTTTGTAGCGGTTGGCCGGGTCGGGATCGTGGTCGGCGAAGGGCCGGGAATCCCAATGGGCGCAGAGTAGGATCCGGTCCTGGGCCGCGGCGTTGAACGACGCGATGATGTTCTTGCCCTCGAGCGGCCGCCCGTCGTAGGCCCGGGCGCTGAATTCCTGGACATGGACGTCGGGCGTCCATTGCCGGAGCGTCCTGACGTACCAATCGGCACAGGAGGCATGGGCTTTCGTGCCGGGCACGCGCGGCCCGAGATCGACCTGGGCCTTGACGAAATTGTAGGCGGAGACAGCGTCGAATTCTGCTGTCGCCGGCTTGGTCCCCGGCTGGCCGGCGCAAGCGAACACCGCTATCGCGAGGACCGCCCCGGCCGCCAACATCCGTTTCATTACTAGCCATTATACCAAAATCGGCGCTGAAAATTGGTGGCGTGATATCCGTTTCCTATTTTTCCAAACGAAAAAACGGCGAGATCAGATAAGGAAGAAGCGACCCACGAGCCAGGAAATTGGGGAACGGATATCACGCCACCAATTTTAGATCTCGAAACGCCCGTATTGGAGGCAGGCAAAGACGCCGCCGATGACCTTATGGGTCGTGACGCCGACAGGAGCATAGAATCCGAGACCGAGCGTGCGGGTCAGTCTGCAGGATACTTGGAGATCTGCGGCCAGGCATGGGTAAGCTTTGCTTTTGGCGTCGAGCTCGAATTTGCCGATCATAAGCCCCAGTCCCCCCCCGACTGATGAAAAGACCCGGCCCCTGCTCAAAGGCAGGCCGATGGTCACCGAGGCATCCGCCCCTGAGAATGTCTTGTTCCAAAGATAGGCGCCGGTCCGAAAGGTCACCACGGACTTCTCGCCCAACCTTGAAAAAGCCAGGACAAAGCCCTGAGGCCCAAGTCCTAGGCTACCCCAATTGGCCAGGCCCGGGTCCCAAACGCGGGGCATGGGGGGAACCTGTTGGCCTGTCGGCCGGCCTGACCTCGGGATTTGGCCGAAAACGCCTGGGGCCGCAACCGAAGCCATCAGGAGAGCCATGACCGCTATCGCCGTCGTCTTGTTCATGGGCCCTCTCCTTTCTACTTAAGATAGTCATCCCGGCCCCAGCCCAAGTTGTCAAAAAGTCGTCAACTTTCTGCTAATTCTCGTCATCGCCTAAAAAAAATGGTGACGTGATATCCGTTTCCGATTTTCTTTAAGGCCGCAAGAAAGAACCCCTGGAGGCGCCGACGCGCAGATCAGGAAAAATAGGAAACGGATATCACGCCACCAATTTTGGTATAATCCGACCTTATCCTCGATCGTCCAAGGAGGCCGGCATGTCACTCGGCATCAGATCGGCGTTCAGGGTTTCTCTGGTTCTCGTCCTGGTCTTGGCGTTCGGCGGGGCCACGGCGGCTCCCCAGGCCGGCCCCCCGGCCAGCGCCCCCGACGCGGCCAGTCTCACGCGCCATCTTCACTGGCGCTCCATCGGCCCGGCCAACATGGTCGGCCGCATCTCGGCCTTCGAAGCCCTGGACAATGACTTCACCCAGGTCCTCGTGGCCACGGCCTCGGGCGGCGTCTTCAAGTCCGTGAACGCCGGCACGACCTGGCAGCCCATCTTCGACCGTTACGGCGCGGCCTCCATCGGCGACGTCGCCTTCTTCCAGAAGGACCCCAACATCATCTGGGTCGGCACCGGCGAAGAGTGCGTCCGGAACAGCGTCGCCTGGGGCGACGGCGTCTACAAATCCACCGACGGCGGCAAGACCTTCGCCCGGATGGGCCTCGAGACGACCCAGACGATCGGCCGGGTCATCACCCACCCCACCGACCCGAACATCGTTTACGTCGCCGCCTCCGGCCATCCCTGGGGCTATACGGGCGATCGCGGCCTGTTCAAGACGACCGACGGCGGCGCGACCTGGACGAAGCTCTCCGGCGGCCTGCCGAACGACGGCAAAACCGGGGCCATCGACCTGGTCATGAGCCCGGCCGATCCCGAGACGCTCTACGTCGCCTTCTGGCAGCGCCTGCGCCAGCCCTGGCGCTTCGATTCCGGCGGCCCCAACGGCGGCATCTTCAAGACGACCGACGGTGGCAAGTCCTGGACAAAACTGACCCAGGGCCTGCCCACCGGCGAGCTCGGACGCATCGGCCTGGCCATCTCCCGCTCGAACCCGCAGGTCCTGATGACCATCATCGAGGCGACCTACCAGCCCCAGCAGACCATCCGCCAGGGCAGCGAACAGAAGCCCAACCCCGACTACGAGGATATGACCAAGCTCGGCACCGGCATCTACCGGTCCGAGGACGGCGGGGCGACCTGGAAATACATGAGCCGACAGAACAACCGGCCGTTCTACTACAGCCACATCTACGTCAATCCCTCCGACGACAAGTGGATCTACTGGCTGTCCACGAACATGAGCTTCTCGCCCGACGGCGGCAAGACCTGGAGCCCGGTCGGCGGCCTGCACCCCGACTTCCACGCCCTGTGGATCGACCCGACCAATAAGAACCGCTTCTATGTCGGCCAGGATGGCGGCGCCTCCCTGACCTACGATCACGGCAAGACCTGGGTCTTCTTCGACAACTTCACGGCCGCCCAGTTCTACGCCGTGAGTACCGACATGCGCGACCCCTACTACGTCTACGGCGGCCTCCAGGACAACGGCTCCTGGGGCGGCCCGTCGCTGAGCCGCGAAGGCCAGATCCTGACCGACTTCTGGTTCAACATCGGCGGCGGCGACGGCTTCCACACCCAGAACGACCCCCTGGATTGGCGGACGGTCTACGTCGAGAGCCAGAACGGGTCCATCCAGCGGGTCAACGTCGAGACGCGGGACACGAAGCAGATCCGCCCGTCCTCCCAGAACGTCGTGAACTATAAGGATTACTATCCTCCCGCCCCGCCCGAGAAGAAGGCCCCGGCCAAGCTGGCCCCCAAGCCTCCGGCCAAGCCCGCCGCCAAGCCCGGCGCGCCCGCCCCCGAAGAAGCCATGCGGGGCCAGATGCAGCGGGAACAGGGCCCCTTCCGCTTCAACTGGTCGACGCCGATCGTCCTCTCCCCGCACAATCCCCAGACCCTGTTCATGGGCAGCCAGCACCTCCTCAGGTCCGTCGACCGGGGCGACCACTGGATGATCCTGAGCCCCGACCTGTCGACGAACGACAAGACCAAGTACAGCCCGGTGAAGCCCACCGGCGGCATCACGCCCGACGTCACCGGGGCCGAGACCTATTGCACGATCATCACCGTCTCGGAGTCGCCGCGCGTGCCCGGCCTGATCTGGATCGGCACCGACGACGGCAATGTCCAGCTGACCCGGAACGACGGCGTCACCTGGACCAACGTCCGTCCGAACATCAAGGGCGTCCCGGCCGGGCTCTGGTGCAGCCGGGTCGAGGCCTCCCATTTCGACGAGGGGACCTGCTACGTCGCCTTCGACGGCCACCGCTCCGACGATTTCCATCCCTACGTCTTCAAGACGACCGACTTCGGCAAGACCTGGACCGCGATCACGACGGGCATCCCCGACAGCCAGCCGGTCTACGTCATCCGCGAGGACACCGTCAACAAGAGCCTGCTCTTCCTGGGCACGGAATTCGCGGCCTTTTTCAGCCGCGACGCCGGGGCGACCTGGGCCAGCCTGTCCCTGAACCTGCCGACGGTCGCCGTCCACGACCTGCTCATCCAGCGCCGCGACAACGACCTGATCGCCGCGACCCACGGCCGGGGCATCTGGATCCTCGACGACATCACGGCCCTGAGGAAGGCCACGGACAGCGTCCTCGGCCAGGACGCCGTCGTCTTCGAACCCAACCGGCCCGGCACCCGCTGGCTCCGCATCGACCGCGGCGGCTACGGCCGGGGCGACCTGTTCTTCAAGGGCGAGAACCCGCCCGAGGGGTCCGTCGTCAACTACTACATCAAGGCCAAGCCCGAGGCGCCGGCCACCCTGGAGATCTCCGATCCGATGAGCCCGCTGAAGACGACCTTCGTCCTGGACGCGGCCGAGCCGGGCATCGGCCGGATCATTTGGGACTTCCGCTTCGATCCGCCCCCGGCCACGACCCAGACCCTGGTCGGCAACATCAAGCGGCAGATCGACCCGGCCCTGCTGCGGGCCGATCTCACGGACGCGCAGAAGGCCGACCTCAAGCAGGCCTTGGCCGACCTCGATAAGTGGGGCACGAACTTCCGCAAGGTCGCGGACATCCAGCGGCGGGTCTTCGCCATCCTGCGCCCCGGGGGAGGGTATTTCGGCGGCGGGGGGATGCGCGGCGGCATGGGCGGTCAGATCGCCGAGCCCGGCACCTACGTCGTCAAGCTGACGGTGGCCGGCAAGACCTACAACGGCAAGGTCGCGGTTCGCCTCGACCCGATGCTGAACGGGAATTAGGGTTTAGGGACTATCCCTCTTGGGGCCCTGGCGCCCCGGACGGGTGATTGAGAAAGGGACTGTCCCCATAGGGGGACTGTCCCTCTTAAGGGTTTTTCTTCCCCGCTCCCGATGAACGAATAACAAAAAGGGCGCCCCCCGGGGGGCGCCCCTTTTCTTTCTAAACCAAGAGGGACAGTCCCCTGCGGGGACAGCCCCCTGCCAAAATCTTACTTGAACAGCGGGTCGGGACTGAGCTTGACCGTCTTGGTGGCGACGTCCTTGCCGTCCACGTTCAGCGTCACCTTGTAGAGGCCGTTGTCAACCTGGCCCAGCCGGCCGCCGCGCCGGCCGCCGCCAGGGCCCCCCGGCCCGCCGGGCCCGCCGCCCTGCTGCGAGGGCTCGACCCTCTTGGTCAGGTTCCAGGACGCTTTCTGGAGGCCTTTCTTGGCCGTGCCGCCGAGCTCCTGCATGACCGTCCCTTCGAGGTCCTTGACGACGAGCTTGACCGCCTTGGGCTCGCCCTTGAGGTAGTAATAGAGCGTCGCGGCGACCGGCGGATTGTCGCACTTGGCGAACTCGCCGTACTGCTCGCCGCCCTGCTCGAAGCGGTTCCAGCGGATGACCTCCTTGGGATCGAAGAGATAAGCGTCCTTGGCCAGGACGTCCGGGCTCATCTCCTTGAGCGGGGCGATGTCGGCGACGTAGATGCCCCGGCCGTAGGTGCCGATGACGATCTCGCGATCGCGCTTCTGGATGGCCATGTCGCGCACGATGACGTTCGGCGCCGAGGTCGAGAACGGCGTCCAGGTCTTGCCCTTGTCGACCGAGACATCGATGCCGAGGTCGCCGGAGATGTAGAGGACATTGGCGTTGTCCGGGTCCTCCTCGACGTCGAAGAGCGGGTTCATCAGGCCGCCCGAGATGTCCTCCCAGGTCTTGCCGAGATCGTGGGTGACGTAGAGGTAGGTCTTGTCCTCGTTGTTGGTCCGGTAGCCGCTGTAGCCCACGTAGCAGGTGTTCTCGTCAAAGCGGCAGGGAACGACCCTCTTGACCCAGCGGTCGAACGGGATGAGGGCGCCCTTGAGGCCGGCCTTGGGCTTGCCGGTCTTCATGTCGTAGAATCTCGCCGTGATGTTGGTCCAGGTGACCCCGCCGTCGGGCGACATCTGGAGATTGCCGTCGTCGGTCCCCGCCCAGTACAGGCCGGGCCTCTTGGGCGACTCGGCGAAGGCGTAGACCGTGGCGTACTGGAGGTTGGTCTTCTTGGCCTCCTCGAGCCGGGTCTTGTCGGCCCGGGTCAGGTCGGGGCTGATGGTCACGAAGGTGTCCCGGTCGCCGTGGCTGAGCGAGCGGTGGACGAACTGGGAGCAGATATACACGATGCCCGGGTTGTGCGGCGAAAGGACGATGGGCGCGTTCCACTGGTAGCGCTGGGCCGGCGCGCCCTTGGCCAGCTCCTCGGAAGAGGTCCGCTTGGCCAGAGAGATCGTCTCCCCGGTCTGGACGTTCTGGCGGCTCGAGCCCCCGAACTGGCTCTCAAAATAGACGTATTCGGGGTTCCACCAGTCGCGGACGACGTAGAACGCGTCGCCGGTCGGCAGATAGCGCCAGTCGGCGGCGTAGACGCCCCAGCTGTTCCGGGTCTGCGACGGTCCGAGCCAGGCCCCGTTGTCCTGGGTGCCGCCCATGACGTTGTAGGGCATCTCGTTGTCGGCGGCGACGTCATAGAACTGCTGGGCGCTGATCGTGGCCTTCTGGCTCCAGTGCTTGCCGCCGTCCCAGGTCTCGCCGCAGCCGCCGTCGTTGCCGCTCAGGATGTGGCTCGAGTTCTGGGGATCGACCCATAGCGCGCGGTGGTCGACGTGGAGCTTGTAGTTCCCCGAATCCCAGCCCGTGACCTTGAAGGTCTTGCCGCCGTCGTTCGATTGGGTCACGTTCGTGTCGCAGGCGTACAGGACCTGGTCGTTCTGGGCGTCGACGTAAAGGCGGGCGTAGTAGCCGGCCTCGGTCTGGTTGATCAGGGCGCTGCCGCCCTGGAGCTTGTATTCCGTGATCTTCTTCCAGGTCTCGCCCAGGTCCTCGGACCGGTAAACGATGCCCGAGCGCTTGACGGGCTCCTGGTTGCGCAGGATGCCGGCGTAGAGGACTTCCAGGACATGGCGATTGGTGACCTGCGAGCGGCCCTTGGCCTCGGTCGAGTCGGGCTTGGGAGCTTCCCGCTTCTGGAGCGCCTCGATCTCGTTCGTCGCGTCGATGATGGCCTTGTTCTTGGCATAGACCTTGCGGGCCGCGGCGTTGAACTTGGCCAGGTCGACGCCGGACTTGGTCAGGAAATCCTTGTCGCCGATGAGCTCGTTGAGCTTCTTGACCAGCTCGGCCTCGTCGGCCGCGACGATCGGCGTGAACTTGGGCGCTTCCTTGGCCATCAGGGGATTGATCTTGAAGGCCTTGAACTTGTCGAAGCTGGCCTCGTCGGCGAACGTTCCGCCGCCGCCAAAGCCGCCGAAGCCGGCCCGGAAATTGGCCACGCCGTCGCGCTCGGCCAGTCCGAGGTTGACCTCCTCGTCGATGCGGGCATAGACGATGTTCGGGTTCTTGGGATAGATGGCCAAGCCGGCCCGGCCCTGGTCGATCTTGACCGGCAGGCCGCCCGCGAGCATCTTCCAGGTCTTGCCGCCGTCGGTCGTCTTATAGATGTTGTTGTCCGGCTGGCGGTCGATGTAGGTCCAGGTCCGCCGGAAGGTCTTGTAGGCCTGGGCGACGACGACGTTGAAATCGCGCGGGTCGACGACGAAGTCGCCGACGCCCCGGTCGTTCATGGGGCCGAGGCGGACCCAGGTCTTGCCGCCGTCGGTCGTCTTGTAGAGGCCGCGCTCGCAGTCCATGGCGTTGTCGTAGAGCTTGCCCTCGGCGGCGACCAAGACGACATTCGGGTCCTTGGGATCGACCTGGACCTTGTTGATGAAATAGCTCTTGGTCAGGCCGACGTTCGTCCAGGTCTTGCCGGCGTCGGTGGATTTCCAGACGCCGTTGCCGTGGGAGCTGGAGCGGGCGTGCATCGGCTCGCCCGTGCCGAGGTAGAGGACGCTCGGGTTGGATGGGGCGATCCCGAGCGAGGCCATGCTCATGTTGCCGTACTTGTCAAAGATCGGCTCGAAGTGCGTCCCGGCGTCCTCGGTCTTCCAGAGGCCGCCGCTCGCGGCCAGGACGTAGTAGGTCGTGGTTTGCCCCGGGGGCACGGCGAATTCGGCGATGCGGCCCGAGAAGTTGACCGGGCCGACCCAGCGCCAGGTGAGCTGGTTGAGGTCGTCGGCCGTGATCTGGGCCTGAAGCGAGGCGGCCGCGCCGGCGCCCAGGACGAAGCCCAGGGCCAGTAGGACCGGGAGAAGACGGGACAGACGGGTAGGCATCGATATTCCTCCTGAGGATTTTTGGACGAACAAATCCAGCACGTCAGCTATTGGACGGCCGGAGGAAGGCTTTTCTTCCATCTTTTGGGAACGTTTGAAGGGCTCGCCCCTCGATAAATCCAGGATTATCACACGGTCCCGGGCAAGTCAAACGAACAAGGGACTGTCCCCAGAGCGGGACTGTCCCTCTTGCGATCTCCGGACCCTCTTCTAGCGGCGCCGTCGGGCGATCATCCGGACGAGACGCGACCCCGGACCGCCCCAATCCCCCGTCCCCGTCGTCTCCTCGTAGCTGAGGATGTCGAACCCCGAGAAGTAATCGCGCAGGGCGCCGGGGGGAACGGCTTGGATCATGGGGGCGTATTGTCTTTCGGGCGTATTGACGAAGTGCTCGAAGACGACCAGGCCCCCGGGCTTGAGCGAGGTCCGGATCTTCTCGACGAAGTTCGGATCGGCGACCGGCGCCCAAGCAAAGGTCATCACGATGAGGTCCCAGGTTTCCTGGCCGAAGTCGAACGTCCCGTATTCGCTCTTGACCGGGTTGATCTGCACCCCGGCGGCCTTGGCGTTGCGGGCCGCGGCGGCCACGGCCTCGCGGGAGAGGTCGAAGCCGGTCACGGTCCAGCCCTGCCGGGCCAGCTCGACGGCGTTCCGGCCCTGTCCCATGCCGGCGTCGAGGGCCAGCCCCGGCTTCAGGCCCTTCAGGGCGCCGATCAAGAACTCGCTCGGCGCCGTGGCGAAGCCGTCTTCGACCGGATTTCCCGTGGCCGGCCGGCTGTAGGTCTTATCATAAAAGAGCTCGACGCCCTCGAGCCTCGTCCCGAGGAGGCGGGCGACGAGTCCGACCCGCCGGTCGATCTCCGGCTGCGGGACCTTCTCGAGGGCGAGTTCGGCGGCGTACGCGCCGAGAGGGTCTCTCAAAAAAGGCGCCGTCTTGTACCAAGCCAGGAAATCCGTCCAGATCTTCTCGTCGCCCGACGAGGCCTGCGGTTGAGCCTGAGGCTGGGATTGGGCCCGGGCCGGCGGGACCAAGGCGCCCGCGCCGATCAGGAGCAGGGCCAGCCCCGCAAACATGAGCCGGCGTCCGGCGGTCAGCGGCTTTTGCTGGTGCATGATCGACCTCCCTTTTTATTATAGCGGATACCGGTCCTGTGAGCATTCGGGAGGGCGCCCCTTTTCGTTTAATGGGTAGATCTCGACGCGGCCGGCGCGCGATCGGGGTCCGGCCTGGGCCGGAGCCAGCCAGACGAGGCCTCTCAGTCCAGCCAGACGAAAGGAAAGAGCTGGCCGGCTTGGCTCATCGAGATCTGCGCCCCGGCCGCGACCACGGCGCGAGCCAGGACGGGGTCCCGCCCGGCGGCCAGATCCTCGGCCGTCGGCAGAATGAACGTGTCCGGGGCCACCCCGACGTTCTCGAGGCTCCGGCCGTCCGACATGATCAGGTCCGAATTCGTGATGGCGACGCCGTAGATCAGGGCATATTCGCCGGCCGTTTGCTTGGTATAGACGCGCGATTGCATCACCGCGCCTGCGCTCCGGTCGCCGACGACGGTCCCCCGTTTCTCGAGCTGGATGACGCGGGCGAACAGCTCGGCGGCCGAGCCGCTCTCGCTGTCGACCAGAACGACGACCTGCCCTTTGAAGACTTTGTCCCCTTGGGACTTGGCGATCATCGGCTTCATGTCTTTTCGCCGGCCCTGGGGCTGGGCGACGGCCACATCGTGGTCGAAGAAGAAGCCCAGCAGACAGGTCAGAGAGCTCACGTAGCCGCCGCCGTTCCCCCTCAGGTCGAGGACCAGCGATTTGTACTTGGACAGGCGGCCGGCGAAGCGCTTGATGTCCGATTCCTCCGTCCGGAAGGTCGGCATGCTCCAGATCAGGACGGACTTGTCGCCGGACTCGGCGAAACGGTCCTCCTCCGAGGTCTTTTCCGCCTGGCGCAGGAGGTCCCAGTAATCCTCTCCGTCGGTCAGGTCGAGGAACCGTTTCCCCACGTCGACTTTGGTCACGACAGCCAGCGAGCGGGGCGGACCTCCCGGGCTCTGGACGACCAGGCCCATCTGGGGCACCGGCCGGACGAGATAATAGCGATAGCTGAACAGGAGCGCGTTCTGCCGCGTCGGCACGATGCCGTCGATCGAGAGCAGGCGGTCGCCGGGCTTCAGGCCCTTGGCCTCGGCGTCGCTGTGGGGCTTGACCGCGATGACATAAGGCGTCTCGCCGATCAGGCGCATGCGCCAACCGTACTCGAAGTCCGCCGACCGAGAGGGCGGCAGGAAGCGGGTATGGGAGTCGTTGAGGTCGATCACGGCCTGGGCGATGATGCCGAACATGTGTCCCATCGACGTGGCCTGCTGGAGGTCCTGGTCCGCCTTTTGGAAGCGGGCCTCGAGGTCCAGGCCGTGGAACGTGGGGTCGTAATAGCGGTTCTGGATCTCCTTCTTGACGGCCTTGAGCATCAGGCGTCCGCGCGTCCGGTCGCTGTCGCGCAGCTCCTGAGGGGATGCTAACCGGGCCGCGATCAGAGCGAGGGAACCGAGGGCCAGGACCGGGAGAAGAAAACGGGCTTTCGATCTCATGCCGAATCCTCCTTGGCGGGAATTCGCGCCGCTATCGAATGAACGACCTGCAAAGGAACCGGAATCCCATCAACCGCAGTGGGGATCATAGCTCCGGGGATTTGGGAATGTCAAATTCGCGGTGACGGCGTCGGTGCGGAAGGGCGGTCACCGGGCCGCGAGCCGAGGGGCCGCGGGCTGGGCCGTCAAACGGCGGGGCGAAGCCGTTTGTGGAACCAGGGCTGGAGGGCCTTCATTTTCGCGAGTTGCGCGGCTGGCGCGTGCCGGCGCGCGGTCGCCAGCTCGGCGCTCCCGGCCGGGGCGCCCCAGCGGATCTCGACGCTGTCGTTGGGATTGTAGCCCATCTCGAAGGCGTCCTGGCGCCGGAAGATCTCCTCGAGGGACAAGGTGCGCGGCGAGCCGTCCGTGGCCGTGTAGGTGATGGTCATGGCCGCGGCCCATTTGTTCTGAAGGGCGACGAGCTCCCGGCGGACCTCGTCGGGGGACTTCCGGCTGCCGACCTCATAGGCGGCCGGGTTCCGGGCGACCTTGTCCGGGAATTCGAGGATGGTGTCGATGGCGATGAGCAGGCGCAGGTCGCGGTTGGGGGTCGAGAAGTCCTCCCAGAGCCCGAGCGATTGGAAGATGGCCGGGCCCGGAGGCATGGGGATGACCGTGCCCGGATGGGCCGCCATGTACTTCTCGCCGTTGGCCACCGAATCGACGCGAACGATGAGCTGCTCGTGGAGGGCCCGGAACAGGTCCTCGAAG
>Ga0326726_10001203_pt1 | contig 24133 bp, 18 predicted proteins | sample MHFenrmetagenome_2_FD_207603 | JGI IMG/M metagenome (GOLD analysis project Ga0326726, IMG submission 207603) | Lab enriched peat soil microbial communities from Michigan Hollow, Ithaca, NY, United States - MHF15MN | ecosystem: Environmental > Terrestrial > Soil > Wetlands > Peat | place: USA... | reverse complement strand
GATCGGCGAGCGCCGCAAGCTCTACAACGACGCGGTCAACGAGAACAACATCGCGATCGAGCAGTTCCCGGGACGCTGGGTCGCCGGGATCGGCGCGTTTAGGACGTTCGAGCCGCTCGACTTCTAGTCGATCCGCTTCCGGGGGTCGATCCGCTTCCGAGGGTCGATTCGCTTCCGGGGGTCGATTCGCTTCCGGGGGTCGATTCGCTTCCGGGGCTCACTCGATCCCGAGCGACGCCTTGATCGCGGCGAGCGAACGTTCGAGCTCGTCGACGCGCCGCTCGAGCGCGGCGAACCCATCCTCGCGACCCGCGCGCGGCGCGTCGCGGACGGACAGCTCCGCGTCTTGCGGCACCGACTCGACCGGCCCGCCGAGCAGATGCGCGTACGCGTGGTCCTTGCGGCGCGGCTCGCGTGGCAGCCGCGCGACGAACGGCCCGTCGCTGCGCCCGAGCAGCGACTCGAGCACGGCGTCGACCTCCGCGACGTCCGCGAACTCGTGGAGCCGGCCGCTGTGCGCCCTGAGCTCGCCCGGAGTCTGCGGACCGCGCAGCAACAGCAGGCAGATCACGGCGAACTCGGCCGGCGTGAATTGGATCGCGGCGAATTGCGTGTTGCAGAAGCGCTGTTGGTACTTGTCGACTCGCGCGCCGAAGTTCTGGACCATCACGTGGCGCGCGGCGACGAGGTCGTTGACGGTGTGCTGCACGGCGCCCGCATCCAGCGTCAGCACGGGATCGCGGCTCGACTTTTGGTTGCACGCGTTGGTCAACGCGTTCAGCGACAGCGGGTACTGATCCGGCGTCAGGATCGACTTTTCCATGAGGCAGCCGATCACGCGCGCCTCGACGCCTGAGAATCGAACGTCCATCGCCCAAGCTCCTTCGTGACCGCCGGAGCGGCGCACGATACCAGAAGCTCTAAGCTAGCGACGTCTCGCGAGCGCGCGCAGCACCACGAGCAGCACGGCGCCGGCGGCAAGCACCCCGACGCCTACGACCGCGCCGGTGCGAACGTACGCGACGCTCGACCAAAATACGTAGACGCTGCTCGCGATGAACGCGAGCGGCACGTACGGGTAGAGCGGCACGCGGAACGGCCGCTCCGCGTCGGGATATCGACGGCGCAGCACGAACAGCGCGACGCCGCTCATCGTGAGGAACAGCCAGTAGACCGGCGAGAGGTAGTCGACCATCGTCGCGAACCCGCCGCGCGTGTACGTGCCGAGCGCAACGAGCGCGAGCGACACGACGCTGATCGCGACGATCGCGCGGTACGGCGTGCCTCGCTCGGCGTGCCAATGGCGCAGGTGGAACAGCGACTCGGTGTCGCGCGCTGCCGCGTAGGTCGTGCGCGCGCCCGCGATGAAGATCGCGTTCATCGACGTGATCGACGTAACGGCCACTACGCCCACGATCGCGACCTCGCCCGGAACCCCTAGCACCTCGCGCATGAGGTCCGCACCCGGCGCGTTGCTCGCGACGAACGCGTCGCGGCCGAGCCCGCGTAGGAACGACCAATTCACCAGCAAGTAGAGCGCGGTCACGATGCTCATGCCGAGCACAAGCGCGCGCCGCATGCCGCGCTCGCGATCGCGCATCTCGGCCGACAGCGTCGCGGCGTCGCTCCAGCCGCCGTAAGCGAGGAACACATAGACGAGCGCGGCGCCGACCGAGATCGTCGAGAACGCGGGTGCGGTCGTCGCGCTCGAGCCCCCGCTCGCGAGGGCCGAGGCCGTGCCTCCCGGCGCGGCGGCCGTGCCGGTCGTCGCGAGCCATAGGCCGGCCCCGCCGACGACGAGCAGCCCGGCGATCACGACGAACATCAACGAGAGCTGCGTGCCGATCCCGAAGCGCAGCCCGGCGAGATTCAGCGCCGCGAGCGCGACGATCGTCGCGGCCGCGATCGCAGCGCTGCCGTAGGGGCCGACGTCCGCGATCGCCGCGAGGTAGTCGCCGAAGCTGAACGCGAGCATCGCCATCGAGCCGGTGTGGATCACCGCGAAACGCGACCACGCGAACAGGAACCCGGCCTCGGCGCCGTAGGCCTTGCGCAGGAAGAAGTAGTCGCCGCCGGGGTCGGGAAACGCCGCCGCAAGCTCGGCGAAGCACAGCGCGCCCGCGAGCGACATCGCGCCGCCGAACACCCAGAGCGCAAGCACTTCCGCGTCGGACGGCAAGTCGACGGCGGCTGCGAGAGGCGTGGATTTGAAGATGCCGGCGCCGATCACCATGCCGACGCAGACGGACACCGCGTGCGCAACGCCGAGCCGCCGCCGGGGCTCGAGGTGCGCGCTCGGTGGCGCGCTCACCAAGGCGTCGCTAAGTTCGCCTTCTCGCTCTCGCACGCGGCGGCCGCGCGCTGCGCCTTGCCGCGGAGCGAGAAGACCTCGGCGCGCGCGCTCGCGATGTCGGTCTCGAACTCGGGCGCGCCATGCAGCGCCGCGACGAGCGCGCTCGCGGTCATCCGGCCGCCTTCGATGTCGCTGTAGTAATGGACGCCGCAGACGACGCGGCTCTCGCCGTACGCGCGCCCGCGCTGCACGATCGCGTCCGCCTGCGAGGGATCGATCTCCGCGAGCAGCAACGCGTACAACCAGCCGGTCGCCGAGTGACCCGAAGGGTACGAGGGGCTCGCCGTGAGCTCGTCCGACGGCATGACGCAGATCGGACCCTCCCGCTCGAGGAACGGGCGCAGCCGCTTGTAGGCGTCCTTCGCCGCGCCGATCAGCGGAAACAGATCCGCCGACGAGCGCACGAGCACGCGTGTGAGCGCGGGCGCGTCGACGGACGAGAGATCGACGCCGGCCGAGCAGCCGAAGTCTTCGAGCAGCGCCTTGAGATTGATCCGATCGTCGTTCGCCGCGAGCTGCCAGCGCGGGCCGTTTTCGAGCTTGCGCGTCTCGTCGAAGATCGCCGCATCCGCGGCCGCGAGCGGCGAGCCCGCCGCGGGTGGGGGCGGCAAGAACACGCGATAGTCGGGCAACCGCTGCTCGCCGAGGTAGCCGCCGAGCAGCGGCCTGCGCGACACCTCGGACGTCGCGGGCGCGCCGCCAGATGCCGCCGGCGGCGGCTTCGCCGGCGCAGCGCGCGAGGGTTGCGGACGCGGCGCGGACTGCTGCGCATCGGCGCTCGCGACCAGGGCGGCGACGATCAGCGCGCTCGCCGCGGTGGTCGCGAGAAGCCTGAGACTCGCGTCCACACCAGTTCGCAACGTCATAGCGATCTCGGGTTCAAAAGAAGTGCGGCGATTGTGCCTCGGCGCCCGGCGGCCGCCAACTGCGCGCGCGCTGGCCGCGACCGCTTGCGTGCGCTAGTGTCGGGCGCGCGCGCTCCATCTAAGCGCGTGCACGGGGAAAGTCATGACGCGAGTCGCGCTCGTGGTGCTGGTGCTCTCGATCGCAAGCGCGCTGCCCGCCGCGGCGCAGGCGCCCGATACCGTGCTCGTGAACGGCAAGATCGTCACGCTCGACGCGCGCTCGAGCGTGCAGGAAGCGCTCGCGGTCCGCGACGGCAAGATCGCGGCGCTCGGCCGCAGCTCGGACGTTCGCAAGCTCGCGGGACCGGCGACTCGCGTCGTCGACCTCGGCGGCCGCACCGTCATCCCGGGTCTGATCGACTCGCATCTGCACGCGATCCGCGCCGCGCTCTCGTTCACGAGCGAGGTGAATTGGATCGGCGCGCGCTCGCTGCCCGAGGCCACGGCACGGATCGGCGCCGCGGCGCGTTCGCGCGAGCCCGGCGCGTGGCTGATCGTCGCGGGCGGCTGGAACGAGCTGCAGTTCGCAGAGCGGAGGCGGCCGACTCAGGCCGAGCTCGAGGCGGCGGCGCCCGGCAGCCCCGTCTATGTGCAGCTTGGCTACGGCTGGGCGCTCTTGACCGACGCGGGGCTCGCGAAGCTCGGCATCAAGAGCGACGCCGATCTCCCGGCCGGCGGCAAGCTCGAGCGCGACGCGACCGGCAAACCGACGGGGGCGATCACGGGCGGCAACAACGCGATCGTCGCGCTGTTCGATCGGCTGCCGCGGCCAACGTATGCGCAGCAGGTCGACGGCACGAAGGCGTTCTTCCGCGAGCTCAACCGGCTCGGGCTCACGGGCGTCGTCGATCCGGGCGGCAACAACTTGTTCCCGAGCGACTACCAGGCCGTGTTCGACGTTTGGCGGCGCCGCGAGATGACCGTGCGCGTCGCGTACAGCTTGAACGGCCAAACGGCGGGCCACGAGAAAGAAGAGCTCGCGCAGCTCACGGAGCTTCTGCCGATGGGCTTCGGCGACGAGTACCTGAAGTTCAACGGTATCGGCGAGCGGATCACGCTCGCAATGAACAACAACCCGGCGCCGAGCGAAGCGGACAAGGAGCGCTACTACGAGATCGCGAAGTGGGCGGCCGAGCGCGGGCTCGCGCTCACGATGCACTGGGGCCCCGACGCGACCGTCGATCACTTGCTCGGAATCTTCGAGCGTGTGAATCGCGATGTGCCGATCGCGGGGCTGCGCTGGTCGATCGCGCATTTGAACGACGCGTCGCAGAAGAGTCTCGCGCGGATGGCCGCGCTCGGCGTCGGTTGGACGGTGCAAGACGCGATGTACTTCGGCGGCGACGCGCTCGTGCGCGCGCAGGGACCGGACGCGGCCAAGCGGATCCCGCCGGTCGTGACCGGCAAGCGGCTCGGCGTGGCGATCGGCGCCGGCACCGATGCGCATCGCGTCGCGTCGTACAACCCGTTCACCGCGCTGCAGTGGTTCGCCGACGGCAAGACGGTCGGCGGCGTTGCAATTCGCGGCTCGGAGGAGACTGCAAGCCGCGAGGATGCGCTGCGCTTCTACACGCTCGGCAGCGCGTGGTTCTCGGGCGACGAGGGCAAGCGCGGCTCGCTCGAAGCCGGCAAGCTCGCCGACCTCGCGGTTCTCTCGGCCGACTACCTCACGGTGCCGACCGAGCAGATCGGCCGCATCGAGTCGCTGCTCACGATGCTCGGTGGCAAGGTCGTCTACGCCGCCGCGCCCTTCACCACACTGAAATAGAGCGTTACTCGGCCGGTGCCGCGAGCGGCGTAGAGCCTGACTCGGCCGGTCCCGCGCGCGTGGCTGGGCGTGACTCGGCCGGTGCTGCCAGCGAGGTAGAGCCCGACTCGTTCGGGTGCTGCCAGCCCTGCTCGAAATGTTTCTCCCAGGTCTCTGCCCACGGCCTGCCGAAGTAGTCGACGTAACCCTCGTCTAGCGGCGCGAGCTGCTTCACCCGGCCGTCGGGGCCGACCGCGGTTTGGCTCTGCGTGCGGCACTCGACGAACGTGTAGCGCCGCTCGGGATCGTCGATGTTGCCGACGCGGTTCCACGTCGCCGCCGTGTGCAGCGGCTTCGCGAACGCCTCGGGGTCGTAGAACGTCGCGTCGACGACGAGGCCTTTGCCGTCCGGTCCCGGCTTCACGACCTCGATCACCTGCATCTCGTTGCTGAACTCGAACATCGAGTGCGCGATCGTCCAGCCCTGCACGTTCGCGGTCCACGCGACGAGCGTGTCGCCGTCCCAGAAGCCCACGGTCTCGCCGTACCACTGCGGCACCTTCTGCACGTGCTTTTGGCCGATCAGGATCTTGCGGATGAAGTTGTCCGCGACGCCGGACAGAAACTGAATCTCCTTCGGCGTGACGAGCACTTCGATGTCGCGGATCGCGGGCGCGCTCCACCAGCGGATCAACCCTTCGGGATAGCAGAGCGACGCATTCCACTGCGGCGCGTTGCTGACCGCCTCGTGATAGACGAGCTGTGTCATGCGCTTCCGGTACTCGGGCGTCAGCAGCGAGGCCATCGTGCCGGCGAGCAGCGCGTCGCCGTAGATCCATTGCTTGTCGCGGTTGCGCCGGTACCAGCCGTCCCAGTCCGGCGCGCTCGCGCGCGTGTGCTGCGTCGGCCCGCCGTGCGCCTTCGCTTGCGCGAGCAGCGCGTCGTAATGCTCCTCGGCCGTCTTGTACGGATACGGGCTCGCGATCTCGTTCGCCGACAGGCCGCGGTTGCAGTCGCCCCAAGTGCCGACGCCGCGGTGCGCGGTCTCGGTCGCCATGTTCCAGAGCTCGTTCGGCGTGTTGCAGCGTGTGTAGCGGTTGTCGGTCCAGGAGTCGGCGTCGAAGTAGAAATTCGTCGTCGTGAAGAGGTCGACGGCCAGCGGCTCGACGCCCGGCGGCGGCTTGCTCGGATCGAGAACGACGCTGCTGCTCTTCGCCGCGACCTTCTGCGCGGCACGAGTGATGCTCTGCGCGCCGGCTCCAAGCGCAAGCGAGCTCGCGACGAGCGCCGCGAGTGCCGCGAGCGCGTATCGAAAGATCATCAAGCCCCCGGTTGTCCCACCAACCCTGCGCGCAACCATAGCAGTAGAGCTCGCTTCCGCCCATCCTCTCGCGTGCTTGAGTTGAGTCGGCGCACGCGCGGACGGATGATGGCCGACACTTTAATCATCGCGGAGGTCGATCGATGAGCACCGGCTCACGCATTTCGGCATTGCGACATGGCCGCGCGATCCCGTCGCTCGCTCTCGTGGCCGCGCTGTCGCTCGCGACGGCCGCCTGCGCGCCGGCGCCCGGTGCCGCGGGCGCGAGTCCCGCGGCGGGTGCGGACGCTGCCGCCGCGCAGCGGTTCACCGACCGCGAGGCGATCGAGCACGTGCTGTCGAAGGCGAACATCGGCTTCGAGCTCAGCGACCCCGACATGTTCGCGAACGCGTTCGCCGAGGACGCGGTTTACGAGCTCGCGGCCGACAAGCCCGTGTTCGGCTACCAAAAACTGCGCTACGACGGCCGCGCCGACATCCGCACGATCATCAGCGACCGCGTCGAGCGTGCGAAGAACACCGATCCGTCGACGCTGAGCTACGACCCCGCGAGCCTGCGTCGGTACAACCGCAACAGCGACGAGCTGATCGAGGTCACGAGCCCGACGACCGCGCGCCACATCTCGACGTGGCTCGTCGTGATGAAGACGAACGTCGACATCCACATGTCTGCCGTCGGCCGCTACGAGGACGAGCTCGTGAAGCGCGACGGTGAGTGGCTGATCGCGAAACGTCGCCGAGTCGAGTGACCGAACCCCCGTTGCCACGACAGGTTGCCGATGACGACCGGGGACCGAACTGAAATCGACTCGCGCGCAACGGACCTCGTCGGGCGCGTCATCGCAAACTATCGCATCGAAGGTTTCGTCGGCGCGGGCGGAATGGGCGAGGTCTACCGTGCGCGCGACACCAAGCTCGGCCGCGACGTCGCGATCAAGATCCTGCCCCGCGAGCTCGTTGGCGACGCCGATCGCCTGGCCCGCTTCGAGCGCGAGGCGCGGATCCTCGCAGCACTGAACCACCCGAACATCGCGACGATTCACGGCATCGAGGAGTCCGACGGTCTGCGCGCGCTCGTGCTCGAGCTCATCGCCGGCGACACGCTGAGCGACCGACTGCGATGGCGCGCTCTGCCGCTCGCCGATGCGCTCGCGGTCGCTCGCCAAATCGCGGAGGCGCTCGACGTCGCGCACGAGAAAGGCATCGTTCACCGCGACTTGAAGCCGGCGAACGTGATGATCACCGACTCCGGCCTCGTGAAGGTGCTCGATTTCGGCATCGCCGCGATGAGGCTCGGCTCGTCGTCCGAGCACGGCTCGGCGCACGAGTCGGTCGACGCCACGCGCGACGGACTCATACGCGGCACGGCGCCCTACATGAGTCCAGAGCAAGCGCGAGGAGCGCCCATCGACAAGCGCACCGACATTTGGGCGTTCGGCTGCGTGCTCTATGAGATGCTAACTGGCCGCGCTCCGTTCGCTCGCGACACGACATCCGACACGCTGGCGGCGATCCTCGAGCGCGAGCCGGACTGGAGCGCGCTGCCCCGAACGACACCGGCGGGCGTTATGCGGCTGCTGCGGCGCTGCCTCGAGAAGGACCCCAGAAAGCGGGTTCGCGACATCGGCGACGCGCTGAACGAGGTCGAGGAGGCAAGATCAGGCGCAGCCGAGGATCCGCCTCGCGGCGCGGGCGCGGCGCGCTGGAAAATCGCGACGGCCGCGGCGATCGGCGTCGCGACCGTCGCGGCAGCGTCCGCATGGATGCTGTCGAGCCGCGTCTCGCCCGAAGCGCAGCCGATTCGCACCAGCGTCACGCTGCCGGCCGACGTCGTGCTCGACACGGCGGGCACCACTCGCTCGATCGCGATATCGACAGACGGCCGCCGGCTCGCATTCGTCGGCACGAGCGGCGGTCGAAAGCGTCTGTACGTGCGCAGCCTCGCCGAGTTCGACGCCAAAGCGATCGAGGGCACCGACGGCGCGCGTTACCCGTTCTTCTCGCCCGATGGAAAGTCGATCGCCTTCTTCACGAGCCGACAGCTGAAGCGCGTCTCGATCGCGGGCGGAGCTCCGGTCGTCGTCTGCGATGTCGCGAACGTCGGACGCGGCGCAACGTGGGGACCGGACGGAAACATCGTGTTTGCGGCCTACGATGCGGGCCTGATGCGCGTGAATGCGGACGGAGGCGAGCCGACCCGGCTCGCAACGCTGGATCCGGAGATCGACGGCCGGCTCCATATTTGGCCACAGTACCTACCGGACGGCTCGGGGCTCTTGTCGACGATCGACCGCCGCACGCTGGTCGTACTCTCGTTCGCGACGCGCCACTGGCACGAGCTCTTGCCAGGATCGCAGGCGCAGTATCTCGATGCCGGGTACCTCGTGTTCCACGCGTTTCAAGCTCGCGAGGGACAAATCGATGCGGTGCCGTTCGACATCGGCACACTCGCCGCCCGAGGCTCCCCGGTCGCCGTGCTCGACGGCGTGTTCCGCAGCGCGGACACGGGCGCGGCGTTCCTCGTCGTCGCCCCGACGGGCACGCTGGCGTTCGTCCCCGGCGGCTATTCGCGAACGTTGGTTCTGGTCGATCGCCAAGGGCGTCGCTCACCGCTCGTCGAGGAGCGGCGCGGATTCCGCTTCACGCGCTTGTCACCGGACGGTCAGCGGCTCGCGGTCACGGTCGACCCCCGGCCATCGCAGATCTGGGTCTACGACTTGCAGCGCGGCACGGGCATACCGCTCACGAGCGAAGGTAGCAACATCAGCCCCACATGGACCCGCGACGGCCAGCGCGTCGCGTTCTCGAGCGCAGACGGTGTCAAATGGGTTGCGGCGGACGGCCGTGAGCAGCCGAGCGTCCTGATCCCCCGAACGCAGCCGGACCTCCGGAACGTCGGCGAGGTCTCATGGACGGGCGACGGCCGCACGCTCGTCTATTCTCAGGCGTCTCAGAGCACGGATTTCGACATCTGGACGACTCGCGTGGGTGAGGCCCCCAATCCGTTGATCGCAACGCCGGCGCGGGAGAACAACCCAAAGTTGTCGCCGGACTCTCGCTGGATCGCCTACGACTCGAACGAGTCCGGCCGTAACGAGGTCTACGTGAGACCCTTCCCAAACGTGAACGAGCAGCGGTGGGCGCTGTCGACTGCGGGCGGCTGGAGTCCCCTTTGGGCAGCCGACGGACGCGAGATCTTCTACATGAACGGCGCGGCGATGATGGCCGTGCCTGTGAAAACCGATGGCGGGACGTTCGCCGCGGGCAAGCCCGAGGCGCTGTTCGACGGCCCGTTCGACACGACGCAGGACGACAACTTCGACGTGTTCCCGGACGGCAATCACTTCGTGATGGTCGAGACCGACCCCGATGCGAATCCGATGAGGATCAACGTGGTGCAGAATTGGGCCGCGGAAGTGGCGCGCGTCGCGCAATCCGCAACGAGGACACCGTAGATGTACGACTTCAGGAACAAGGTCGCGCTGATCACGGGCGGCGGGGCAGGCATCGGCCGCGAGACCGCGCTCGCGTTCGCAGCCGCAGGCGCGAAGGTGGTGATCGGCAACCGCAACGTCGAGAACGGCGAGGAGACGGTCGCGCTAATCGAGAAGGCGGGCGGCACGGCGCTGTTCCAGCGCACCGACGTGACGGTCGCAGCGCAAGTCGAGGCGCTCGTCGCGCGCGCGGTGCGTGAGTACGGCGCGGTCGACTGCGCGTTCAACAACGCGGGCGTGCTGTCGCAGCTGCGCATGATCCCCGACGAGGCCGAGGACGACTTCGACCGCGTCATGGCCGTCAACGCGAAGGGCGTTTGGCTCGCGATGAAGTACGAGCTCAAGCAGATGCAGAAGCAGGGGCACGGCGCGATCGTGAACAACGCGTCGGTCGCGGGCGTGGTCGGCTCGGGCCGCGGCGCGGGCAGCTACGTCGCGTCGAAGCACGCGGTCGTCGGCCTCACGAAGGCCGCGGCGCTCGAGAACGCGCGGCTCGGGATTCGCGTGAACGTCGTGGCGCCGGCGGTGATCGACACCGACATGGGCGCGAGCTTTGCGAGCGGGCTCAAGATCACGATGGAGGAGTTCGGGCGCGTGCATCCGGTCGGCCGCGTCGGCCAGCCCGACGAGGTCGCGAACGCGGTGCTCTGGCTCTGCTCGAGCGACGCGTCGTTCGTGACGGGTCACACGCTCGCGATCGACGGTGGCATGACCGCGCAGTAGGGCAGTTTAGGGCCGAGCCTCCACCCAGCGCACGACGGCCTCCTCGAGCTCCTGCCCCGGCCCTCGGTGCGCGTCCTCCGAGTTCATGATCACCACGAGCACGTAGGTCTTGCCGTTCTGCGCGTGCACGTAGCCCGCGAGCGCCGACACGTGATCGAGCCGGCCGGTCTTCACGTGCATCAAGACTTGATTGTCGCGATGGAAGCGGGCGCGCGTCGTGCCGTCGAGCCCGCCGAGCGACAACGACGCCATGAATTCCGGCGCGAACGGGCTCCGGTACGCCTCGCGAAGCACGCCCGCGAGCAGCTCGGCCGAAGCGCGCTCATCTCGCGAGAGTCCCGCGCCGTTCTGCATCCGCAGCGAGCTCACGTCGAGCCCGCGCTGCGCGAGAAACAGGCGGATCGCCGCGAGGCCCTTCTCGCGCGTGCCGGGAACTCCGCCGAGCTCCGCGCCGAGCGTGTAGACGAGGTCGCGCGTCATCACGTTGTTGCTGTTCTTGTTGATCGCGCGGATCACCTCGCCGAGCGGCCGCGATCGCCACACGAGCGCCGGTAGGTTGCCGTCGGGCACGATGCCCTTGCGGAACTTGCCGTCGATGCGTCCGCCGGACTCTCGCCAAAGCGTCCGAAAGAGACCGAACGCGTACGTGTCGTGCTGCAGCGCCGTCCGGCTCATCGTGTAGCCGTCGCAGCGGCGCGAGAACTTGCCGTCGAGCACGACCTCGGCGAGCGTGTCCGGGTTCGCGTGGCTGAACTCGATGCCGTTGTTGTAACCGCCGCAAGCTCCGTCGACGAGGTCGATGCGGTTGCGGATCGTGAGGTTGTCGAGCGTGGGGTCCGTCACGACGCGGACGCGGTTACGCTCGGGGTCGACGAGGAACTGAAACGTGACCGCCTTGAAGTTCATCATCAAGGCGCTCGGCACGACGTTGTAGGTACGGTAGGGCTGGCCGTCGAACGAGCCCGGGTCGGGCTCGCCGCTCACGTCGAAGTAGCTGTCGTCGAGCACGAGATCGCTGCCGATCTCCTCGAGCCCCGAGCGGCGCAGCGCGTGGACCATCTTCCAAATCTCTTCCTCGACGAGATAGGGATCTCCATACCCCTTGATAGCGAGGCTGCCGTCGAGCTTGCGGCCGTCGAAGGTGCCGAGGAAGTAGACCTCCGTCTGCCAGACGAAGGTCGGGCCGAGGAGCTCGAGCGCGCTCCAGGTCGTGATGGTCTTCATCACGGACGCGGGGCTGCGAGTCTCGGTCGTGAGGTGGCTCAAGATCGGCGCGTCTGCGTCGACCGCCTCGACGAGCACGCTCACATCGCTCGCCGGGATCTTGTGCGCGGTCAGCACGCGCTCGATGTCGGGCGGCAGGTCCGCGCACGCGACGGCGGGCGCCGCAACAAGCAGCAGCCAACAAAATTCACGCATGGTGGAATTCTGCCCGATCACGGCTGAGCTAGAATAGCCTCCACCTCGCTCGACGCCGTGTGCCGTCGCGCGAGCCTGGCGGCTCCGCCGCCCAAGTCATCGGATCCCAAAGGGGGCAGTCTCGTGAGCAACTTCGACAAGCAGCTGGCCAAGATCAAGAACGACAAGGGTTTCATCGCGGCGCTCGATCAGAGCGGCGGCAGCACTCCGAAGGCGCTGAAGCTCTACGGCCTCGGCGAGGACGCCTATAAGAACGAGCAGGAGATGTTCGACGTCGTGCACAAAATGCGCACGCGGATGATCACGAGCCCCGCGTTCAGCGGCAAACGGCTGATCGGCGCCATCCTGTTCGAGAACACGATGGATCGCGACATCGACGGCAAGCCGACGCCGACCTACCTCTGGAGCGTGAAAGGGGTCGTGCCGTTCCTCAAAGTGGACAAGGGCCTCGCCGACGAGAAGGACGGCGTGCAGCTCATGAAGCCGATCGGCGGCCTCGACGCGCTCCTGAAGCGCGCGAAGGCGAAAGACGTGTTCGGCACCAAGATGCGCTCGGTGATCAAGCAGGCGAACAAGGGCGGCGTCGAAGCGGTCGTGAAGCAGCAGTTCGAGATCGCCAAGCAGATCCTCGCCGCGGGCCTCGTGCCGATCATCGAGCCCGAGGTCGACATCAAGTGCCCGAACAAAGCGCAGGCCGAGGACCTGCTCAAGGCCGCGATCACGAAGGAGCTCGGCGCGCTGAAGCCCGACCAGAAGGTCATGCTCAAGCTCACGATCCCGGACAAGGACGATTTCTACACGGATCTGATCAAGAACAAGAACGTGCTGCGCGTCGTCGCGCTCTCGGGCGGTTATTCGCGCGATGAGGCCAACAAGCGACTCGCGCGCCAGCACGGGATGACCGCGAGCTTCTCGCGCGCGCTCGCCGAAGGGCTCAAGGCTCAGCAGTCCGACAAAGAGTTCAACGACTCGCTCGACAAGTCGATCGAGAGCATCTACCAGGCCTCGATCACTTGACCGCGAAGATCATCTACACCCAGACCGACGAAGCCCCGGCGCTCGCAACCTACTCGCTGCTGCCGATCGTCCGCGCGTTCACGAAGGCCGCAGGTCTAGCGGTCGAGACGCGCGACATCTCGCTCTCGGGCCGGCTGCTCGCGACGTTTCCGGACTCGCTCACGCCCGCGCAGCGCCAAGCGGACGACCTCGCCGAGCTCGGCGAGCTCGCGAAGACGCCGGAAGCCAACATCATCAAGCTGCCGAACATCAGCGCGTCGGTCCCGCAGCTGCAAGCGACGATCGCGGAACTCGTCCAGCAAGGCTATTCGGTGCCGGCCTATCCCGAGGAGCCGAAGAGCGACGCCGAGAAGAAGATCAAGGCTCGCTACGGCAAGGTGCTCGGCAGCGCGGTGAACCCGGTGCTGCGCGAGGGCAACTCGGACCGGCGCGTCGCGCCGTCCGTGAAGCGCTACGCGAAGACGCACCCGCACTCGATGGGCAAGTGGAGCAAGGACTCGAAGACGCACGTCGCGCACATGAGCGGCGGCGACTTCTACGGGAACGAGCAGTCCGCGGGCATCACGAAGGCCGCGAAGCTCAGGATCGAGCACGTCGACGCGGCGGGCAAAACTACGGTGCTCAAAGATTCCGTCGCGGTCGACGACGCCGAGCTGATCGCGTCGTCCGTGATGCGCAAGAAAGAGCTCCGCGAGTTCTACAAGTCCGGGATCGCCGACGCGAAGCGCAACGGCGTGCTGCTGTCGTTGCACCTGAAGGCGACCATGATGAAGGTGTCCGACCCGATCATGTTCGGGCACGCCGTGAGCGAGTACTACGCCGACGTGTTCGCGAAGCACGCCGCGACGTTCGCGAAGCTCGGAGTCGAGCCGAACAACGGCATCGGCGACGTGTACGCGAAGATTCAATCGCTGCCGGCCGACCAGCAGGCCGCGATCAAGGCCGATCTCGACGCGATATACAAGGTACGGCCGCCGCTCGCGATGGTCGACTCGAGCAAGGGCATCACGAACCTGCACGTGCCGAGCGACGTGATCGTCGACGCGTCGATGCCGGCCGCGATCCGCTCGTCGGGCGACATGTGGGGCCCCGACGGCAAGCTCCACGACACCACCGCGATGATTCCGGACCGCTGCTACGCCGGCATCTATCAAGAGGTGATCGAGGACTGCAAGAGAAACGGCGCGTTCGACGTGCCGACGATGGGCAACGTCGCGAACGTCGGTCTGATGGCTCAAAAGGCCGAGGAGTACGGCTCGCACGACAAGACGTTCGAGATCGCGGCGAAAGGCACGGTGCGCGTCGTCGATGCGAGCGGCAAGACGCTCACCGAGCACGCGGTCGAGGCCGGCGACATTTGGCGGATGTGCCAAACGAAGGATCTTCCGATCCGCGACTGGGTGAAGCTCGCGGTGGACCGCGCCCGAGCGACGGGCGCGGCCACGATCTTCTGGCTCGACGAGGGCCGGGCCTACGACCGCAATCTGATCGCGAGGACGAAGCAGTACCTGAAGGACCACGACACGAAGGGGCTGGACATCCGAATCTTGTCGCCGGTCGAGGCGATGCGCGCGACCCTCGAGCGGGTCCGCTTGGGGCAAGACACGATCTCGGTCACGGGCAACGTGCTGCGCGACTACCTCACCGACCTGTTCCCGATCTTGGAGCTCGGCACGAGCGCGAAGATGCTCTCGATCGTGCCGCTGCTCGCGGGCGGCGGCCTCTACGAGACCGGCGCCGGCGGCTCCGCGCCGAAGCACGTGCAGCAGTTCGTCCAAGAGAACTACCTGCGCTGGGACTCGCTCGGCGAGTTCCTCGCGCTCGCGGTCTCGATCGAGGACCTCGGCCGCAAGTCCGGCAACGCGAAGGCGCTCGTCCTCGCGGAGGCGCTCGACACGGCGAACGGCAAGGTGCTCGAGAACGACAAGTCGCCGCAGAGGAAGATCGGCGAGATCGACAACCGCGGCAGCCATTTCTATCTCGCTATGTACTGGGCGCGCGCGCTCGCGGACCAGACGAAGGACAAGGGCCTCAAGGCCAAGTTCGCACCCGTCGCGGACGCGCTCGAGAAGAACGAGGCGAAGATTGTGGCCGAGCTCGCGGCCGTCCAGGGCGAGCCTGTCGCGATCGGCGGCTACTACCATCCCGACCCGAAGCGCTGCACGGCTGCGATGCGGCCGAGCGCCACGCTGAACGCGATCATCGACGGGATCGCGTAGCCACGACATTCACCGGGGCCCGGGGCCGCGAGAGTGGCTCCGCCCGGACAGCGAACTCGACCCCGAGACGGTCGGAGTTCTAGCCCAAGCGGTCCGACACCTCTAGCCGAACCGGCTGGTTCGAAATTCCGGCGGTTGGTGTTAGACTGCCCGGCTTTTCGGTATAACCACTCTCACAAAAAAGCTCTCCCGCGGAGGAATGAAGAAGCCATGGCTGCTAAGAATTTCGAAGAGGTGCTAAAGAGCGCCAAGAACCCGGTCGACATGCTGCGCAACTCGCAAATCGGCGCGTATGTCTATCCGGCCGTCCCGGCCGAGTTTTCGAACTGGCGCTCTGAGCAGGCCGCATGGCGCAACACCGCCGTGCTGTTCGACCAGTCGCACCACATGGTCGACATCTATATCGAAGGCCCCGACGCGCTCAAGCTCCTCTCGAACCTCGCGATCAATAGCTTCAACAACTTCCCGGTCAACCGCGCGAAACAGTTCGTGCCGTGCAGCTACAGCGGCCACGTGATCGGCGACGGCATCTTGTTTCATCTGGAGCAGAACAAGCTCGTGTTCGTCGGCCGCGCACCGACGGCCAACTGGATCGAGTTCCACGCCGCGACGGGCAAGTACAAGGTCAAGATCACGAAGGACGACCGCTCGCCCGGTAATCCGAAGGGCAAGGCCGTCAACCGGATCTCGTACCGTTTCCAGATCCAGGGCCCGAACGCGTGGAAGGTCATCGAGAAGCTCAACGGCGGCCCGGTGGCCGAGATCAAGTTCTTCTTCATGGGCACGATCAAGATCGGCAAGAAGACCGTGCGCGCGCTGCGCCACGGCATGGCCGGCGCCCCGGGCCTCGAGGTCTGGGGCCCATACGAGGAGCGCGAGGAGATCCGCGAGGCGATCGTCGCCGCGGGCGAAGAGTTCGGGCTGAAGCAAGTCGGCTCACGCGCTTACGCGACCAACACGCTCGAGTCGGGCTGGATCCCGTCGCCGCTGCCCGCCGTCTACACAGACGAGCGCATGAAGCCGTACCGCGAGTGGCTGCCCGCGAACAGCTACGAGGCCACCGGCGGCCTCGCCGGCAGCTTCGTGTCGAAGAACATCGAGGACTACTACGTCACGCCTTACGAGATCGGCTACGGGCCGTTCGTGAAGTTCGATCACGAGTTCATCGGCCGCGAGGCGCTCGAGAAGATCGCGAACAAGCCGCATCGCCAGAAGGTCACGTTCGCGTGGAACAGCGACGACGTCGCGAAGATCTTCGCGTCGATGTTCGTGCCCGGCCAGCAGCACTACAAGTACATCGACCTACCTCTGTCGAACTACGCGTCGGCGTCGTTCGACAAGATCACGTTGAAGGGCAAGGTCGTCGGCGCGTCGATGTTCGCCGGCTATAGCTACAACGAGCGCTCGATGCTCTCGCTCGGTATCGTCGACCCCGACATCAAGATCGGCACCGAGGTCAACCTTCTCTGGGGCGAAGAGAACGGCGGCACGAAGAAGGTCACCGTCGAGCCGCACAAGCAGATCGAGATCCGCGCGATCGTGAGCCCGGTGCCCTACTCGGCCGTGGCTCGCGAGACCTACGCCGAGGGTTGGCGCACGGGCAAGGCTTAAGCCGCCGACCGTCTCGTTCGTCGCATACGGGGCGGCTGTCGCACGACAGCCGCCCTTCTTTTTTCTCACGGGGGAATCGAAGTCATGGCGCACAAGAACCTAGAAGACGCGATCCGGGCCGCAAAGAGCCCCGTCAAGATGCTCCGCAACTCGCAGATCGGGCCGTACGCGTTCCCGGTCGTGCCGAGCGAGTTCACGAACTGGCGCGACGAGCAGCGCTCGTGGCGCGAGACCTGCGCTCTGTTCGACCAGTCGCATCACATGACGGATCTCGCCGTCGAGGGACCCGACGCGCTCAAGGTGTTCGCCTCGCTCGGCGTGAACACGTTCGACAATTTCCGCGTCGACACCGCGAAGCAGTTCGTCGCGTGCAACCACGACGGCTACGTGATCGGCGACGCGATCCTGTTCCACCTCGCGCCGAACCGCTTCAACCTCGTCGGCCGTCCGCCCGCGTTGAACTGGGTACAGTTCCACGTCGCGACCGGCGGCTACGACGCGACGTTCGAGCGCGACGAGCGCTCGTTCGTGAACAAGGGCCAGCGCAAATCGTATCGCTATCAGGTGCAGGGCCCGAACGCCGCGAAGGTCATGCAGGCCGCGACCGGCAAACCGATGCCGGACATCAAATTCTTCCAAATGAGCACGGTCGTGGTCGGCGGCTGCGAGGTCCACGCATTGCGCCACGGCATGGTCGGGCAGCCGGGCTGGGAGCTGTTCGGGCCATGGGGAGAAGGCGAGACCGTACGCAACGCGCTGCTCGAGGCCGGCGCGAAATTCGGCATCCAACGCGTCGGCGCGCGTACCTATCCGACGAGCACGCTCGAATCGGGTTGGATTCCGTCGCCGCTGCCCGCCGTTTACTCGGGCAAGGAGATGAAGCCGTACCGCGAGTGGCTCGCAGGCACGAGCTATGAGGCCATGGCTTCGCTCGGCGGCAGCTTCGTTGCGAAGGACATCGAGGACTATTACCTCACGCCGTACGAGCTCGGCTACGGCGCTTTCGTGCGCTTCGACCACGAGTTCGTCGGCCGCAAGGCGCTCGAGAAGCACGCGAAGAAGCCTTCGCGGCGGAAGGTGACGCTCGCGTGGCACGGCGACGACGTACGCAAAGCGCTCGGCACGCTGTTCTCCGCGGGCCGCAACGTCGCGAAGTACATCGACCTGCCGCTCGCGAACTACGCGACGTTGCCGTTCGACAAGATCGTGAAGGGCGGCAAGACGATCGGCCTCTCGACGTACACGGGGTACAGCTTCAACGAGCGCTCGATGCTCTCGCTCGCGGTCGTCGACGAGAAGTACGCGAAGCCCGGCACCCAGGTGACGCTCGTCTGGGGCGAAGAGGGCGGTGGCACGTCGAAGCCGACGGTCGAGCGGCACAAGCAGATGAAGATCCGCGCAACCGTCGGACCCGTGCCGTACGGTGACACGGCACGAACGGCGTACCGGCCGAAGTGACTCCTGCGGTCTAGGTGAACCAAGACAAGATCACCTGGCTCTTCGCGGGGGGGCTTCTCGTTCTCGCCGTTTCCGCGTTGATGCCATTCGCGAGCGACGGCAGCGCGCTAATTCCGATTCCGGCGCTCCAGTTCGTTCTGTGGCTGATTGCTTCCTACGGGTACGTGCTCTTCTTGCCGGTCGCGTACGGCGTCAGCCTCTTCCTTCTTTGGGACAGCAGATTCTTCGGAATGGCGGTCCTGGGATTCAGCCTGATCGTCGCATTGCTGTCCGTTTGGTGGTTCGTCGCGTCATGGGCGGACGGGATCTCCTATCCCGGTGCCGGATTCACGCGCGCGGTCGCAGTCGAGAACGCGGTCGGTCTCTCCGCGGCCATCGTCCTGTCCCTAATGGGGGTAGCGCGCTCATCGCGGCCGAATACGGCGGCCGCGCACTTGGCGCTCTTTCTGGTGCTCGCCTGGTGCGCGTTTCCACTGCTCGGCCGTATCGATCTCTAGGTGTTACCGCGTTTGCCGGCGCGTTGCTTCTTCCTCGGCGCGGGCGCGACAGACGCTACTCTCCGCAGTCCTCGTTGAGTTCGGCGGTCGCCAACGTGTGGCGGCTGGAGCCCGCGTCGGCGCAAATTCGCTTCGCGAACGTGCGCTCCGGGCGTTGAAGGGAAATCACGAGCCGCTGCAGCACGGCCCCGCAGCGCGGAAACTTGCATGGTGACCGTGGGCCAGGCCGGGCCGAGGTCCCGCGCGATCGACGCTATCTACCGCGGCGCTTCTTCGTGCGCTTGCGAGCCGCGGCGGCCTTCTTCTTCGGCGCCGGCGGCAGCGGCTCGCTGTGCTCTTTGATGTAGTTGCGGTGGTACTCGGCGTCCGCGTGGTCCTTCTCGCGCTTCACCGACCGCGCGGCGCTGCGCGCGATCCGCAACGACTTCTCGCGCGTCGTCGACGTGCTGACCGCGGCCGTCATCGAGAACAGCTGCTCAGGACGCGGATCGTGGCAGCGCGGGCACGCGGGCGTCTCGCCGATCTTCACGAGCTCTTCGAAGCGCTTGCCGCACTTGCGGCATTTGTATTCGTAGATCGGCACGCCGCGAGAATACCGAGCGTCGCACGGCGAACCAAGCCGCCTCCACGCTCGGCATGCGCTCGGGCCTTGTGCGCCGCTGTGCAGCGCTCGGCTTCGGTCGGGCTTGATGCGCTGCGCATCGATGCGATACTCGACCGGCGAATTCGCTCAAAGGGGATGACGATGCGCAGCTTCGAGATCATGGTCCGCTCTGCCTCGATCGTATGCGCTGTCGGAGCCGCCACGCTCGCAGCCACCGCGGGCGCGCAAGACGTCTGCGACCGCCTTGCGGCGCGCGCCTCACTCGGCGACGCGAGAATGGTGTCTGCGACGCCCGTTGCCGCCGACGCAAGCAAGCACCTCCCCGAGTTCTGCGAGGTCCGCGTGACGATCTCGCCGACGCCGGGCTCGCAGATCGGCGCGGTCTATCGTTTGCCCGCGAGCTGGAACGGCAAGGTGCTCGGGATCGGCGGCGGGGGGTTCGCCGGCAATCTTCGCGTCGAGGCCGCGGCCGACGGTCTCGCGCGCGGCTATGCGGTGATCGAGAACGACCTCGGCCACGCGAGCGCGAGCGCGCTGGACCCCTCGTTCGCGCTCGGCGCCGATGGCAAGCCCAACGTCGACGGCATCATCGACTTCGGTCACCGGGCTACGCATCTTGCGACGACGACTGGCAAGGAAATCGTCGCGGAGCGCTACAGCCGCGCGCCGGAACACTCGTATTGGCAAGGCTGCTCGACGGGCGGACGCCAGGGCCTAGCGGAGGTCCAACGGTATCCGGACGACTACGACGGCGTGATCGCGGGCGCGCCCGTCTACACGCCACTCACGTATTCGAACGCGATCCTGCGCATGCAGGCGTTTCATGCTAAGCGCGAGAGCAACCTGCTGCCCGCGCACGCGGCGCTGATCCACGACGCGGTGCTCGCGGCGTGCGATGCGCAGGACGGAATCAAGGACGGGATCCTGAACGACCCGCGCACGTGTGCGTGGGATCCGGGGGAGCTCGCGTGCAAGGCCGGCGAATCGGGTGAGCGCTGCCTGACTCCCGCACAGGTCGAGACCGTGCGCCGCGTCTACGCGGGCGTGAAGACGAAGGACGGCAAGCCCGCCGCGATGCCGCTGATGCGCGGCGGCGAGAGCGACTGGGTCGCGCGAATGATCGGCACAGCACAGCAACCGAACGGGCTCAACGCGGTGCTCGGCGCGCCATTCATGTCGTACATCGTGAAGGCCGACCCGAAGTACGACCTGTTCACGTTCGACCCGGAGCGCGACATGGCGGCGCTCGACGGCGGCCTCGCGGCCGCGCACGTCCATCAACAGAATCCCGACATCGCGGCGTTCGTCGCGCGCGGCGGCAAGCTGCTGCTCTGGCACGGCTTCAACGATCCCGGCCCGAGCCCGCTGTCGACGATCGCGTACTTCGCCGCGGTGAACGGCAAAGTGCCGGCCGCGAAGGACTCCGTGCGCCTGTTCCTCGCGCCCGGCGTGTTGCACTGCGGCGGCGGCGCGGGGCCCGATCAGATCGACACGCTGACAGCGCTCGAGCGCTGGGTCGAGCGCGGCGCCGCGCCCGAGCGCATCGTCGCGACCAAGGCGAATTCGCCGCTCACCCGTCCGCTCTGCGCACATCCGCTGCTCGCGAGATACAAAGGCAGCGGCGACACGAACGATCCCGCGAGCTTCGACTGCGCGGCGCCGTGAGCCCGCGGCGCCGCGCTTGACACGGTTACGACGCGGCGCTACCACTGTCGCTCTTGGCCGGCCGAGCCACATCCAAAAAAGGGGCAAGCATGGCAACGGGGGAAAAGTCGCGGCGCGCCTTTCTGACGGAATCCGCGTCGGGAATCGGCGCCGCGTGGCTCGCGGCGAATCTGCCGGCGATCGTCAAAGCGCAGGAGTTCGTGCGCACGGCGGCCGCGTCGGGTCAGCCACACCAATTCGCGTTCTTCACGCCGGAGCAGGCCGCCGAGGTCGAGGCGTTGACCGGGGAGATCATCCCGAGCGACGACACGCCCGGCGCGCGCGAGGCACACGTCGTCGCGTTCATCGACCGCGCGCTCGTGACGTTCGAGCGCGACCGGCAAGATGACTACCGCAAAGGCCTCGAGGAGCTCGCGGAACAGTCGAAGAAGCTCGCGCCGAGCGCGAGCCGCTTCTCGGCGCTCTCGGCCGACGACAAGATCAAGCTGCTCACGTCGATCGAGAAGACGCCGTTCTTCGAGCTCGTGCGTGTGCACACGATCACGGGTTTCTTCGCGGACCCGGTGCACGGCGGCAATCACGGCCGCGTCGGCTGGGCGCTCGTCGGCTGGGACGACTCGCTCGAGCACACCCCGCCCTTCGGCTATTACGACGCCAGCCCACGGGCGCGCGGCTGACGCACGACGAGGAGAACGGCAATGAAGACTTACACGCCGGACACCGAAGTCGACTTCGTCGTCATCGGATCGGGTGCCGCGGGCGGCATCATGGCCAAGCAACTGTCGACGGCCGGCTTCTCGGTCGTCGTGCTCGAGCAAGGCGGCTGGGGAAAATTCGGGCGCGATTGGGAGTACACGAAGGACGAGCTCGTGAACGGCAACCCCGCGCCCGCGGATCGCCTCATGAGCGACCCGTCGCGGCAGCGGAACACGTTCCGGCGCACGGACAAAGAGAAGGCGGTGCCCGGCACGCACGCGTATGGCTGCGTCGTCGGCGGCGGCACCGTCACCTACGGCGGCAGCAGCTGGCGCCACTTGCCGTGGGAGTTCAACGAGAAGAGCCACGTCGGCGCGATCGCCGGCGCGGGCCTCGAGGATTGGCCGATCACGTACGACGAGCTCGAGCCGTACTACGTGCAGGCCGAGTGGGAGATGGGCATCTCGGGCCTCAAGGTCGACTCGCCGTTCGTCGCACCGATGTCGAAGGATTACCCGGTGCCGCCCGTGCCGCTGAAGTCCTCCGGTGCGCTGTTCGAGGTCGCCGCGAAAAAGCTCGGGCTCACCGTGGTGCCCGGTCCGCTCGCGATCATCACTCAGCCGTACATGGGCCGCACGGGCTGCGTGAACTGCGGCATGTGCTCGGGCTTCGGCTGCCACGTCGGCGCGCGCTCGAGCTCGGCGGTCACGATGCTGCCGCGCGCGGTCGCGACCGGCAATTGCGAGATCCGGCCGTGGAGCTACGTGCGCGAGATCTCGGTCGACAAGAAGGGCCGCGTCACGGGCGCGACCTACTTCGACGCGGACAAGCGCGAGCATTTCCAGAAGGCGAAGGCCGTCGTGCTGTCCGCGAACGGCTCCGAGTCCGCGCGCCTGTTGCTGCTATCGAAGTCGGCGAAGTTCCCCGACGGCCTCGCGAACTCGAGCGGCGTCGTCGGCAAATATCTGATGACCGGTAACGGCGCGGGCGCGAACGCGCTGTTCGAGCACGAGCTCAACGACTTCAAGGGCGTGATCTCGGGCGCCGGCATAGTCGATTACGTGCCGTCGGATCCGAAGCGCGGCTTCTACGGCGGCGGCCGGCTCACGGCGCGGGGCTTCGACACGCCGATCAATTACGGCTTGAACGGCCTGTCGCCGGGCAGCCCGCGCTGGGGCGCGGGCTACAAGAAGGCGCTGCGCGAAGAAGCGAACCACAAGATGAACATCTCGTGCTTCGTCACCCAGCTGCCGCTCGAGACCAATCGCGTCGATCTCGACCCCGACGTGAAAGACGAGTGGGGTCTGCCGGCGATGCGAATCACGACGCAAAGCCATCCGGACGACCTCAAGAACGCCGAGTTCTTCACGCAGAAGTCAGTCGAGATCCTCGAGGCGGCCGGCGCGAAAAAAGTCTGGGCCTCGCCCGTGCGCGACAGCCGCGGCGGCGCGCACAACCGCGGCACCTGCCGGATGGGTAACGACGCGAAGACGTCGGTCGTCGACAAGTACCACCGCGCGCACGACGTGCCGAATCTCTACGTCGTGGATGGCAGCAACTTCGTCACCGGCGGTCGCAACCACCCGACGCTCACGATTCAGGCGCTCGCGTTCCGCGCGGCGGACCATCTCGTGCGCGCGGCGAAGAAGGGCGATCTGCAGTCCCGGATCTAACTCGCTCGACGAGGGGCCGATGCAGGCGCTCTCGCTAGCGCGTTGACAGATTCTGTCGAACGCGGAAGTCGGCGCATGAGCCAGAGAGTGTGCCGGCGCGCACAGCGCAAGCGGCTGCGCGCAGCGTAGATTCGTTCGCACCACGACTCCGACGCGCACGATGGACCTAGGCAGGCTCGCCGCGATCACGATCATCGACGTCTACGTCGTTAGCGCTCTCGCAGCGTTCTCTCTCTCGCTGTGGGTCGCACGGCGCTATATCGGCTGGCTGCTCAAGCTCGTGCCGTTGGGCGTTGCGATGCTCGGCACGCTCGTCACGTACGGGGCGTGGCAGCTCGGCGAGCAAATCCGCTGGGACACTCCCGGGAGCCCCGGGATTCTGATCGTGTACTTCGCGCTCGGCGGCGGCATTGCGTGCGGGATTGCGGGGTGGATCGCGTTCACGATCCAGTTCCAGCGTTGGTACCGCCGCGGCATGCGGCCGTCGTCGCCGGTGCCGGCCGACGAGCGGCGCCTCCGCGTCGCGCTGGCGATCGCGGTCATCGTCGGCTCCCTGTTCTCCGCGTATCGCTACTATCGCTCGCACCAGTCTTCGCACGAGGCTGATGTCGTGCGGCTCGCGTACTCCCCCGACGGCGCTTTTCTGTACTCGTTGGACGCAAACGCGACGCTGAAGAAATGGAACGTGCGCTACCAATACGAGGCACGGCGCTGGCGGCTGCCGGGCGCCG
>Ga0326726_10001202_pt1 | contig 24151 bp, 19 predicted proteins | sample MHFenrmetagenome_2_FD_207603 | JGI IMG/M metagenome (GOLD analysis project Ga0326726, IMG submission 207603) | Lab enriched peat soil microbial communities from Michigan Hollow, Ithaca, NY, United States - MHF15MN | ecosystem: Environmental > Terrestrial > Soil > Wetlands > Peat | place: USA... | reverse complement strand
CGACGTCGCCCAAGCGGCGGCGCGACGGCGAGGATGTCGAGCTCCGAGCATAGGCGCGTTGCGCAGCAACGTCCCGGCCATGCGAGGGCGAGGTCCGGAGCCGCCCTCGGAAGGCGAGCAGCGCAGGGGACCCGGCCCAACGGGCCGGGCGCCGGCGGGAGCGCGAGCCGGCCTGCCCGCCCGCAGCCTTGCCCGCTCGGTGCAGGGAAGAGAGCCCTTCACCGCAACCGCTCCGACTTGGTAAACGCCTTCTGCCGCTTGAACAGACCGCGCCGATAGAACGGGAACAGCTGCAGGTAGGTGCGCATCTTCAGCCAGCGCCCATACAACCCGAGCGGCTCGAACAGCACGATGCCCACCAGCACCGCGCCGTAGATCAGGCCCTGCAGTCCGCTGGCCTGGCCAATCGCGGGCGGCAGCCAGTCTTTGCTGACAGCGATGAGCTGCGGCAGCGCGATCAGGAAGATCGCGCCCAGAAAAGCGCCGTGCACCGAGCCCACGCCGCCCACCACCACCACCAGCAACAGCTCAATCGACTGCAGCGCGCCGAACTGGTCGGGCGAGATGAAACTCAGCTTGTGCGCGTACAGCGCGCCGGCCACGCCGGTGAGTGCGGCCGAGATCGCGAAGGCGAGCGTCTTGTACTGCGCGATCGCGATGCCCATGCTCTGCGCCGAGATCTCCGAGTCGCGGATCGCGATGAACGCGCGGCCGGTGCCCGAGCGCAGCAGGTTCAGCACGCCGAGGGTGGCGAGCGCACACACGATCAAGCACACGTAGTAGAAGCCAGCGCCCGAACCGAGCTCCCAGCCGAACAGGGTGAGGCCCGGCACATTGCGGCCGGAGTTGCCGCCGGTCACGCTCTCCCAGCGCGCCAGCACCTCCTCGACGATGAAGCCGAAGGCCTGCGTGGCGATGGCCAGGTAGATGCCTTTGATGCGCATCGCCGGCAGGCTGACGATCACTCCGACCGCCGCCGACAACGCAGCGGCGCAGGACAGCGTGAGCACGAATGGCCAGCCGTGACTCAGCAGATAAGCCTGCGTGTACGCACCCACGCCCAGGAACGCCGCGTGCCCGAGCGACGCCAGGCCGGTGAAGCCGGCCAGCACCATCAAGCCGAGGCCGGCGATCGAGTAGATCAGGATGAACGACAGCTGCGTCATCCAGTAGTCGCCCACGCTCCACGGCGCGATCAACAGCGCGAGCCCCAGCAGCGCGTACCAGAAGACCTGGCCGCCATGCTTGACCAGGCGGATGTCCTGATCGTAATGGGTCTTGAAGACGAAGCGCACGATCAGCGAGCGCCGGGCCGCCCCGAGTGCGCAGGCGCCCCCTCGGGGGGCAGTGAGTGAAGCGAGCGTGGGGGCCTCATCTTCGTTCCTAGACTTTCTTGCGCACCGCACCACCGAACAAGCCGTTGGGCTTGAGCACCAGCATCAACAGCACCACCACGTAGGCCGCGATGTCCTTGAAGCCCTCGGGCAGGTAGAAACCTGCCATCGCCTCGATGACGCCGATGATCAACCCGCCGACGATCGCGCCGGGCAGGCTGCCGAAGCCGCCCACCACCGCGGCGGGGAACGCCTTCAGGCCGATGAACCCCATGTTCACGTGCACGAACGTGAACGGCGCCAACAACAGACCGGCGATGGCGGCCACCGCGGCGGACAGGCCCCACACCAGGCCGTTGAGCCGCTGCACCGGGATGCCCATGTAGTAGGCGGCCAGTTGGTTCTGCGAAGCCGCCTGCATCGCGATGCCGATGCGGCTCTTGCTGAACATCAGGAACAGCGCCGCGCACAACACCACGGTGACCACGATCACCACCACCTGCTCGATGCTCAACACCAGCGCGCCGATATTCCACACCTGGCCCTGGTAGGGCACCGGCAGGGCATGGGTGTCGGAGCCGTAGCTCGGCGCCATCGTCATCAGGCCGCGCGCCATGTAGCCCAGGCCGATGGTCAGCATCACGACCGTGAACTGCGGCTGACCGAGGATCGGCCGGATCGCCACGCGCTCCAACAGCACGCCGAGCGCGGCCATCGCCGCGATCGCCAGCACGGCGGCCACGAGGAACGGCAGGTGCGCCACCTCCATCAATGCCAGACCGGCGAAGGCGCCCAGCATCATCAACTCGCCCTGCGCGAAGTTCACCGTCTCGGTGGCCTTGTAGATCAGCACGAAGCCGAGCGCGATGAGCGCGTAGATGCAGCCCAGCGAGATGCCGGAGATCAGCAGTTGCAGGAAGGCCACCACTCGCGCATCCGGGTTCGGCACGGCCTCTTGTGGCGCGTCCGGTGTCAGGGGCGCCAAGCATGCCTGCGCGAGCACACGCCGGCCCGCCGGGACTTCCCTAGGCCACGGACCTCAGGCGCGGGACGCTTGCAGCCGGTAGCGCGCCACGCCGTCGGCGCCGGCTTCGCGCACCGCCTCGCCACGCGCCACCAGATGGTTGAGGTGCGCCAGGCTTTCGCCGGTGGCCATGCCCAGCAGCTCGGAGCCCTCGATCGGCCGCGCGAACAGCGCGCCGAAGACGTCGATCGCGCGCTTGGGTTCGCTCAACGCGCGGCGCAGCCGCGTCAGGCTCTTCTCGTGCCCCGCGGCCAGACGATCGAGCCGCGCGTGCAGGCCGCGAAACGGCTCGCCGTGCGACGGCAGCACGAGCACGTCGTCGCTGACAGCGGCGCGCAGCTTGGCGATCGAGGCGATCCAGTCGGCCAGCGGGTCGGCATCGGGCTCGGTGGGGAACACCGACACGTTCGACGAGATGCGCGGCAGCACCTGGTCGCCCGAGATCAGCAGCTTGAGCCGCTCGTTGTACAGGCACGCGTGCTCGGGCGAATGTCCGTTGCCGACGATGACGCGCCACTCGTGCTCGCCGATGCGGACCCGTTCACCATCGTGCAGGCGCCGAAAACTGTCGGGCAAGGCGTGCACCACGCGGCCGAAACTGCCGAAGCGCGCGCGGTAGTTCTCGATCACCTCGTCGCTCCAGCCGGCGCGTTTGTAGAAGCGGATCGCATCGTCGGGCGCCTCGCGACCGGTGTCGGCCACCAGCGAACGACAGGTCAGGTACTCGAGCCGCGTCATCCACAGGCGCGCGTCGAAGCGGCGCGTCAGCCAGCCGGCCATGCCCACGTGGTCGGGATGCATGTGGGTGCAGAACACGCGCGTGATGCGCTGGCCGGCCAGCGCGTCCTCGGCGGCCAGTGCCCGCGTCCAGTTGGCGAGTGCCTCGCGCGTCTGCGCACCGGTGTCGACCATCGCCCAGCCGCCATCGTCGGCCAGCGCGTACAGGTTGATGTGCGCCAGCGCCCACGGCAGATGCATGCGCAGCCAGCGCACGCCGGGCACGATCTCGCGGCCGTGGCCGCTCTCGGGCGGCGTGCCGCACGGGTAGTTCAAGCCCGCGGCTTCGTCGGGCCGTCCGTCGGCGCTGGGCTTGGGTTGGCCGGTCTTGGCTGCAGTCATCGCGACATCATTGTGCGCGATGCCGCCCAGCGCAAGGCACGCGCGGCGTCATCAGGCCGGCATCGACACCGAACGCCCGAGCAACCGCGTCAGCGCGTACACGGCGTTGATGTGCGGGGTGGGCGTGTCGGTCAAGCGCGCGAGCTCGACCACCGAACCCACCAGCGCCTCGACCTCGGGCTCGCGGCCGGCCTCGATGTCCTGCAGCATCGAGGTCTTGTGCGCGCCGACCTTCTCGGCACCGGCGATGCGCTTGTCGATCGAGACGCGAAATGTGATGCCGAGCTTGGCCGCCACCGCCTGCGCCTCGGCCATCATGTGCGCCGCCAGCTCTCGCGTCGGCGCGAAACGGCAGATGCCTTCGAGCGTTGCGCGCGTCAGCGCGCTCACCGGGTTGAACACCAGGTTGCCCCACAGCTTGAGCCAGATCTCGGCGCGGATGTCGTCGAGCACAGGTGCCTTGAAGCCGGCACGCACGAAGGCCGCGCTGACGCGTTGTGCCCGTGCGCTGATCGAGCCGTCGAGCTCGCCGAGCGGAAAGCGGTCGCCCTCGATGTGGCGCACCACGCCGGGCGCCACCAGCTCGCTGGCCACATAGACCACGCAGCCGAGCACGCGGTCGGCGCCGATCGCGCGGCCGATGCGCCCGCTCGGATCGACGCTGTGCAGCACATGGTCTTCGAACGGCCCTCTGAGTTTGTGGAAGTACCAATAAGGGACACCGTTTTGCATCGGCACGATCACCGTGTGCGGGCCGCACAGCAGGGGCACGTCGGCGGCCACGGCGTCGAGTTGATGCGCCTTCATCGCCAGCACCACCACGTCGTGCACGCCGGCGGCGCGGTAGTCGTTGCTCGCGCGCAGGTTGCGCGCCACGAGCTCGCTGCCGTCGGCCTGCACGAGCCTGATGCCATGCGCCTGGATGGCCTGCAGGTTGGCGCCGCGCACGAGGAAGGTGACCTCCTCGCCGGCCAGCGCGAGCTTGGCGCCCAGATAACCGCCGATGGCACCGGCGCCGATGATGGCGATCTTCAAATCCCACGCTCCCTGTCTTGGCCGGTGCCCGCCGCGGTGGCGGCTGTGGTCGGACCGCATGCCTGTATGGACATTTCCGAGGCCCGCGGCGCCATCGTATGCTGGCCCGCGCGGCGCGCAGCGGCCCGGCCGCCGGCAATTTTCGATTCTTGACCGCAGTCAATGCGCCCCGCCCGAGCGGCCGCGCAGAATTTCTTGCAGCGGCGGCGCGTTGGTCGGATGCGCGCTGCGATCCACACGAACCGGAGACAACCATGGCATACGACAAGGCAGCCGTCAGGCAATTGCTCGATCGCGTACGCGCCGACAAGCGCAACGCGTTGACCGCGCCCGAGGGCAAGCTGATCTGCGACGCCTATGGCATCCCGGTGCCCCTGGAGGGCGTGGCCAAGTCCGCGGCCGAGGCGGGCACGCTGGCGCAGAAGATGGGTGGCCCGGTGGTGCTGAAGATCGTGTCGCCCGACATCCTGCACAAGACCGAGGCCGGCGGCGTGCTGGTGGGCTTGAAGACCGCCGACGAGGTGACCAAGGGCTACGACACCATCCTCGCCAACGCCAAGAAGTACAAGGCCGACGCCAAGATCGTCGGCGTGCAAGTGCAGCAGATGCTGGGCGGCGGCCAGGAGGTGATCGTGGGCGCGGTCACCGACGGCAGCTTCGGCAAGCTGGTGGCATTTGGCCTCGGCGGCGTGCTGGTCGAGGTGCTGAAAGACATCACCTTCCGTCTCGCGCCGGCCACGCAGAGCGATGCGCTGTCGATGCTCGACGGCATCCAGGCCGCCGAAATGCTCAAGGGTGTGCGCGGCGGCGAGCCGGTGAATCGCGAAGCGCTGGCCAGCCTGATCGTGCGCGTGAGCGAGTTGGTGAACGACTTCCCCGAGATCACCGAAATGGACCTGAACCCGGTGTTCGCCACCGCCAAGGGCGCCACTGCGGCCGACGTGCGCATCGTGGTCGACTTCGAGCCGAAGGAGCCGCGTTATCGTCCGTCAGAGCAAGAGATCGTGACCGCGATGAACCGCATCATGAAGCCCAAGGCGGTGGCGGTGATCGGCGCGAGTTCCGAAGACGGCAAGATCGGCAACTCGGTGATGAAGAACCTCATCAACGGCGGCTACAAGGGCCAGATCCTGCCGATCCACCCCAAGGCAACCGAGATCCTCGGCTACAAGGCCTACCCGAGCGTGAAGGACGTGCCCGGCGAGATCGATGTCGCGGTGTTCGCGATTCCCGCCAAGTTCTGCGCCGCCGCGCTGACCGAATGCGGCGAGAAGAAAATTCCCGGCGCGGTGTTGATCCCCTCGGGCTTCGCCGAAACCGGCAACCACGAGGGCCAGGCCGAGCTGCAGGCCATCGGCCGCAAGTACAACGTGCGGCTGATGGGGCCCAACATCTACGGCTTCTACTACACGCCCGCCAACCTGTGCGCCACCTTCTGCACGGCGTACGACGTCAAGGGCTCGGTCGCGCTGTCGTCGCAATCGGGTGGCATCGGCATGGCGATCATCGGCTTTTCGCGCTCGGCCAAGATGGGTGTCTCGGCGATCGTCGGCCTGGGCAACAAGAGCGACATCGACGAGGACGACCTGCTGTGCTTCTTCGAGCAGGACGACAACACGCAGGTGATCGCGCAGCATTGCGAAGACCTGAAGGACGGCCGCTCGTTCGCCGAGGTGGCCAAGCGCGTGTCGAAGAAGAAGCCGGTGATCATGCTCAAGGCCGGCCGCACCTCGGCCGGCGCCAAGGCGGCGAGCTCGCACACCGGCGCGCTGGCCGGCAACGACAAGATCTACGAAGACGTGCTGGCGCAAAGCGGCGTGATCCGCGCGCGCAGCCTGCGCGACCTGCTCGACTTCGCGCGCGGCGTGCCGATCCTGCCCACGCCCAAGGGCGAGAACGTGCTGATTATCACCGGCGCCGGCGGCTCGGGCGTGCTGCTGTCGGACGCCTGCGTCGACAACAAGCTGCAGCTGATGGCGATGCCGCCCGATCTCGACGCGGCCTTCCGCAAGTTCATCCCGCCGTTCGGCGCCGCCGGCAACCCGGTGGACATCACCGGCGGCGAGCCGCCCAAGACCTACCAGAACACCGTGAAGCTGGGCCTCGAAGACCCGCGCATCCACTCGCTGATCCTCGGCTACTGGCACACCATCATCACGCCGCCGATGGTGTTCGCGAAGTTGATGGTCGAGGTGAAGAACGAGATGAAGGCCAAGGGCATCGAAAAGCCGATGGTCGCTTCATTGGCCGGTGACGTGCAGGTCGAAGAAGCCGCCGAGTACCTGTACGCCAACGGCATCCCGGCGTATGCCTACTCCACCGAAATCCCGGTGGCGGTGCTGGGGGCGAAGTACAAGTGGGCGCGCGGGGCGGGATTGCTGTAGGCCTGCGCGATCACTGCGGGTTGACAGCGGCGGCCTTGGGCGCCGCATCGGGAGGCTGCGCATCGGGCTGTCCGATGTGGCGTTTGAAAAACGCCAGCAGCGCCTTGTAATACCGCTGCTGGTCGCGGATCAGCACCAAGCCATGTCCGGCATTCTCGAACGACATCCATTCCACCGGACTGCCCGCGCGGCGCAACGCCTTGACCATCGCCTCGCTCTGTGATGGCAGGACTCTGGTGTCTTCCTCGCCGTGTGCGATCAACAGCGGCACGCGCACTCGCTCGGCATGCTTCAACGGTGAAACCTCGTCCAGTCGCGCCCGATCCTGGTCGGGATCGCCGATCAATGCCCGGTGTAATTCGCGCGTGGCCGCAGTGGCGTCGTCCATGACACTGTGCGACACGAATTCATCGAGGTCGCTGACACCAGCGAAGCTCACCCCGCACTGGTACACGTCGGGTGTCTTGATAACACCCCACAGCGCCGCATAGCCGCCGTAGCTCGCGCCGTAGATGCAGATGCGCGCCGGGTCGGCGATCTTCCGTTCGATGAGGTGCATCACGCCGTCGGTGATGTCGTCCTGCATCGCGCGGCCCCACTGCCGATACCCCGCCTCCTCGAACTTGCGGCCGAAGCCCGTCGAGCCGCGGAACTGCGGTTGGAACACCACGTAGCCATGGCTTGCAAGGAGTTGAACCTCTTCGTTCCATTCCCAACGGTCGCGCACCTGCGGACCGCCGTGGATCAGCACCACCATCGGCGCGGGGCCGCTGGCGGAGCGCAACGGCCGTGTGAGATAGGCATTGATCTGCAACCCATCGCGAGCGGCGTATTGCATGATCTCCATCGGCCGCATCTGTTTGGGATCGATCTTGCGCCGCGTCTCCCCGATCTCGCGCAGCGTGGAGGCCTGCGTATCCAGCAGGAACCACCGCCCCGGATCGACGTCCCCGTACGAGAACACCAGCACCCGGCCACTCTTGTCGCCCTGCAGAATGTTGATGCGCGCCGGCAGCGCCGCATCGACGGTGGCCTGAAGGCTGGCCCAGCGACCATCGAACCAGGAGATCTTTGGCTTGATGCCATCGGTGATCACCGATTCGAATGAGGCCTGGTCGAGGCCACGGGCGTACACGATGTCTTCGTATGGGTGGCCGGCCATCATCTCCATGCGTTGGCGGGTCTTGGTGTCGTAGCGGAACACCGCATAGGTGTCGCGATCGCGCCGCGACAGAATCGCCAACGAATCGGGTTCGGGCAGTGCCCGCAGCGGGTGCCAGGCATCGCCCGTGATCGGACCCTCTTCGAGCAACTGCCAAGGTGAATGCTCGTCGGGCCGGTACCAGTTGCTGACCTTCGTGGTACTCGACCAGAACGCCGTGTCCATCATCGTCACTGCGCGCAGGGCGCCCGACGCGTCGAACGCACCATGGAGCATCTTGCCGGGCAGCTCGACGCGGTACTTCACGCGCTCGCCGCTGCGCGCGTTGACGAGATCGAGCGTACCGTCGTCGACATCGCGATAGACGAGCACCGAGTCTGTGGAGGCGCCCTTCTCGAACATCGGTCGGATGAAGCGCTCGCCGAGGTCGGCCACCAAGTTGCCCGCCAGATCGACCGACACCGACTCCTGGTTGCTCAGGTCGAGCGCCAGCAGATCGTTGTTGATCCAGTGAATCGCCAACGGCCAACGGCCATACAGGCGATGCCCCAGCGGCTTCCAGCGCTGCAGGAAACTCGACTTGCGCTGGTCGAGGTCGGTGACGAATGCCGCCGGAAGGCCGCCCTCCCAGTCGATGCCGGCCACGTGCTTGCCGTCGGGGGAGAGCGTCATCGACGCGGTGCGCGGGGGTTCGGTCCAGTCCTCCAGCGTCATCTGCTGGGTCTTGTCCGCCGCGTGCGCCGGTGAGGACGCCGAGACTGTGGCCAGAATGAATGCCAGAAAGCGGGCGCGCGCAGTCATCACGAATTGCCAAGCAGGTTCAGTCGTGCAGCCTGGCCTTCACTCGCTTTCGAGAGGTATGCAAGGCCACTCTCGCAGACGATGGTGTGCGCGCCAAGCTGTCAGGTTTGACAGTTGTCAGCGCGCGCAGCTTCGGGCATCCGAACAACAGGCGGAATAAGGATTCCGCCAGTGCAGCGGAGCCGGAGGGCGCTACCCCTTCTGGGCCGGCTTGCTGAACGCCCCGGCTGCCTTCAGCGCCTCGATCTTGTCGGCCTTGTAGCCGAGCACGTCGCGCAGCACTTCGTCGTTGTGTTCGCCGAGCAGCGGCGAGCGTTCGATCTTCGCCGGTGAGGCCGACAGCTTGATCGGCATGCCGACGTTGAACCACTTGCCGCGCTGCGGGTGGTCGAGCTCGACCCACATGTCGCGGCCCCTGACGTGTTCGTCGGTGGCCAGGTCTTCGGTCGACATGATCGGGCCGCACGGCACGTCGAGCGGATTCAAGATCGCCATCAGCTCGCGCTTGGTGTACCTCTCGGCGAATTTGTTGAGCAGCGTCCACACCAGTTGCTGGTTCTTGCGGCGCTCGGCGATCGTGGCCACACGCGGGTCGTTGGCGAGATCGGGCATATGAACCTCGGGCCCGATGCGGTGGGCCAGGTCGTTCCACACGGCCTCCTGCACCACCACGTAGAGCCAGTCGTTCGCACCGTGAGGCTTGCAGTGGATGGCGTTGCCGAGCTGGCCGCCGCCTGAATCGTTGCCTGCGCGCGGTACCTCGCCCATGTCTTGATACGTCGGCACTGAATATTCGGCCAACGACTGGCGCGTCAGGCGCTGATGGTCGCGGAACTTCACGCGGCACAGGTTCATCACGCCGTCCATCATCGCCACCTCGACGTACTGGCCCTGGCCGTCGCGGCGCGCCTGATGCAGCGCGGCGAGCAGGCCGATCGCCAGGTGCAGGCCGGTGCCCGAATCGCCGATCTGCGCGCCGGTGACGAACGGCGGGCCGTCGGGCACGCCGGTGGTGCTCATCGAGCCGCCCATCGCCTGCGCCACGTTTTCGTACGCCTTGAAGTCGGAGTACGGGCCGCTGGAGCCGAAGCCCTTGATCGAGCCCATCACGATCTTCGGGTTGATCTCGTGGATCTTCTCCCACGTGAAGCCGAAACGATCGAGCACGCCGGGGCCGAAGTTCTCCATGATGATGTCGCACTGCTTGAGCAGGTCGACGAACACGCTCTTGCCCTCGGCCGACTTCATGTTGACGGTGATCGACCGCTTGTTGCAGTTGAGCATCGTGAAATACAAGCTGTCGGCGTTGGGCACGTCGCGCAGCTGGCCGCGCGTGGCGTCGCCCTGCGGGTTCTCGAACTTGATCACGTCGGCGCCCATCCAGGCGAGCAGCTGCGAGCAGGTGGGTCCTGCCTGCACGTGAGTCATGTCGAGGATGCGGACGTCTTTGAGTGCTTGCATGAGGGTCTCTCGGCTTACTTCTTCTTCGCGCTCGGATTGAGGCTCGTGATGCGGCCGCTCTCGGTGCCGGCGGTCTCGTCGATCACGGCATTGATCAGCGTCGGCTTGCGCGAGCGGATTGCTTCTTCCATCGCGCGACGCAACTCGGCCGGCGTGGTGGCATGCACGCCCACGCCGCCGAAGGCCTCGATCAGCTTGTCGTAGCGCGCACCCTTCACGAACACGGTGGGTGCCGGGTCGCGGCCGTTGGGATCGACGTCGGTGCCTTTGTACACGCCGTTGTTGTTCATCACGACGATACACACTGGCAGGTTGTAGCGGCAGATCGTCTCGACCTCCATGCCGGAGAAGCCGAACGCACTGTCGCCCTCGACCGCGATCACCTGCTGCTTGGTCGTCACGGCGGCCGCCACACAGTAGCCCATGCCCACACCCATGATGCCCCAGGTGCCGACGTCGATGCGCTTGCGCGGCTTGTGCATGTCGACGATCGAGCGTGTGAAGTCGAGCGCGTTGGCGCCCTCGTTCACCACCATCGCATCCGGATTGGCTTTCACGATGTCGCGCACCACGTTGAGCGCGCTGTGGAAGTTCATCGGCGTCGGGTTCTTGGCCAGCGTCTCGGCCATCTTGGCGACGTTGCCGTTCTTCTTCTCGGCCACCGCAGACAACCAATCGGCCGGCGGCTTGGCCCAACCGGCGCCCATGCCGGCCAGCAGGGCCGACACGCACGATCCGATGTCACCCACCAGCGGCGCGTCGATTCGCACGTTGCTGTCGGCCTCCTGCGGCGAGATGTCGATCTGGATGAACTTCTGGCCACCCCAGTCCTTGTGGCCTTTGCCGCCCCAGGTCTTGCCCTTGCCGTGCGAGAGCAGCCAATTCAGGCGTGCGCCGATCAGCATCACCACGTCGGCCGCCGGCAGCACGTAAGAGCGCGCGGCCGACGCGCACAACTCGTGCGTGTCGGGCAGCAGGCCCTTGGCCATCGACATCGGCAGGTACGGAATGCCCGACTTCTCGACCAGCGACTGGATGTCGGCGTCGGCCTGGGCGTACGCAGCGCCCTTGCCGAGGATGATGAGCGGCTTCTTCGCGTTCTTCAGCAGGTCGAGCGCGCGCTTGACCGCCTCGGGCGCGGGAATCTGCTTCGGCGCCGGATCGATGACCTTGATCAGCGAGGCCCTGCCGGCGGCGGCGTCGATGCTCTGCGCGAACAGCTTGGCTGGCAGGTCGAGGTACACGCCGCCCGGGCGGCCCGACACGGCGGCACGGATCGCGCGCGCGATGCCGATGCCGATGTCTTCGGCATGCAGCACGCGGAACGCGGCCTTGGCGACCGGCTTGGCGATCGCCAGCTGGTCCATCTCTTCGTAGTCGCCCTGCTGCAGGTCGACGATCTCGCGCTCGCTCGAGCCGCTGATCAGGATCATCGGAAAGCAGTTGACGGTGGCGTGTGCAAGCGCGTTCAGGCCATTCAGGAAGCCAGGCGCCGAGACTGTCAGGCAGATGCCGGGCGTGCCGGTGAGGAAACCTGCGATCGACGCCGCGTAGCCCGCGCTCTGCTCGTGGCGGAACGACAGCACGCGAAGGCCATCGGCCTGCGCGCGTCGCGTGAGGTCGGTGATCGGAATGCCCGGCAGTCCGTAGATCGTGTCGAGACCATTGAGCTTCAGTGCGTCGATGACGAGCTGGAAGCCATCGATCGTTTGCGCGGCGGCATCCGGGTTGCTGGCCGACGCGATGGCGAGGCGGGTTTCGGTGCTGACAGCCATGTCGATGTCTCCGATCTATTGGATTCGACGCCAATCGAATGGGGGAAAATCATCATAGTTTCAACGGTTTGGCGACTCGATTGACCGTGGTCAATTATCCGAAAACGCACTCGTCACAACGGCCGCCAGTGGCCGAGCACAGCGAGCGCAACGTCATTCGTTTGCAGCTGGCGCAGAACACGGTGCTCAAGCTGCTGCCCAAGGAGGCGCTGGCCGAGCTGGAACCCCTGCTGGTGGTGCAGGAGTGCGCCAAGGGTGATTGCCTGGTGCAGCAAGGCGACCACGACATGGCGCAGTGTTTCATTCTCGACGGCATCTTGAAGCGCGTGGTGGCCAGCCCGAGCGCCAAGGAGATGATCCTGCGCTTTGCCGCCGAGCGCGACATCGAGACCAGCTACGCGGCATGGCGATTGCACACCCCGGCGCCCTACAGCATCATCGCCGTGACCAAGGCGCGTGTGGCCACGCTGCCGTTGCCGGCCTGGGTGGCGTTCATGGATGGGCATCCGGAGCTGAAGCTGCAGTTCGAGTACCAGGTGATGAGCCTGATGAGTGAGGTGATGGCGCACACCATCACCCTGCATCTGCTCGACGCCCCGGGACGCGTGCATCGTTTCATGCGCAAGCATGCCGAACTGGCCGAAAGACTGCCGAAGAAGGAACTCGCGGCCTATCTGAACATCTCGCCCGAGACACTGTCGCGACTGAAGCAGCAGGGCAAGATCTAGCGTCTGCGCTGCGGCCTCTCGCGACGGCAGCCTTCAACCACGGTGCTCGGGCGCCGCGCGCGAACCGCCGACTGCATCCTTGAGCATCTGCAGGCCGCGCGCCAGCAACGGCCACAGCAACAGCAGCATCGCCAACGTGCTGATCGAGCCAACCAGCCAGTTCGACCAGAGGATCGTCAAGCTGCCTTGCGACAGCAGCATCGACTGGCGGAACGAATCTTCGGCGCGGTCGCCCAGCACCACCGCCAACACCAAGGGTGCCAGCGGGTAGTCGAGCTTCTTGAACACGTAGCCGATGATGCCGAAACCGACCATGTACCAGACGTCGAGCATCGCGTTGTGCACCGTGTAGGCGCCGATCGCGCAGATGGCGATGATGATCGGCGCGATGATCGCAAACGGCACGCGCAGGATCGCCGCGAACAGCGGCACCGACGTGAGCACCACGACCAGGCCCGCGATGTTGCCCAGGTACATGCTGGCGATCAGGCCCCAGACAAAGTCCTTCTGCTCGACGAACAGCAGCGGCCCGGGTTGCAGGCCCCAGATCAACAGGCCGCCCAGCAGAACCGCCGCAGTGGGCGAGCCGGGAATACCCAGTGCCAGCATCGGCAGCAGCGCGCTGGTGCCGGCGGCGTGCGCGGCCGTCTCGGGCGCGATGACGCCTTCGATCTCGCCCTTGCCGAAGTTGGCGCCGCGCGGCGACATCTTCTTGGCCATGCCGTAGCTCATGAACGACGCGGGCGTGGCACCGCCGGGCGTGATGCCCATCCAGCAGCCGACCAGCGTGCTGCGGATCGAGGTCACCCAGTATCTGGGCAGCTTCTTCCAGGTTTCGATCACCACCTTGGGGTTGATGCGCGCGGCGCTGCCCGAGAACGCCAAGCCCTCCTCCATCGACAGCAGGATCTCGCCGATGCCGAACAGGCCGATCACCGCGATCAGGAAATCGAAGCCGCGCATCAGATCGGGCAGGCCGAAGGTCAGGCGCAACTGGCCGGTCACGGTGTCCATGCCCACCGCGGCAAGCGCAAAGCCCAGCATCATCGACGCCAGGATCTTCATCGGCGAGCCCTTGCCCATGCCGACGAAGCTGCAGAAAGTGAGCAGGTAGACCGAGAAGAATTCGGGCGGCCCGAACTGGAGCGCAAACTTGGCCACCAGCGGCGCGATGAAGGTGATCATCAGCACTGCGAACAGCGCGCCGACGAACGACGAGGTGAACGCCGCGGTCAACGCCTCGCCGGCGCGCCCCTGTTGCCCCATCGGGTAGCCGTCGAAGGTGGTCGCCACCGACCACGGCTCGCCCGGTATGTTGAACAGGATCGACGTGATCGCGCCGCCGAACAGCGCGCCCCAGTAGATGCACGACAGCAGGATGATCGCCGAGGTCGGCGGCATCGAGAACGTCAGCGGCAGCAGGATCGCTACGCCGTTGGCGCCGCCCAGCCCCGGCAGCACACCGATGATCACGCCCAGCACGATGCCGATCATCATCAATAGCAGGTTGAACGGGCTCAAGACGACCGCGAACCCGTGGAACAGCGATGCGATCTCGGTCACGGCGTCAATACCCCAGGAAACCCAGCGGATTCAGCGAACCCTTGAACAGTGGCACCTTGAACCAGACCTCGAACATCAAGAAGGTGAGCACCGCCACAATCGCGCCAATCGAGACGCTCTTGACCCAGCCGTAGTGGCCGACCCACACCATGAAACCGGCGATGAACAGCAGCGAGCCGACGTACAGACCCAGGAACTGCACCACCATCACGAAGGCCACCGTCGGCAGCAGCACCGTGAGCACGAGCTTGAGCTGCGGCGTGGTGACGAACACGCTGGTGTCGCGCTGCGCCGACACGACCGAGCGAGCCAGGATGACCACGCAGGCCGCGCAGATCAGCACGCCGATGTAGAAAGGAAAGTAGCCTGGGCCCGGGCCGTCGTCGCGCCAACCGGCGCCCAACTCCCAGCTCTTGTAGGCCACCAAGGCGCCCAGCAGCATCAGCGCCAGCGCCACCCACAGCTCGACCTTCCAGGTCGCGATTCCGGTCTCTTCGGCTTCGATGGAATCCATCTGGCTCATGCGGTGTCGGTTTCGATGGTCGTGGCTTCGCTCGGGCCGCTGCGTTCAGCAGCCGCGTGTCGGCGAGTCAGCGGCGTGGTCGGGGGGCTAGACCTACTTGGCCAGGAAGCCGGCTTCCTTCATCAGAAACAGGTGGGCGGCCTCGTTCTTCTCCAGCCACTTGACGTAGTCAGCTCCGGTCATGAAGGTCTGGTTGAAGGCCCCGAGCTTCATGAAGTCCTTCCAGTCCTGGGTCTCACGCACCTTGGTCAGCAGGTCCACATAGAACGCCACCTGGTCGGGCGTGACGCCGGCGGGCATGAAGATGCCGCGCAGCATCACATAGTCGGTCGGCACGCCGGCCTCCTTGCAGGTCGGGATGTCATTCCACGACTTGCCACCGGCCAGCGCGTCCTTGTAGGGCATGCGCTGGTCGTCGAACACGCACAGCGGGCGCAGCTGGCCGGCGCGCCATTGCGCCACTGCCTCGATCGGATTGTTCACCGACGAGTCGATGTGCTTGCCGGTGAGTTGCACGGCAACGTCGCCGCCGCCCTTGAACGGCACGTAGATGAATTTGATGCCGGTCGCCTTCTCCAGGCCGACCGTGAGGATCTGGTCTTCCTGTTTGGAGCCGGTGCCGCCCATCTTCATCTTCAGGGGGCCTGCGGCCTTGACCGCATCAACGTACTGCTTGGCGGTCTGGTACGGCGTGTCGGCATTGACCCACAGGACGAACTGGTCCAGGGCCAACATGGCTACCGGCGTCATGTCGCGCCAATTGAACGGCACGCCCGTGGCCAGCGGGGTCGTGAACAGATTGGACAGCGTGATGACGAGCTTGTGCGGATCGCCCTTGGAGCCCTTGACGTCGAGAAAGCCCTCGGCGCCGGCACCACCGGCCTTGTTGACCACGATCAGCGGCTGATTCATCAGCTTGTGCTTGGCGACGATGCCCTGGATCAGGCGCGCCATCTGGTCGGCGCCACCGCCGGTGCCGGCGGGGACCACGAACTCGACCGGCTTTTCAGGCGCCCACGCCGCCAACGCGGGAGCGGCCGCGGCCACCAGTGCGGCGGCGGCCGAAGCGGCCACACGCGAAACACAACCGCGCACCGCGGCCGAGGTGATGTTGCTGCTCATCGGCTGTCGTCTCCTGTCGTCGTGAGGCACAGCCGCAACGATAGCGTGCCTTGCGTTCGATCGCCATGCGGCCAAGCCTGGATACGGCCCCTTGCGGCGCGCCGCCATGCAGGCCACGAATATGCTCGTCGGATTCGGCCAAAACCCTCTTGACCGCAGTCAATTTTTCGTCGGCGGCTCCTCAGGCCGCCGGTGCATGGCGCTCCCGCATCGGGAAACTACCGAGACAGACCACGGCGCAGATCGCGCCGCGTGGTCTCGATCGCGTTGACCAAACACTCGATTCCGTAGGCGCGCAGCAGGTGCGGTCGATGACGCTCGACGAACGCACGCACCGGTTGTCCGCCGTCGGCCAGCAGCGCGAGGTAGGTCGGCGCGTCCCAGTGCCAGCCGATCTCCATTTCGGCGAATGCGGTGTTGTAGGCGTTGCGCGTCGCCTCGTGTTCGGCGCTCAGCGCAGTGCTGGTTTCGACGACCATGGTTGCTGCCCCTTTCGGCCACCATGCTAGGCAGCGACACTCATTAGCGACACTGAAAGTTTTTGATGGTTTGCATAAGTCCAGCTTGATGGCACAGTGGCCGCACGATGAAGAACGCGACGCTGCGCCAACTCAAGGTCTTCGAAACCACGGCCCGCCACCTGAGCTTTTCGCGCGCCGCCGAAGAGCTGCACCTCACGCAGCCCGCGGTGTCCACCCAGATCAAGCTGCTGCAGCAGCACGCCGGGCTGGCCCTGTTCGAGCAGCTCGGCAAGAAGGTCTACCTGACCCCGGCCGGCAGCGAACTGCTGCGCTACAGCCGCGCGATCATCGAGCTGTTCCGGCAGGCCGGCGAGGCGATGGCCGCGCGCCAGGGCATCTCGGGCGGCGCGCTCAACGTGGCGGTGATCAGCGCGGGCGACTACTTCTTCCCGCAGCTGCTGGCCGAATTCACGCGCTCGGCGCCGGGCGTCAAGCTCAACCTGGGCGTGTTCAACCGCCAGCAGCTGCTGCAGCAGCTCGGCGACAACCTGACCGATCTGGCGATCATGGTGCGCCCGCCGCACGAGCTCGACACCGTCGACGAAGCCTTCGCGCCGCACCCCTACGTGATCGTGGCGCGGCCCGACCACCCGCTGGCACGCCGCAAACGGGTGCCGGTCAGCGCGTTGTTGAACGAGCGCTTCATCACCCGCGAGCGCGGCTCGGATACCTGGAACTCGATGGAAGACGGCTTCGGCACGCAACTGGCCAAGCTGAACATCGCGATGGAGATCCGCTCCACCGAGACCATCAAGCAAGCGGTGATCGCCGGCATGGGCATCAGCTTTCTGTCGGCGCACACCATCGGCCGCGAGCTGGAGATGCGGCAGCTCGCCGTGCTGCACGTGGCAGGTTTTCCGGTGCTGCTGCAGTGGTACGTGGTGCACCTGCGGCACAAGGTGCTGGCGCCGGTGGCGATGGCGTTCAAGGCCTTCTTGCTCGAGCGCGGCGCGCAACTGATCGAGGCGGTCACCGGCAGCGGCACGCCGGGTGGGCGGCGGCGCTGAACCGCGGCCGAGTCGGTTCACAATCATCCAATCTGCTGACCGGCCAAATGAGAGACATGCCATGCAACTGAGCGCACAGCACCGCGCCGCATTCGAGCGCGACGGTTTTCTGTTCTTCCCGGCCTTGTTCTCTGCGTCCGAAGTCGCCGCGTTGAATGCCGTGGTGCCCGAGCTGTATGCGCGGCGCGAGGTGTTCAATGTGCGCGAAAAAGGTTCGGACGCCGTGCGCACCAATTTCGCCGCGCACCTGTACAGCGCGCCGTTCGCGCGCCTGGCGCGTCATCCGCGCATGGTGCTTCCGGTGATGGAGCTGTTCGGCGAGGCGCTGTACATGCACCAGTTCAAGATCAACGGCAAGGCCGCCTTCGACGGCGACGTGTGGCAGTGGCACCAGGACTACGGCACCTGGATGAACGACGACCTGATGCCCGGTCCGCGTGCCATGAACGTGGCGATCTTCCTGAATGAGGTCAACGAGTTCAACGGGCCGTTGATGTTCATCCCCGGCAGCCACCGCCGCGGCGTGATCGACGCGCGCCACGACACCAGCACCACCAGCTACCCGCTGTGGACAATAGACCACGAGCTGATCGCACAACTGGTCGAGCGCGCCGGCGGCCGCGCGGGCGGCATCGTGGCGCCCAAGGGCCCTGCCGGCTCGATGCTGCTGTTTCACTCCTGCCTGGTGCACGCCTCGACGAGCAACCTGTCGCCATGGCACCGCGTCAGCGTGTACCTGAGCCTGTGCGCGGTCAGCAACCACATCCGCCGCTTCAAGCGCCCCGAGTACATCGCGCACCGCAACTTCGCGCCGATCGAGTGCCTGCCCGACGATTGCCTGCTGCAGGATGACCCGGTCGAGCTGCCGTGGTTGCACGGCATGCCGGCCAGCGCGCTCGTGACCTCCACCGAGCCGATCGACGGCGAACGACAGGCGGCATGAGATGAAGCCCCCACGCTCACTTCGTTCACTGCCCCCCGCGGGGGCGTCGATGCCCTTGGGGCGGCCCGGCGGGCATCGATGAGCCTGCATGCCCAGCTCTTGCAGCGCGCCGCCGCAGGCCGGCCGGTGCGCATCGGCCTCATCGGCGCCGGCAAGTTCGGCTCGATGTACCTGGCGCAGGTCCCGCGCACACCGGGCGTGCATCTGGTGGGCATCGCCGACCTCTCGCCCGATGGCGTGCGCCGCAACCTGGCACGCGTGGGCTGGCCGGCCGAACAGGGCCACGCCGCTTCGCTCGATGCCGCGCTGCGCGAGGGGCGCACCCACGTGGGCGACGACTGGCTGGCGCTGGTGCGCCACCCGGCCATCGACATCGTCGTCGAATGCACCGGCTCGCCCATTGCTGCGGTCGACCATTGCCTCGAGGCATTCGCCCAGCACAAGCACGTGGTCAACGTCACCGTCGAGGCCGACGCGTTGTGCGGGCCGATGTTGGCCAGGAGGGCCGCCCAGGCGGGAGTGCTGTATTCGCTGGCCTTCGGCGACCAGCCGGCGCTGATCTGCGACCTGGTCGACTGGGCGCGCAGCTGCGGCTTCCCGGTGGTGGCGGCGGGCCGCGGCCACAAGTGGCTGCCGCATTTTTGCGAGTCCACGCCCGACACCGTGTGGGGCTACTACGGCCTCACGCCCGAGCAGGCCGAGCGCGGCGGCCTCAACCCCAAGATGTTCAACAGCTTCCTCGACGGCAGCAAGCCGTCGATCGAAAGCACCGCGGTGTCCAACGCCACCGGCCTTGCGGTGCCGAGCAACGGCTTGCTGTATCCGCCGGCCAGCATCGAAGACATTCCGTTCGTCACGCGGCCGCGCAGCGAAGGCGGCGTGCTCGAGCGCAAAGGCATGGTCGAGGTGATCTCGTCGCTCGAGGCCGACGGCCGCGTGATCCCGTACGACATCCGCATGGGCGTGTGGGTCACCGTCGAGGCCGAGACCGAGTACATCAAGAACTGCTTCGAGGAGTACAACGCGCACACCGATCCCAGCGGCCGCTACTTCACGCTCTACAAACGCTGGCACCTGATCGGGCTGGAGGTCGGCGTCTCGGTGGCCAGCGTGGCGTTGCGCGGCGAGGCCACCGGCGTGGCCACGTCATGGCACGCCGACGTCGTGGCCACGGCCAAGAGGGATCTGCGTGCCGGCGAAGTGCTCGACGGCGAAGGCGGCTACACCGTGTGGGGCAAGCTGTTGCCTGCGGCCACGTCGCGCGCGATCGGCGGCTTGCCGTTGGGCTTGGCCCACAACGTCACGCTCAAGCGGACTGTCGCCAAGGGTCAGACCCTGCGCTGGGAGGACGTGCAGATCGACACGAGCACCCGCGCCTGCACGCTGCGCCGCGAGATGGAGCGCGAGTTCGCCGGCACAGCCGCGCCGGCCGGGCCCGCCGCGGTGCAGCAAGCCGTGGCGCTGCGCTAGGGCCCGATGCGCGCCGACGAGCCCGCTGGCTGCGCAGCGCCCCAGTCGCGCCAGGCGCCTCTCGTGTCGGGGGCTTGACGCGTTGAAGCAGGTCGCGCTGGGCTTCCTGATCTGGCTCTTGTACCGCCCGCTGGCGTTCACCTGGCGCTTCACCTGCCGCGAGCCGCAGGCGATGCAAGACGCGCTGCGCGCAGGCCGGCCGTTCATCCTCGCGCACTGGCACGGCGACGGCGCGACATTGGCCTATCTGGTCAAGCGCTACCGGATCGTCACGCTCTCGTCACGCAGCAAGGACGGTCGCATCATGGCCACGCTGTTGCGATTGCTGGGTGCACGCATCAGCGAGGGCTCGTCGAGCCGCGGCGGCGCGGTGGGGCTCAGGGGGCTGATCCGGCTGATGCGCGAGGGCTACAACTGCAGCTTCTCGGTCGACGGCCCGCGCGGACCGCTCTACAAACTCAAGCCGGGCGTGCTCGAGGCGTCGCGCCTGATCGATTGCCCGATCTACTACGCCAGCGTCAGCTGCGACCGCGCGTTCCACTCGCACCGCTCGTGGGACCTCGCGTATCTGCCCAAGCCGTTCGCACGCGTCGAGGTCGAATGGCGCGGGCCGTTCGATGCCGTGCAGCGCCACGACGATCCGCGCGACCCGCAGGTGCTGGCGCGTCTGGAGGAGCTGATGCTTCAGGCCAAGCGGGACGCCCGCGTGCCCGGGCAGCAGTCGCCGTTGTGAAGGTGCGGCGACGCAGCGCCAGTTGTGCGACCATCGCCGCGGGGGAGATGGCGAGGGTGCAAGACAAGAGACAACGCGACAAGTCGGCGCCACCCGGGTCCAGCGACCGGGTGCGGCGCCTGCGGCGTGCGCCGAGCGCCGACCTGCACACCTACCAGGTGGTCACCAATTCGATCGCCGACATGGTCAGTGTGGTCAGCGAGGACGAAATCTATCGCCTGGTCAACGACGCCTGGTGCCGCCAGACCGGGCTGGCACGCGAGCGGGTCGTCGGCCGCAGCGTCAGCGAGGTGCTGCCGGACTACATCACCAGCGACCGCCGGCGTGCGCTTGGCGAATGCTTGCGCACGCAGCGCGTCGGCGTGCTGCGCGACGTGTTCCACCGGCCGGGCGCGCCGCCGCTGTATCTGGAGACCACCTATTCGCCGTTCGCCGAGTCGGTGCAGGGTGTGCGCTGCGTGGTGCTGGTCACGCGCGACGTCACCGCCGAGACGCTGGCGCACCAGGCCCGGCGCGACGGCGACGCACAGACCCGCGCGCTGCTCGACGCCTTCCCGGGATTCATCGCCGCCATCACCGAGGACCACCGCTACACCTACGTCAATGAGCGTCTGGCTCAGGTGCTGGGACGCACGGTGAGCCAGATCGTCGGCCGCGACGCCCGCGAGGTGCTCGGCGAGGAGCGCTTCAAGCTCAACCTGCCCGACGTCGCGCGCGCCTATGCCGGTGAGATCCCGGTCAGCGAGCGCCACTACCCGGCCACGGCCGAGCGGCCGCGGCTGGACCTCGAGGTGCGCCACGTCGCCGGCCCCACGCTGCCCGATGGCCGGCGCAGCCACTACGTGTTCGGCGTCGACATCACCGAGCGCAAGCTGGCGCAGGAGGCGCTGACCGCGGCCAAGGACGAAGCCGAGCGCGCCAACCGCGCCAAGTCGCGCTTCATGTCGTTGATGTCGCACGAGCTGCGCACGCCGATGAACGCGATCCTCGGCTTCAGCCAGTTGCTGATGTCCGACACCGCGCACCCGTTGACGGCCGACCAGCGGCAATACGCCGAAGAAATCCTGCGCGGCGGCCGCCATCTGCTGCGCCTGATCAACGACGTGCTCGACCTCGGCCGCATCGAGTCCGGGCGGCTGGCGATGGCGGTGGCCCCGGTGGCCTTGCGGCCGCTGGTCGAAGAATGTCTGGCGCTGATGGCGCCACTGGCACAGCAGCGGCCCGTGCGGTTGCAACTGGTCGATCGCGATGCGCTCGATTGCCACGTGCGTGCCGACCCGTTGCGCCTGAAGCAGGTGTTGCTCAACCTGTTGGGCAACGCCATCAAGTACAACCGCAGCGATGGCCAGGTGACGGTGCAGGCTCTGGTGGGCGACCAGCGGGTGGAACTGCGCGTCATCGACACCGGCATCGGCCTCACCGATGACCAGCGCCAGCGCCTGTTCGTCGCGTTCGAGCGCTTGAGCGCGCGGCAGAGCGGCGTCGAAGGCACCGGCATCGGCCTGGCCTTGAGCCGCCAGTTGATGCTGGCGATGGGCGGCGAGATCGGCGCCGACAGCGTGCTCGACGTGGGCAGCACGTTCTGGATCCGCTTGCCGCGAGCCGTTCATGGCGGTGCAGACACGCCTGGGCCGGCGGCAACGGTGGCAGCGCCGCCAGCGGCGGCACGGCGACACCGTGTGCTCTATGTCGAAGACAACCCGGTCAACGCGTTGCTGATGCGCGCGATGCTGGCCCGCCTGCCCGACATCCAGCTCGAATGCGCCGACGATCCGCTGCAGGCGATCGAGCTGGCGCGCACGCTGCGCCCGCAGCTGCTGCTGCTCGACGTCGAACTGCCGGGCATCGACGGCCTTGAGCTGCTGCGACGGCTGCGCGCCGACGACTCGATGCGCGCGATTCCGGCCATCGCGGTGAGCGCGGGTGCGATGCCGGCCGACGTGCGCAGGGCCCTCGACTGCGGATTCGCCGCCTACCTGACCAAACCGCTGGAGCTCGCCGAACTGCTGCAGGCGGTGCGCGCGCACCTGCCGAGCGGCCACGACGTTCAGGCCGGCTGAAGAGCGAGCCGCCGCGTGCGGTACAGCAGCGTGAAGGCGATGGTCAGGTTCAACAGGTTCCAGGCCACGCCGTTGATGAACGCGGCGTGGTAGCTGCCGGTCAGGTCGAACACCTTGCCCGACATCCAGCCGCCCAGCGCCATGCCGAACAGCGTGCACATCAGCACCGTGCCGACACGGGCGCCGGCTTCCGCTGGCGGAAAGTACTCGCGCACGATGATTGCGTAGCTCGGCACGATGCCGCCCTGGAACAAGCCGAACAGCGCCGAGATCACGTACAGCGACACCAGGCCGTCGAACGGCAGGAACAGCATCAGCGCCAGGCCCTGCAAGGTCGAGCCCAGCAGCAGCGTGCGCAGGCCGCCGACGCGGTCGCAGATCGCGCCCGAAATCAGGCGGCTGACGATGCCGCAGGCGAGCATCAGCGACAGCATCTGCGCGCCGCGCGCCGCGCCGTAGCCGAGATCGCCGCAGTAGGCCACGATGTGCACCTGCGGCATCGACATCGCCACGCAGCACGCCACACCGGCGATGCACAACATGGTTTGTGCGCCGCCGAGCGAGAGCCCGAACGGGCGCTGCGACGGCGTGCCGAAGTTGGCCTTCGCAGGCGCCGCGCTGGCCGCCGGCGGACGCGGCCGCATCGCCAGCGCCAGCAGCGGCAGGCTGATCGCGCACAACACGCCCAGGCCGATGTAGGCCTGGCGCCAACCGACGGTCTGCACGAAGTGCTGCACGATCGGCGGCCACAACGCGCCGGCCACGTAGTTGCCGCTGGCGCAGATCGCCACCGCGATGCCGCGCCGGCGCACGAACCACAACGACGTGTCGGCCACCAGCGGCGCGAAGGTCGCCGACGAGCCGAAGAAGCCGATGCCCACGCCGTGCGCGATCGCGAACAGCCAGACGTTGCTCGACAGGCCGGCCGCGATGAAGCCCAGGCCCAGGCCTGCCGCGCCGATCAGGATCGGCCACGTCACGCCGTGGCGATCGGCCAGCCTGCCCATCCACACCCCGCCCAACCCGAAGCCGATCATCAACAGCGTGTAGGGCAGCGACGCGTCGGCGCGCGCCACGCCGAACTCGGCCTGCACTGCAGGCAACACGACTGACACCACGTACATGCCGGCAGAACCGATCGTCATCAGCGCCAGCGTGACGGCCAATCGCGTCCAGGCGTAGCGGGAGTCGGCGCTGAAGTGGATCGGCTGCATGGACCGGCGATCTTGACATGCCGCGCCAGTGGCCGCCCGCAGCCAGCTCGCGGCCTTGCGATCAGTGCCAGTCGACGTGCCGCACCTTCAGGCCGTCGGCGTGCGCCGCCACTGCGGCGACATGTCCAGGTGTGGGCTGCAGGCCCCACAGAGTCCAGGCGCGGGCCTGCTG
>Ga0326726_10001201_pt1 | contig 24166 bp, 20 predicted proteins | sample MHFenrmetagenome_2_FD_207603 | JGI IMG/M metagenome (GOLD analysis project Ga0326726, IMG submission 207603) | Lab enriched peat soil microbial communities from Michigan Hollow, Ithaca, NY, United States - MHF15MN | ecosystem: Environmental > Terrestrial > Soil > Wetlands > Peat | place: USA... | reverse complement strand
TCGGAGCTCGCGCTGCGCTCCGGTCCGCTTCCCGACATGCGGAATCTCCAAGGCGTGCGCCGCTTTCTCGAAGAAGTGGAAGACATCATTCTGCTCTTTGATCGCGACCTCGAGCTGCTCGACGCGAACCGCGCCGCGCTGCACTTCGCCGGTATGTCGCTCGCGGAGCTGCAGGGTCTCTCGATCCAGGACCTGCTCGTGGACTCGTCTTGGGAGACAGTGAGAGGGCTGTTGCCGCGACTGCTCGAGTCGGGCGCGATGCGCGGCTTGCATCTCGACGTGCGCACGCGCCGCGGCGAAGCGACGATCGAAGTGTCTGCGAGGGTGGCGGCGAGCGGCGAGTCGATCGTCTGCATCGCGCGCGACATCACGGGGCGGCTCGCGCTCGAGCGCGAGCTCGCGCGGCGCAACGAGCAGCTGCGCGCGCAGAACGAGCGGATCGCCGACGCCGATCGCCTGAAGTCCGAGTTTCTGGCGAACGTGAGCCACGAGCTCACCACGCCACTCACGAGCATCAAGGGCTTCGCGAAGCTGCTGCGCGGCGACGTCGCGGCCGAGCTCTCGGGGGGCGCGCGCCTCGGCGCGGAGCAACGCGCGGAGTTTCTCGCGCTCGTGGAGAGAGAAGCCGCGCGCATGACGGAGCTGATTCACGGGTTACTCGAGCTCTCGAACCTCGAGGCCGGGGGAGTGGCTCTCTCGCGCAAGCGGATCGCGCTCGGCGCCGTTGTCGAAGAGTGTCTGCAGATCCTGAAGCCGCGGCTCGACGACGCGGGCCTCGCGCTCGCTTGCGCTCTCGACCCGGAGCTGCCGCGCGCGTGGCTCGATCCGGACCGGATCAAACAGGTCGTGCTCAACCTGCTCGAGAACGCCGCGAAGTTCAGCGTGCGCGGCTCGCGGATCGAGGTGCGGACGCGCGGCGCCGGCGGTTGGATCGAGTTCTGTGTCTCCAACCCCTGTAGCGAGCTCGAGCGGCGCGACCTCGAGCGCATCTTCGCCCGCTTCGTCCAGCGCGACGGTTCGTACTCGCGCAAATACGGCGGCGTCGGTCTCGGTTTGAACGTGGTGCGCGCGATCGTCGAGCTGCACGGCGGCCGCGCGTGGGCGGAGCTTCCCGAGCCCGGACGCGTGGAGTTCATCGCTCGCCTGCCGGTGGGTGAATAGGCAAGTCGCGGCGGTCGGCGCCCACTCATCCCTGGCGGACATCGGCCGATAAGGGCCCGCGAGGGGATGGAAGGGAGTCGATGGCAAGTTCCATGCAACCCACGAATGGAGAGTTCACCCCCGAAGAGCACCACCGCCGCGGTCTGGCGCTGCTCGAGGCGGGTCACGGTCACGAGGGATTCGAGCATCTGAGCCGCGCCTATCTCATTGATCCTCAGAACGCGCGCTTCCGATCGTCCTACGCGCTCGCACTCGCGCTCGTTCGAGGACAGTTTCTCGGCGCGGTGGAGCTCGCGCGTGCAGCGGTCCGGCAGGAGTTCTACAACCCCGACCTCTATCTGAACCTCGCGCGCATCTATCTCGCGTTCGATTTCAAAGCCGACGCGATCCGCTTCTTGCGCCGCGCACTAATGGTCGATCCGGAGAACGAGTCGGTGCATCGCCGACTCGCGGATCTCGGCATTCGCCGCAGACCGCCGGTGCGGTTCCTGCCGCGCAATCATGCGGTGAATCGCTTTCTCGGCCGCATGCAAGCGCGCGTGCTCGGGCGCGCGGCGTGGGTCGCGACGCGCATGCAAGGCGCTTGACAGCACCCTGCACACGGATAACTTCGGCCGCCACTCGAGCGTGGAGGCCGAAGTTTTTCCGTGGGTAGTGTCATCAAGAAGCGCCGCAAGAAGATGCGCAAGCACAAGTACAAGAAGCTGCGCGCGCGCAATCGACACAAGCGGAACAAGCGCTGAGCTAGAGCAGATCACGCGTCGCAACCTCGCGCGACGTGACACGCACCGATGTCGCATCGGTGCGTTTTTTTTGTCGCTTCCGTTGACACGTTCGCCGCACAACGCTTACTGTGTGCGCAACCGATGTCGGGAAGCATCTGTGTTTGCGTCAAGTTGAAGACTTACCGTCCGATACGAAACGCAGCCGAGTTCTCGCTCGGTACGTGTCAGAGTCATTCGAGTGATGCGAACCTGCGGATCTCTGATGTCTCGAGCGCGGTGAAACAAAACGCAAACTGGGGGTGAGAGTAATGGCAGCTCGGAAGAAGGCCGCGAGCAAGAAGGCGACGCGGCGCAAGAAGGGTGGCCGCAAGAAGGTCACCCGCCGACGGAAGAAGGGAACGCGGCGCAAGAAGTCGATGTGACTTCGTCGCCAACCTGATTCGATAGGAGGCCCCCGTCGCCCTGAGAGCGACGGGGGCTTCTTCTTTTCCGCCGTGCTAGTCTCGCGGCCCGTTCGAGGAGGACCTGCAGATGGCACGAATCACGATCGAAGACTGCACCGAGCGAGTCGGCAACCGCTTTGCTCTCGTTCTCATGGTCTCCGTCCGCACCAAGCAACTCATGCGCGGTGCGAAGCCGCTGGTGAAGTCCACCGAGAACAAGTCCGTGGTCAACGCGCTGCGCGAAGTCGCCGCGGGCCACATCGCCGCCGACATCGAGAGCGTCGAGCACTAGTCCGGGCGCCTCGCGCGCCGCCGCTTCGCTTCAGCTTACGACGACGGGTACGGTGAAGCTGAAGCGCGAGCCGGAGCCGATCTCGCTCTGCACGGAGAGGGCGCCGCCGAGCTTCTCGATCAGCGCGCGTGCCAACGTGAGTCCGAGCCCGGCGCCGCGATGGCGACTGTCTGCGGACGAGTCTACGCGGAAGAACTCGTCGAAGATCTGTTCCTGATCGTCGGGCGCGATGCCGATGCCCGAGTCGGTCACGCTGCAGAACAGCTGCCCCTCTTCGATCGACAGCTCCAGCTCGATGCGCCCGCGGCGCGTGAACTTCGCCGCGTTGTCGAGCAGGTGAAACAGGATCTGGTTCAGCTTCGCCAGATCGGTGCGAACCTTGGGCAAGTTCGACGGCAGGCGCTTCTCGAGCACGACGTCGGGCTGCAGGGTGTCGCGCACGTTGAAGATCGCTTCCTCGACCACCTCGGCGAGATTCACGTCCTGAACCTCGATCGAGACCTCGCCCTGCTTCACGCGCCACAGATCGAGAATGTTCTGCAGCATGCGCATCAGCGCGTTGCCGTCGTCGAGTACGCCGCGCAGCGCCTCGCGTCCCGTCGACGAGAGTTTCTCGTGCTCGTTCGCGAGCACGGAGATCACGCGCTCGATGATGCTGTTCAACGGCGCGCGCAGCTCGTAAGACATCGTCTCGATCAGGTCGGCCTTCAGCCGCTCGACGAGAGTGAGTCGCTCCTCGCGCTTGATCAGCTCGATGTCTTGCGCGAGCAACTGCTCGGACAGTCGCAGCACCTCGTCCGACGGCTCCGTCGGAGCGCCCGTGTCCGACATCGAATGGTGATCCAGCACGAGCGCGATCTGCCGCAGGATCGACTCGATGCCCGCGTTCTGCACGCGCGGCCAGGGACCCGGACAGCCGAGCAGCGCGACACCGCGCGGCTGGCCATTGTGTCGGATCGGAAAGCCGTAGACGCCGCCCGCGCCGCGCGCCCAGATGCGCGGGCTGCCTTCGGGCGGATCGATTCTCACGGGGCGCTCGGACCCCTCCGCTTCGCGGATGAAGTCGTCGAGCTCGGCGCCGGCGATCTGCGCGTCCTTCGCGCATGTGAATCCCGCCCAGCCGTCGGGCTCGGCAGCGGCGCGGCCCGACTGATACACGAGCGCGAATCCCTGAATCGCCGCGGCCAGGTGTCGCGCGCCCGCCGCGAGCGCGGACCCGAGCGTGTCGGGCGACGTGTAGAGCGCCAGGATCTCCATGGCGGCCTAGAACCGACTCTCGTCGGAGGAAGAGCCGGGCGCCGACGAGCCACCGTCGGTGTACGAGCTGTCTCCCTCGAGCGCGAGCTTGGTCGCGAAGTCACGCGGGTTCGAGGCGGCGTCGCGCGCGGTCTCGAGCTTGATCTTGTTCGCCTGATACAGCTCGAGCAGATGCTGATCGAAGGTCTGCATCTGCATGTCCGAGTGACCCTTCTCGATGTGATCGCGAATCTCGACCGCGCGATTCGGGTCGCGGATCGCCTCGCGGATCGAGCGCGTCGTGCGCAGGATCTCGACCGCCGGTACGCGTCCCGTTCCCTTCTTGTTCGGGAGCAGGCGCAGCGACACGATCGACTGCAGGTTCTCCGCCAGGCGCTCGCGCACCTGCTGGTGCTCCTCGACCGGGAAGAACGAGACGACACGGCGAAGTGTAGTCACGACGTCGTTGGTGTGGATCGACGAGAACACCGCATGTCCGGTCTCCGCGGCCTTCAGCGCGGTGTCGACGGTCTCCGCGTCGCGGATCTCGCCGACCATGATCACGTCCGGGTCCTGGCGCAGGGCGGCGCGCAGCGCGGCGGGAAAGCTCGGCGTGTCGGTGTTGATCTCGCGCTGCGTGATGATCGAGCGCTCGTGCGTGAAGATGAACTCGACCGGATCCTCGATCGTCACGATCTTGCACTTCAGCGAGCGGTTGATCTCCTGCAGCATCGTCGCGAGCGTCGTCGACTTACCCATGCCGGTCGCCCCGGTCACGAGCACGAGCCCGCGCTGTACCGACGCGATCGTCTTCAGCACCGACGGGAGATTCAGCTCCTCGAAGTTCTTGATCGAGAGCGGGATCACGCGCAGCACGATGTTGTACGCGCGGCGCTCGCGCGAGATGTTCACGCGGAAGCGACCCTCGCCGGGAATCTCGTAGGCCATGTCGACCTCGGAGACTCCTTCGAGCGTCTTCTCCTTCTCGTTCTCCATGAGCAAGCGCGCGATGGCTTCGGTGTCCGCCATCGCGAGCACCTTGTATTTCAGCTCGACGAGCTCGCCGTTGAAGCGGTAGAGGGGCAGGTATCCCACCTGGAAGTGGATGTCCGATGCGCCCTTCTCGAAGCCTAGTCGGAGCAGTCGGTGGAGTCGCTCGCGATCCATGGGTGAGTTCCGCGTCTCCATGCCACGCAGCCGTGCTGCGAGTTCTCCATTCCTTCGGCGGCGTGCGCGTGCGTCTTGATGGGAGCGGCTCAGCGCCTGTCCTATAATCGACCCGCGATGCGCTCCCTCCGGCATGACTTCGCCGCCGCCGTTCTCGCCGTCTGTGTCGTCTCCGGTGCGGCGATCGCCGATACCGACGCTGCGGACGCCGAGAAGCCGCAGGCGACCCAGCCCGCGCCCGCACCTCCGCCCGATGCGCCTGCGCCGAAGTCAGTCGATCTCGACCGACTGCTTCACCCGTCGGCAGTCCACATGCAACCGAGCGGCAGCGTCTTGGGCGGGCGCGACCAGAAGGGATGGCGCGAAGAGTTCCGGCGCGCGCGCGAAGAGGTCTCGGACCTCGAGGGGAAGGTCGAAGCCGGGCAGAAGAGCCTGCGCAGCGCCGCGGCCGGCGAGTGGAACTACTCGCCCGCGGGCGGCGAGGCGACCGATCCGGAGGTTCTCAAGCTGCGCGCCCAGCTGCGCCGCGACCGCCAGTCGCTCGAGGCTTCGCGCCAGCGACTGCGTGACCTCGGCATCGAGGCGTCACTCGCTGGTGTACCCGAGGACTGGCGCGAGCCCTGACTTTCTTGCGCTCTCGAGCGCATGACCCGCAGCTCGCGCGCAACTCCGGCGTGCGCGCCGGTTCGCCGCGCGAAGCGCGCTGCGCACCCGCTCTGCGCGATGTGTCACGCGGCTGCGTATTCCCTGTGAGTTCGGCGTGAACTTGCCGGCGAGTGATGAGCGGCACGCGCAATGCATCGTCCCGGTGCGTGCGACGCATGCGACAGATCGCGCTGGTTGCGCCCGTACTGTTCTGTGCGAGCGGCTGCGCGAGTCTCTCGCGCATCGCAGGCATTCACGCGCCCGACGCGAGTCCCGATGACTCGCTGACCAGCGTCGTCGCGGAGCTGAAGGTCCATCTCAGGGACGACACCTACCGCTACGATCGCGCGACGACCGACGACGGCCGCAACGTGTACGCCGTCGCCCTCTGGAAGCTGGATCGACTCGCCGGGCTGCGCGCCCGCAGCCAACAGAGTTGGGAGAACGCGGACTACGTGATCGAGTTCGCGCGCGGCAAGGCGCTCGAGCGCTTGCGCCGCTACGGCGATGCGGTCGCGGCCTACCAGCGGGTCGCCGGTTCGGGCTCGCTGCTCGGCGATGCCGCCGCCGAGCGCGAGCGCGTGATCGATTCCTTCGCCCACGCCTCCGCGCCTCCCGCGGAACCGTTTGCCAACCCCGAGGCCGAGAGACTCTTCATCGAGGGCCGCATCGAGCTCTGGCGGCAGCTCGCCGAAGAGGTTCACGGCACCCCTTACGAGTCACTCGCACTCGAGGAGAGCGAGTCGTGGCAGGTGATGCGGGTCGACTGGTTCGCGCGCGGCGACCGCCTCGGCGATGCGATCTCCGCCTGCGAGAACCTGCTCGAGGCGAACCGCGACTCGAAGCTGTTCGGCAAGCATCTGCTCCGGCTCGGCGATCTGTACGCGGACAGCGCGCGCCGCGTCGAGCTGCAGGCGCACGCGAATTTCACGAGCCTCGACCCGTCGCGCTACGAGTCGCTGGTGGATCAGGCGTTCTCGGCCTACGAGCTCGCGGCGGAGGATCGCCGGCCGGCGCTGCGCCGCGAGGCGCGCAACCGGATCGAAGCGCTCCTGGCCTACCACGAAGGAGCGGCCGCTCGTGTTCCTTGAAGAGCGAGACACCATGGACGGCGCACTGCGCGTCGGACTCTGGCTGCTGCGCGTCGGCGTTGCAGCCGGGCTGTTGTTTCTCGCGACGGGCGGGCGCGCTCGTGCGGGTGACTTGCTCGGGTCGTCCGATGCGGCGACGCAGCTCTTGCTCGCCCCCGAGCTGGGCGCGGGCGAGGACCGCGCGCGCGAGGCGCGCGACCTCCTGGCCACGGAGCGCAATCGCAAGATCGCGGTGATTTCCTCGGCCCTCGTGGATCTCGGGATCAACGCATCGGTCGGCGCGTCGCCGGTGAAGCTGCTGCAGAGCGCGGGCGAGCTCGGCCGCGGACTGCTCAGTTGGTCGAACCGAACGCGCGGCGAGGAGCGCGCGCTGCTCCTGCTGGCGCCGGGTGCCGTTGGCGGCGAGCTCGACGACACCACGCGCGGTCTCTACGAGAGACTCGAGGGCCGCGAGCGCCGCGCGCTCGTGACTGGGCTGCTCGACGACGGACAGCGCGCGCTCGTCGCGGGTCAGGTGCGGCGTGCGCGCATCGCGGTCGACCGCGCGCTCGAGCTCGATCCGAGCTCCGAGCGCGCCGACACACTGCTCGACGCGATCGACGCTCAAACCCGCAGCGCTCGCGCGCGCGCCATCTTCGATCTCGCGCCCGCGCAGCCGTCGCTGGCCTTCGAGGCCTGGGACGTGCGGCTCGCGACGTCGCTGCTCACCGATGGCGACGCGCGCGATCCGCAGAGCGCGCCGGAGGACGATGCGAGCCTCGGCCTCGCGCGCGCCACCGCGCGCTACGAGTCCGGCGAGCGCGCCGAAGCGCTCGACGATCTGCGCCGTGTCGCCACTCTGAAGGGCGGCGCGGCGAACGTCGCACGCGAGGTGCTCGAGGACCGCAGCATCAACCCCGAGCTCGCGCTCGACGACGAAATCTGGAGCTACACCAAACGGCGTTCACTCGGCGTGCTCGGCGGCGAGCCGCTCGCCGGCAACGGCCTGGCGCTCGAGCCGGAGAACGTCGAGTTCACGGTCGACGGCTATCGCAAGCTCAAGCGTTCGTACAAGGTGTTTCGCAAGACGGTGAACCCGGTGAACCTCCTGGTCGACGCGCCCGTGCGCTGGTGGCGCGGCTGGCGACCCGAGGGTGCCGCGCTGCGCGAGGCGGCGACCCGGTATCTCGACGTCGAGCCCGAGGGCGTGCGCGCGGCCGAGGCACGCAGCTGGCTCGAGGCACTTCGCGGCGACGAGCGCGCGAGCGCGAGGGTGACACCGTTCCGTGACGGGTACTTCGTCCTGCCGCATGCGCGCACGCGCTACGCGCGCATCGCGCCGCGCCGCGTCGTGGTCTCGCTGGACGCGCTCGAGCGCCAGGCGCCCGCGCTCGCGCGCGATCTCGCTCTCGAGTCGTCGGACGCCTTCGTGCTCGGTGAGTCGGGTGTGGGCGAGGGCGCGACGGCGCTCGAGAGGGGGCGGGCGCTCGAATTACTCGCGCGGCTCGCCGACGGTCTCGAAGCGGGCTCGCTGCAGTCGCGCGGCCAGAGCACCGGTGACGTGCTCGAGGCGGTGCGCCGGCTCGACGGGCGGGTTCGCACCGGAACGACGCTGCGCATCGCGCCGCGCCTGCCGGACGTTTCGGCGAGTCTCTCGGAGCTGGGCACGGCGCTGGTCGACGGCACGCGCGCGCGGACCGTGGGCGACATCTCCATCTCGCGACAGGACCAGGACATCGTCGCGGGCCGCGAGCTCGGCGGCGACGGCGCGTTCTGTCTGCCCGAGACGCCGTGCATCGATCGCAAGCTCCCGGTTCAGGGGGGACTCTTCGCGCAAACCAGCGGCGGTGACTCGGCGGCCGTCGGCGCCCGCGCCGACTACCGCGCGGCGCGGCTCTCCGTCGAGATGAGCACGAACGGCCCGCACGCGACGCTCGTGCTGCCGTTCGCGCGCTGGCTCGGCATCACCCACTTCCTGCCCGTCGAAGCGCACGTCGACGTCGGGCTCGCGGGTATCTCGGCCGGCCCGCGCCTCGACTCGACCGCCGCCGACGAAGCCGACGCGGCAGAGAGTCTCTAGAGCAACGCGTCGAGCGCGCCGAGCAGGCGCGCCACGACCTCGGGCCGGGCGTTCTCGCCCATCAGGCCGATGCGCCAGATGCGGCCCGCCAGCTTGCCGAGGCCGCCGCCGACCTCGATGCCGTGCGACTCGAGCAGGCGGCGCCGCAGCGCCGCTTCGTCGGCGACCGGCGGGATCACCGAGTTCAACATCGGCAAGCGGTGCTCCGGCGCGACGAGCATCTTGAAGCCGCGTGACTCGAGGCCCTGGACCAGCAGCCGCGACGCACTTCGGTGTCGCTCGAAGCGCGCGTCGAGCCCCTCCGCGAGCACGCGTTCGAGCGCGACGTACAGGCCGAAGATCATCGAGATCGGCGCCGTGTGGTGGTAGACGCGGCTCGCGCCGAGATACCGGCCGATCAGCGAGAAGTCGAGATACCAGCTCTGCACGGGCCGCGAGCGGCGCTCGAGCCGCGCGAGCGCGCGCTCGCCGAGAGCGACCGGCGAGAGACCCGGCGGGCAAGCGAGACACTTCTGCGTCCCCGAGTACGCCGCGTCGATCTGCCACTCGTCGAAGCGCACGTCCATCCCGGACAGCGAGGTGACGCAGTCGAGCACGACGAGCGCGCCGGCCCCGCGCGCCGCGCGCGCGACTTCCGCGACCGGCTGAGCGACGCCGGTCGAGGTCTCGGCGTGTACTAGCGCGACGAGCGCCGGCCGGCGTGCTTCGATCTCCGCGATGAGTCGCGCCGGCGGCACGATCTCGCCCATCTCCGCTTCGACGCGCACGACGCGCGCGCCCGCGCGCTCCGCGATCGTCGAGATGCGCTCGCCGAACACCCCGTTCACCGCGACCAGCGCCGTCTCCCCGGGCTCGAGCAGGTTCACCAGACACGCTTCCATGCCCGCGCTGCCCGTACCGGAGAGCGGGAACGCGAACGCCGACTCACTCTTGAACACGCGCCGGAGCTGGCCCTGCATCTCGTCGAGCAGCGCGAGAAACGCCGGGTCCAGGTGGCCGACGAGCGGGCGCGCGAGCGCCGCGCGCACCTCGTCCGAGACGTTGCTGGGTCCGGGCCCGAGCAGCAGGCGCTCGGGGAGTGAAAGCGGGCTCATCGCGGCGAGTATACTGGCGCGCGCGAAGGCGAGGAGCGAATGCCGGCCGACTGTCTCTTTTGCAGGATCGCCGCGAGGCAAGTGCCGGCGAAGATCGCGTTCGAGAACGAGCGCGTGCTCGCGTTCGAAGACATCGCGCCGAAGGCGCCCACGCACGTGCTCGTGATCCCGCGCGCGCACATCGCCTCGACTCTCGACATCGAGCCACCCACGCATGCGCTCGTCGGCGAGCTCGTCGAAGTGGCGGCGCGCCTGGCGCGCGAGCGGGGCTTCGCGGGCGACGGCTATCGGCTCATATTCAACACCAACGCCGCCGCGGGTCAGACGGTGTTCCATCTGCACCTGCACCTGCTCGGCGGCCGAAGCTTCGGCTGGCCGCCCGGATAGCCCTGACTTAGACTGCCCACCTACTCGAGGTGGGGTGTGATTCGCCTGCTGCTCCTCGTCCTGATCGCCGCGGCCGCGTTCGTGCTGATCGAGGCGCGTTGGTCGCGCGACACGCTCACGTTGACTCTGCGCGTGCGCACCGCCAAGGAGCTCGTCGCCGCGACGCAGGGCACCGCGCGCCAACTCGGCGAGCGCGCCATGGAGCGCGTCGTCGGCAAGGGAAATCCGGACGTCGCGGCGCCGCCGCCCTCGCGACCGGACGCACCCGACAGCGAGAGCCTGCGCGAGTCAGATCGCGCGCGCCTGAATCGACTCGTCGAGGAGAAGAGCCGGGAGCGATAGGACGGTGCGAACCCGCGCCGAGCTCGAGAAGCACGAGGCCGAGTCGCTCGCGCCCTTTGCCCTGCGCGCGCGCGACTCCCGCGGGCGCATCGAACCCGAGCCGCCGCATGCGTACCGCACCGCGTTCCAGCGCGATCGCGACCGGGTCCTGCACGCGCGCGCCTTCCGCCGCTTGCAGTACAAGACACAAGTGTTTCCGTATTCGGAAGGCGATCACTTCCGCAATCGACTCACTCACACGCTGGAGGTCGCGCAGATCGCGCGCACCGTCGCCCGCGCCCTGGGCGCGAACGAGGATCTGGTGGAGGCCATCGTGCTCTCGCACGATCTCGGGCACCCGCCGTTCGGACACGCCGGCGAGCACGTGCTGAACCAGTTACTCAAGCCGCACGGCGGCTTCGAGCACAACCGCCAGAGCCTGCGCATCGTCGACTGGCTCGAGGATCGCACCGTGCGCTATCCCGGCCTCAACCTCTCGCACGAGACGCGCGCGGGGATCTTGAAGCACGGCTCCGACTTCCCGCGCTACTCGCATCCCGTGGCGCTGCCCGATCTCGGTCCCGGGCCGAGCATCGAGGGTCAGATCGCGAACGCGTGCGACGAGATCGCGTATCACACGCACGACCTCGACGACGGGCTGCGCGCCGACATCCTGGAGTGGGGCGCGCTCGCCGAGCTCGCGCTCTTCCGGCGCGCGCTCGCCGCCGCGAAAGAGCACGACGCCGGCGGTGCGCGCAGCGAGCGGCCGCGCCTCACGGTCGCGCTCATCGATCTGCTAGCGACCGACTTGATCGAGGCCAGCGCGCTCCGCCTCGAGCAACACCATCCCGTGTCGCCCGAGGCGGCCGCCGCGCTGCCCGAGCCCGCGGTCGACTTCTCGCTCGAGATCGCCGCCGAGAAGCGCCAGCTCGCGCGCTTTCTGCTCGACCGCTTCTACCGACACCACCGTGTGTTGCGCATGGCGGCGAAGGCCGAGCGGATCCTCGGCGATCTTTGGCGCGCGTACGCGGCCGATCCGCGCCAGCTTCCGCCGCACGTGCTGGAGCGGGCGCAGGGTGAGCCCGAGGAGCGCGCGATCGCGGATTACGTCGCGGGCATGACCGATCGCTTCGCGATGGACGAGCACGACCGGCTCTTCGATCCGCACACTCACGTCTAGCCGCGCCCTGGCGGGCCGAATGAAGCCGGATAGAGTTCGGTGCGCATTGAGGATTTGCGAGGAGACGACGTGAGACGGCGGGGCTGGGGCAACCGGCGCGGGCGCGGCAACAATGGCGGCGGAGCGGGGGCCGGCAGCAGTGGCGATGGCACGCGACTGCTCGAGCGACTGCGCGAGCTGCGCGGCGCCGGGCTGCGCGACCTGCAGGCGCTCGAGCGGGGCGGCGATGTTCCCGACGGACTCGCGCTCGCGTCGGCGCGCTGGGAGGGCAATCGCCCGGTCGCGATCGTCGCCAGCCGGCGCGACGGGCTCGAGCTGCTCGGCTGGGCGCGCATCGCGGCGCGGCGCGCGGGCGGCGGAAGGCCGCTGCGCGAAGTGTTCATCGCCGCGCCGTTCTTCTCCGAACGCACGCGCCGCGCCGCGGCGCGCGCCGGCGAGCTCGGACTGGTCGTGCACTTGCTCTCGCTGCCCGCGCTCGCCGATGCGGCCTCGGAGACGTTCGAGATCGACGATCATCCCGCGCGACCCTCCCCGACACTGTTCGGTGGCGGGGCGACCTTGCTCGCGCGCGTGCTGCGGGTGATCGAAGGCGCCGCGGCAGTCACTTCGGCCGGCGGCGTCCGCCCGGCGGGCTCCGAGTATCTCGTCTTCGTGCGCGGAGAGCGCGTCGCGCGCGTGCTGGCGGAAGGCGAGGGCGTCGCCGTCGCGCTGGCGCTGCCGGAGCACAAGCAGATCCACGTGACCGAGTCGAACTTCCCGCGCTGGGGGGTCGAGCTCCACGAGTGGCTCGTCTCGCTGGCGCAGGATCCGCGGCTTCTCGACGGCGAAGCGGCGCGCCGCGACGACGAGATCGAACGAGCGGCCGACGACGCTCGCGCTGGAGTCACTGCTCGCTGGCTGCCGTGGAATCGCGAGGGCACCGACCTGATCGACTGGGTCGGCATCGACATCGACGGCCGGCCCGTCGTGGGCGCGATTCGCGAGTCGCTCGAGGTCGCGGACGTGCCCGGGCTCGTCGCGGGCTGGCATCTGCTGGATCTCGAGCGCGCCACTTGGACGCCGGGCGCCAGCGGCCCGCCGCGCCTCTTCGTGTCGGCGCGCGAGATCTCGCCCGAGGCGCGCGATCTGCTCGAGGAGCTCGCCGGCCCGATCGGCACCTCCGAGTCCCGGCCGATGCGAAGTGAGCCGGTGGACGTCCCCAGTGAGTCGAGTGACTTCTCCGAGACCGGCGAGCCCGCTCGCGCAGACTCGGACCGCTTCGAGCGCGGCGGCCGGCGCCGGCGGCGCCGCAGGCGCGGCGGGCGCGGCGGGAACTTCGGCTCGGAAGCGCCGCGCGTCGAAGACGAAGCTCGCTGGGAAGGCGAAGGCGGGGCCGTGCACGCCGGCGCGCCGGACGAAGCGCGCGCGGACTCCGACGCCGACTCGGATCGCGAGCGCGGCGACCTCGGCTCGCCTCGCGAGCTCGAGGCGGAGCGACCCGGCCCGGACGACCGCGAGCTCGCGAGTGACTGGGAACCGGAACGCACGGCCGGGCCGGACGGCGACCGCGAGCGCGCCGGGGAACGCGAGTACGCCGAAGACGCCCCGCGCGATGAGTCACAGCGCGACGATGCGCCGCGCGACGACACGGGCCGGCGGCGCGGTCGGCGCGGTCGGCGCCGCCGCGGCCGCGGCCGGTTCGGCCGGGGCGAAGGCGACGACCGGCCGGCGGCCGGCGAGTCCCAGGCCGGCGCGCCCGAGAACGAGTTCGCGGCGAGCGGCGAAGCTCCCGAGACACTCGCCGAGAGCGACACCTCGCACGAGCCGCCGAGAGATGTACCCGAGGAGGACCTCGTCGAGCACGAGGTCGAGGCCACGCTCGCCGAACACGAAGAGGAGCGCGAGCGTGTGCCGGCGGTCGAGCCGGTCGAGGTTCCGCCACCGCGAGCGCGCCGCTCACGCGCGGCGATCGTCGTGCGCGACGAGCCCGACTCGATCCTCGCGGCGCTCGTCCTCGCGCGCGACCGGCGCACGATCGTCTCCTTCCGCGTCCTGCCGCAGGAAGGACTGATGGACTTCTTCAAGGGACCGGCGACGGATCTGCCGGACAACGTCGACGTTCTGGTCGTCGGCTTCACGGCGCAGCCGCGCCCGAAGGAGGTGCTCGACACGGCCGAGCTCTTCCGCGGCCGCCTGCAGTGGTTCGATCACCATGACTGGGCGATCGAGGACGTGGAGCGACTGCGCGCCGCGCTCGGGCGTGACTCGATCCTGATCGCCGAGGACGCCGCGAGCCCGCTCGCGGCCGTGACCGAAGTGACCGAGCGCCGCAGCCGCTTCACCGACAAGCTCGTCGACCTCTCCGCGCGCCGCATGTCCGAGGGCGACATGCAGAAGTGGGGCTACCGCGTCATCCAGCTGATCCAACGGATGGCGCAGAATCCCGGCGAGCATCGCGCCGAGATCGTCTCGGTGCTCGCGGGCAAGCCGACGGATCTGCCCTCCGCGGTCGACGTGTACGGCCCGGAGACACAATGGGTCGAGGAGCACGATCCGCGCATCGTGCACTTCGGCGAGTATCAGCTCGCGGTGTGTCAGGTGCCGAGGAATCTCGATCCGGGTGAAGTCGGCCGGCGGGTGCGGCTGCGCACCGGTGCGCGCCTGTCACTCGCGGCGCGCGAGGGCGACGACCTCGTCGTGCTCGCGTCCAACGACGAGAAGCGCCCGCTCAACGTCATGAGTCTGCTCGATGCGGTGGGCCACGAGCTCTCGTTCGTGCGCCCGAAGACCGGCGGCGACCGCGTCGGCCGGGCACGGCTCGCCGAGCTCGCCGAGCACCCCGAGCGGATCGAGGAGCTGATCGGCGGGATCGTGCGGCACCGCTCGATCCTGTATGGCTGAGCTCCGCGTCAAGGAGCTGTACCGCTCCATCCAGGGCGAATCGACCTACGCGGGCTGGCCGTGCGTGTTCGTGCGCACCTCGGGCTGTGACATCCGGTGCGTGTACTGCGACGAGGCGCACGCATTCAGCGGAGGCGAGAGACTCTCCACCGACGAGATACTCGCGAGGGTCGCCAAGCTCGAGACACCGCTCGTCGAAGTCACCGGCGGCGAGCCGCTCGCGCAGAAGGGCACGCCCGAGCTCGTGAAGCGGCTGCTCGACGCGGGCTACGAAGTGCTCGTCGAAACCGGCGGTCACCACGACATCTCCGTGCTCGATCCGCGCGCGCACGCGATCGTCGACGTGAAGACTCCGGGCAGCGGGATGGCCCAACACAACGACCTCGCGAACCTCGATCGGCTGCGGCCCGGGGACGAGGTGAAGTTCGTGCTCTGCGACCGCGCCGACTACGACTTCGCGGTGCGCGTCGTGCGCGAGCACGGGCTCGAGGCGCGCGTGCCCGTGCACTTCTCGCCCGTGCATCCCGGGCTCGAGCCGCGCGAGCTCGCGCGCTGGATGCTCGAGGACGGGCTGCGCGTGCGGCTCAACCTGCAGCTACACAAGTACGTGTGGGGAGCGGACGCGAAGGGCGTCTGAGCCCGGGCTGGACAGATGAGCAACGCATGTTGTACAAAAGTACAACATGAAGCGCGCGCTCCCGACTCGAACTGCTCGCCGCCGCCGCCGCTCGCCGCGTCCCGTCGAGGCGCCGCTTCCTCGGCGCGAATCGATCCTCGACGCGGCGCTCGGCCTGATCGCGGAGCGCGGGGTCGAGCAGCTGACGCACCGCAGCGTCGCCGCCGCGGCCGGCGTGCCGCTCGGCTCGACGACGTACTACTTCGCCTCCCGCGACGAGCTCGTGCGCGAGGCGTTCCGCCGCTACGTCGCTCGCGTGCTCGGTCTCTTGACCGAGATTCTCGCCGAGAGCCGCCCGACGGACGCTGTGGGGCTGGTCGACTTCCTCGTCGAGGTCGCGCGCCGCGAAGTGAGTGGGCGCTGGACCGTGATCGTCGAGTACGAGCTCATGCTGCGCGCAGCCCGCGATCCCGAGCTCGCGGCGGACTTCCGGCGGTATGAGCGCGCCCTGACCTCGGGCCTCGCCGAGGCGCTGGAGGCGCTCGGCGCGCCGCAGCCGTTCGACACGGCGCGCACGCTGATCGCGCTGGTGCGCGGCTTCGAGCTCGACGGGCTGACTCGCCCCGACGCGGATATCGAGGATCTCGCGCGCCGCCTGATCCCGATCGTCGATCAGGCGCTGCGCCGACCGAACCCACGACCCAAGGAGAAGCCATGACCGTTCCCCACCTGTCCTCCGACGCGACACCGGAGAGTGTCGCTGCCGCGCTGGCCGAGTCCGGCGTCGTCGTGGTCGACGAGCTGGTTCCCGCGACGCTGCTCGGGCGCGCGACCGAGGAGATCACCCCCTGGCTCGAGCGCACCCCGTTCGGTCCCGACTCGTTCAGCGGCCGCCGCACGCGCCGCACCGGCGGACTGGTCGCGCGCTCGGCGACCTGCCGCGAGCTCGTGCAACACCCGCTCGTCGTGGCCTCCGTGAAGCAAGTGCTCGCGCACGCGACCACGTTTCACCTGCACCTGACTCAGGTGATTGCGATCGGCCCGGGCGAGCCGGCGCAGCCGGTGCACCGCGATCAGTGGGCCTTCGATTTCTTCCCGTTCCCGAAGGGCTACGAGGTGCAGTGCAACACGATCTGGGCGCTGACGGACTTCACCGCGGAGAACGGCGCGACGCGGGTGATTCCCGGGAGTCACCGCCACGACGATCGGCTCGAGTACAAGGAGTCGGACACCATCCCGGCCGAGATGGCGCGCGGCTCGGTGCTCTTCTACACCGGCAGCCTGTATCACGGCGGCGGCGCGAATCACTCGAACGCCACGCGCATCGGCATCAACCTGACGTACGCGCTCTCTTGGCTCCGCCAAGAAGAGAATCAGTACTTGTCCGTGCCGCTCGACGTGGCGCGGGAGCTGCCGGACGACCTCCTGCGACTCATCGGCTACGCGCGCGGGGCGTATGCGCTGGGCTACGTCGACGACCTGCGCGACCCGCTCGAGTTCTTGCGCGGCGAGCGGCGCAAGCACGGTTTCGGCACCCTCGACGACGCCCGGGCGCGCGTGCGCGAGATGCTGCCGGTGCCGCCCGTGCCTGCGAGGTAGCCCGAGCTCGAGTCATGCGCGTCTTCTGGAACTCACAGAGTCCGTTCGCGCGCAAGGTGCGGATCTGCCTGCTCGAGAAGAGCGCGGCCTTCGAGGCCGTGGAAATCGCGACCGCGACGCAGCGCGAGGAGCTTCGCCGAGTCAGTCCGCGCGCCGAGGTGCCCGTGCTGGTCGAGGGCGCGTGCGCGATCGCGGGGTCGCGCGAGATCTGCGACTACCTCGAGGCGCGGTTTCCGGAGCCAGCGCTCTTGCCGCGCGAGCCTGCGAAACGCGCACGTGTCGCAGCGCTCGAGCGGATCTCGGACGAATACGCCGACGCGCTCCAATTCTTGCTCCACCTCGCGAGCGAGCGCCGTCCGGACTTGTCCGCGCGCTTTCCGGCGCTGCGCGGCGCGCTCGAGCAGGCGAGCGAGCAGCTCTACGCACTCCTCGACGCGGAGCTCGGCGCCGGTGACTACTTCGCGGGTGACTTCTCGCGCGCGGACGTCGCGCTCGTCACGCAGGTGACGTCGCTCGTGTCACTGCTCGACGGAGCGGCGCCCCGGCAAGCGCGTCTCGGCAAGTGGCTGGCCCGGATGTTGGCGAGAGACAGCGTGCGTCGCGATGCCCGCGAGGCGCTCGCCGCCGTCGAGCGCGACGCGCACGAGCCCGAGCCGTTCTTCGCGCGTGACTCGATCCACTGGCGCGACACGCGGGTCGAGTTCGCGCTGCGCTTCGGCCTGGGCGCATGGCTGCTCGAGGAGATACAGTCCGGGCGAGCCTTCTTCTCGCCCGCACCGCGCTAGCGCCCAAGCTGGGCAGACAGCGCGCGGTCACGGGCATGCGCTCAGCGCGACAGCGCGCTCTCCCGGAACTCGCGCGACTTCTCGGCGAGCCCTTCCTTCCGCGCCACTTCCGCCTCCACGCGCTGCGCTCGCGCGTACTCGCGCAGCTGCTGCGTGATCTCCATGCTGCAGAACTTGGGTCCGCACATGGAGCAGAAGTGGGCGACCTTGGCGCCTTCGGCGGGCAGAGTCGCGTCGTGGAACTTGCGCGCAGTCTCGGGGTCGAGTGACAGGTCGAACTGATCCTCCCACCGGAACTCGAAGCGCGCCTTCGAGAGGGCGTCGTCGCGCAGCTGCGCGCCGGGGTGACCCTTCGCCAGATCAGCGGCGTGGGCCGCGATCTTGTACGTGATGACTCCTGTGCGCACGTCGTCGCGATCGGGCAGGCCGAGGTGCTCCTTCGGAGTCACGTAGCAGAGCATCGCCGTGCCGAACGCGCCGATCAGCGCCGCGCCGATCCCGGACGTGATGTGATCGTAGCCGGGCGCGATGTCGGTGACCAGCGGCCCGAGCGTGTAGAACGGCGCCTCGTGACACACCTCGAGCTGGCGGTCGACGTTCTCCTTGATCTTGTGCAGCGGGACGTGACCCGGGCCTTCGATCATGACCTGGACGTCGCGGTCCCATGCGATCCTGGTCAGCTCGCCGAGTGTCTCGAGCTCGGCGAACTGCGCGGCGTCGTTGGCGTCGGCGATGCAGCCCGGGCGCAGGCCGTCGCCCAGCGAGAAGGCCACGTCGTAGGCGCGCATGATCTCGCAGATCTCGCCGAAGTGCGTGTACAGGAAGTTCTCGCGGTGATGCGAGAGACACCACTTCGCCATGATCGAGCCGCCGCGCGACACGATGCCGGTCACTCGATCCGCCGTCAGCGGCACGTAGCGGAGCAGCACCCCGGCGTGGATCGTGAAGTAGTCGACGCCTTGCTCGGCCTGCTCGACCAGCGTGTCGAGAAACAGCTCGGGGGTGAGCTCCTCCGCGCGCCCGCCGACCTTCTCGAGCGCCTGATAGATCGGCACGGTGCCGATCGGCACCGGCGAGTTGCGCAGGATCCACTCGCGCGTCGTGTGGATGTTCGCGCCGGTCGAGAGATCCATGACGGTGTCCGAGCCCCACTGGATCGCCCAGAGAAGCTTCTCGACTTCCTCGTCCACCGACGACGTGACCGCGGAGTTCCCGATGTTCGCGTTGATCTTCACCAGGAACTGCCGGCCGATGAGCATCGGCTCGCTCTCGGGGTGATTCACGTTGTTCGGCAGGATCGCGCGCCCGCGCGCGATCTCGCTGCGCACGAGCTCGGGCTCGACACCCTCGCGCAGCGCGGCGAACTCCATCTCGGGTGTCACGATCCCGCGGCGCGCGTAGTGGAGCTGAGTCACGGACCGGCCCGCGCGCGCGCGCAGCGGCTGCACGCGCTTGCCCGGAAACTCCGGCGTCTTCGCGCCGCGCCGGCCGTCGTCCTCGGGTCGCGGCGCGCGCCCCGCGTACTCCTCGACGTCGCCCCGCTCGCGGACCCAGGCGTCGCGCAGCTTCGGCAGCCCCGCGAACAGGTCGACCGTCTGTGCCGCGTCGCCGTGCGGACCGCTGGTGTCGTACACGCGAACGCCGGTCTCCGCGACGTCGCGAACCGGAACGCGCAGATCGGCTCGCGATCCGACGACGTACGCGCGCTTCGATCGAGAGAAATGCCGGTGGTCGCTCATGGCCGGCAGGGTACTAGAGAAAGTTCCGAGCGGCTCGCGCGCGCGAGGAGCGGGGGGTCGCGGCGAATGGCGATGGAGGGACTCGAACCCCCGACACGGCGGATATGAGCCGCCTGCTCTAACCAGCTGAGCTACATCGCCACGAGAAACGGGCGGCACACTCTAGTCGGGCACCGGCGCGGCTGCTAGAGCAGCTTCAGGTAGTCGATGAGCTGCGCGATCTCGGCGTCGCTGAGCGGCGTGTCCTCGTCGGCGATGATCGCGCGAATCGCGCTCTCGAGATCCGGCCAGCGTCCGTCGTGCCCGAACGGCCCGCCCGTCGTGACACCGCGCAAGGTCGGCACCGCGAACGGCCCGCCGGTGCCCACGTCGTAGCGCAGCAGTCGCGCGTACGCGGGAGGCTTGTGACAGCCCAGGCACGCCTTCTCCGCGACTTCGAAGCCGCGGCGCGCGCTGAGCGTGACGGGCTCGATCGGAGTCCCGTCCGGTTGCGCGCGGCCCCGATCGAAAGGTGCGAGCGACAGCACGTAGGTCTCGAGCGCCTCGCGCTCGCGGCCGGCGAGCTTCGCTCCGCGCATCTCGACCGCGAACATGCGATCGACCGCCGCGGCGAGCGTGGTCGCGGAGTTGTCCCACAGGTAGGGCGCCGTCTGCCACACGCCGCGCAGTGACAGGGTGCGCCAGCCGCCGGCGGTGCCGGGCGCGACAGGGTTGCCGTCGAGATACACCTTCCAGTCGGAGCCGCCGCCCGGGTGACACGTCGCGCACGCGCGCGAGCCGTCGCCCGAGACCTTCGGGTCGTTGAACAGCATCGCGCCCCGCTGCACCAGATCCGGGTCGAGCGTCGGCGGCGTCGTCGGCGCCCCGCGCATCGCCATCACGAACGTGCAGCCGCTGAGTGACAGAGTGAGTGACAGCAACAGCGAACCGCGCGCAGCGAGGCGCAGCCGAGCGGAGTCACCAAAGCCGAAGTCACCTGAGAACATGCTTCTGGACCTTTCCCGACGCCGTGCGCGGCAGCTCGGCGACGACCACCACTTCGCGCGGAAGCTTGTAGCGCGCGAGTCGCTCGCTGGCCCACACGAGGAGCTCACTCGCGTCGAAGGGCTCGCGCGAGGGCACGACATAGGCGCGGCCGGCTTCGCCCCAGCGCTCGTCCGGTACGCCGACAACGGCGACCTCCGACACGTTGCGATGTTGCCCGAGCACCCGCTCGACTTCGGCGGGATACACGTTCTCGCCGCCGCTGATGTAGAGCTCCTTCAGGCGGCCGACGAGCGTGACGAAGCCTTCGTCGTCCATCACGCCCAGGTCGCCCGTGCGGTGCCAGCCGTCGAGCCGGCTCGCCTCGGTCTCCTGACTGCGCCGCCAGTAGCCGAGCATCACGATCGGCCCGCGCACCTGCACCTCGCCGGTCGCGCCGCGCGCACAGACCCGGCCCTCCGCGTCGGCGATGCGCACTTCTCCGAACGCGACCGGCCGGCCGACGGAGCCCGCTTTGCGGCGCGCGTCGGCAGCGTCGAGACAGCAGAGGATCGACGTCTCGGTCTGCCCGTAGCCCTGCTTCAGACAGATTCCCGCGGCGAAGTAGCGCTCGATGATCTCGGGCGCGAGCGCCGCGCCAGCCGAGAACGCGAAGTGCAGACTCGATAGTTTCTCGGGCGCGAGGCCGGCGTCGAGCATGCGCGCGTACATGACCGGCACGGCGCCGAGCAACGTCGCTCGGTGTCGCGCGACACAGTCCTGCAGCGCGCTCGGATCGAAGCGGTCGACGAGCACGACCGTCGCGCCGCAGTACAGCGCCGGCACCGAGAGGATCTTCAGGCCGAACGAGTGGAAGAGGGGGATCGGGCAGACCACGATGGAGCTCGAGTCGAGCTCGAAGTAGCGCTCGGCGTTGCGCGTGTTCCAGTAGGTCTTGCGGTGCGGGAGCACGGCGCCCTTCGGCTGCCCGGTCGTGCCGCTCGTGTACATGATCACCTGCGGGGCCTCGCCGCCGGGAGCGGGAGTGACTCGCGATGCGATCGCGGGCAGGCGCGCACGCAGCTCCTCGGGGGTGAGCGCGAGGGTTCCGCGCCGCCCGGGCAAGTCACTCCCGGATGGGCGGACCGCGACGCGCGGCTCGGCGTCGTCGAGCTGGAATCCCAGCTCCGCGGCAGTGAGTCGCGTGTTCAGCGGAATCGCGATCGCGCCGACCAGCGCCGCCGCAAAGTAGAGCTCGAGATACAGCGGGTCGCTCGGCAGCGCGAGCGCGACCCGATCGCCGCGCGTGACGCCGAGCTCGACGAGCGCGCGCGCCATGCGCTGCACGCGTGCGTCGAGCTCGCGGTACGAGATGCGCTCGCCCGTGCGCTCGACGACGAGCGCCGTGTGCTCCGGGCGCTCCGCGGCGTGCAGCGCGAGCCAAGTTCCGACGTTGGCTTCCGGGCCGGGGTCCAAGCGCATGGCGGGCCGCGAGTGTGACAGAATCCGCGCGTGAACCTCAAAGGCGAACCGGTCCGCGTCGGAGATCTCGTCCACACCGCGAAGCGCGCGGTATCTCCCGAGGTGGTCGCGTTCTACTGCGACACCTTCCGCGACCGCAATCCGCTGTACGCGCGCGACGGCTTCGCTCCGCCGCTCCTGTATCACAGCGAAGTGTATAGCCACATCGAGCGCTGGTACCTGCGCCGCCTCGTCGGAAATCTGCACGCGCGCCAGGAGTGGCAGCTGTTCGCGCCGCTGCGCGTCGGCACCGAGCTCGCGACGCGTTCGACCGTCGTGGAGCGCTATCGCAAGCGCGACCGAGACTTCGTGGTGAACGAAGTCGACTTCTGCGACGAAGGCGGTCGCTTGCTCGTGCGCTCGCGCACGCACCAGTCATTCCTCGCGGAGAAAAAGCCCGACGACGCGAAGAGCTACGTGGTCGACCGCGAGAGCGCGGCCAAGAAGGAGCGCCGCCCGCTCGGCGAGGGGGACGGCGCGGAGCTCGAGCCCGTCGAGCTCGAGGTCGATCTCGCGACCTGCTGGCGCTTCAGCGGACCCGCGAAGAACTACCACACCGACCGCGACGAAGCGGTGAAGCTCGGCTTTCCCGACGTCGTCGTGCAGGGGATGCTCTCGACGTGTCTCGTGTCTCAGCTCATGGCCAACGCGTTCGGCAAGGGATGGCTCGCCGGTGGGCGCATGGACGTGAAGCTGGTGAACGTGCTCTGGGGCGGAGAGCGCGTCCTCGCGCGCGGCAAGGTGCGCGGCGAAGAGGCCGAAGGCAGCGCGAGGCGCACGCTCGTCGACGTCTGGGTCGAGAAACTCGACGCGAGCCGAACGCCCGTCGTGGTCGGAGCGGCGTCAGCTCTGTCCTGACTGCTCCGACTCGTCGAGGAAGCTCTCGAGCGCCTGCGCCATCTCGTGCGCGGACGCGTAGCGCTGGTCGGGGTTCTTCTCGCAGGCGCGCTGCAGGATCTTCACCAGGGCTTCCGGTATCTCGGGTCGGATGCGGCGCGGGTCGGGCAACACCGCGTGCAGCTGCTGGTCAACGACTGCGTCGCCGCTGAACGGCCGCTGCGCGGTCGCGATCTCGAACATCGAGATACCCAGCGCGTAGAGGTCGGTGCGCCCGTCGATCTCGCGCCCGAGGATCTGTTCGGGCGGCATGTACTGCGGCGTGCCCTTCGCCTCGCTGCGCGCCTCGTCGCCGGTCTCCATGACCTTGCTGATGCCGAAGTCCATGAGCTTCACGGTGCCGTCCGCGGCGAGCAGCATGTTGGAGGGCTTCACATCTCTGTGTATGACGTTCTGGCGGTGCGCGTAGGCGAGCGCGTGACAGATGTCGCGTCCGATCTCGGCCACGCGCCGCGGCGGCAGCGGCTGCTTCTCGTTCGAGCCGCGCACGCGCATCACCTCGCGCACCGTGCGGCCCTGGAGATACTCCATGACGATGCACGGCTCGCCTTCGAGCACCGCGACGTCGTAGATGTGCACGATGTTCTGGTGATTCATCGACGCGGCGGCGCGCGCCTCGGCGCGGAACATGCGCAGCGCTTCGGGGTTCGCGGCGAGCTCGTGGGGCAGGAACTTGATGGCGACTGGCCGCTCGAGCTCGCGGTCCCAAGCGAGCCGCACGATTCCCATACCACCGCGGCCGATCTCGTCGCGCAGCTCGTAGCGGCCGGTCTCCGCCGACGTCGGCGCCGTCGCCGGTCCGCTGGGGCGCTCGCGCAGGCGCTCGAGACGCGCCGCGACGTCCGCGTAGTCGGCGTCGACGCCTGCGACCTTCTCGAGCGCTTCGAGCGCGCCCGCGCCGTCGCCGAGCCGCTCGAGGGCGTTCGAGAGAGTCAGGAGCAGCTCGAGGTCGTCCTTCTCCGGCGCGCCGGCGACGGACAGCGCCTGGAGTCTCTCGCGAGCGCGGTCGATCAGGCCCTTCTCGAGGAAGATCCGCGCGAGCAGGCGCCACGCGGAGCGTGCGTCGGGCGACGTCGCCGGTATACGCTGAAGTGTGTCGATGGCCCGCTCGTACGAGCCGACCTCGTAGAAGGCGGAGCCGGCCTCGAGGTTCTTGCCCTCCTCGAGCGCGAGCTCGGCGGCGCGCACGCGGTCGCCCGCGCGCTCCCACGCCGCGCGCGCCAGCGTGATCTCGTTGGCCTGCTCGTGACAGTCCGCGGCGCGCTCGAATGCCCCGGAGCGCGCGTAGCACTCGGCCGCGCGCGAGAAGCGGTGGATGCGCTCGAAGAGCTCGGCGGCGCGGCGCGGCTCGCCGGCTTCCGCGAA
>Ga0326726_10001200_pt1 | contig 24168 bp, 18 predicted proteins | sample MHFenrmetagenome_2_FD_207603 | JGI IMG/M metagenome (GOLD analysis project Ga0326726, IMG submission 207603) | Lab enriched peat soil microbial communities from Michigan Hollow, Ithaca, NY, United States - MHF15MN | ecosystem: Environmental > Terrestrial > Soil > Wetlands > Peat | place: USA... | reverse complement strand
TGGTAGAGTGCCCCGAGTTTTATTCCTGCCTCGAAAACTGCCTGCTCCCGGTCACTGGTCATACAATTTCCCTCAGATTAACTGGATGATCCCATTCTTGGGCTCCATTGCTTCGCCATGCCGGAGCAGCATATCGATACCTTCCTTCACCTTTTCCCGTGCAAAACCTTTTCCGCTGACCGCATCGATCACCTGGTCGATGCCGGCGCGTCTCCCTTCCCCGCCGATATCGCGAATGGCATCCTTGATGACCCGGACAATATCCCGCTTCTCCTTGGAGATCCCGGTTACGACCTTGTCGATATCGAAAGTCCCCGTCCGTGCATCGTACGCAATCTGGCGCAGGCAGGCATCGACAATATGGATGACCCTCTCAGCATCGCCCTGCTCGATAGTACTCGATAACCGGATGCGGGCGCTCGCTTCAGCAAGGCGGACCAGTGCCTCCAGCTGTCGCGCAGTGACGGGTACCGGCTTGTTTGGTTCTGCAATCCCTCTCAGTTTCAGGTAATAATTCACCAGCGCGTCCTTTGCCTCGGCAGACAGCATCGGGTAACACGAACGTTTTGAATAGGCAACGTATTTCCGGAACAGTGACGGCTCGATATCCGGCATCACGGGTTTGAGCTGTTCCAGGATGTATTCGTCAGTGACACCGGGGATGGGGGTCTTCTTGTGCTGCGCTATGAGCTCGCCGGTACTGTGTGCCTTGAGTATATGTTCGGCAATCGCGAGGTCCCTCTTCTGTTCCGGCTGGTCGGTCATGATGAAGATGAGGTCGAACCGGGACAGGAGGGAGGGTGGCATATTGATCTGGTCAGAGATATCACCAAACATGTCGAACCTGCCGTATTTCGGGTTTGCCGCACCGAGCAGGGCACAGCGCGACTTGAGCGTCGCGGTTATGCCCGCCTTAGCGACGCTGATAGACTGCTGCTCCATTGCTTCGTGGAGCGCTGAGCGGTCGCCTTTTTCCATCTTGTCCATCTCATCCACTGCCGCGACCCCCATGTCGGCAAGGACCAGCGCACCGGCTTCGAGCGTCCAGCGGCCTTCGCCAAACTCGTCCTTCACTGCAGTTGCAGTGAGCCCAGCGGCGGTAGAGGACTGTCCGCTCGTATAGATAGCCCGTGGCGAGAGTTTGACAACATACCGTAACAGCTGGCTTTTTGCAATACCCGGATCTCCGATGAGCAGGACATGGATGTCTCCCCTCAGGTGGGTGCCGTCCGGCATCTCTTTTGCAATTCCGCCAAAAAGCTGCAGGGCAATTGCCTGCTTCACGTCCTCGCTCCCATAAATCGTTGGTGCTATCGAGTGGGTGATCATCCGGTAGATCATGGGGTCTTTACTGAGGGTTAGGATCTCGTTTTCGGATTTCTCATCAATTTCGACCTCCTCAAACTCTTTTTCCGCTATCTCGATCGAGTTACATTCAAGGAAGATATCAAAGACCGTACTTTTCTCCCCTTTGACAATCCGTTGTACCGACCGGAGGATGCCATTGATAATGACCCGGTCTCCCGGAGAGACTTTCCCGGACAGGTCGTCTGTTACATCGACATCCAGCGTCTGGGGCTGTTCGCCCCCGCGAAGCCCTTCCGGCGATTCCTGGATCCTGAGTTTCTGAGAATCGACAAATTTGGAGAGTTTGGGCATCAGCTCGAGCTTTTTGAAGGTGCAGCCGTCGGTAGCACATCCGTCAGGCTCGATGAACTTCCCATATTTCTGTATCTTGTGGGTACGATGGCCTGCGGGGCAGCGGAAAACCGCCTCGACGATCCGCGGCCTGACTTCCGTTGTCTTCCGTAGAATCCCCTCAACGGAAAGGAATGTGTTGATATCATCGGAACGGATATTGCGGATAAGGGTTTTTTTCGGGAGGTTCGTAAACCGGATATTGATCCCGCCCTTTGGGAGTTCTTTGCCGTCTTTTGTTCGTATCAGCTGGTCGTTTATAATCGCAGCCTCGACATCCTCGAGAACTGCTCCGGGGTTTTCGAGAAGTTGGTCGGCAAGGGAGATCCCTGCCTTCCCGAACCGCTCAATATCCCGGTAATCGATAGAGAGCGAACGCTTATGCGGGTATTCGCGGGAGATCTCACCCAGTTGTTTTTTATACCGGGTCTTGAGGAGCCGGCTCCAGTCCCCCGTCTTGTCCGCATCGTGGGGACCCTGTTCTTTTTCCATAGTCAGCTCTCACGTTTTTCCGAGGATACGACAAAACGGGCGATCATCGCTTCCAGCTGGATATCACTGTTTGACCCTTCGGACAGACGAAAATCGGTCTCGCCAATATGATCGATAAGGCGGACCTTGAGTTTCCGGTCGATATCCAGATTCAGGATTGTACGGTAACACTGGTTTATCAGTTCATTGGGGGCGATGCCCCGTTCATGGAGGAGGTGGGAGAGCAGGGATTCGGCACCATCGAAGTCCCCCTTCAGCGAGCGGGCCAGTAGGTCGTTGATCTCGTCAGGGCGTGCAGTCGAGGTGATGGCATACACCATCTTCTCGTCGATCTCATTCCGGATAATAGCGGCACCCTGCAGGGCGTTTATAGCTTTTCGCATATCGCCCTGTGCGATATAGACAATTGCGTCCATCGCCTTTTGAGTGACGCTCAGGTTTTCCTTGCCGGCAATGCGGCAAATCTCTTCTTTTATTGCATTGGCACTCAGCGGCTTGAACCTGTAGATCGCGCACCTGCTCTGGATAGGGTCGATGATCTTCGAGGAATAATTGCAGGAAAGGATAAACCTGCAGGTCTGGGCATAACTCTCCATGGTCCTCCGGAGCGCGGCCTGCGCATCGGTAGTAAGGGCGTCCGCCTCGTCCAAAAAGAGGATTTTGAACGTTGCGTCTCCCAGCGGAGTCGTTCGTGCGAACTGCTTGATCTGGTTGCGCACGACATCGATCCCGCGTTCGTCCGAAGCATTGAGTTCCCGGAAATTCATCTGCCACGAGTCAAGGAAAAATTCCCTTGCAAGCGTGACTGCCGCGGTCGTCTTCCCGACACCGGCATTGCCGGTAAAGAGGAGGTGGGGGAGATTTTTATTCCTGACATAGGATGACAGGCGTTCCACTATCTCGTCCTGTCCGACAATATCTTTCAGGACGGAAGGCCGGTATTTTTCAATCCAGATCATGTGGGTATCATCCATACTTGTCATACACTCCTGCCGGCAAACGGGATGGCCGTTCGTCTGCACCCGGATGCTATCCGGACAATTCGTACGTACTATCTGGATTGTCTGCTATTTTTAATGAATGTCATAATCTTTATCATAAGGGTTTTGAAATTACTTTTCATGCATGGAAAATATTTTTTTCTCGCTTTCGCCATCATCATGGTGCTTGCATCCCCGGCTGCCGGCAGTCTTACAAAAATTACTGGCGGTTCACCGGTATTCATTGGCGAACAGAATCTTGATGTCTCCGCGGGCCTTCAGGGCTGTCGGGTAATTGACTGGTGGGAATCCGGTGCAGATACCAATGCGCCCCCACAAAAGAGTGTTACCATAATCAAGACCCTTGAGGATTCCGATATCGCTTTCAGTTATACAATCAGTCCTGATATTTATTCCGGCTATGAAGGTACCTGGTATTGTGAGGGACAAAAACCCCTTCGTCCGGTTTTCCAGGTACTGCAGCCCGTTCTCCAGGTTCGATTCTGGGATCTGGCGAACGACGCGGATGTCACCGGCAAAATGATCCCCGTGACTGCCAATGTCACCTACCGGATTGATACCAACCTTGACAAGGCCCTCCAGCAGCGGTACCGTCCCGATATAACGCCTCTGGATTCATTTTACACGGTCAGCCTTACGGATCCCGGGAACAAAGTTCTCTTATCGGTCTATACGGGAAATTACGGAAAAGCAGATACCCATGGTCTTTTACTGGATACAAAGCCATTCATCTCTTCATCTCCCTATTTCTGGAAAGACGGGAGCGTGTGGGATCGGACTTCCCGGAATATCCAGGGGGATTCCATCTATCCTCCCGGGACGTACACCGTAACCGTGAAGCAGAACCTCAATCATATGCAGGCGATGTGGCCAAACACAACGCCGGAAGACAGTGCAGGGATCCTTGATGCATCGGCGACGGTTACATTCATAAAACCTGAATCAATTCCTGTTCAGACGGTTTCAGCCCCGGTTACGGTTACCAAAGGAACAGTAACCCCATCATCATCCGGCACCCCTTCTGCTACCCTGAATCCTACGCTGACTGCTGCCACGATGTCCCCCACCCGGACACCCGTCCCGACGAAAACAACCTATGCGCCCCTGCCGCTCGGGATTGTTCTTGCTGCTCTCGGATTAGGGTTGGCGTGCGCAGTCCGGCAGAAGAAATAACAATCCTTTTTCCCACCATTTTATAGGAAAACAACGCTTACAGGTACGGGAGATCCCTTATGAAAATTCACTTTATCCTGATGGCCATGCTGGTACTGCTCATACTGATCGTTCCCTGCACAGCTGCAGATTCACAGGAATCTCTCAATTCCGCAGGCGCATTATATTCGAAAAGTGTTGATCTGGCAAATGAGGGGAAATACCAGGAAGCGCTTGATGCTGCCGACAATGCCCTTGCCATGAACGTGACGTCCCTGACTGGCCTTATCCAGTCCGACCGCGCAGGAATTCTTGTCATGCTGCACCGGGACGATGAAGCAATCACAGCCGCTGATGCTGCGCTGGCAGTTGAAGGCAACCTGACTACGGTCCATTCGGTCGCATGGTATAATAAGGGCAATGCCCTCCGCGCTCTCGGGAGGATTTCTGAAGCACAGGCCGCCTATGATCATGCCCATGCGCTTGATAGTGCGCTTGTTCCTCCCGACATGAGTGCTGATGTCCCGGTTTCATCTACACCGCTATCTCCGTTTTCACCTACCCAAAAATCACCACTTTCCATCTTACTCGTCCTTGTTGCACTGGGTATATTGTCCTGCACGGTCTCATCCTTCAGGAAAAAATAGGTTCTTAAAAAATTTCTTATTTTTTTAAAAAGCGGTTGTATGCACTGACGGATACAATGGCCTGAAATTTTAATTCTTCTCTTGGCACCGACTATATCTTGAAGTGCGGCCCGGATAAAGACTTAGATACCATGGAAGGGGCAGTCCGGCTCTTTGCCGGGGAATTCAACCAGTCGACGCTGACCGCACCTGGCGAGGATGATAAGAGCGCTGCCTGGGTGGTGACCCCGTCAGGAGGGTATTGCCGGCAGGTATTCCTTGCCGGGGCCCTTGTGGAAGTACACGAAGAGGGCGACATGCTATCTTTCAGGGTTGCGGATCCAACCGGGGGGTTTAATCTGGTCTGCGGCGGGAGACACACGTCACTGGCAGAATCGGTAAAAAAAATCCCACTCCCCTCGTTTGTTTCAGTCTCAGGCCGGGCCCAGTTGTTCCGGAAAGAAGGAAAAGCGTTCCTGAGTATCCGCCCGGAACAGGTCCAGGCAATCGATCGCCGCACCCGGGACCAGTGGGTAATTACCACTGCCGTTGCCACCCTCGCACGGCTTGAGCTGGTTCACCGGGCCCTGAAAGAAACCTGCTCTGACAAACGGATCCTAGTGGCGTGTTCACACTATTCCCCAACCTCCGGCGATCTTGGAAAACTGGCCGATATGGTTGCGGGCGCTCTTGCAAGTGTCCGGCCCTCAGAGGTATCGGATAGCGTGGAACAGACCGGTCTTCGTGAAATTATCATGGAATATATATGCACAACCAGCGGCCCCCGGGGCGTTTCCGTCGAAAAGATCATTGAAATGGCTCAGCTGAAGGCAATTTCCCAGGAAACGGTTCTTGCCACTATCGAATCCCTGATCGTGGAAGATGAATGCTACCAGCCCCAGAAGGGATATGTAAAACCGCTATGAACCTGGAATTTATTGGTGACGGCCCGGCACTGGTTGTTACTGGAGAAGAGCGGTATCTCATCGTTGCCGATCTCCATTTCGGCATCGAAGCGGACCTCGCCCTCCACGGGCTCCATTTCCGGAGCAGGAGCAGGGCCCGGCTGGAGCGCCTGCTTAAGATTGTGGACCATGTTGATCCTGACGGGCTGGTGCTGCTTGGGGATGTCAAGCATAGTATCCCGTCGATTACACGCCAGGAATTTTATGAATTGCCCCTCATCCTGGAATCGTTGCGGGACCGGGTCCCCCTGTCGGTATTCCCCGGCAACCACGATATCGGTATTGAACGGTATCTCAGACCTGCTGAGATCTGTGCAAAGGATGGAGGAGTCATCGATGGGGTCGGCTATCTCCATGGCCATATGTACCCGTCCCCGGCACTCGCCGGGCATCTCATGATTGCCGGGCATCACCACCCCCTTCTTTCCCTCAGGGACGAGGTCGGCTGTGCCTTCCAGTCCCCGGCATACCTTCGGGCAGGGGTTGACACACGGGCACTCGGGATGGCAGAAAAGAAGGAGTCTGATACACCTCCGCGTGTCCTCTTCATGCCAGCGTTTAATGAAATCGCCGGGTATGACATCCTCCAGATCATCAAAAATCCAATCTCTCCCCTTTCCCGGCATATTATTCCGAACGACACGGAGATTATCCTCGCCGATGGGACCTATATCGGCCCGTTACACGCCCTGATCCCCGATGAAAGCGATTGAAGTGCTGGATCCCAGAGTGCAGGCATGCATCAGGAAGCGCGGGTTTACTGTCCTTTCCGATGCCCAGAAAGAGGCAATCCCCCATATTCTCAAAGGGGATCATACTCTTCTTATCGCTCCCACAGGTACCGGCAAGACAGAAAGTGCAATGTTTCCGGTCTTCAATACACTGCTCTCAATGCCGGCAGGAGGGGGGTTCAGGGCGCTCTATATTACTCCCCTGCGGTCCCTGAATCGCGACATCCTTGCCAGGATGCAGTGGTGGTGCAGCGAGCTCGGCCTGACGGTCGGTGTCCGCCACGGAGACACCGCGATGGGTGAACGGCGGAAGCAGGCACTCGCCCCTCCTGACCTCCTCATCACAACGCCGGAAACTGTGCAGGCGCTCTTCATGGGGAAACGGCTCCGGCAGCACCTTGCAAATGTCCGTTTTGTCATCATTGATGAGATCCATGAACTCGCCGGCAGCAAGCGCGGTGCCCAGCTGGCCGTTGCTCTTGAACGACTCCATGTTTATGCCGGGGAGTTCCAGCGGATCGGCCTCTCTGCCACGGTCGGAAACCCGGAAGATATTGCACGGTTCATGTGCGGGAACCGGCCATTTTCCCTTGTCCAGGTGCCGGTAGCAAAGAACCTCCATATCGATGTACGGTACATCGGCGATGATTTCAAACACCAGACCGCGGTACTTTCCCGGATGCTCAGGCGGGAAGGCTCTACGCTCGTGTTTGTCAATACGCGGGTCACCGCTGAAGCACTGGGGCATGCCCTGTTCGAACGGGGCGATGTAGAAGTACATCACGGGTCGCTTTCGAAAGAAGTAAGGATCGATGCGGAGGAACGGTTCAAGCGGGGGGAAATCCACACCCTGATCTGCACCTCTTCCATGGAACTGGGTATTGACATCGGGCGGGTCGATCATGTGATCCAGTTCGGTTCCCCTCGCGAAGTCTCACGGCTCGTCCAGCGGGTAGGTCGTGCCGGCCACCAGCTGAATACGGTCTCCCGTGGCACGATCCTTGCGACCTCGTTCGATGACCTGCTCGAATCGCTGGTCATTGCACGAAAGGCGCGGGCAAACGAACTTGAAGACGTTATTTTTGAGCGTGATGCAGCCGACGTACTGGCAAATCAGGTTGCAGCCATTGCGGTCGAGTATGGGGAGATCGAGCGTGAGAAGATTAAAGAGATTCTCTCCCGTACGTCTCTCTTCTCAGAACCGGGACCCCTGTTAGAGGATGTCTGTCGCCAGATGGAGGAGCACCGCCTTATCCGGCTTGACGGATCAAGGATCATCACCACCGCACGCGCACGGCGCTATCTTGCCGGTAACCTCTCCATGATCCATGATGAGCGGAAAGTCCCGGTCTTCGATATGGTCTCCCGGAGGACGGTCGGCACGCTGGACGAATCATTTGTTGTCGGCTGGGTGCATACCGGTGCCGTCTTCATCACCAAAGGCCAGCTATGGCGCGTTCTTGAGATTGCCGACGGGAAACTGACGGTCGAACCGGCAAAGAAAGCGATAGGGGAGTTGCCCTCTTGGGAAGGAGAGCAGATTCCGGTTCCGTTCTCTGTTGCCCGTGAAGCCGGCGGGATACGTCGTACCCGGAAGATCGCTGATTACTCCAGCGATGCTGAAAGCACAAAGTACGCCGAAAAGTTCCTCGGAGAGATGGACAAGAACCGGTCACTGGTACCGACCGACCGGCTGATCACGCTCGAGAACATCGATGACGGGGTTGTATGTAATGTCTGTGCCGGTCACAAAGCGAACGAGGCGCTGGGCCGCGTCCTCTCGGTCCTCATTTCCGCCCGGTACGGGACCACAGTCGGCCTCGAACTGGACGCGTACCGGATCCTGCTGCGATTGCCATTCGATATCCGTGCAGCAGATGTCCGGGACCTCCTCCTCTCGCTTGACCCCGCCCATATGCCCGGCATCATACGGCTCGCCCTGAAACGGACCGCACTCTTCAAGTGGAAACTGGTCCAGATCGCAAAAAAGTTCGGGGCAATTGATCCCGATGCGGATTACGAGAAGATCAGCATCTACCGTCTCCTCGAATTTTTCGACAATACCATCGTGCAGCAGGAAGCATACCGGGAACTCCTGATCGGGTATATGGACATTGATACTGCCTCGGCCATCGTGCAGCTGATTAAGGAGGGGGAAATCAGTATTGCGCTGGGCCCGCACTCCCTGATCGGTGCTGGTGGGATACTTTCGTCACGGGATCAGATCCCGCCCCCCACTGCGGACCAGGCGGTGCTCTCAACGCTCAAGCGCAGGCTTGACCAGGACGATGTTATCCTCTGCTGCATGAACTGCCGGGACTGGAAGAGCAGGACAGTGGTGTCCCGTGTCGCCGACAACCCCCAATGCCCGAAGTGCGGGGCGCGCCTCATTGCAGCACTCAAACCCTACGAAGACGAGTTGTTCAGTGTTGTGAAAAAAACCCGGAAGACCGCGGAAGAGCGGGCAGTCGAGCAGCGGCTCATGAAAAATGCGAATATCGTCCTGTCCAGCGGGAAGAAGGCTGTCATTGCGTTATCTGCCCGGGGTGTCGGACCCGAGAACACGTCGCGGATACTGGCGACCCTGACCGATGGTGATGCTTTTTACCGCGAGATCCTGAAAGCGGAACGCAGTTTTATCCAGACACACCGGTACTGGACATAAGCAGCAATAAAAAAAGTTACATTATACTCTCGAGCTTCTGCTCGAGGAAATCGAGGCCTTTCTTGATATCCTCAAGGTTCTTTCCGCCCGTGAGGATGATCTTTCCTGATGAGAAAAGGAGAGCGACGATCTTGGGGTCCTTGATCCGGTAGACAAGGCCCGGGAATTGTTCGGGTTCATATTCGATATTCTCGAGGTTCAGGGTGATGACAACCTTGTTGAGGTTGATGTATTTCCCGATATCATACGAACAGACAATATTGGTGATCGCGACTTTCGGTTCCTTGAACGTATTAACACCCGCCGCCTTGAGGGACTTTATGATGATCGAAAGACCATCGGTGAGTGCCTTTTTATCGCGGATACCGGTCAATACAACCTTTCCTGAGGAAAAAATCAGTGAAGCAATTTTCGGGTTCTCGATCCGGTAAACCGCTCCCGGGAATCTCTTGGTATTGAGTTCGCAGCTCTTGATCTTTCCGGAAACCTCGGCAAGATCAATGGAATCGGCGATAACTCCGGATGCTACGATGTTCTCAATTTTTAATGAAGCGTACTTTTTTTCAGCCATCCACTATACTATGCTGTGCCCCGAATCATAATACTAATGGACAACCTTTATGTCCCCTTGCAGCTCTGAAAATTCCGACGGATAATTCCAGCGTATATCTGATATATCCTGCAGGTACGGAGTGTCCTTTACCGGTTGCAAACAAGTCGTTGTTCCGATCAAAAATAAATCCGGCAACCTGGTACAATCAAATTTTTTTTAAAATTGATATCCGGTAAGATCAACTACAACGGCCAGGCTGCAGTTGTATATACGAAGGCGACCGGAAAATTCCATTTTACCAAAAATTTCCACTCGTTCCATTCTCCGATGAGTACATCACATACCTTATTTAAGTGCCGGCATGGTGCACAAACCAATCGTAACACGTTTAAAAATGCACCACATATGAGATCTGTATGGTGCGATTTTCTGTTACCATGGATGACGGATTGACCGGGACGATAGACAAGTCGTGTGCGAAAAAGAAGGTCTCGCGGTCGGACTGGATCAGTGAGGCGTGCACCACACATCTCGCCAAAGGTAACGGTACTGGCACGGTCGGAGCAAAAACACTGCCGTCCGCCGGTCCCGTTCTGACTCCTGAAGACCATAACATGCCGGACTATGAGGAAATGTACCGGAACTTCCGGATCGAAGTCCCCGAATACTTTAACTTCGGCTTCGATGTGGTAGATGCGTGGGCGAATAAGGACCGGAACAAGCTGGCCATGATCTGGGTGAACCAGGAAGGTGTTGAGAAGAAGTACACTTTCTGGGATTTGATGAGGCTCTCGAACCAGATTGTCAATATCATGATCAAATACGGCCTCAACAAGGGGGACAAGGTCCTGATCATGCTGCCCCGTGTACCTGAATGGTGGACGTTTACCATTGCCCTGATCAAGCGCGGGGCAGTCTATTGCCCGGCACCGACTATGCTCACCCCTAAGGACCTGAAATACCGGATCAATCTTGCCGATATCAGAATGGTGATCACCATGCAGGAGCATGCAGACAAGATCGACGAGATCGCAAAAGAATGCCCTTCGCTCACCTGCAGGGTCCTGATTGACGGGAAACGGCCGGGCTGGATCAGTTACCCGGTGGAACTTAACTATCCGGCACCGGTCTCGGCAAAGATCGTCAACCTCCCGGGCACGAAAAAGACAAAGAGTACCGACCCGCTTCTTATCTTCTTCACCTCGGGTACCACGGGGGATCCGAAGATGGTGGTGCACGACCACAGTTACCCGCTGGGTCACATCGTGACCGCACGGTTCTGGCATGACCTCCGGGTGAACGACCTTCATTTAACGCTTTCCGATACCGGGTGGGCGAAGAGTGCCTGGGGCAAGTTCTATGGCCAGTGGATCGAGGGGAGCGCGATCTTCGTGTACGATATCCGCAGCCGGTTCAACCCAACCGAGATTCTGCCGCTCATCGAAAAGTACGGTATCTCCACGTTCTGTGCCCCGCCGACCATCTACCGGATGCTAATCCTTGCCGATCTGGACAAATTCGATTTCTCCGAGCTGCGCCACTGCGTGAGCGCCGGCGAGCCGCTCAACCCGGAAGTGATCAAGGCATGGAAGGATACGACCGGCCTAACTATCTACGAAGGGTACGGCCAGACTGAGACGGTGCTCTGTATCGGTACGTTCCCGGGTATGAAACCGAAGTTCGGGGCGATGGGCAGGCCCGCCCCGGGCTGGAACATTGAGCTCCATGATGACAACGGCAAGCCGGTCGGTCTGCATGAGGAAGGCAGGATAGCGATTTGTACGAAACCGCGCCCGGTCGGTCTTTTTAGCGAATACCTGAACAACGATGAAGAGAACAAAAAATCCTTTATCGGGGACTGGTATTATACCGGTGACAAGGCCTACAGGGATGAAGACCGTTATCTCTGGTTCATCGGCCGGGATGACGACGTGATCAAGGCGTCCGGATACCGCATCGGTCCGTTCGAGGTCGAGAGCGCCCTGATCGAGCATCCCGCCGTGCTGGAAGCTGCCGTTGTCGGCTCACCGGATGATATCCGCGGCCTCATTGTCAAGGCGTTTATCATCTTAAAGCCCGGCTACCAGCCATCGGATAGCCTGACCCGGGAGATCCAGAACCATGTCAAGAAAGTCACTGCTCCTTACAAATATCCCCGGGCAATCGAGTACGTGGAATCGCTGCCAAAGACCATCTCCGGCAAGATACGGAGAAAAGAGCTCCGAGAAAACGAGATAAAGAAATCATCAGGTGAGAACAGCAACGATAAGAAAAAATGATTTTCTTCTTAACCGAGGATCGCAACGAGAAGAAAAAGGAAATTTTCTCTCACCCTACATTTATTAAATCCGGCGGGTAATCTATACTGGCGCGAGGGTAGCCAAGCCAGGTCAACGGCGCCAGGTTCAGGGCCTGGTCTCGCAGGAGTTCTTGGGTTCGAATCCCATCCCTCGCATGCTAAAAAAACCATGTCCTTTTTTCGGCGGGAGCGGAAGACCAGAAAACATCATTCAGAACAATTACCAACAAAAGAGCCGACAGGGACCCCGTTTCAGTTGAGGAAGCAAAATCTCAACAACATCCGCTGTTTTTTCAATCTACTTTTCTGATAAGTACTTTCCGTCCTTCCCGCACAACTATCTGCAACCTGACTCCCCCCATCTCAAAAAATTCCGGATAGGACGCGTTCACCATCTCGCCAGCAACATACCGGGCATCGGGATTTTTCAGCCAGTCGTTAAACGCCGTAGGTTTTTCAAGAAATTGTTGCTGTGCATAATTTCTATCCATATGGAGCAACAACCCAAGCCAGTAGCCTTTGAGTTCTCCGGTGGTTATCGACAGGTTCTGGTACGGGATGGCATTTTTTTGAAGATAGGCTTCGGTCTTTTGGGCAAAAATGACATCCTCATTGGTCACCACCGGTTTTGTAACTGCCGGATAGGTCAGCGCAATGAATACCGAAAAAAGACCGATCAGGCTGATGATACTCACCGCAGCTGCAGTACGGAGATGATCTTTCTGAATTTTGCGTACCATATATATTATCGGGAGGCATGCTGATACCGATACTACCAGAATGAGCAGGTAAAAAATTTTATTTGCATAATATACTGCAATGATCCCGAAATGGTTCAGGAATAAAAAGGCAAAATATTCGGAAATTATGACAAAATCATACGTAAATAATGCGCCTCTGAGAGCACCCGGCATCATTTTACAGCAGAGAATTATACCGGAAATGACAAAGACAATAAAAATGATATTGAAATTCATAATATCCAGGTCGATAGTAAGTCCCTCGCTCTGAAGGATATGGCTTCCGATGATCAGTCGTTCGTATGAGAACAGTCCGAAAAGGAATGCGACCAGCAGGCCTGATAGGATGGTCACCGGGTCCAGAAGAGCACGGACTTTTTCAGGGTTGAGAATGGCAAAGAGAACAAGTGCCAGGACCGGAATGATGATAAACAGCGTATAGGTAAAAACAATCCCCATGGTTGTGAGAATAAAAATAAAGATCCACGACCTGTCTCCGGCTTCCACTTTCATCAGCGCAAGCAGGGAAACAAGAACCAGAAGTTCTCCGAACATCATTGAATAATAAAAGTTTCCGCAGTACTGGTCAAGGAAGTATATCGGGATCGAAAAAACCATGAACGGGCTGATCAAGGCCGCAGCATCTGCCAGGTTCGTCTTAAAAGGATATCTCCTGAGCAGTTCCCGCGCCAGCAGGTACACCATGACAGCAATCAACGCTGCTATAACTGCGGCGATGAAACCGATAGTTGTCATAAGCGGCAGGGCAATGATCTTGGCGAAGACAGATGTGAAAAGTGAAGGCCCGAAAGGGTACTGTGCCATCTCACCAAGACCGGAAGTGAGCGGGGGTAATTGTTCGTGGACGGATAAAAAATCGATCAGGATATAGTGGTTGGGATAATCATAACTCCAGTTATTCGGCAATAGTGAAGGAGAAATATTCAGGGAAATCAAAAACGAGATCAGGAAGACGAGGACCGCATACAGGGCAGTTTTTATTTCAGCGAATAGTGTTATTTTTTTCCGGGCACAATAACCAAGCACCCACAATTCCACGATGAGCAGAAACAACAGGTTGGCAGGAGTAAGTTTCAGATGAATAGCATTTAAAAGATATGCATCAAGGCAGAACAGCGAGTATGAGATACAGAAAAAAATAATCGCCAATTCGGGGATAGTTGAAAAGACCATTGGGGGGAATCTGGTTTCCGGATGATTTTTTCCCCCCAGGAAATTATCAGACTGTTTTTTTAAAGCAGGCTCAAGGGCTATACGGGGTCGATATTTTTTGCCCATATCCTTTACAGGGACAGGATTCATTAAAGTGTTTTCATTTTCCCGTTGTTTTAGATGAATCAGTCAGCTGAATATTTTATGATAAAAAAAGGAAAGGATCCTACGCTCTGGCACGACGGTGAAGATGTAAATAATTGTCACCGGGATTGTCGACGGTTTATCTCTCCGGTCAGGGCGGGGTGAAGCCCGGCAAAGATACTTGTTCAGATATACCTGTAAGCCCCCGGCGGCACGGTGATCTCGAACCGTGCCCCATTTCCGAACTCACCGTTCTCAATAATCGTAAGCCCGGTGATGGCAAGGATCTCCCGCGAGAGGAACATACCAAGCCCTGTATGTCTCCCAAAGCCCCGCGTGAATATATGCGGTTTGTCTGACGGAGGGATCCCGACACCATTATCTTCATAGGAACAGACAAGCCCTTTTTTGGTTTCTTTACAGGTAAACCGGATTGTGTCCATTTGCTCCCCGCCGTACCTCAGCGAATTGTCGATAAGATTGTAAAACACCTTCTCGAAAAGCGGGTCTGCGAATATTTCAAGATCCGTACTGTCGATCTCGACCTTCACGTTTTGCATCAGGAACGATCGTACTGGCCGTAATAGACTCTCGCTGACGGTCTGCCAAGCCGGTGCGTTTATACCCACCTTCTGATAATCCCGGGTAAACAGGATCTGTTCCTCAATGGATGCTGCAATCCGCTGTTCCTTCTTTATCAGGTCGCGTTTATCCGGATCTGACTCATCTTCCTCGGCAATTTCGAGATATGCCTTGAGTGCTGTCAGCTGGTTCATGATATCGTGACGGGTGATATTGGCAAGCAGCCGGAGTTTCTCATTTGCCAGTTTCACCGCTTCTTCAGCCTGCTTAAGGTCGGTGTTGTCCCTCCCCACGGACTGGTACTCGATGATCTTCCCGTCCTCATTAAAAATCGCCCGGTCGCTCCACCGCTGCCAGCGGACATGCCCGTCCGGCATGACAATCCGGTGAATGATCTCATCGACAGGATGGTCTCGAGAGAGCGAGCGAAAATGGTTCCGGATCAGGTCCCGGTCCTCCGCCGGAATTTCCGGAATGAATTTTTTCCCTATAATACTGTCACGGGTCCTGCCGAAATACCTGCAGTAGGCATCATTGGCAAAAACATGGGTTCCGTCCGGCCTGAAACGGCTGACAAATTCCGTCTGGTCCTCAACAATATTCCGGTAACGCTCCTCACTTTCCCTCAGGGCATTTTCTGCCTGCTTGCGCCGGGTAACGTCCTCGAGCGTCTCGATGGCGCCAATGATTCTGCCTTTTTCGTCCCTGATGGCAACGGCGGTGAAATGCAGCCAGGTCCCCTCTTTGCCCATGTGCGGAAAAAATTCCGTTGCCTCAAACGCGCCGTCAATATACCGGGAAGGGTGGCATTTTCCCTTGTACCATTCATCAATTTTTACGGTATCGTTGTCGATGAGCAGGTCGGCGAGGACCGGACGCTCCGCAGTATAGAACGCTTTCCACGACTTATTCGAACCGATCACATCCGCTGCATCTATCCCGCTGTATTGTTCGAGCGCCTTGTTCCAGTACACAACATTATGGTGCTGGTCAATGACAAACTGGGGAATGGAGGAACCGTTGATGATAGCATTCAGCCGCTCCCCGGTCTGTTTTATCGTCAATTCAGCTTTTTTTCGTTCCGTGATATCCCGGGCAATTGAAAGCGCCATTTTCCGGGACTGCAGTTCAAAAACCTGGGTGCTGATCTCAACCGGAAATTCCGATCCATCCTTTCTCCGGTGGATTGCCTCAAAGGTTGTTTTCCCTTCACGTTCCGGTACCGGCGATAGGCCGGGAATATATGGCAGGTGCTCCTTTGCCACGATATCCGTGGGTGACAGGGCAAGCAGTTCATCACAGGTATACCCCAGGCGCCTGCAGGCGACCTCATTGACCCTGATATAGCCGCCGGGAGACCCGTCGGGGAGTATCTCATAGAGAAAGATGGCATCATTGGCGTTTTCAAATAACGCACGGAACTGCTCCTCGCTCTGCAGGAGTGCATCTTCTGCCTGCCGCTTGCCTACGGCGCTCTTGATCTTCTGGGCAAGCTCCTTGAACTGCGGTTTTGGCGCACCTCCCTTCTGGAGATAAAAATCAGCACCGTTCTCAAAGGCTTCGATCGCAATCTCCTCTCGTCCCTTACCGGTGAAAATAATAAATGGTAGCAGCGGGGAGGCAGTACGGACCTGTTTCAATAATTCGATCCCATCCATCTCCGGCATCTGGTAATCGGAAATGACAGCATCGAATTGCCGGGTTGCGAGCAGGTCCAGCGCAGACAGGCCGGAAAGTGCAGTGGTGACCTCAAACTCCCCGGTCCCTTCAAGATAGATTTCAGCTACATCGAGGAGCGTTGCTTCATCATCCACATAGAGAACAGCGATCATGAATGCACAGCCTGCGTGATTGACTATCGTTGAGGTCACTATAAAATGACTTTGCAGATTATTATTAAAAACGACGATTCCTGCATTTTCCGGAAAAAACGACCAGCCTTCTTCATAATGTATATGCCCGGATTCCGGATCGCAGGCTGTATCATTTAAAATTCTTTCACGCGTTGCGGCAGGGTATCAGTTATCGGAAAGGGAAAAAAGATAGTTAGATCTTTTTTGACGTGTCGCCCTTCATTATGAATTTTACAATAAGGAATATGACGAGAGCGACAATGACGAAATCGATAAGCGCACCGACAAAATCCCCCACAAGGAATTTTATCGGACCTGCCTGTAACACGCTCGTTCTCCAGTCTCCGCCAGGAACAATGACTGCAATAATCGGCATAATGATATCGTTGACCATTGCCGTTACCATCTTGCCTGCAGCTGCACCGATGATGACTGCAACTGCAAGACCGATGACCTGGTATTTCATGAGAAATTCCATGAACTCGTCAATAAACCCTCTCGGTGTCGTCATGTCTGTTTCCTCAGGAGATTTCCTTATTCTCCTGATTTAAAATTATATTAGTTAAAGATAAGAATATCGCTTTGATTATTGACATGCTATACCAGCGGCTCCGGCTGCTGGTCGGTGAGTGCCGGGAGCTTCGTGGATTTTACGAGTACGGGCTCCTGCGACAGGCGGATTTTTTCCATAATCAGGTTTTTTCCTGTCATAGTCATGGCAAATATCGGAATTGCAGTCCCTGCCTGCACCAGCGCATTTTTCCCCACGGTCTCGCGGATCGTCCGCGATGCGCAGGATGTGACGAGATCGGAGGCAGTGACAAGCATTTCCGCTTCCGGTTTTGTAAGTCCGGTAACATGGACCCCGAAAATGAGGGTCTTTGGATGTATCCTGCGGATGGTCTCCGCAGTTTCCGGAATTGCAACCGTAACCGCGATCTTCCTGAACCCCTGTACCAGTGCCAGTGCTACACCGGCGAGCTGGTCAATGGATGCGTGGTCCCGATCCAGAACAAACCCGCCGTCCCGTTCGATACGGTCCATGACTTCCGGGTACGGGGTAGTCGAGACCAGCCCGGACATCCTCCCGCCAATCCCCTGGACCATGGCCGGTTTCGTGACAACAACGGTTCCTGCCCCGTCGCACGCGAGCACGACCGCATCGAGCATTCCCTTGTGAAGCCCGAAGCTGAGCAGTTCGGAAGCGCCGAACCCGACAAATTCCCGGGTGTCCATCACCTCACGTGCAGGTGTGCACATGCCAAACGCCTTGATCCGGTGCTCGATATTTGCTTTTACGGAATCCTTTTCTATATCCGGGATTGGGTAGGCAAACCTTTTTGCAAGCGGGCAGTCCCTGATCAGGGATTCCCCCACTTCAATGACCTGACCATTACTGATGACAACATGGCATCTTCCGATCGCTTCAATAACATGCTCGTCCTTTTTCAGTGTCATAAATCTTCCTTCTTAAGAGAATATCCGGGCCGGTGTTTAAGGATTATTGCATTGTTCCTGACCGTGCGGACATGCCGGACATTAAACATATCAGAAACAAGCGATCACCTTGTTACATGGATTCTGCTTCGCGGTTCCGGGAGATTGATACGATCCGGGGTATCGCGATCCTCATGATGATCCTTTTCCACACGGTCTTTGACCTGAATTTTTTCATGATTGCGCCGGTTAATGTATCCACTGGCTTCTGGCGCTTATTTGCGGTGGCCACCGCATCGCTCTTCCTTCTCGTTGTCGGCATATCCCTTGTTATCAGTCATGCCCGGTCTTCTGTGAAACTCTCCGGTTTTGCGCTTGTGAAAAAATTCCTTTTCCGGGGGGCCGGTATCTTTGCCTGTGGTCTTCTGGTTACCCTTGCTACGTGGCTGTATCTGCGCGAGGGTTTTGTCATTTTCGGTATCCTGCACCTCATCGGTGTCTCGGTGATGCTCTCCCCCCTTTTCTTCCGGTTTGGAAAATACAATATTCTTATCGGCCTGCTCTTCATTGCGGGGGGATTTTTCATCACGAATATTCCAGGCCCGTTCTGGCTCCTTCCGCTCGGGATCTATCCTGCATCGTTTGCTTCCGTTGACTATACCCCGCTTATCCCCTGGTTCGGTGCCGTGCTGGTGGGCATGGGGGTGGGGGAATTCCTGTACTCCGGGGGAGTCCGCAGGTTTAGGGTCCCGAACCTGACGGACCGGATCGTACGACCGCTTTCGTTCCTTGGCCGGTATTCGCTCGTCATTTATCTGGTCCACCAGCCGGTTATTATCCTGCTGATGGCTGCGCTCACGGGAACGAAGGTGTTGTGATTTTTTCTCGTTTTTTAAAAAAAATTTTCCTTTCCGGAATTTTTTCCGGTTTTTAAAAAGAGTTCAAAAAAAAAGTCCGGCTCAATTATCTTCACGCAAGTTATAATCCTTGGATTACAACGGGAGAAAGACGAAAAAATCATCAGGATGTTTGGAGAAAATACAGATCCCGCCTCTTGTTCTGACTCGTCACGGGAATGTTCCAGGGACAGGTCAGATCTGGTATTCTTTCAGGGCAGTACTATTTTGGGCCCTGTACGGGCCCCTTTTGCCAATCCGGCGATCCTGATAATTTCTCCAGTGGAAACAGTGCCAATACCGGAGAAAAATATCGGTTAATTGTTGTATTTTCGGATAAGGAGCATTGTAATCTTAATAAAACCGTGCAATTTAGCGGTCTTCTTTTGACCCGGTTTTAACAACGTGGCATGACACGTTGAAACAAAAGGAAAGCCTGTTTCGGGGATTATACCCGATAAACGGAGTCGGGAGTTGCAGACCCTGCGGATCTTTTTAAAAAATACAGTAATCTCTTGGTTTTTTCATGAAAAAAAACATAATAAATCTCAAGAGAACCGGTAAAAAAAATATTTACCTGCCTATACCGATGTTAATTGTTCAGTCTGATACCGGTAACTCCATGACCCCGCGAACATCCCTCCTCCTGCTCCTGCTGGCATGCATTATCTGTACCGCAGGATGCACGATCCCCTTTGCTCCGGATAACCAGACCGTTCATTCTCCGGGTACGTCCGCCCCCCAGTCTGTTGCAAAATACAAACTGACCATTGCACAGCCCGAAAACTCAGCGAAGCTTATCACGATGGACACTGACGTGTACAATACCGGTGAAGTGGTGGAATTTCTCATCACCAATGAAAAAACCAGCGACCTTTCCTGTACCCGTGAACCGCCCTCGTTCTCTGTCCGGTACCAGTCAGGGACCGGCCAGTGGGTCACCCGGATGGGGGAGGAAAACCCGGCACCCGGTAATACCACAACGCTGAAGCCCGGCAAGTCGACTCCACCATACCGCTTTGTCACCACGGGCTGGGCCCCCGGCCGCTACCGGATCGTGACCGACTGCGGGGTCTCGCGCGAGATCCTGCTCCGTGCTCTGCCTTCGCTGACCCCGGTCACGACACCCTGTCCCTCCATTGCGAATACGTCCCCCTATATCCATGTAAACCCGGTGAGCGACCAGTATGCTGATGAGAAATTTACCATTGCCGGGACAACGAGCCTTGCAGCAGGAGAAGAACTCCGGTACTCCATTTTTGCCATTCTGCCGTTATCCGGCAATGTGACCGCTGCAAAGATGGTCTCGGGAACGCTGCGGGTATCCGGAGGGAGCTGCGGGACGAACACCTGGTCTGTGGACGGCCTTGTCCAGGTTCCCGGCGATTACTTTATCGGCATATCCAATAATGCAAATACCGTTTCAGCCGTGAAGCGCTTCACGATTCTTGTAAAAGAACGCACGACGACAGCGGCTACACTCCCGGAAAAGACCTCCGCCCCCGGTATCACTACCGGGTAATACCGTACATCACTATCCGACAGGTACCCTTCATGATCCTCCGCATATACACTCTTTCCATCGAGCCGGAACAACCGCTCCTGTTCTCTGCTGACGAATTGCGGTTGTTCCTTAACCGTCAACTCGCCGATTATACACAACACCATAAGGAAAATACTACCGGGTTCATCTATCGCTATCCGGTACTCCTGTACAAGCGGATCAAAGACGATTGCATGGTGACCGGCCTCAGCCAGGGTGCCGATTGTCTCTGGCAGCTCACGCAAGACAAGACGGTACTGGGAGCCGGTAAGAGTGCCTGCCGGATAATTTCCCGCGACCCGGCAATCCGGCCCGAATCATTCGGGGTTGTGGATACGGTCACCACGTACGAATTCCTGACCCCATGGCTTGCCCTTAACCAGCAGAACGCAAGAAAGTTCTATGACCTGAATGGGAAACCGGAGCGGGATACCTTCATGCATAAGCTGCTCGCTACCCAGCTGCATACCCTTGCAAAATCCCTCGACTATGACATGATCGCACCGCTTCTCAGCGAGGCGAAGGTGCGGTTCCGGAGGGACCGGATCGGCAGGGAAAACGTGATGGTATTTCTCGGGAAATTCCGTACCAACCTCCGGATCCCTGATTACCTGGGGATCGGCCAGTCAGTCTCGCTGGGGTACGGGACGATAAAGCGTATTACGGAATCTTCCGATAGTATATCAGGAGAATCATGAAAGAAGCGTTGCTCGTGATCGATGTCCAGAACGAATATTTCACCGGAAAGCTTCCGGTGACCCACCCTGCCGGGAGCCTTGATAATATCCTCAAGGCTATGGACTGGGCTCATGACGGCCGTGTACCGGTCGCCGTAATCCAGCACACCAACCTCGCCCCTGAAGCAGCAACCTTCCGGAAAGGGGCGCCGGCATGGGAACTCCATGACGAGATAAAAAGACGGCATTCCGATATCCTGATAGAAAAAAACCTGCCGGGAAGTTTCACCGGCACCTGTCTCGAACAGTGGCTGCAGGACCATGCTGTTTCTCTGGTCACCATTGCCGGGTACATGACGCAGCTCTGTTGCGATACGACAGCACGCCAGGCCTTCCACCGCAGGTATGCAGTCAACTTCCTTGCCGATTCAACCGGAACACTCGATATCGCCAACAATGCAGGCTCCATAAGTGCGGCTGACCTCCACCGGGCGATCCTCATTACCCAGCAGCAGAAGTTTGCCCGCGTCATGACAACCGATGAATGGATCATGGAATTCTGAATTGCGGGGATAACGATAGTATCGAATACGCTTCTGTTTCCGGTGTGAATAAAAACCTGTACTGAAACGAAAAAAGTGAATCTGCACCATCATGCTCTGGGTCATCCTTGCTATCATCGGCGCCATTTCCAATGCAGCGTATTACATCATCATCAAGAACCATATCACCACCGAGGATCCCCGGATCCTGACCGCGCTTGGCTTTCTCATCTCGGGAGTCCTGCTCCTCGTTATCTCGGCTGCCCGGGGTATACCCGTTATCGGGCCGGCATATTATGACGCTGTAATCATTTCCGGTATCCTGAACATCATCGGGTTAAGCCTTATTTTCCAGGCAATGGAATCCTCCGACCTGTCTCTGTCCATGCCTATGCTGTCGTTCACACCGGTCTTTCTCATCGGTACTTCGTACCTTCTCCTCCATGAATTGCCCTCCATTGCCGGTATCGCCGGTATCTGTATTACCGTGAGCGGATCGTATGTCCTGAACATATCCGCAGGGCACGAGCATTTTCTCGACCCGGTACGATCGATGGTGCAGAACCGCGGCAGCTGGTACATGCTCATTGTGGCATTCCTGTTTGCCGCGTCGATTAATTACGATAAGATCGCGATGCTCAATTCCGATCCGGTATTCGGCATGGCATTCACCCTGCTGATCATCAGCGGTGCGTTCGTCATCATGGTTGTTATCTCCAGAAGATTCGGGGGGCTTCTTCCGAAAACAGCGATTTCTTTCCGCCCGTATCTTGTGCCGGCCATCCTGACCGGTATCTTCGTTTCCGCAGAATGTGTTTCGATCAATATCGCCTATACTCTCCAGATCGCACCGTACGTGATTGCCATAAAGCGGCTCAGTATCATTTTCATGGTGCTTTACGGGACCCTTCTCTGCGCCGAAAATGAAATACGGACCCGCCTTCTGGGATCGGTCCTGATGGTCGGCGGTGCAGTGATCATCCTTCTGTTTGCATAATAGGGGCGAGTCAGCTGATGAACAGCGGGACGTCCCGGAATGCTACCCCGTCGAAGAGGCCGCGATCAGTAATACGCAGCGAGGGGATAACCGTGAGGGCGAGGAACGAGAGGTACATAAAGGGATCTGCGATTCCTCCCATAAGAGCGGCAGTCCGGTGCAGGTCGGCAAGCCGGGCAACTACCTGAGGGTAAGGCAGGGTTGACATCAGACCGGCACAATCGAGCGGGAGGATCGTCCGGGTATTGCCTTTGACCGCGACCATGGCGCCGCGGGCTTTTATCACCTCATCGATTGCCCAGAGGATCTCCGGATCGCTTGCCCCGACCGCGATGATATTATGCGTGTCATGGGAGACGCTGGATGCAATTGCACCGCCGGAAAAACCGAACCCATGGACCAGCCCGAGTCCGCACGGCCCCGGCCGGTACCGGTTGACAACCACTACTTTCAGGATATCCCGGTTCAGGTCCGGGACAGCCTCTGCATCGACAGCACACTCGAGCGGTTCCGTGATGATCTGGTAGGGGACAAGTCCAATCACCCGTGCAGTACCAGAACCGTTGAAGCGGATGGACGCCGCGGATGGTGTTGTGCAATGAAATGATTCCGGCAGGACACCAGCACCTGACGCTTTCGATACGGTTACTTCCACACCGCGACAAAACACTTTTTTTATCACGAACCGACGCGGGTCGTCAATGACGCAGAAATCGGCCCGCCTGCCCGGCACTAATGCCCCCCGGTCAGTGAGACCGAACCGTTCTGCGGGGGAGAGGGTCGCCATCCGGATGGCAAGTTCCGGGGCAAGGCCGTATTCTACGGCATTACGAATACAACGGTCGATGTGCCCGCTCTCTGCCAGCAGATCTGCATGACAGTCATCGGTGGCAAAACTGCAGCGGGAGACGGTTACCGGGTTGATAAGCGGGATGAGAGCTCCGATATTGCGCTCGGTCGATCCCTCCCGGATGAAAATATACATCCCCTGTTCCAGTTTCTCCTGAGCCTCGCCAAGGGTGGTACATTCATGATCGCTCTGGAGCCCTGCAAGGATGTAGGCGTTGAGATCTTTTCCTGAAAGTTTCGGAGCATGACCATCACGGACCGGTGATAGTGCAAGCTTTTCTCCGATGCCCTGATCCCCGGCAAGGACCCCGGGCACGTTCATCATTTCTCCCAGCCCGAGGATACCTTCTCTTCCGATGAAAGGCCGGAGATCAGCAGCCTCGAGGATTGCCCCCCCCGCTTCCGTGGGTGTTGCAGGGACACAGGACGGGAGCAGGTACTGGATATCGGCAGCGGCCCCTTCCCGCCCGGCGAGCATGAACTCAAGGCCGGCGGTTCCGGCCACGTTGGCGATCTCGTGGGGATCTGCAATTACCGTGGTTGTGCCATGAAG
>Ga0326726_10001199_pt1 | contig 24170 bp, 22 predicted proteins | sample MHFenrmetagenome_2_FD_207603 | JGI IMG/M metagenome (GOLD analysis project Ga0326726, IMG submission 207603) | Lab enriched peat soil microbial communities from Michigan Hollow, Ithaca, NY, United States - MHF15MN | ecosystem: Environmental > Terrestrial > Soil > Wetlands > Peat | place: USA... | reverse complement strand
CTTCGTTTTCATCCAAGAAGCCTTCAAGATCCTGACCGACGGCCTCAACTCCCAATCGGATCGTTGACGAAACAGAGTAACTCCAACCTGCTGTTAATACAAGGTCAACGTCATCTCGGTCAACATTGAATGGTTTCTCGAGGAGTAGGTTGCCATATACTTGCCATGACGAGAAGCGTCGACCGACGATGATTCTTCCTAGAAGAACATTTGTGCCACTGTATTCATGACGGAACCCCGGTCCAAGCGAAACGTCGACCAACCCATCATCAGAATCCATTGCTTGTACGAGGAGTTCAACGCGCTGTGAGGACAAGGTAGAAATGTTGTTGTTGGCAAATCCCAGTCGACCGGAGAGAATCACGGACGTGCTCAATCTGGCTCGTATTCCCAACGTCTGTTCGAGATTGTCACCCCCCAGTGGCTCGAAGGTCTCGCGTCCATACGCCGCATCATAGTGCACAACGATCCGGGAGTCTGCCTGGTCGGGTGGAACAAGAGTGAAAAGAAAGGGGGACTGTTGAGCCCTGGTGACTGTGAAGAAGAAGATGAGAAAAACAATGGTTGCCAGATTATGCTTGGAGACCACGGGCCCTCCTTATTCAGTGGATGGGGGGACGATTGGCGAACATGATTGCCAGGCAGGCTGAGCGACGGTTTGACCTCTGATTCGGCTGCATGGCGCCTGTTATGCGTTCGTGCTACTGTGCCCCAGAAGCACAACTGTTTGAAGCCTGTAGAAAAGTTTATTGATTGTGCGTCTCATTTTGTTGTTGCTCCACCCGTCTTGGTGAAAACGATGTCAATGGGATCCCACAATTCAATCTTGTTTCCTTCGGTGTCCATGATGTGAACAGACTTTCCATATTCAAAGGTCTGAATTGTATCAACAAAGGTTACTCCATTTATCCTGAGGTCTTTTACCAGCCCTTCAATGTTGTTTACCCTGTAATTAATCAAGTTCTTCATCATTGTGAAATCTATTTTGGCAGAGTTAATTCATTTCAGTCAGTTTGAATTCCCGATGTCGACCAATCATGCCGCCTGTTACAGGGCGTTGGTTTGCGAATCGACAAAAATCGTCCCATTGCCTAGATCCATCTCACGTGTGTGATTTATTCTATTTCCTCAGACCGGTCAGAAATTCAAGAACCTTTCTATCAAACGAAATCGGATTATCTCTCGGAGAACCGTGTCCGGCGTTCGGAATGACTGCCTGCTTAGCATTCGGCAGTAGACGAGCAAGTTCCTCGTCCACAAGTTTGTGAATCGTGATTGTATTCTCGCCGGTGACAATCAAGCATGGAATGTCCAATCCTCTGACTTGCTCCCGAGATAACTTCGAGAAAGGATCAGAGGATCGGGTAAGGGCTTCGATAGCTCTGGCATTTCGCAGGATGGATGAACGGGCCTCAGGCGCAAGATGATCGAACCTGCGAACACCAGAGAGGCCGTCCACGAATGTTCTCATCGCTTGTACCGTGTCACCTTGCCGAAAAGCCTTAGTGACGGGCCCCCAGACCCTTGTCATGAATTCCTTGTAAACGATTCCTCCGCCTGGAAAGTCTTTTACCCATTCGTGCACAGGAGGTTCTGCCAGAACCAGACTGTTGACCATCTCGGGATGTTGTACGGCAAACACCAATGCTGTTAGAGCACCAGCTGATAAGCCCACGAGGTGTACCCGATGAAGTTTCAGTTCATGGATGAATGCCGCAAGATCTTTTGCATCAACATATGCGGAATAATTTTTTGCACGGGATGGATTCCCATTCGGATAGTTGTACCGCCGACTATATGAAACCACCCTGTACTGGTGAGAAAATGAATCCACCTGCACTCTCCAAGAGCTATAGTCCCCCACGCCACCGTGGAGCAAGATTAGAGGTTCGCCTTGACCTCGCTCGATGTAGTGCAGAACGACTCCGTTGACGTGAACTTTTGTCGGTGCTAGGTCTTGAGCGACAACCTGCACACTTACCACCAAGAGCAAGGTTGGCAAGAAGAAATGATTTTTCATATAGAAGGCCATCTTGTGGTCACACGGTAGCAAACCAATGTTCCTATGACGTTTGCGGTGGCAACGCCATGGAGCAAGCCAATATGTTGCGCCAGAACTGCGCATTAATCCGGCCTTTCGCATTGTGCGGGCGACGTTGCCGCCGCTGTTATGCGCTGTTGCTGGCGCCCCAATCAAATCATCCGAGAAGGATATTTATCTCAAGCTTGTCGATCGGAACCGGTGTGGCGGAGGGTCAATGACCTCGAGAACCGCCTCACGGGGTGTGCCGTACTTCAACGGGCCACAGGGAATCCCACTCAGATTGAAGGACACTTCATCCAGAGTGTGGCCTGGTTCGTGTGCCCGCACGTTGATGACGAAATCATTCATGGAAGCGAGGACACTCCGGTTGGTCCGATCAGTGTATTGCACAATCTGCATATTTTCCAATTCTGTTTGGATCTGTCCTGAGGATAGAGCAATTGAATGAAGCAAGACCTCCAACGAATCAAGGAAACGGCCATGAAACGTCCTGATCTCCTTAAAGGGAAGCAGCACAGACAAGAGCGTCTTCTCATTGGTCACAATGATCAATGGAGTTCGGCCAACGTTGAATATGTTTGCACACCACGCACCCAACACATTGGAAGTAGGCGGAAGGTGATCCACCAGTGGAAAAGGAATTCGCCCAGCCAGTTTCTTCGTACAGTTAATCGTCATCATAGCGAAAAGTGCCCGACCCGTCGCCGCATCTCTCCCTAATTGTCTGTGGGCGACAGCAATAGCGCACAACGTTTCGCCCAACAACACCGTCCCGCACGTCCTTGCTCTTTATAAATGACGTGCGGGATGGGGCGACCACTGATTGTTTTTCACACTGATTCAACACTGTCAAATCAGCTGAGGAAGTGGCGTTGTTGGGCGTGTTAGCTGAAGGGCGTGGCAACTACCAGTCATGGTTTCCATAATAATGAACCAAAGAATTTTTGGATGTCGCTGGCCAGAAGCTCCGGTTGCTCTAAGGATGCAAAATGTCCGCCACGAGGGAAATCGGTCCAATGCTGAATGTTATATCCCTTTTCGATGTACTTCCGGGGCGGGAAGGGATCCTCGAAGGGAAAACGGGCAATGCCAACCGGAACTCTGACAAATTGGCCTTTGGCAAAATGCAGTGGATCTGCGCGACTTTCGTGATACAATCTGAAAGAAGAATGCACAGTTTGAGTAACCCAATACAGCGTAACATTGGAGAGCAGTTCATCTTTCGTGAAGACAGACTCAATGTCTCCCCTGCAATCCGACCAACGGAAGAACTTTTCAATGAACCAGGCACACAAGCCGACAGGCGAGTCGTTCAACCCATAGGCAAGCGTGAGCGGTCTGGTCCGTTGTTGATGAGAATACGCTCCTTCCCTGTCATACCATTCCTCAGCCTCTGCTTGAAAGTCAACTTCCTCTTGAGTGAGGTTTGAGCCATCCGGCAGAAATGGTCTGTAGTAGCCCTCAATGTTGTTGAGGTGCAGGCCGACGACGTTGTCTGGATGAGCGAGCGCCAGCGCTGTGCCCACCCCTGACCCAAAGTCACCACCATGAACGCCGTATTTTTCATAACCCAGAGCTTCCATCAGCAAGTTGAATTGGTGGGCGATGAACTGAATGCCGCAGCCTGGAGCAGTCACTCGCTCTGAAAACCCATACCCCGGCAATGAAGGTACAATGAGGTCAAACGTTATGCCACGACTCTCCATGAGGAGCGGGACGAGTTTCATCATTTCCAGGAATGAGCCTGGCCAACCGTGGATCAGCATCAATGGTAGCGGACTCTTGCCTTGTCCCCTGATCCGCAAGAAATGAACATCATAACCAGCGAGTTCAATAACCGAGTTTGGATAAGCGTTAATCTCGCTTTCGACTTTTCTCCAATCGAATCGCGTGACCCAGTACTCGGCAAGTTCTTTCATGGTGGATAAACTTGCACCAAAGGTCCAACCTGAACCCCCGACTTCATCCGGCCAGCGAGTACGCTCGATGCGCTCCCGGAGATCCACCAAAACTGAGTCAGGGATTTGAACTAGAAAAGCACGAATCGCCATTTCATTTTCCAAATGTTGATGTAATCAACTGCCACGCCTTTCTGCTAACGTGTCGCCGCACCACGTTTACCCCGGCGACTTTTGTCGGGGAAGCCGCGAGTCCGTCTTTTGGATGCCGCCCTCTTTCGGCGGGACACAACGTTCTTTACGAACGAGCGAGCCGTTGAGCCCGCCTCATTGGCCGTGCGTTTACCCGCCGTGGCTGACTCTTAAGCGGAGGCGGGCGAAGTGGTGCGGCGTGTTATGCGAAGCGCCCGAAGCCATCCGCTGCATGCCATTGTCAGGCAAGACCCCGTAGCGCCTAGCTCACAGCGAGTGCACATACCCACAATCCGACTCCGAAAACGGTATGTGTCATAAGGCTTTTCATCCTGGCTTGCGTTGGATTGGGGGTTTTTGATGAAGCAATTCCCAGGCCGAACGAAGGCTGCGAGATGAAAAACGGGAATATCACAGTGCCAATGCCGTAGAGCAGCGCAGGTAGCAAAGTTGGTTGCGCAAGCCAGTCAGCTGGTGCAAAGAGGACGAACACAAGCGCGAGCACGATACCAATAGTGTAGTGGGCCATCCAGCCGACCGCACACTCAAAGGGCTTCTGTGGCGCGTCAGTGACACTCGCATGCCGAAAAGTCCCCTCCGGCATGTGGCGAAGCCAGCGGCCCAGTAAACAGTAGTTGAGTGATCGAATATTGAACGCATGCTTCAGGATCACGTTCCAAAGGTCCACGAGGAAGGTTGCGCCAATACCAACCGTGATTGTAACGACGAAGTAGTGTGCTTCCATGCTTATGCTCCGCTTCGATCGAGCAGGCGCACTTATTCGGCCGTGATGGCGCGGGCCTGGCCGTACCCTTCAAGCATAGGAGACGGCCTGAACCCCTTGACGATGGGGTAGATCGTAATCGAAAGCTCCCACGCGACTTCAAGGACCGTGAGAGCAATTAGTCCGGCACTCATCGGCTTAAGCGCATCGAACAGAACCAGCACACCACCGACGAACGCGAGCGGTCCGCCAACGAGGCCAAGGAGGGCCATGCGCCGTGGGACGAGTCCCGACCGGTACATCAGGTACCCAAGCAGCAATCCGTTCCCGAAGCCGGCACAGAACTGCGGCCCAAGCAGGAACGTCCAGTCGTGGAACGCCAGAAGCGACCTGCCAGCCATGGTGAGGGCATCGGTGTCGCCACCTGGCGCGAAGCTGGTCCGCAATGTCACGATCGACATGAGGCTGATAACGCCCGCGAGAATGATCACCGACTCCACGATGCGTGACGCGACGTAGCCGAGCGCAACGGCTTCCTTGACCCGCTTGACGATAGGAAAGAGGACGATCGCAGTCGCGATGTTGCAGATGGCGAGCAGGATCTCGAAGAGCGCGCCCGTGGAGATGCGCGTGTCGAACCCCCCGCCGAGGATATAGCCGGCGTCGTGGAGTACAGGATCGTAGAAGAAGAGCGCCGGGATCGAGAATACAAAAGTGCCGGCAAAGAACAGCCCAAATATCAGAGACGTTTTCCTATCTGGGTGCATACGGTTTCCTCCTGGTTGGGATAGTTCAAGCGTACGTTAGTTGCTTGATATCGACAAAGCCTTCCGGCTGTGGCGTTTCGCATAACGTCTCCCGCAACCACGTTTACCCCGACGCTCCTTGTCGGGGGAAAGCCGAGGTCAATGCTGTTGCTCTTCCGGCATGAATGAGCGAGGCCTTGAGCGACTACTCCTCAAAGGACGCCAGACTCAGCCTCACCTCAGCCTTTCCAGACGAGGAGGGTCGTGGTTGCGGGTGTTATGCGTTCGTGCGACACCGTCCTCGTGTCGCTTCAGCCCTAGCGTCTAGATGTCAACGACGGTTCGGGTGGTCCAACTCCGTCGAGCCAGCGGGCCACCTTTGAATCTGTCGCAGTGATGTCCTTGAACTCGGCTATCCGATCAATGACCGCATCCATTGTTGAGATGTCTTTTCCCTTTACAGTCGCAATGATGTCCGGACTCCCAAACAGCGCATCCGCATGAATCACCCCCGCAATTTTCCGAATCTCGCGGATGGTCCGCTTAGGATAGCGTGTGCTGACGAATACGTACGCCCATGTATCCATAATTTGCTGCCTCGTTCGTCTGGAGTCAAAGAGGTGCCGCATGACGCATTACGTTTGCCAAAAGCACGCAGTGCCCCTCATTTCTGCTGCCGATGCCACAGATCTCATTTTTGGTATGATCGTTCCTTTACCAGTTCTTCCAGCGCAATCATCGTTTGAGCAGCAAGCAAATTGGGTTCAAGGTCCTCAAGTGGTGGCTGTTCTTCATTTATTCAACCCTATTGCCATTTTATAGGCATTTGCAGCATCGGGAAGCGGTGTTAAAGTGTCCAATAAAATATCGTAAGTCCCTTTTTGAGATAGTTCGTCAGCAACTTTTTTAATCAAAGCTAAGGTAGCCTTCATCAACCCCGAACCAAGACTTAAACGCGCAACACCTAAATCCTGCAGTTCATGTACGGATGGCGGTACTCCTCCCCCAATCCCAGGGTTTGCAAGAATATTGATTGGGGCATTGATTTCCTTCACCAACGTTGAAATCATTTCTCTTTCCCAAACAGGTTGTAGAAATATGCAGTCGGCACCAGCTTCCCGGTATTTATTGCCGCGCCTGATTGATTCAGAGAGTTTCTCTCGTAGCGAACGTGACGATGTATAAAATGAATCCGTTCTTGCATTGATTACCAAATGAAAACCCAGTGAACCTGATAATGCACGAATGGCTGAGATTCGTTCACAGAATTCCATCTCGTCCATCAGGATTGGATTCAAGTCAATACTGTCTTCAATGTTTATTCCAACAATTCCTGTTGCAATTACCTTCCTAACAGAGTCAATTACTTCATCCAGACTGTTTCCATAGCCGGCTTCTATATCCACCGTTACCGGAACTTGCACTCCATTGACGATTCCCGTCATGGTTTGGATCATTTCCGACAATTGTATTACCTGGCAGTCAGGATACCCTAAAGAGGCGGCTATTCCCATACTCGTTGTTGCGATTGCTTTGTAGCCACACGCTTCTATCAACTTGGAACTTCCGATGTCCCACGAATTCAGCAGAACCAGAATGTCTTTGCCGTGATGGTATTTCAAAAACAGCTCGGCTTTTTCTTTTTGGATAGTTGAAACCACAATATGGTCCTTTCTTAATGTCTAATGTAGATACGTCATGAATGAAAGTCGTGTTTGCTGCAGTTATGCGTTTGTGCCGCGCCGCCGAGGTGCGTTTCTGCTCAGGTGTGCTTTCTGTATTGAAGGGCAACGACGCCGGAGTGAAAGGTTTCCGAACCAATAAAGTCTAGGTGAAGGCTGTCCTGCGGCTTCACGGTTTCGAATAATCGCGGTCCTTTTCCGGCGACGACCGGGTGAACCACGAAACGATACTCGTCAATCAAACCGCGCTGCGAAAGCTGGGACGCAATGCTCAAACTTCCTACGCAAATGTCTTTCCCGGGCTGCTGCTTCAGCGCGAGCACCTCTTCCGCAACGTTTGCGCGCACGATTCTCGCGTTCTGTCCTTCAACGTGATTCAATGTCGTGGAGAACACGATCTTGTCGAGCGAGTCGAACACGCGCGCGAACTCATTGGTTGCTTCCGCCTCCGATTGGTTGCTGGCCATATCGGGCCAATAGGGGACCATGAGTTGATACGTGATCCGGCCGAAGAGGAGGAGACTCGCATTGCGCAACAGCCTGGTGAAGTACGCATGCAACTCGTCGTCGGCAATCATGTCCGTGTGGTTGCAGTAGCCGTCAGTCGTAATATTGATCGCGAAAACAACCTTTCTCAAAGAGCTCCTTATTTGACGTTAAGTGAAAGGGTCAAGCACTGCTTGATCGAGTTTCTCGTTGGCGGCTGGGGTTGCTGGGCAGGGCGTATAACGTCTGGTGCGTTTTCGAAGTTGTTTGTGCCGCTATCGAATGATGCGGCGAACCCCACTATCAATAAGCAAATTGTCTGTGGCGTGGGGCGCAAACCCATCTGCGGTAAAACCAGTGGTGCGAACTCCATCATCCGTATTAAATGACGAGAGCGTCGTAAACCCACTTGTTATGCCTTCGCTGCGTTGCGCATAGTTACTGTTTGAGGTTCTTCCTAATTCGTCGTCGGCTCTGGCAAGTTATGAAGAGGCGTTACAACATGAAACAAACGAGTTTTTCTCATTTTATTTCTTCTTAAGATCCAGTAGTACCTGTCATAACTTCTCCAGCTCGCTTGTAATTGGCAATAATAACTCCACTTGGTGTAACAATACTCTCTCTTAATGTAAATGCTGCCGGAATCGTTCCATTGTTAAAAAGCTTTTTTCCCTTACCTAAAGTCAAGGGGTGAATTTTGAGTCTGAATTCGTCTACAAGGTCATTCTTAAGGAGCAGCTGAACGAGCTCACCGCTACCCCAAACTTGAATGTCAGAGCCTTTTGAATTTTTGAGCTTTTTGATATCTGCCAGGTTTTTTATTACTACTGAGTTTTTCCACCCGGTAACTATCGGGTTCGACTTGTTCATGCTTCTGGATAACACGTATTTTGTGCCTTCATTAATACCTGGCCAGAAGTCTCCATGTTCAGGCCAGTAGTCGGCCCAAATCTCAAATGTCTTTCTGCCCAAAAGATAATCTGCAGGTTTCAGCTCTTCTTGCACCACCTTACCATAAACTTCGTCCGAATACGGAGCCACCCAACCGCCATACCTGAAACCGCCCCATGTATCTTCCTTAGGCCCACCAGGGGCTTGCATTACTCCATCGAGCGTTATCATTGATAAAACGACTATTCTTCTCATAATATTTCTCTCCATTTATCATGATGGTTTTATGAGAATTGCTTGCATCAAATAGTCGTTTAATGAAACACGGGATCGACAACGCAAGCACAGGAGGTTCGATTGAATTAATGGCGCGCAACGCGATGACGCATAACGTTTGGTGTAACCACGCAAGCCCGGTTGCCGCCTATGACAATAACAAATTGCATTTGGCTGCGGCAAGCGGGCTTGTGCGAACACTATTTTTTGAGGCAAATGGAAATTTCAATTCATCTTATTAATTAATGTGAGCGGCGTGGTTACATCTGTTATGCGTTCGTTGCGCATAGTTACTTTGTACCGTTCTTCCTATTTCGTCGTCGGTTCTGGCAAGCTATGAAAAGGCGTTACACCATGAAACAAACATTTGTTTTCATTTTATTTCTTCTTAAGCTCCAACAGTACCTGTCTTGACCTCTCCAACTCGCTTGTAATTGGCAAAGATCACACCGTTTGGCGTCACCAAACTGTCTGTTAGTGTAAACGCCGCAGGAATAGTGCCCTCGCCAAACAAACGCTTACCCATGCCTAGCGTGATTGGGAAAGTTTTGAGCCATAGTTCATCGACCAGATCATGTTTGAGCAGTGTCTGGACCAGGTTGCCACTGCCGTGAACTTGGATGTCAGAGCCTTCTGAATTCTTGAGTTTTTTGATATCATCTACACTTTTAAGGAAGACCGAGTTTTGCCAATCTGATTTGTGCATGGTATTACTCATCACATATTTTGTGACATCATTGATGCCTGGCCAAACGTCTGCATGTTCAGGAAAGTAGGAAGCAAAAAACCCAAATGTTGTCCTGCCTAAAAGAAGATCTGCAGACTTCACGTATTTTTGCAGGAACTCACCAGCCGCTTCGTCAGCTTCGACAAAATACGGCGCAGTCCAACCGCCATATTTGAAGCCGTCGGAAGAGTCTTCATCAGGTCGACCAGGTGCCTGCATGACCCCGTCTAATGTAATAAATGATAAAACGACTATTCTTCTCATAATATTTCTCTTCTTTTATTATGATCATTTTTATAATAATTGCTTACACCAAATAGTCGTTTAATGAGACACAAAATCGACAACGCAAGCACAGGAAGTTCGATTGAATGAATGGCGCGCAACGCAATGACGCCTAACGTTTCGCGTGGCCACGGGTGTTATGCGTAGCCCGCACACCGACGGCAACACAACAAGCGCTGGTTTATATGTTGAAGAACTCGTACGTGCCTATTACCATAAGCTGGCATAGGGTGCTGACGGTGAGTATATAGCCGTTGGTCTTCGCCCCTATTCTCAGTCTGTAGCTACATCTGATGACCATAAGTAGCAATGTCGCAAGCACGATGAGCGCGACCAGATAGGTCCCTGTACCTAGGATCACCGCAATCTTCGCTTCATCCTGCTTGTTGAATCCACCCAACAGAACCGAGAAGAATCGATTGAACATCGGGAAGAAGGCAAAGGGATATGCGTAGAGCGCTTCGAATCTCTCGATAGTCAACAGAGCGATTACAGCCTGAAGCACGCTGAACGCCGGTCCGCCAATACTGACATACAAACCATGGCTCGCGAGGAGGTAGTGGCCGTCCTTGGGCCACACATAGTTCATGCTGTACACCATACGATTCCCAAGTATCTCTCCTACACTCCAATGCCCGAACTCGTGAAACAGATAAGAGAAATATGCAACAGGAATGAAGAAGAGGAAGAATCTCACATCGATCGGTTTCTGGGAGTCTGCAAGCATCGATCACTCTGATTAATGAATCCACCGGCACCACGGTGTGTAGGTTGCGCATAACGTTCCCCGCAACCACGCCCGCCCGAACGACCGATATTCGGTCGGTCGGGCAACAGCGACCACAATGCTTTAGCCCTTTTGGCGTGAATGAGCGAGCCGTTGAGCCCGCGCCAGTAGCTGTGCGTTTACCCGCCGTAGCTGATTCTCAAGCGGAGGCGGGCGACGTGGTACGGCGTGTTATGTGCCGTTGGGTGATCTAGTGTGTTTGGTGTCTCTGACACTCGAGAAACCAACTATAAATCTTGTCCTCACCGTACACTTCCCATTGTGTTTGCCAATGCCTATGGCCACCCAAAATTGAGAGCGAGTAGTCGACATTGCACTGAGCAAGTTTCTTTACGATTTGGTAGGTCTCATTGACATCCACAATCTCGTCGTCCTTACCGTGGAAAATCCATATCGGTACCCCGTCCAGCTTGCAAGCGCTATCTGATATGAACTGAATGTGCGATGTTTTGCCGCTGATCGGGGCAATCGCCGCAAATGTCGATGGGTGCTTCATGGCTAAATACCATGTTCCTGATCCTCCCAGACTTAATCCGGTCAGATAGATCCTGTTGGTGTCAATCCGGTATCGAGTTGTGATCTCACCATATATAATGTCGAACCAATCATCCGTTTCCCACCTCTTATCTATGGGACATTGAGGTGCTATCACGATGAAAGGAAGTTCTTTTCCTCTTTCGATCCTGTCCGGGATGCCATTCGCTTTCACTCGCTTCAAATCGCTCCCTCGACTTGAGCCGCCGTGCAAGAAAATGATCGTAGGCCATTTTGCAGTCAGATCTACGTCATAATCTTTTGGAAGATAGGTCAAATAGTCATATCGAATTTTTTGGGGTCGAAGAGTTAATCCATTTTCAAAATCCGCTCGATATCGCAACTTGCCGTGCTCGTTGTAATATGTAAACGATCCTTGTTGCATTCCATGCCTATACACTCCTGTGAAATGGAGCTGCCCGTTTCGGTGCCATGACGTTGCCTTCCCCTGTATCAATCCGTTGTCGAAGCGGCCTTCCCACTCCAGTTGACCGTTGTCGTACCATTTTCTGAAATATCCATGCTTAATATGTGTTTGATGATAATTCCAGAACTCTTCTTTTACGGTTGGGTCAATCAATAGGTAATCTCCTTTCAAGGCAAGTTGGCCCGAGAGGTAGGTGTCTGTTACGTGGTAACAATGTGCTTTCGGATCGTGCTGGACGATGCGCTTGTAGAAAGTGGAATCGTACTTCGATTCTGAATATTTGATGGTGAGCGTATCGATGGTCTGAGCACTACCGACCGACAACAGTACCCAAAATAGCAATATTGAAAGCAGTCTCATACGAGTCACCTAATGGCACATAACGTGTACCGGCACTACACAACGCCGCGCACTTTGGCTTGGCAAAAATGAGCGCGGCATTGCGTGTGTACCTCCTGTTGTGAATTCCAGCAATCCCTCCGCCTTGCTGAATGAATCGAACGACGTAGTGCCGGTTGTTAGGCGCAGGCAAAGTTCTACATCGATCGCGTTTTTCGGCACGACAAGAAGGACAAGATTGTGATACTGGCTCCAGCCGGTTTGGACGTCTATCCGTGCTTCCAGTTTTCCATGTTGACCCCCTTAAAGAGAAGCCAAAGGCAGAATGATGTCTCCCCAACAAACGCAAAGAGTATCATGATGGGGAATGTCTGACCTGCATAACTTGGTGCCAGAATGAGCGCGAAGCTATTGATCAAATAGCCGATCCCGACGAGTTGATAGAGTATGCCTATGGCCCTTGGAAAATAGGTCGATTTGAAGATCAGGTACCCGGTGAGTAGGAAAAATGGGCCAAACAAGAGGAGCCCGATACCATACCCCATGGCATGCGATTTAAGCAATAGGCTCGCCATGGCGTTGAGTTGATCGGGTGTAAATGCGCTGAGATATCCGGAATTCCCCAGCGGAAATAAAGCTTGGACGAGGTAGAGCGAGTAGGAGGCATCCACCGTAGTCGCTATCAGACCGAAGTATGTCGCCAGCAAAGCAAGATACCTGTTGACCGGTTTCAGCAAAACATAGAGGACGAGTGTCAGGGCAACGGTGCAAATCACCATGAGCATCTGAGCGGCAATGCCAACTCGCCAGAGAGACTCCATCGTTTTGAGGTTTGCAGCTGTGGCCATTGCATCCCCGGACACGATGATCCTGCCCTTGACGAATGCTTCGTTGAATATGCCCACAATGATGGTGATGAGATAGAGTACGCCACCAGTTCGCGCATAAACTTGCGGTGATATGTCAGTGGTAAGCGTTGTCATTCTAGCTCCGTCCGTGTGAACTGTCTTCTTGCCTCCTTTGTAATTAGAAATCCCGCCTTGCGATACGTCCACCTGATCTCAGTATTTGTACCTGAGACATTTCGCTACCCTCAAATAGTGTTACGACAAGCAATAGCGGACCGATGTGCCGCAAAACGCATTTGCAGAAAATTCTTTGGTTGTGCCTAACGTTTGCAGCAAGTACGCAACCCCACCGCGTAGTCATTCATGAATTATGTCCGTCCCCTCTTTCGCGGTGGGGCGGAGGGAGTACTTTAGCATGTCGAATACTTTGATCGAAGACTGCCTTACCGAATGAACGACCGTCGTACTTGCTGCTGTTAGGTGAAGGGCAGTTTCAACTGATTTCCACCATTAGCCTACGTCAGGGGAATAACCTATGTTCCCAAACTTACGAAGCGCAAAATGATAACCCATGTTTCGGACAACATTCCACCAAAGGCCGGTTCTCGACTTCCGCATGCGATCGGCAATCGAACTAATAGAATAAAATTGCCGAGCGGCCCATTCGGTGCCATTGAGAAGCTCTTTAGGTGACAGCAACGCCGGCTGGAAAACGACGTGTTTCTTCCCATCGTATTTTGACCAATCACGAGTGAGAATTCGACCCTCTGCGTCCAATCGGTTGAAAAGAGGCGTATTAGGGTACGGGACCAGGATTCCGATCGTTGTTGAATCGATGCCGATCTCACGAAAAAGCTCTACGGTATGTCTGAATATGCCGCGGTCATCGTGATCAAACCCGAAAACTGTACCTGCCTGGATTGCGATATCGTGCTGATGGAACCGACGCACGACCTCGCAGTAAGAGGCAACATCGTTGTGATTCTTGTTTGCACTAATCAGGCTTTGTTGTGAGATCGACTCCAGTCCTACAAAAAGCGCCTTGCATCCACTCTTGGCGGCGAGGCGCAGAAATTCGTCATCGAACGCAACGTCGAGTGTTACTTGGCTTGTCCACCATCGACCTAGAGGAGTGATTGCCTCAAATAGTTCTTTGGCGTATTGGCGGTTGGCGCCAATGTTATCATCCCAAAAAACGAGTGCCCGGCCTGGCATCCGGCGGATTTCATCTGTCACTTCGTTGATCGGGCGATATCGCATGCGTCGCTGATACATTGCCGGAATCGAGCAATAGTCACAAGCGAAAGGGCATCCCCGGGTGGCAATGGTAACGCCTTTTCCGTAAACACGGCCTTTGATCAAATCCCAGCGAGGTAATGGCATTCCATTCAAATCTGGCAAGCGATCACTGCGATATACGCGGGCGAGTTGTCGTCGCTCAACGTCGCGAAGGACGCTTGGCCAGACATGCTCTCCTTCTCCGACGACAATAGCATTTGCATGAAGGGTTACTTCCTCCGGCATCAGTGTCGCATGAGGTCCACCTATGACAACCGGGATGCCTCGCTCTCGGTACTTGGCAGCTAACCGGTATGCGTGTGGCGCTGCAGCGGTGTTGGCGGTGATGGCCACCAAGGAAAAAGGCCTGTCAAATCGAACGCTCTGTACGATTTCATCCGTATGCGTCACGCGCCAATGAGCGGGGGTATATGCTGCAATGAGCGGCATCGTAAGTTGTGGAAAGCGAATGATTCGCCGATAGCGGACAAAGCGTGACTCTGCTCCTTCGGCCGTAATCAGTTCAGCCCAATGTGTGTGTCGTCGTTCTGCCATTCAACATGACCTGTTTTGAGCGGCCCTGGATGATCGCGCTCCAATCTTTGACTGCCTTTCACCTAACGTGTGCAGGCATTACGCCGTTTGTTTTGCCGCTATCAAATGACCAATTGTTCTGCGGCAAAACAAATGGAGCGAACACTTTAATTTCATTTTCCAACTGAGTGAGCATCGTAATGCTTGCTGTTAGCCGGAGTGCCGCTGAATACTATCAAAAATGTCTTGTCCCATCTGACTGATATACCCAGTCAAAAGAGAACGTCACATAGCTACTATCATTACTCAGGTTGTTGTTTCGTATCAAGATCTTGGCGAACTTTGCATCGATTGTTTTAATGGTATAGACTTGATGAGCTTTTAGTTGAGATATGATTGGGTCGAACGTAGTATCTGTGGTCTCAGTAAGACTTTGAAAAAACGTGTTTGCGCTGTCGAGTGTGGAAAAACTTCTTTTGAAGTGAAACGTTTGACGATTATTATGATTGGGATAAGTTCCAGCGAGATAGACTCCAAGAGCCATCGGACCATCGGGTCCGGTTTCAATGAAGAATTCAAAATCGGGCCAGATATTCGCTGAGTTGGGTGTTGAGAGCGTATCTCCTTGAGAAAAGGAGAACCCTTGAGACATCCGCCTAGTATCAAAGGTGACGTTGCCCGATTTGAGTGTGGTTCCGGATAACCCAGTCGGGTTGTCTGTTTTACAGCCTGAATACAAGATCGTAAATGTCAGAATTGCTACTGTAAATGTTTTCATGATAAACTCCTTGTTTGTTCTACACTGTCGTGTCTTAAAGCGGCATTGCGGCTAACGCGTGCGCCAAGTACGTACCGCCGAACTCCTTCTCTTTCAATTGAGTGAGGCGGTGAACGAACTCTATATGTGGTGCCAAACTCAGCCGCAAGATCGCCTTACCAAATGATGTGAGTGTCGTAGTTGGCGCTGTTATGCGCAGCCCACACCACACATTAGCCAAGTGAACGGAGAATTTCGACGAGACTCCGCTCGTTGAAATCCTTGAAGATGGATTCAGGCTTTCCACGTGGCTGTTGTTTGTTCGCTCTTGGTTTTTCTCCAAACTCTCGCCGGAAAGCAAGGAGGAGTGCAGATTCCATCTGCTTCCATCGCTTTACATTTTGTTTTCCGGGCACGGTAATTACAAAGGCAGAGAGGGAATTGATTCCGAATTCCTCGAGGAAAGGTTTCCCTTTGTAAACTGCACTTTGTGCAACTCGAGAAGCACCATTCTTCGACGTGCCAATGTATACAATGCGCGAGCGACCGTAAGTATATCGGTATGGTTTGTTCACTGTCAGCAAATAGACGACCCGATCTCTCCCATAGTCTACGCGATGCAAGTGAATTGCAAGCTTTGTCTTGAGTTTGCGCTTGCGGGACTTCTTCTTGGCCATGCGAGGTCTCCCGTTGATATGAAAAGACCGAATGCCACAAATACATTAGGGGTGCGGGTTGCGCATAACGTCTGGCCGCACCACGCAGCGGCGGGCGAGCGATTACGCAATGAACGCGATTTCCTATTTCAAATGACGCGAACCGACTAATGCAGCGAGCCCGCCGTTGAGTGAGCACACCAACTTATGTCAATCCTTGCTCCAACCTCGCCTATACCGATGTGCGAACGTCGTGGTGCGGCCTGTTAGGCGCCGTTGCGGTGCGCCCCCTCTGCTCAGTTTGCAGCTAAAGCGTTGTGCCAAGCGAGAGAATCCAGGAACTGTTCCAAACCTTACCGTCCTTTGACTCGAAGACGGGGCTGAAGTCGCCAGCGTATCGCGCCTCGATGAAAAGCGGGGAACCGAACAGCCTGCCAGGCTCTGCCCCGAGTCCCAGCGTGTAGCCAAATCGGACACGGGTCAATGTCTCCAGAGCTGCAAAGTTTGTCGCAGTCAGCAAGTATGTTGCGGTTGGCCCGATGTGGGCGTAGAGCCTGGCGTTCCCCCCGAGGAAGACTTTCGGCTGGAGCGCCAAAGCGAATTCCAGGTACTGAAGGCTTGCCTCCTCCGTATAAGTGTGTCCCCAGGTATCGGCGCCGAGAACAAGTGGCGGTCCGTATGGACCTGTAGGTCCTGACGTAGGGAACTCGTAGGTGCGCCCTGCACCCTTGCGCAGGTAGGTGAGGTCGGCCTGTAGGGCGACGTGTTCCTCGTCGAGGAAGGTGGCAAAAAGGGAAACCGACGGACTGACCAGCTTCTCAACGTACGCCTCAGAATAATAGGACAAAGCCGTGTAGTCCAGGGAGGTGAGATCGGTCACTCGAAAAGAGCTGATGGCAACACCGGCTTTCAGTCCCACTGACTTGACAAACTGGCCGTGTGCAATTGTTGAAGCCAGAAGAGCACCCAGAACCAACGAGAACCACTTCTTAGATAGCATTCGTCCTCCGTCCTTGTGTAAGGAGATTGCAAGAACATGGCCCACGGGGGCGCACCGCAATGGCGCCTAACTACTTAGTATACGATTTCGTTTAACTTGTCAATTGTCCTAATGTCTGAAATGCGTTTAGCATGCATTTTGTCGCGATACTAGTATTCTGATGTCTCGCCGTTTTGAATGATAGTCGCAGCGGATCATGTATTTGATCAGCCTCCACCCCTGTGCCGCATCAAATTGTCCAGGGGACTTCTAACCTGAGTGACTCTCTTTTCCGTAACATGAGTATAAATCTGCGTCGTTCTGACACTGGAGTCCCCTAGCAGCTCCTGAATTACACGTATGTCTGTCCCCGTTTCCAACAAATGCGCCGCGAAGGCGTGCCGAAATGAATGGATTGACACCACCTTTCTTATGCCCGCCTTTTGCGATGCGTTCGTGAAATCTCATTGAGGATTGTTCTTATCAGATCGCAATCTCGTCCCGCTCGCTCCAAGCTTCACCTTGGTCAGAATCTCACATTCATTTGATCAAAACAACTTTCTTCGAGGCCACTTACGCAACTGCGCGGAGTTGATACAGGCCGTTCGTCCCAACATGAATTGAGTTAGCGTTCCTTACCATCTCCACGTCATTTTGAGGATCCCACACGGGGGGACAAATGTCCCTATCGCAGCAGCACGAGTTTCCTCGTCTGCACATAACTCCCTGCTTCGAGTCTGTAGAAATACACGCCAGAGCTAAGCCCAGTACCATCAAATCTTGCCTCGTGCTTCCCGGGAGGTTGCCGCTCCTTTACTACGACCGCCACTTCGCGTCCAAGGATGTCATAAACAACGAGCCTGACATCGCTGACCGCTGGCAGCTGGTAGCTTATCGCTGTCGTTGGATTGAACGGATTCGGGTAGTTTTGGTCAAGGGAAAAATCTGCCGGCGGAAAATCCAACGGGCACTCCGCTGAAGTGATCATCTCGGACAACGGCCGTCGCCACACGCCGCCCCCAGTCCCGGCAAAGAGATTCGTGCCGCAGACGGCAAAGGATGAGGCAGGAATGTACGTTAATCCGGGGGAACTCACCTCAGTCCAACTGGTGCCGTTGTTAGTTGAAAGAAGGACGCCGCCTAAAGTCCCGGCAAAGAGATTCGTGCCGCTGACGGCAAAGGCAGAGACATAAGTGTAAGCGTACGTTAAGTCGGAATTGAGCTGAGTCCAACTGGTACCGTTGTTAGTGGAAAGAAAGATGCCGCCGCCCTCAGTCCCGGCAAAGAGATTCGTGCCGCTGACGATGATGGCATGGACAGAAAGGTTCGTTAAGTCGGAATTGACCGCAATCCAACTGGTGCCGTTGTTGGTGGAAAGAAAGACACCGCCGCCAAAAGTCCCGGCAAAGAGATTCGTGCCGCTGAAGGCAAGAGACCGGACATCAGCGTTCGTTAAGCCGGAATTGACCGCAGTCCAACTGATGCCGTTGTCGGTAGAAAGAAAGATGCCGTCGCCATAAGTCCCGGCAAAGAGATTCGTGCCGCTGAAGGCAAGAGACCAGACATCAGTTTCCGTTATGCCGGAATTGACCGCTTGCCAGCTTGTGCCGTTGTTGGTGGAAAGAAAAACGCCGCCGCCCCAAGTCCCGGCAAAGAGATTCGTGCTGCTGACGATAAAGGCATTGACATAAGTGTTCGTTAAGCCGGAATTGACCGCAGTCCAACTGGTGCCGTTGTTAGTGGAAAGAAAGACGCCGCCGCCCCCAGTCCCGGCAAAGAGATTCGTGTTGCTGACGGCAAGAGACCAGACATCAGTTTCCGTCAAGCCGGAAAAGAACGCGGTCCAACTGGTGCCGTTATTGGTGGACCGAAAGACGCCACCATCAGTCCCCGCAAGGAGATTCAAGCCGTTGAGGGCAAGAGACAAGATAACATTGTTCGTTAAGTCGGAATTGACGGGCGTCCAACTGGTGCCGTTGTTAGTGGAAAGAAAGACGCCGCCTTCAGTCCCGGCAAAGAGATTCGTGCCGCTGACGGCAAGAGCCCGGACAATAGTGTTCGCTAAGCCAGAATTGACGGGCGCCCAACTGGTGCCGTTGTTGGTGGAAAGAAAGACGCCGCCGCCATAGGTCCCGGCAAAGATATTCGTGCCGTCAACGGCAAAGGCAATGACAAAAACACTCGTCAAACCGGAATTGACCGCAGTCCAACTGGTGCCGTTGTTAGTGGAAAGAAAGACACCGCCGCCAAAAGTCCCGGCAAAGAGATTCGTGCCGCTGACGGCAAGAGATCCGATAATGCTGTCCGTCAGCCCTGTTTTGACCGCTTGCCAGCTTGTGCCGTTGTTGGTGGAAAGAAAAACGCCGCCGCCCCAAGTCCCGGCAAAGAGATTCGTGCCGCTGACGGCAAGAGCAAAGACATAATTATTCGCCAAGCCGAAATTGACCGCTTGCCAGCTTGTGCCGTTGTTGGTGGAAAGAAAAACGCCGCCGCTATTGGTCCCGGCAAAGAGATTCGTCCCGCTGACGGCAAAAGACGTGACCTCAGTTACCGTTAAGCCGGAATTGACTGCAGTCCAACTGGTGCTGTCGTTGGTGGAAAGAAAGACGCCGCGATCAGTCCCGGCAAAGAGATTCGTCCCGCTGACGGCAAGAGATCGGACATAACTGCCATAGGGTCCATTCGTGTTCACCCATTGACCGCTCGTCGGACTAGTCCCCATGAGAATAGATAAGAATAAGAAAGAAGCGTAAGCAAATGTCTTCATAGGATACCTCTCTGGTGCATTTGTCAACGAGCAATTGCAACAAACTACTTAGTATACGAATTCGTCCTTGTTGCCTTGGTTCGTGTTAGCCCGGATGCGTTTAGCTGGCACAGCTCTGTGACATCCCCAATTCCTCAAGCGCATTACTCGGCCTGATTGGCTCAACCCAGCTGCCTTCCAAATGCACCTGGTCCCTCGCACCTCCTGTCCATGGCCGGTAAGCCATTTCTGCTTTTTCAAAACGAGCAAGCATCGAAGTACGGCTCAAGACGCAGCGTAGGGGAATGAAAAGCGTTGCTTCCGGCATGCTTCATGGGACCGGTTCCCGCTATTATTTGTCAAAGGGGATTTCCTCGAAAGAACGGCGCCTGAACTACACGCCAGCCGGCGGGAACAAACAGAAAGGGGATGCGACATGGTAGCGAATTTTCGCAAATCTGACAAGGGCCTGCGTCAAATGCAACGATCCAATAAGGCGTGGCATGGAGCCACGAGTGCCAGTTCCTTGTGATCATAGTGAGCGCCTGCCCGCCATCTTTTTGGCGGGCCTGTCCCGACATGTTTTTGGTCGGGACATTGTTGGGCGTGCTTTACGCCGGCACGGTAATAAGTTCATTTTGCCGATACGGCTTGATCACCGTGACCAGGCTTCATGGTGACCTTGAAATCTTTCCAACTAACATTTCTATCGTTAGCAGAAGAAAAGGACGCTTCGGAAAAGGTGTGCAGATTAACCTCGAGATTCCTCGCAAAATGAGCGCGTCGACTCAGAACAATATTCGAGATCAAGTATGCGCAGGCCTGGCCCATCCGCAAGTCCCGTACAGTGTCCAATGGTTTGGTGCGGAATGAGATGGCATTGCGTTCCTGGATCAAATATGTCATTGAATTGCTCATGTTGAGAGTTACTATTGGCTTCGTAGGTCCGTAGGACCCTATCTGCACATTCTGCACAGCTGGTAAGATGCGAAGCGCGTGCTTGAAGGCGTTGTACTCATCACGATCGGAGAATTCCTGAGCGAATGCGACCAGAAATTTCTTAATGGGATCAAAGCTGGCCCTCACTGCATGCAGCATTGAAGGATTGGTGACATCGAAATAAAAGAGATACTGGATAAAAGGGACCGTAAGCATTTTACCCGCCGTAATCTCCCGGTCGAGAAAGCTAGTATCTGACTTCGCTATCCTGGCGATACGCTCGTTGTTGTCTCGCCACCGTGAAGTGGAGAGAAAATACCAAATGCGCCGGTTGTCGATCACGTTTTCACGTGGCTCGAGGCTGAAAATGAACTCGAAAAGAGTCTCAATGGCTTGAAAGTAGGTCGCTCTGATCTCAAGGCGAAGTGATTTCGCGTACGCAGCGTAGTCGATTTCGTCAAGTCCCTTGAGACTCCGAGGTCTGCTGAAAGGTTTTCCTATCCGAAAGATTGTCCGGACCCTCCCCAATGGATTCGCGCGAGGGTTCGCAATCCGGCTCTGGGCGGCCTTGAGAGCATTGTACAATGTGTACTGCTTGTAGAGGAAATGGTCAGTCAGGTACCCCGAGAAGAACTGGCGCATAAAATGAATATCTAACGGGATTGCTTTCATTGGAATTTTGGCGATAAGTCACCGTGCCGGCGGAACAGACAGTGAGAGGGTATGATATCTGCTGACATTTCCTCAAAGCCCCGACAAGCACCATTGTGTTATGAAAGACTTCAGCCACGCGCCCTGAACCGATGGTTATAGGGCTCTTGTCTATGTATCCCGCTATCCCTGAATTTGGAACTCCTCCGCTTGACCATATCCCCGGAAATGTAACCTGCCCCATATCCCACGTGTCGAATAGGAGACACGGTCAACCCATTTTGGAACTCGAAATTGTCGTAAATTGACTGTGTCGCTATTCCTGAACGTATGGGGCAATGGTGTCTATTAAACTGCACATACGAAAGAAAATATCGCGGTGAATGGCGTCATTTTCGGCCATTTCACTGGCACTTTAATTGTACCTTTATCAGAGGAAAAGCCCGCAGGACTGGAGGGCGGACAAAAAGTGAGTTTGAAGCAAACGAGTTCTGGCCTATGACTAATTCTCCAGGATCGACCCTTGAATCGAAAGTCCCTCTCTTACTTCCAAAGAGAGGGATTTAGGGTGAGTTTTCGCGGGCTCGTGATCCGGTGAAACGGAGGAACGGCGGGGCGATATCAGAATTGTTGGACTTTCGAGTTTGATTATTCCCCTTCTCCTCTTAGGAGAAGGGGCCAGGGGTTGAGGTAAAGAATTAAGAATTGAGAGCTCACAATACACAACTCACAATTCGTTCCGTTCGCCAGAGGCAAGCGGAACGCAAAGGGTGAAGCTATGAAGCACACAGGTAAGGTTATCATTGGCGCGGCCACACTTGCGGGGGCATCGCTGGTTCTCTCGGGGTGCTATACGCAAATGGGTATGACCAGGGAATACGGAGAAAGCTCTTCCGGATCCCAGGAGACCCAACAGGGCTACGACCAGCAATCCGACTCGGTCTATGCAGAGGACTATGAGTCCTCACGCGACCGGTTCTATGACGAATCATACTATCCCTACTACAGCGTCGGAATCGGGTACGGGTGGTACTCGCCATGGTACCGGTACCGCAATCCGTGGTACTGGGATCCCTGGTACTACGATCCCTTCTATTATTCTCCGTATGCATATTCATGGGGAGCGTATTACGGCGGATATTACCCGGGATACTACTACCGGCCGCAAGGCTCGTATGCCTACCGGAATTACGGTACGCCGCGGAAGATCGGCATGAATCGCACATCCGGAGGCAGCAGGACATCCGGAACATATAGCACATCTCCAGGTGTCACACGAGCCGGCACGTCGGCAACAACCGCCTTTCCGTCAATCCCGCGGCCGGGATATTCTACCGGCCGGCGAGGATCGTCCGGAGAGCGATCGGCCCCGGCCCGCGTTCAATCATCCACAACCCGCACGATGGGCAGAGCACCTCAGTCAACTCAGAGAGTAGCCCCATCGGGTTCGTCATCGACTTCTCGCGGAGGCCGGTCTGTCGGTACGAGCCGCGGAGGATCTCGATCATCCGCACCCGCGTCCGCTCCCGCGCGCTCAGCTCCATCGGGCGGCGTGCGATCCTCTGCACCTGCATCACATCCTGCACCTTCGGCTCCGTCCGGTGGCGGCGGGAGGAGCAGCGGCGGTAGCGGTGGTTCGCGAGGCGGAGGCGGTCGCTCGCGGTAAATACGCGTCTTTGACACCACTATGATGATCACGCTGACCAGAACAGGACAGTTATGAGAACGAGCATCTTTGCAACAGCGATCTTAACCCTTGCAATAGCCGCGCAGTCGTTTGCCCAGCTGCCGGAAGACGCTCTCCGTTTTGCCACGCCGGGGATCGGTGTTGGAGCACGGGCGGTTGGGATGGGGGGAGCATATACGGGCGTTGCGTCGGATTACAGTGCAATCTACTGGAACCCTGCGGGACTTTCCCAGTCCGCGTACGGCGAATTCTCAATCGGGTTGAACTACAATTCGCTCGCGACAACCGGCACGCTCTTCGGCAACGATAAGAGCACCACGATCAATTCAACAAACCTGAACTCACTCGGTCTGGTCTACCCGCTTCCCGTACGGCGCGGGAGCGCGGCAATCGCCTTCGGATTTCACCGGCAGAACTCCTTCGCGGATGGCTTTTCCTTCGAAGGCTTCAATCCGAACAGCTCAATCATTCAAACGTACGCGCCGAACGGCACCACCGCGCCATCGGATCTCTCCAACAACATTGCGTACCAGCTGTTCCTCGCAAATGTCGATACCCTGACCGGACAATTCGACAGTCCCATTGTCAACCGTCTCACCCAGCTGGGGCGTGTGGTCGAAGGGCGCGGATTGAACAACTGGTCCGTCGGCGGGTCTTTCGAGATCGCAAAGAATTTTTCTGTGGGTGCTACGCTCAACTATGTTGCGGGCTCATATCGATACGACAGAACATACACCGAAGAGGACCGGCAGAGGCTGTACGAGTCTTTCCCCTTCGATTTCAATTCGCTTGCGATCACGGACTACATCGAAAGCGACATTTCCGGATTGAATGCAAAGTTCGGCGTGCTGTACCGCAATCCGGACCGTTTTCGCTTTGGCATAACCATTCAGACTCCGACGTCGTTCAACATCCGGGAGACGTATGGGACGACTGCCGAAGCTCACTTTGATAACGGAGATGTGGAGCCGTCTGGCGGGCCGTACACATATGATGCTTCAACGGAATACAATGTCGTCACCCCATGGGTTTTTGGCGCTGGTGCATCCTTGATCCT
>Ga0326726_10001197_pt1 | contig 24178 bp, 22 predicted proteins | sample MHFenrmetagenome_2_FD_207603 | JGI IMG/M metagenome (GOLD analysis project Ga0326726, IMG submission 207603) | Lab enriched peat soil microbial communities from Michigan Hollow, Ithaca, NY, United States - MHF15MN | ecosystem: Environmental > Terrestrial > Soil > Wetlands > Peat | place: USA... | reverse complement strand
GAATGCTCGGACACGGCCGTGATGATGCTGCCGGTGTAGCCCATGACCACGCCGGGATGCGCGGCGGCCACGCGGCTGCGCAGGACGTCGAGGCGCGAGATCAACTCCTTGCCGCGATCGATGTCGGTCGTGTGGAACGCGATGCGGATCTCGATCAACGCCGTCACGCCATCGGCGCTGACCTGGCTCGAGCGATCGAGCCGCGCTTCCGCCTCGTGTCGCTTCCTCCGCAGGTCGTCGAGCTGCTTCTTGGTCGCCGCGTCGTCCTGCGCGTGATCGTCGAGATCGACGTACAGCGGATTCGCGGCGAGCTTGGCGGCAGCGATGCGCTTGCCGAGCGCGTCGCGTGCTTGCTCGAGATCGCCGAGTGGCACGAAGAGGAATCGGTTGGCACGCAGGAACGCGCGGGTCTCGGCGTCGTCGTCCCCGACCTCTTCCACCAGCTCGCGTGGGAACGCGCGCAGGCCCTCGACGAGCTCCTTGCCCGCCGTGGCTCGGAGCTCGGGCGTCGGCGCTTGCACGATGAAGAGCATCGTGTCGGTCGCCTTGATGCGCGCCTCGAGCCGGCGCAGATCCTTCACCGCCGGCGTGTCCTGCGGCAGCAGATACGAGAAGTCCGCGTACAGGGGCAGCCGGAACGCGATCAGGTAGGCCGCGATCCCCAGCGCTGCCAGGTGGCCCGTCATCACCGCGATCGAGTGGCGGCGTAGCCACGCGACGTAGCGGCGGGCTACCTGCTCGGGACTCGACGACACGACGGACGAATATATGCCACAAATGCGGCTTCGCACGGTGCGGGACACGCTGACGATGTGACCGTGTTAGTGCCGTGCCTGGGCGCGCCAGTTGTCGAGCTGACTCGCCTGGCGGACGCAGCCCAGCGTGCAGGTGTCCTGACACGATTTGTAGGCGTAGAACTGCTCGCGCAGGTCGTCGGCCGTGTAGTCGGCGAGCGGCTTCTTCCAGCCGTCTCGCGTCTGCGAGCACCAGGTCACGATGCCGTTCTCGTCGACGTAGAGGTAGCGACTCCCGGCTCGGCACTTGAACGGCGCGCGACCGTCCTGGATCAGCTGATCGCGGAAGTTGGTGAAGTCCATCCACGTCTTGGGGATGCGCTCGGTGATCCGGTCGAACACGCGACGCTCGTCCGCACCCAGGCTCAGCCGCCCGCTACTGTCGTGGACGATCGAGATGCGCGGCGTGAAGCCGAGCTGATTCGCATAGTCGACGACCTCGAAGGCTTCCTCGGGAGGACACGCACCGATCACGCCGCTCACCGTGATGTTGAACCTGGCGTGCTCCTTGAGCCAGCCGAGCCGTTTCTTGAGGTTGTTGAGGACCTTCTGGGTCGTGGCGTTGGCATGGACGCCGTCGATCGAGATCTGGAGCTCCTGGAGCCCTGCCTCGTTGAGCTCGTGGATGAGCTCGGGCTTCATCAGCATGCCGTTCGAGATCATCCCGGTCCGGATGTAGCCGAGCTCGCGGCACCGGCTGACGAGCCGCGGCAGATCGGGGTGCAGCGTCGGTTCTCCACCGGTGATGCACATGCCGAACGTGCCGAGCTCGCGGAGCTTGGTCAGGCGTTCGTCGATGACCTCGAAAGGAACCGGCTTGCTGCCCTCGTCGAATTCGTTGCAGTAGCCGCACGATAGGTTGCAGCGCCGGACGATCACGACGTTGACGAGGATCGGACTGTACATCATGCGGGTGACGAGACCCCGTACGCGGGAGAGGGACGGAATGTTCATGAAGCCTCCGGTTCAAAAGCTGCGGGCGCGAGACGGCGGACGATCGCGAGCACGAACGTCCAGAGAGTGATCGCGAGGATCTGGATCGCGTGATACGCGGTGGCGATCGCGAGGCCGTCGGCAAAGGACATCCCGGCGGCGTGGAGCCCGAGCCCGATCGCGACCTCGAACGTGCCCAGGTTTGCCGCGGAGAGCGGGATCGCAACACCGAGGTTCAACATGACGATCACCCGCACGGCATCGGCGAAGCCGAGATCGAACCCGAGCGCCGAGGCCAGGTAGTGGATCGCCGCGAGCTCGGCGCTCCAGCTCGCCATCGCCATCACCGCGGCAGCGGCGAGTCGCCTCGGATCGCGCGCGCTGTGCATCCCGGCCACGATGCGCGCGACGAGGGCGCTACGCTGGCGTAACACCGCGACCGCCGCCAGGGTGATGAACCCGATCACCACCACGAGCGAGACTGGAAACGCCACCGTTCCAGTACCCACCCACGCCAGGACCGAGAACAGCACCGCGAGGTCGACGAGCTTGTCGACCACGACAACTCCCACGGTCTCGGCGCGACTCGGACCGGTGGGTGGACTGCCGGCGATCAGCAGGACCTTCAAGATGTCACCCGGCCGGCGGATGAAGTTGTTGACCAGCTGGCCGACACAGAATCCGTAGGCGACGCGAGGCCAGCTCGGCCGGGGTTCGGTGGGAAACAGCGACCACAACCGCGTCATGAGGAGCAGGCCCTGGCATACGACCAGGACCGCCGCGAGCGCGATCGCGCCGGGGCCGAGCTCGGCGAGCGCGTGCAGGACTTCGGACGGATCGATCTTCACCCCACGCACGAGCACGACCGCGATCGCGGCGAGCACGACCGCGGTGAGTAGTAGGCTCCAGCGGGCGCGCCGGAGGAATCCGCGTGACGTCAGGGTGGTCACGCGGCCGAGACTCCGTGCTCGATCGTCACGACTGCCTGGCGCCTGGCGCCGAGCGCGAGGATCGCGGGGACCAGTACCAGCGCGGCGACCACGCACGCGATCTCGCCGATCAACGAGGCGGTCGCGAACCCCTTGATCGCGAGGTTCTCGCTGACCAGCAGCGAGCCGTAGCCGATCATCGTCGTCAGCGAGCAGACGAACACGGCGCTTCCGCTGGTGCGCAGCATCGCGCGCGGGTCGGGGACGCCCTCATCCTGATGGCGATGCGCGACGTTGATCGCGTAGTCGATGCCAAGTCCCAGCGCGATCGGCAACGCGACGAAGTCGAGGAAGTTCACCCGCAGGCCGATCAGCGCACAGGCCGCGACCATCAGCATGGACCCGGTCCCGGTCGCGACGAGCACGGCGACCGCCGCGCGGTTGCGGCCGACCAGCACGACCACGATCACGACGAGGCCGAGCGCGGCGGCCGCGGTGACGACCGGACCGTCGCGCTCGATCGCCTGAAGAATGTCGACGAAGATCACGCTCGCACCGGACGTCGTCACCGTGCTGCCGTCGGGCAACTCGAGGCGGCGCACCGCGTTCGCGAACTCGATCATGTCGTGGCCGTTCCAGTCGTCGAGACGGTTCGCGGCGAAGATCGAGATCATCAGGCCGGTGCGGCCGTCGGTCTCGGTGATCTCGGGCCGGGCTCGGATCGACCGTGGGAGCGCCGCGATCGTGATCGGTTGAAGATCGGCGGGTGGCCGCAGTGCCGCCAGCTCGGCGCGCACCGCGGGCTCGAGGTTCGCGATCGCCGCGTCTCCGAGAAGCCCGCGGATGTCGCTCAGCACCGCGATCTTGGCTGCCTGGTGGTCGGGGACCAGGTCGAGGATGGAGTGGATCGGACCGAGGAGCTGTCGTGCGGGCGGCTCGTTCGCGTCGAGGGCCTTCAGCGAGGCGACGATCTGCGGCACCTGCTCGGGGCGATCCGCGGCGATATACATCCGGTTGACGAGGCCACGCCCGAACGTATCGTCCGAGAGCTTCATCCACTTCCGGATCGTGACCGCGTCCGAGCCCTCGGAGCGGAGTCGCTTGATGTCGTACTCGAACGGATCGGCGACGATGTAGTGGATGACGATCGCGCCTGCGCCCAGACCTAGCACCAGCGCCGCCGCGCACACCGCTGCCGACTGCCTGAACCCGAACAGCTTGACGAGGAGCGTGCCGATCGAGGTGTCGCCGCGGCTACGCGTGCGACGCCCGAGTACCAGCACCAGCGTGGGCAATAGCAAGTAGCTCGCGATCCAGCACAGCAACATCCCGGTCGCGCCGATCACGGCAAAGTCGGCGAAGCCCTTGAAGCTCGACATCGCGAGCGCGCCATATGCGGCCGCGGCGCCCAGCGAGGCGATCGCCGTCGGCCTCAGGGTTCCAGCGATCGCGACGGCCAGCGCATCGTCGACCCCCGCACCGCCGCGCCGCTCTTCGAGGAAGCGCGCGATCAAGAGGATCCCGTAGTTGACGCCGTTGCCGGCGATGATCGCGCCGAGGAACGCGGTGGCCGCATTGAGGTGACCGACCGTGAGCGCGGCGGCGCCGAATGCCGCGGTCGTCGCGAGCGCGATGGTGCCGACGAGCAGCACCAGCAGCCTCGCGCTGCGGAAGAACAAGACGAGGACCAGTGCGACGAGGAGCGCCGTGACGATGCTCGACATCACGATGCCGTTGAGGATCGCGCGATGCTCGGCGGCGACCGTGATCACGCCACCGGTGAGGCCCATCGTGACACCCGGGTGTGAGGCGAGCACGACCGCGCGCACACGCTCGAGCGCACGAATCAGCGCCGCTCCTCGGTCGCTGTCGGTGCCGGAGAAGCCGATCCGGATCTCCACGAGCCCTGTCCGGCCGTCCGCGCTGAGGTGGCTCGACCGCGCGAGGCGCGCTTGCGCGTCGGCCCACTGCTGACGCAAGCCGAGCGTCGTGGCAGGGATTCCGTTGGCGAGCGCGTCGCGTGCTTTCTCGAGATCTTCGAGAGGCACGTACAGGTGGAGGTGCGAACGCACGAGCTCGCGAATCTCGAGATCGTCATCTTCGACTCCTTCGACGAGGTCGCGAGGCAACGCGCGGACGCCGGCGGTCATGTCGTGGAGCGCCGCGCTACAAGCGGTGGGGGTCGGGGCCTGGACCACGGCGAGCACGGTCTCGGTCGCCACGACGCGCGCCTCGAGCCGGCGCAGGTCGCGCACCGCAGGCGCGTCCTGTGGCAAGAGGTAGGAGAAGTCCGCGAACAGCGGCAAGTGATAGACGATGAGGTAGACCGCGCCGCCCGCCGCGATCAGGTGGCCGGCGACGATCGCGATCACGTGACGGCGTAGCCACGCCACGTAGCGGCGGGCGAGCTGGTCAGGATCGGGCCGCGCGGTCATCGTTCGATCTGTCACGGCTCGACGATCGGCAACACGTCGCCTTCGGGGGCCCGGCTCGGCCGCGCGTGCATCAGCACCTCGAGCGTCGCACCGATGTCTTCGGCGCGCGCGGTGTCGACGCGAGTGTGCTTGACGCCCGGACCGCTGACGATGAATGGCACGCGGAACTGGCCGGCCTCGAGCCCGCCGTGACCTCCGTGGAAATTGCCGACGATCGGCTCGAAGTCATCCGCGAGGTCGTAGTCGGCGGCGGCGACGAGCACGAGGTCGCCGGGGCCTGGCTCGCTCATGAACGAGCCGAGCTGGGCGACGGTGTCTGGAAACCGGGTCTGGTACGTCGCGGTCAGCCAGTCGCGCGATGGGTGGCGGCCGGTGCCGACCAGCGCCCCGGCGTGCGGGTCGCCGCGGTAGCCGAGCGGGTCCTCGCCGTCGACGATCCGGTAGCTGTAGCTCTTGTCCGCTACGGTGATCTCGGCGGCGCCACGAGCGTCGTAGAGGCCGATCCGGTGGTCGCCTTCACGCACGACGACCAAGCTGATCCCCGGCTGCGCGCGAAACGTCGCGACGAGGTCGATCGGGCCGTGTGGCGTCGGGTACGCGGCGAGCTCGGCACGCGTGCGTGGAGTCGCCCAGCCGGCGGCGCCCACGACCCCGGGCTTCCGGAGGTACACGTGGGTCATGAGGTTGCCCTGAATGGCGACGATCGCGGAACGGTCGTCGTAGCGGGACACCGGGTCGCGGAGCTTGCTGTCGAGCAGGTGGACCGCGATGTCTCGATCCATCGCGATGCCGAGCTGGTCGAGGTACTGCGCGACATCGAAGTGCTTGGTCACCTCGGCGCCGCCGTGGTCGGAGACCACCGCATAGATCCGCTCGGCCTCGGTGCCGTCGAGCACGGATGCAGCGCGATAGGACGCGATCAGCGCGTCGGTGAGTTGCAGCGCCTGGACGTACTTGGGCGTGGGGCCCTCGAAGTGGAAGATCGCATCGAGGTGAGGAAGCGTGACCCACTGGATCTTCGGGCGAGCGGCGAGGTCATCGATGGCTACCTGCATCGCGGCCTTCGTGCCGCTGAAGTAGTCGGCCTGCGCCGGGAACATCGCACGCACGACCTCGGCTTCCTTCGCATTGCCGTAGGTCGAGAGCGCGTAGCTCCACTCGTCGATGATGACCTTCTTCGCGCCGCGATTGACGAAGTCGTTCGTCGACGTCGAGTTGTCGTCGGGGAACATCTCGAACAGCGTCGGGATGCTCGGCGCGAAGTCGGCATTCAGATTTACGCTCGTCGCGCCGATGTAGTTGCGGAAGTTGCCCTCGGTCCGGCTGCGATCGAACCACCGGATCCCCGCAACGCCCGAGTGCGCTGCGGGGACGCCCGTCATGAACGGGTAGTACGCATAACCACTGACCGACGGAAACGACGTCACGCCGTTCACGACGTATGTCCCGTCGTCGATCAAACGCTGCAGTGCCGGCAGGTGTCCCGCGGCGAGCTGGTCCTGGAAGGCGCCCTGTTGCAGCCCGTCGACAAGAAAGATCGTGAGGTACGGCGCGCCCGTGCCCGACGATGTGGCGGGCTCGCGCCCGCAACCGGACGCCAGGCCCGCGACACCCAGCGCGAGACCCAGCCCGAGGTTGCGTACGTTGGTCATGTTGGGCTCGACTAGGACGTGACCGCGCGCTGCATCTCGCGGTTCTCGCCCGCGGCGTGCCAGCGCGACACGGTTCGATCGAGCCGGTCGACGACGCCGCGTAGCACGCGGTGCTCGACACGGAGGTAGTTCGCGACAAACGAGGGTCGGAGGAAGAACCGGTCGTACGCCGCACCGAGCAGGAACATCAGCTCGTCGACCGAGAGAGAAGGGTGTTTGAACGTCGGTGTGAAGCCGTCGAACTTCTCCCAGTCGGTCTCGTAGACCAGCGGCTTGAGCTGCTTGAACAGTGGCGTGCCGGGGTACGGCGTGAGCAACTTGAACTGCGCGAGCGTCGAACCGAGGCTGATCGAGTAGTCGATCGTCGCCGCGATCGACTCCCACGTATCGGTGGGTAGGCCGAGCACGTAGAAGCCGAGCGTGCGGATGCCGAGGCGGTTACACGTGGCGATCACGCGCCGTTGCTGAGCTTCCGGGATCGGCCGCCGGCCGACCTTCTTGAGGATCTCCGGCGAGACCGACTCGACGCCGAACTCGATGGCGCGCAGCCCCGCGGCACGCAGCCGCTCGAGCAACTCGTCGTCGAGCCGATCGAGCCGTGTCTCGCACTCGAACTGGATCTTGATGCCGCGCGCGAGGATGCCGTCGGCGAGCGCGAGGCAGCGCTCGCGGTCGTTCGAGAACAGCGGATCGCGGAACACGACGGGCAGCCCGCTGGTGTTCGCGATCAGCTCGAGCTCGTCGAGGACGCTCGCGACGCTGCGGTAGCGGTAGCTCGTCAGAATCCGGTGCGGGCAGTACGTGCAGTGTTCGGGGCAACTCCGGCTCGCGAGCACCGGGAGGCCGCCGATCGGCCTCGCCCAGCCATTGCCCAGCGAGCTCCGGGACGTGACCCCGATCAGGTCCCAGCGCGGTAGTGGCAGGCTGTCGAGGTCCTTCACTTCTTCGCTCTTCACGCGACCGGCGAGCACCTCGCCGCCGGCCATGCGCATCGCGGCGCTCTCCGGCTCACCCTCGACCACGAAGTCGGCGTGGTCATCAAACAGCTGCGGTAACTTCGAGGCCGCCAGCCCGACAAACCCGACGCGGATGCCAGCGGCGCGCGCGAGATCGGCCCAGGCGATCTCGTTGCGATAGTCGACCAGCGACGACAAGACGATCGCGACATCGCCGGGCTCGGCTCGGGGGACCGCGTCGCGCGTGAACACGACCTCGTGACCGGCGCCATCAAAGATCGCGGCGAGATGGGCCAGGATGACACTCGGCTCGTCGTGGCCCCGGCTCCACACGGTGGAGGCGATCTTCGTCAACGTCGAGAACCCAGACAGCCGCGCTCCGTAGCCACCGACGACGACGTCCTTCTGGACAAAGCCGCGTTGTCCCTTGATGTCCGCGAGCACGATTCTCATCGTCAACCTCCGCGCTAGCGACGGGCCGCGACGACCGGGACGCGGGCGATGTTCTTCAAGAACGTCGCGATCGTCCGGACTGGCTGGTTGTCGAGTGCCGACGCACGGTAGTTGCACATCACGGCGCAACCCTTCTCGCAGCCCTTCGCGCTCGTGTAGTGATAGGCGACGTCGGCGTCCGTGTAGTCGACGATCTGCTTGCCGATCTTCCCTTTCTGTTCGCCGGCGGGACACGCCTGGACCTCGCCGTGCTCGTCGACGTAGATGTAGCGAGAGCCGCCGCGACAGGTCCACTTCGGGGTCTCGCCACGCATCAACCTGCGCCCGTAGTCGAGCTCGACCATCTGCGGCGCGGGAAACTGCTCCCAGTAGTAGTCACACAGATCCACGTACTCTTTTCCCTTGACCGAGATCTGACCGCTCGCATCGTTCGCGATGCTGATCCCCAGCGGCAGGTCGAGCTCGTGGGCCGCGTCGATCAGGTCTCGAAACCCATCCTTCGTCTGCTCGCACAGCACCATGCTGATGAGGATTCGAAACCGCGCACGCTCCTTGAGGCGCTCGAGCTTGGTGCGCAACGTCTTCAACGTCTTCTGGATGTAGAGGCTCTTGTCCGCCTTGACCTGGTCGACGCTCACCTGCATCCAGGTCAGCCCGGTGTTGTTCAGGCGATCGATGATCTCGTCGGAGAGCAGGAACCCGTTGGTGGTGATCGAGACCTGGGATTGCCGCGCGGCGTGGGCCGTCAGCACGTCGATCTCGGGGTGCATCAGCGGCTCGCCGCCCATCATGCAGATGTGAAACGTGCCGAGGCGATGCAGGGCGCTGATGCGCTGGTGCAACAGCTCGGTAGGCACCGGCGGCGACTTGGCGTCGTACTCGAAGCAGTACCCGCACGAGAGGTTGCACCGCCGCGTGACGATCAGCTGCGTGTAGAGCGGGCGCTTCTTGACGACCGTGTCGACGAGCTTCAGCGCGAGCCGAACGCCACCGAGCGGTCGCGGATTGTCTGTGGGATGTAACATCGATTCCTTCTTCACCGAGCTGCGTTGAAGCGCGAGCCGTCACTCAAACCGAAACCGCCTTCGCCATCGTCGTGACGACGGATTCGAAGTGCTCGCCGGTGGCCGCGAACGCGAGCTCGCTGTCGGCGGCGAGCAGGATCCCGTTTCCGGTCACGCTACCGTCGGGGTTGAGCGTGAGCACGCTGGTGATCGTCACCGAGCCGACGCCACCGCCTAGATCACCCGTTTCGAACACGACGCGAACCTTCTTCGCTTGCATCACTCCACCCTCTTTCGCGGCGCCGCCGCAGTGCAGGACGTTTCCCATCGATCGCGCGAATGCGTCTAGTACCCGTTCGAGTACTCGCGTCGCCGTTCACGCATGATTTGTTATCGCTGGCGACGTGCGTGAGACAGCAGTACCCGATCGAGCCCTGCCAGCGATGGTCGCTACGTTGCCACTCGGCTCGTCGCAACAAATACCCGTTCGGGTAATGGCAAGCGCGAACGCAACCTTGCTACCTGCAAGGTCGTAGTTCGTGAGGTGTCTGTGAGGCTCAGGGAGATCGTTGGTTTGATCCGGGCGGAGCACGACTTCATTGGAGTCGCCAGAGTTGTCGTCGAACACGCGGCGCGGACGTTCGGCCTTCATCTCGTCGCGGTTAGCCTGCTGTCCGCGACCGCGAACCCGGTACTCCTGGTCGATGACTCATCGGACCTGACCGACGAACAGCGCCGGCGTTACGTCTCGGGGGCGCTCACGATGGACCCGGTGTTTCGTGCGGTCGTCACGACGCACGCGCCGATGGTCTCCGACGAGATGCCCGATCTGCAAATGAACGAATGTGTCGTGCAGGCGTTCGGCTACGCCGGGCCGCACCTCCACATCATGGTGCTCCCGCTGCTCGATCCGTACGGGCTGCTCGCCACGATCCATTGCGGAAGCCAGACTGGCTACTCGGACTCGCTCAAGCGCGAGCTCGCCGTCCTCGCGTCCCACGTCTCGGTGCGCCTCACCCATCTCGGGATCACCAACGCCATCGAATCGACGAGCGCACACCAGCTGTCGGAGCGCCAGCTCGAGGTCGCACGACTCACCGCTCGCGGCCTCCCGAACCGGCAGATCGCGCAGCTCCTCGGCGTGAGCGAGAATACGGTCAAGAAGCACCTCAAGGACGTGTTCGCTCGCCTCGAGGTCACCAACCGCACCGAGCTCGCGATTCGGCTGGCCAGCAACGGATGGCGCACCCTGCCGCCTCCCGGAACGAGCCGCATCGGATCGCTCGTGATCACGCGACGATCATGACGCACCTACGGCCTGAACCGCGTCGGCCACAGCTTCCGTGCGGTCACCATGGCGAGGGCGAGCGCCACGACCCCGAGGATCTGCAGCCCGTGATACGCGGTGCCGATCGCCAGCCCGTCCGCGAACGTCATCCCGGCGGCGGCGAGGCCGATCGCGATCGACCCCTCGAACGTCCCGATGTTCGCGACCGACAACGGGAGCACGATCCCGAGGTTGAACAGGAACAACACGCGGATCGCACTCACGAAGCCGAGATCGCCGCCCAGCTCGGCTGCGAGGAAGTGCAGCGCCACGAACTCCATCGTCCAGTTCCCCGTCGACAACGCGAGCCCGCCGAGGATCTTCAGCGGGTTCCGCAGCGCACGCATGCCTTCGAGCACGCGACGCACGCGCGGTTTGCGACGGACGACCAAGAGGACGATCACCACCGCGACGATCAAGAGGCCGACCAGCGCGAGCCGCGACCACGCGCCGGAGCCTTTCGAGATCAGATCTCCTGGCCCGACGATGATCAGCAGCAGCGCGAGGGCGGAGATATCCACGAGGCTGTCGGCGATCAGCACGCCGAACGTCTCGGCCACGGAGCGCTTCGTGACGTCGATCGGGCTCGTGATCAGCATGACCTTGACGACGTCACCGCTGCGGATCGGCAGGAAGTTGTTCACGACCTGGCCGAGCGAGAAGGCATGCGCCGTGCGCGCCCAGCGTGGCCGCGGCGATGGGAACAGGAACCACAGCCGGGTCATGATGAACGTCATCTGGGCGATCACCGCGAGGAGCGCGAAGCCCGCCGCACGCGGCCCGATTCGCTCGAGCGTGTGGATCACCTCCGATGGCTTGATGTGGCCGACGCTCGTGATGACCGCGATGATCGCGCCGACCACCACGGCCGAGACCGCGAGCCGGACCCACACGCGGCGGGGGAGCCATGCCGGTCGCGTGGACAACGTCGGTGGTTCGGGTGGCTGATCGTTCACGAGGGCGCGGAGTGTAGTAGCAAACGATCCAAGTCGAGTATGGTGACGCGATGAGCGCGCTGGATCTCGAACCGATCGAGCTCGGAACCGGCACGTGCCAGTGGGGTGATCGCGGCGCCTGGGGCTATGGCGTTCGCTACGGCGAGGGCGACGTGCGGTCCGCCTTCGAGGCGAGCCTCGATGCGGGCGTCGACTTCTTCGACACCGCCGAGCTCTACGGCCTCGGGCGATCCGAGCGGCTGCTCGGCACGTTCATCCGCTCGGCTCGAAGCCCGGTGCGCGTCGCGACCAAATTCCTGCCGACGTTCTGGCGGCTGCGCCGCACGAGCCTGCTCGCGGCGCTGCGCGGCAGCCTTCGCCGGCTCGGTCTCGAGCGCGTCGATCTCTACCAGGTGCACTGGCCGTACCCGCCGATCTCGATCGAGACGTGGATGGATGCGCTCGCCGACGCGGTCCAGGCCGGGCTCGCGTCCGCGGTCGGCGTGTCGAACTTCGATCTCGATCAGACCAAGCGGGCAGCCGATGCGCTCGCGAAGCGCGGGCTGTCCCTCGCGTCGAACCAGGTCCATTATAATTTGTTGACTCGTCGCGTCGAGACCAGCGGCCTCATGGCCTATTGCCGCGCGCACAAGATCCGCGTGATCGCCTACAGTCCGCTCGAGCGCGGCATCCTGAGCGGCAAGTACGGCCCCGATCAGCTGCCATCGAATCGCCGGTTTGGTGCATTTCGCGAGCGGCAGGGACTCGTGAAGATCCAGCCGCTGGTCGATCGGTTGCGATCGATCGCGCGCGTGCGCGATCGATCGCCTTCGCAGATCGCGCTGAACTGGATCATCAGCAAAGGCGCGATGCCGATCCCGGGCGCCAAGAGTGCGCGCCAGCTCGTGGAGAATGCCGGCGCGAAGGGTTGGCGGCTGTCGGACGAGGAGGTCGCGTCGCTCGATCAGATCAGCCGCAACGTTGCCAGCTGACTTGACCTGCCTCGATCTCGGCGAACTGATCATCGCGATCCCACGCCGCGCGTGATCGTCAGCGCGCCGACGTGCGTCACGCCGATCGGCGCTTCGGCATCGCTCACGACGGGTGAGCGCAGCATGCGCGCGAGCTCGGTGCGATTCGCGATCTCGAGCCGGCGATAGACCTCCTTGAGCTGCTTCTTGACCGTGTTCTCGGAGATCGCGAGCGCTTGCGCGATCTCGATGTTCGAAAACCCGCGTGCGGCGAGGTCCGCGACGTCGTGCTGGCGCGGGCTCAGCGGATGCGTGCCGTGCGTCGAGATGCCGAGCTGCGCGAGCCGCACCGACACGTGCACGCTCAGCACCGAGAGATCGCGGATCATCTGTACCGAGAACGCGTCGCGGCGCACGCAGCGGATCGACCCGATCAAGCCGGCAGGCTCGACCAGCGGCAACAGCAGCTCGTTGTCGCCAGACACCGGCGCGCGATGCTCGGCCAGCGCGCGCAGCATCGGATCACCGCGCCACATGTCGGTGTCGACCCAGGCGCGCCGGAGCTCGTCGGCAACTCCGGGCACGTTGTCGATCGCGACCACCGGCTGACCATTCGCGGCGTGCAACGACACGCAGCACTGGCAAAGGTCGAACCGCATGCTCGCATCGACGCAGACGATCGTCGCGACCTCGACAAAGGTCTGCGCGGCGCTCAATCGCTGCAACGTCCGAAGCACGCCCTTACTGTGACGCTCGCGTCATGCAGTGTGCCGTCAGTTCACGCGTAGCTCACGGCGCCGGCGCAGGTTCTCCGTCGGCTGCCAGCTCTTGCACATCTTTGCGTGCTCAGCGCGCACCCTCGAACGCCGCGACGAGCATGTTCCAGTCGGCGTCGGTGTTGATGGGCGCGGTTGCGTGATAGACGCCGGCGGCGAACACCTCGCGATCTTCGAGGAGATCGCCCTGGATGATGACCCGCTTCGTGAACAGCGAGCCGGGCCCGGTCGTCAGCTGAGAGACGGTGTTGGCGCCGACGATCAGGTCGTGTGGATATAGGGTCGTGATCGGACCGCTGTCGCTGGTGGCGCTCGTGCCGGTCGCGATGTTCGACGTCTCGTACGGGTCTGCCGCGATGCCGGAGTACTCGGCGATCCGGAGCTCGGGTTGACTCACACCCCCAGCACCGAACGTCACGGTGACGACGTTTGCACTTCCGCCGTGAATGTTCGGAGCGTAGTACGCCGCCTGAGCGAGCGTGTTCCGCGACGAGAACCCGAGCGACGCGTACGTGTTGCCATCGAGGTCCACCACACTCACGACAGGGTTCGCGTTGGCGTACATGCTGATCACGAGGATATCGAGGTTGCCTGCGGTCTGCGGCCCGGCAAAGCTCGCCGCCAGCGTCACGACATTGGTGCCCGCCGAGGTTGCGACGTTGCCCTGGACGTACGTGATCGGAATCGGCGATCCGTCCACGATGACGTCGGTCGCCACGTCGTGGATCGAGCCATCCGTGATCGGGAGGTTCGCGGTTGCGGGTGAGAACCCGCAGCCCCCCACCGCCAGGACGAGCAACCACCTCACGCCGCGATCGTAGCTCGGATCGTCGCCCGTTCGCCGGCGAATCATCACGCGGCCGTCGCGCTCGGGTCGTCTTCGGCCGCGAGCGCCTTGACGTCTTCTTTCCCGAGCACGAGGCGCCATTCGAGGACGAGGCCGACGACGAGCAGCGGGATGATCTGCAGCGCGTGATAGAGCAGGGCGAGCGCGAACGCGGGCTCGTCGGCGATGCCGAGCAAGCGCGTCGCGGCGAGCACGCCGACCTCGAGCGCGCCGACGCCCGCGGGGGTCGACGGTGCAGTGATGGCGAGGTTGAGCGTGAACAGGATGAGCAGGCCGGCGGGGAACGCGAGGTCGATGCCGACCGCGTACGCGACGAGCCAGATCATCGCGAGGTCGGTGAGCCAGACGACGAACAGCGATGCGAACGAGCCGACGAGCCGCTTGCCGCTGTGGAGCACGTGCATGCCGGCGATGAAGCGTGCGAACCACGAGCTGGGGTGTTTGATGCGGCCGACGGCGATGTACAGGCCGATGAACGCGGTCACCGCGATCGCGGCGCAGATCAGGATCGAGTTGGTGACCCACGGCTCGAGGTGGGGCAGGAGCCACGGTAGGGGCGCGACGAGCACGAGCATCGACACGCCATCGAGGAGCTTCTCGGCGATCGCGACCGCCGCGACATCCGCGACCGGCACGCCATCGCGCTTCTTGAGCAGCCACACGCGGAGCAACTCGCCGGCACGCGCGGGTGCGAGCACCGATGCGGCGAACGCGACGATCGTGTAGCGCACGAGGCGCGCCGTGGAGACGTGGTAGCGCGGCGCGAGCATGATGCGCCAGCACACGGCCTTGCCGACGAGCAGTACGAAGTTGAGGACCGCGGCGACGACGAGCGGCCAGATCCTCGCGTGCGCGAGGTCGTGCCCGAGGTGCGTCCAGTTGACGTCGCGGACGAAGAAGACCAGACACACGCCGACCGCGAGGATCGCGACGACGCGCAGGAGGGTGTTCAGCCTACGATTCACGCGCGAGCGCAGCACGCGCGGCCGCGGGATCGCGGCGGGCAGCTCGCTCGTAGATCGCGGCGAGGTACTCGTCGCGAACGCGGTCGGCGAGCTGGTCCCAGTCGTAGCGGAGCGCGGCCCTGCGGTTGATGTCGCCGAGGCGACGGCGCGCGGCCGGATCGAGCTGGACCACGTGGGCGAGGCGCTCGGCGAGCGCGGCGCTGTCGGTGGGTGGCACGAGGTACGCGCCGTCGGGGATCGCGACCTGGCGGTAGCCGTCGATGTCGCTGCAGACGATCGGCTTGGCCGATGACATCGCCTCGAGCAGCACGATGCCGAACGACTCCTGGCCGGTCGACGGCGCCACGAACACGTCGCAGTCGCGGTAGAGCTGGACGAGGCGGTCGAAGTTGACCGCGCCGTGATAGCGCAGGCCGGGCAGCTCCGGCGGCGGCTCCGCCTGACCGAGCTCGCCGGCGACGTCGAGCGTGACCTTGAGGCCGCGCGCGAGCAGCGAGCGGTAGGCGTCGAACAGGTAGCGTGCGCCCTTGCGGCGATCGCCGATGCGACCGACGAACAGGAGCTTCACCGGCGCGTTCGGGTCGTGGCCGGTGAGCCTCATCGGTGCCGGGGTGAAGATATCGGTCGGCACGCCGTTCGGGATGATCGACAGCGGGCGCTTCCACGCCACCGCCGCGTACCTCGCGGCGGGCTCGCTCACGGCGATCGCGCGCTGGAAGAACGGGAAGATCGTCGGTGCCCACAGCTTGCGCGCGAACGTGAACGTCTTGGTGTCGTTCTCGGCGTAGGCGTGGAACGTGGCGACGTGCGGCGTCTTGCGCGTCATCCAGATCGACCAGTACGACAGCGACGGCTGCGACGGTTCGTGGATGTGGATGACGTCGAACTGGTTGTTGCGGAAGTACTTCGCGACCTGCCACGGGCGCACGAAGATGCCGAGCATGTTGTCGGAGCCGTTGCCCCGGATGTTCACGATCCCGGAGAACGTCTTGGTGTACGGGTCGCGGATCGGCGACGATGCCGGACCGACCAACGTGACCTCGTCACCGCGCCGGCGCAGCGCGGCAGCGAGCTGCTGCGCGTGATGCTTCACCCCGCCGCATGGCGACGCCAGGTCGTAGGTCACCATCATGCAGACCCGCAGCGGGTGCGGGTTTACTGGGACGACCTGAGGCGGCCTTTCCAGCGCTCGATCAATGCGTCGGTTAGGAGAAACCATGAAGCTAGGAGCCGCACCGTATCGGAATCAGAGATTGCGTCAAGTGTCGGTGATCTGGACAATCTGGCATCTGTGAGCATTACCAAATGCGACAGATTTCTGACGCTACGTAACTGCCACGAATGCGTGATTCAGCTTCGCTGATGCGGCTCCATGAACACAACTTTCGCGCTTTCCCGAGCCTCCCAAGCCTTCATCCAAGGGGTCGAGCGATAGCGATCCCACTGGTCGCACGCAATGGTCACGACCGGTCCGCGCACGTCTGGTCGGGCCGCGACGCGTAGCGCGGCGACCACGTTCACCCCGGTCGAGCCGCCGATCGTCAGCCCTTCCTCTTTGACCAGGCGCTCGACCATCGCGAGCGCCTCGGCGTCAGTGATCTTCTCCGCGAAGTCGACCGCGTCCCTGTGGAGGTTCGTCGGCACGCTCGCCGAGCCGATGCCTTCGATCACGAACGGGCCGTCGGGCCCGAGCACGCCGGTGTTGATCCACTCGCCGAGACCCGAGCCGTACGGATCGGCCATCGCGATCTTCACGCCCGGGAGCTTCTCCTTGAGGAACCTGCCGACGCCGCTGATGGTGCCGCCAGTGCCGGCCGCCGAGACGAACGCGGCGACATTGCCGGCCAGCTGCGCGAAGATCTCCGGACCCGTCGCCGAGAATCCCTTGCCGCCGTAGTGGGCGTCGAGGTTCGCCGGGTTGTGGAACTGGTTGGTCAGGAACCAGCCGTTCTCGTCGGCGAGTCGCGCCGCGACGTTGCGGAAGTTGTCGGGGCTCGTGATGCCCGCGGCCTTCGCGACGTAGACCTGCGCGCCGAGCTGCGACAGCTGCACGCGCTTGTCGACCGCGACGCGTTCCGGAATCACGCAGATGCAGCGATAGCCACGCGCGGCCGCGAGCAGCGCGAGCCCGACCCCGGTGTTCCCGGCGGTGCCCTCGATGATCGTCATCGGCGGATCGGCGTGTGGGGTCAGCACGCCCCGAGCCTCGGCATCGAGGATGATGGCTCGCGCGGTGCGGTCCTTGACGCTGCCACCGGGGTTCAAGTGCTCGCACTTGACGAATACCGGGTTCGGCGACCCCTTCGTGACGCGCTTCAGCTCGACGAGCGGGGTGTTGCCGATCGCCTCGATGACGTCCATGCGGCCGGACCATAGCAATTTCTGTTGAGTCCCCGGAGTGCCGAGCGTAGGTTCCGCGCCGATGCGCGCGCTCCTCCTCCTTCTCCTCGTGGCCGCCACCCGTGCGGCCTCGGCGGAGCCCCCGCGCGCGGCCACCTGCGACGTCGCGAGCGCGCGGGTCGCCCAGCTCGTGACGACCGGCGATCGCACCACGATCAAGCTGGTCGGCCAGCGCTGCGACAAGGATCGCTGGTCGGTCGAGGTGCGGAGCTGCTTCGCGCAGGCCGCCACCGAGCGCGGTGCCGCGACCTGCCTCGATCGGTTGTCGAAGGATCAGCAACGCGCGCTCGCCGGTGATGCCGATCGCGCGACGAACCGTCGCATCGGTCAGTGGATGACCCGCCGCCCTGCGACCGCGTTCGTCATGCCGGTCCGCTCGCCGCTGTTCTCGCTCGCGGTCCAGACCGACGCACCGGACATCACGAAGGCACGCGCGCTCCACGCCGAGGGCATGTCGGCGTATCGCGCCGGACGGTTCGAGGTCGCGGTGCGCAAGTTCGAAGCCGCGAACGTCGAGGATCCGTCGCCGGAGTTGCTCTACCACCTCGCGCAGGCGTACCGGCTCAAGGGCGATCACCGGGCCGCGCTCGAGCTCTACGAGAAGTACGTCGACCTCGCGCCGAACGGCGCGGCCGCGGCCGACAGCCGCCGCCAGATCGAAGTCCTGATCGACGAGCTGCCTTGACACGTATCACGATGTGATACAGATTGTATCACGTCGTGACACGCAAGAAGCCGCCCGTCGACGATCCCGAGGTCGAGCAGAAGGACCGCGTGATCCACACGCGCGTCCCCGAGAGTCTCGAGGCCGAGCTGCGCGAGCGCGCCCGAGAGCTCGGGATGTCGGTGTCGAACCTCGTCCGCAACGTGCTCGGCCATGCGTTCGGGCTGGTCGGCGACGTCGTGGCCGACGGGCACGCGATCGCGCGGGCCGCGAAGGGCGGTGGTGACCCCGCGCCCGCGCCGGCGGCGCCGCCACCACCGACTCCGATCGACGACGTGCTTGCCTGGCAGCCGATCGTGCTCGGCAAGAACGCCGTGTGCGCGCGCTGCAACGACCTGTTGCCGAAAGGCCGCGACGCGGCGATCGGCGTCGCCGAACACGGCGGCGGTCGCGTGATCGTCTGTACCCCTTGCTTCGAGGAGCTCCGCACATGACGGCATCCAGCGATCTCAAGCTCACGGTCGAAACTCTCCTCGCGCCGGTGCGCGACGCGGCGGTCCAGGCCGCGAAGCTCGTCAAGCACCTGGGCGTGCGGCTCGACGCGATGTCGCTCGACCTCGCGCGCGATGCCGGCGCGATCGTCCGCAACGCGCAGGCGTTCGGCGAATCGGCGCGCGATCAGGCCACCACGGTGGTCCGCGCGACCCCGCGCGTGACCAGGCTCGCGCAGATCGCCGCGGCGTTGTTCGCGCGCCAGCGCTGGCTCGCGCTGTCGAACGCGGCGAAGACCGGCGATGCCCGGCTCACCCCGGACGATCACCGCGATCTCGCGCGGCGGACCACCGCGTACGCCGCCGAGCTGCGCGGCGGCATCGCGAAGCTCGGCCAGCTCGCGTCGTGCCGCCCCGATCTCGTCGGACCCATCTGGGCCGGCGAGCTCGCCACGCTGCAGGATGAAGTCCCGGCCGTCGACGCCGCGGCGATCCGCGCGCGCATCGTCGCCGAGCTCGGCAAGCCGATCGAGGAGCTGTTCGCCGACTTCGACGACGTCCCGCTCGCCGCCGCGTCGCTCGCGCAGGTCCACGCCGCGACGTTGCTCGACGGCACGCGCGTCGTCGTCAAGGTCCAGGTCCCCGGCATCGAGGACGTGATCGCCGCCGACATCGCCGCGCTGCGCGCGATCGCGAGCTCGCTCGGCGAATTGCCGGGCATCGATCTCGCCACGCTCACCACCGAGCTCGGCCGCGCGCTCGCGACCGAGCTCGACTACGTCGCCGAGGCCGACGCGCTGTGGAAGTACGTCGGTCCCGCCACCGTCCCGCGCCCGATCACCGCCGCGTCGTCGACCCGCGTGCTCACGATGGGGCGCATCGACGGCCAGCGGCTCACCGCCTGGCTCACCGGCGCGAGCCCCGACGATCGCGATCGCCTGCTCGGCGAGCTCGTGTCCGAGGTCGCGGCGCAGATCCTCGTGCGCGGCCAGGTCCACGCCGATCCGCACCCCGGAAACTTCCTCGTCACCGAAGGCGGCAAGCTCGCGCTCCTCGATTTCGGCTGCATGCTCGAGCTGACCGCCGCCGATCGCGCCGCCTACGCGCGCCTCGTGCTCGCGATCGCCGGCGGCAACAACTCCGCGGCCGCGGCCGAGCTCGCCGCGCTCGGCTTCGTTGCCGACGATCCCGATCAGCTCGTCGACCTCACCGCCTCGCTGATCGGCGCGATGAAGCCCGGCGCCGACGTCTCGACCGTCGACTGGCAGGCCGCGTTCGCCGACCAGATCGCGCAGTCCAAGCAGCTCGGCGGGCTCGTGATCCCGCGCTCGTTCGTGCTGCTCGGGCGCGTGCTCGCCTCGGTCGCGGGGCTGCTCGCCACGTACAAGCCGCGGCTCGAGCTGCACGCGCTGATCGCGCGCTCGCTCGCGATGGCGATCGCTGCGCCTCCCCGGTGACTTACAGCACACGATCGGGCTCCGAATTCCTGTAGAAGAGAGGGATGAGACTGAGCATCCTCGCGAGCATCTCGATCTGCGCAGCGTGCGGTGGTGGCGGCGGCGGCGGCGATGACACGAAGCAACCCGACGCCTCGAACGTGCCCGCGACGATCACGATCGCGGGTGTGGTCTCGGGTCGCGACACGACGACGACCAAGCCACTCTCGGGCATCGTGGTCACGGCCTACAAGGCCTCGGACGATAGCCTCGTCGCGATGGCGACGTCGGACGCGAGTGGCAACTACTCGATCACCGTCACGACCAACGGTGCGGCGCTCGATGGCTACCTCAAGGCGACGAACGCCGGCTACCTCGATACGTATCTGTACCCGCCGGCACCGGTCTCGGCGGATTTCTCGGGCGCGTCGGTGAACATGATCACCACGAACACGTTCAGCCTCGTCGCCAACACGTTGTGCGGCGGCAACCAGATGACCTCGATGGGTGCGATGGCGGTCGAGGTGATCGACTCGGCGATGGCGGTCGTTCCTGGAGCCATGGTCTCGAGCACGCCGGCCGCCGGGAAGGTTTGCTACAACATGGGCGGCTTCCCGAACAAGAACGCGACGATGACCGACACGGACGGCATCGCGTATCTGCTGAACGTCACCGGTTCGGTGTCGGTCACCGCAACCAAGGCCGGCTCGACATTCACGGCGCATAGCGTGAACGCGCGCGCGGGTGCGTTCACGACGACGCTGATCCAGCCGTAACGATCCGCCGAAGTCTGGCATCGTAGCGGCGATGCGCTCGCGCGGTGTCGCGTACATGGCCCTGAGCGCGCTCGGGTTCTCGACGATGAGCGTGCTCGTGAAGCTCGCGAGCAGGGAGCTCCCCACCGGCGAGATCGTGCTCGCGCGCGCGGTCGTGACGCTCGTGATCTCGTACGTGATGGTGCGACGCGCCGGGGTCGCACCGCTCGGCAACCAGCGCGGCCGGCTGGTGCTGCGCGGCCTGCTCGGGTTTTCGGCGCTGAGCTGCTACTACATCTCGCTCGTGCGGCTGCCGCTCGCGGACGCGACGACGCTGCAGAACACGATCCCGCTGATCACGGCGGTGCTCGCGTGGTGGCTGCTCGACGAGGCGATCGGGTGGGGCGCGGCGATCGCGATCGCGTGCGGGCTCGGCGGCGTGCTGCTCGTCGTGCACCCGACCGGTGGGGCCGCGGATCCCGCGGGCGTGGCGATCGCGCTGTGCGCGGCGTGCCTGTCGTCGACGGCGTATGTCACGGTGCGCAAGCTCGCGCGCACCGAGCAGCCGATCGTGATCGTGTTCTACTTCCCGCTGATCGCGACGCCGCTCGCGATCCCGTGGGCCGCGGCGAGCTGGGTGTGGCCCGATGCGCGCGGGTGGCTGCTCTTGCTGGCGCTCGGAGCGGCGACCCAGGTCGGGCAGGTGTTCCTTACGAAGGGACTCGCGATCGAGCGCGCCGGGCGCGCGACGTCGGTGAGCTATCTCCAGATCTGCTTCGCGATCATCTGGCAGCTCGCCGTGTTCGACGTCTGGCCCTCGACCGGCACGCTCGCCGGCGCGGCGCTGATCATCGCGGGAACGGTGGCGGTGTCGGCCACGGGACGCGCTGCACGGCCACCGCGCACGCCCACGTGACGAGCGCGGTCAGCGCGAGACCGCCGAACACGTCGGAGGGAAAGTGCGCGTCGACCGCGACCCGCGCGCACATCACGAACGGGATCGCGAGCGCGAGCGCGCGCCAGCGCGGCGCGACGATCGCGATCGGCAACACGAGGCTGGCGACCAGGATCACGTGGCCCGACGGGAACGAGATGCCCTCGCGGAAGAACGTCGCGCCCTGATGGTGCGCGAGCCACTCGGTCGGGCGCAGCCGGCCGGTGAGCGTCTTGCTCCACAGCATGAGGTTGCGCGCGACCAGGTGCGTCGACGCGACGAACACCCACGCCGGCGCGGCGGCGTGAAACCGCGGCAGCGCCAGCGAGGCGATCACGCCGGCGACGAGGAGCGTGACGCCGATCCACTTCCACGGCTCGATACCGATCGCGTACTCGAGGCCCATCACGCCGGCGTCCCACACGCCGGTCGCGTCGCGCGTCGCGAGCCAGCGCGCGGCCGGCGCGTCGACGAACGCGATGCAGAGCGCGGTGATCGCCGTGCACGTGACGGCGAATACGAGCAGCGACCGTGACACGCTTCATCGTATCGCGACGCCGGCCATCGCGAGCTCACGACTACCGGTGATGACCGCCGCCACCACCCGAGTGGCCGCCACCGCCGCCGCTCGAGTGACCACCGCCACCGCCACCGCTCGAGTGACTGCCACCGCCACCGCCGCCGCTCGGGTGGTAGCCGCCGCCACCGCCCGACGAATGCGACGGTGCGCTCCACGACGACGAGCGCGACGGCTGGTACGTCTGCGCGGGCGCGTGCCACGTCGGCGCGGGGGCGTGGGTCTGCTGCGGACGTTGATAGGTCGGTTGCGGGCGTTGCCACGTCGGCTGTTGCTGCGCGGGGCGTTGCCACGTCGGCTGTTGCTGCGCGGGGCGCTGCCAGGTCGGCTGTTGCTGTGTGGGGCGCTGCCACGTCGGCTGTTGCTGCGCGGGGCGCTGCCACGTCGGCTGTTGCTGCGGGCGCTGGAACGATTGCTGGCGCTGCCACGTCGGCTGCTCGTTCGCGCGGTTCCACGTCGGCTGCGCGCGCGGATTCTGTTGATACGGCGACGGCTGCTGGTGCGGCGGTTGCCGCCAGCCGCCCTGCGCACGCGTGCTCGCGTTCGAGCTCAGGCGCGCGCGCATCAGGCTCGCCGATGACACGGCCGCATAGTTGCCGCGCAGGTTCGGTCGCGTCACCGACTGCGTGACGCGCAGACCCTCGGACGGGTTCTGGAACAGATGGCCGCGAATGTGCGTGCGGCCGAAATCGTTCTCGGCCGCGAAGCGCCAGTGGGCGTCATGCGCGGTCGCGTGCGCCGTGCGGTGATCGTGGAACGTGGGCGTGTTGTGCTCGCCGCGGTGATCGCGAACATTCGGGAGCGTCGGACGCCAGCCGACGTAGCCGCCGCCGTGGCGCCAGTCGACCCAGCCGGGACCCCACTCGTGACCCGGGACCCAGCCCCAGTAGCTGCCCGCGTCGCCATCGAACCAACCCCAGCGCCCGTAGTGAAACGGCAACCAGCCCCACCCCCAGTCACACGAATAGTTCCAGCCCATGTCGCTCCACACCCAGCTCCCGCAGGTCTCGTAGGGTGTGAAATCCACGCCCACCACCGTGGTATTGGGGCGCCACACACGGCCGTAATCTTCATTGTCTTCCCACGACCCGTAGGGCTCCAGGGTGGTATCGATCTCGGCATCGCTAACGCCGCCCATGACGTAGCCGGCATCGTTCGGATCCGCGGATGGCTCGGGCTGCGCGTCTTCCGCCGTGCCCGACGCGGCTTCATCTTCAGTGCTCGGAGCGGCGTAACCATCCGGATACCCCTGTGGATATCCAGGTTGGTCGGGTTGCTGATAGCCATAGCCCGGATCCATCTGGCCACCCGGTGGACCCGAGATCTGCTGCGCTTGCGGACCCCATCCCTGAGGGAACGTGGTCTGCGCTGGATCCTGTGCGACGCACGCGGTCGCGAAGCAGGCGAGTCCGAGCAAGGGGCGAAGCGCGGTCATGACTTCACTATGTGCAGCGTCCGTGCCCGAACCGCGTCCGAACCGCGTACGTAACGGAACTTCATAATGTATTAACGGGAAGATCGATGGCGGTGACACTGGTTGGGCGGGCGCTTGACAGCAGCTCTCGCGCCGATTAACAAAGCCCAGCAATTCCGCAAGGTCACGGAATGATTCGCGCAACAAAACTATCCAAATTCTATGGGGGCAAGCGTGCCCTCGGTCCAGTGTCGTTCGAGATCTCCGACGGTGAGACCGTCGGATTCCTCGGCCTCAACGGAGCCGGCAAGACGACCGCATTGCGAATCCTCGCGTGCGATCTGAAGGCAAGCTCGGGAACGATCGAAGTCGGCGGCGTCGATGCCGTCGCGGATCCGCACGAGGTGCGAAAGCGAATCGGGTTCTTGCCCGAGAACCCGCCACTCTACACCGAGATGCCGGTCTCGGACTACCTCCGGTTCGCCGGCGAGCTTCGCGGCATGTCGCGCGACGAGGTGAAGAAGCGGCTG